>Ga0209507_1002777_pt1 | contig 11487 bp, 7 predicted proteins | sample AD_UKC028_MetaG_FD_184414 | JGI IMG/M metagenome (GOLD analysis project Ga0209507, IMG submission 184414) | Active sludge microbial communities of municipal wastewater-treating anaerobic digesters from USA - AD_UKC028_MetaG (SPAdes) (version 2) | ecosystem: Engineered > Bioreactor > Anaerobic >...
GTCGTGTGGTCGGCTTGTCCTGCGAAGTCTTGACGAAGCGGGGCGCGTGCGGCAAGGCCGCCGCGCCGAGCGTCTTGGTCTGACTTCTGCCCCGCCAGTTCCGAACGGGTGCGCGTCTTTTCTTCGTCTGTGATTTCATCCTCAACCGGCTTGAACAAGTACAGGTTCGAGCCGATTTTCTGGAAAAAATCGCGTATCGCTGCAAGGTCGTCCGAAAATGCCGTCTTTTCGGCCTGATTTGCGGCCTTCACGAAACTTTCCAGCGGTTCGAGCCAGCAGTTGCCTTTGGCCTCGATCTCGGTCAATTTCTCGCGTCGCTTCGCCTTCTCGTTCAAGAATTCGGCCTTGCGCCCTGCGTAATCCTCCCGCGAGATTGAGCCGTCAAGGAACACGTCCAACAGTCGGTTGACTCGTTTGTCGAGTTCCGCGAGTTGGTCCTTGTACCGTTGCGCCTCCGCCGTGGCGCGGTCGGCCTCGTCCCGCCGCCACACTTCAAGCTGTGCAAGCATCAAGTCGGCCCATTCATCGGAAATGGAAACCCGCCGAATCCAGTCCCGCATGAACTCGGCAAGGGCTTCTTCGCGGACATAGCCGCGCAAGTTACAGGGACCGACTTTCTTTGTGCATCGGTAGTAGTGGTGTCCCTTCTGCCGTTCGGCGGTCACGGACGCGCCGCACTCTTCACAACGGACAAGGCCAAGAAACGCGAGCGGGAGCCGCTGTTTCTTGGTCTGGTAGCGCCCTCGGCCACGGTCGGCCAAGACCTTCTGAACCCGGTCGAAAAGCTCCTGGGGGATAAACCTTTCGTGAGTTCCCTCGTATTCCTCGCCCGCCCAATCGAAAAGGCCGATGTAAAACCGGTCGGCCAGAATCTTCGGAATCATGCTTCGGGCAAGGGGTCTCTCTTGGTGACTCAGCAAGCCCCATTTCGCGGCAAGTTCGGCCATTTGGTCGAAGTTGTAGCGGCCCGCTGCGTAGGTCTCGAAAAGTCGCCGCACAAGAGGCGCTTTCTGCTGGTGAACCTCGATTGTCCGCAAGCGTGGTTCGTTCAGGTAGCCCAAAGGCGGCTTGTGCGGATAGACGCCCCGGCGAATCTTCTCCCGCATTCCTCGCCGGACGTTTTCAGAGAGCGCGTCGACGTAGTACTTCGACTGTCCGAAAGCCATGTTCAGGACGAACTTGCCCTGCGGCGTGTTCTCAAACCAAAACGTGGGGAATTTCAAGGCGGTCAGCTTCCCGGTGTCCACAAGGTAAATGATCCGCCCACCGTCAACCGAGTTGCGGGCCAGTCGGTCGGGATGCCACGCAAGCAAGGCGTCGGCTTCGCCGCGCTCCACGAGCCGGAGCATGTCGTTGAAAACCGGTCTGCCCGGTTCCTTGGCCGTCATGGATTCCACAAACTCGCGGCCAATCTCAAGAGACTGCTTCGCCGCATAATCGCGCAACTCGTTCAGTTGCGCGTCAATCGAAAGCATCTGCCGTTCTTCGTCGTCGGTGCTCTTGCGGGCATAGAGGAATACTTTCATGTGCTTCATCTCCTTCGTGATGCACTATCGCACTGTGTAGATGATAATGCAATATTATGCTGTGCTATCGCGCATGAAGAAAGAGACCAACCGTATGAAGCTTGGAAAGGCGATCAGAGAACGCCGCATTTCTCTCCGACTTTCGCAGGAGAAGCTGGCTGAGCATGTGGATTGCCACCGGAACTACGTGGGATTGGTCGAGTTGGGGAAGCAGAATATGACCGTGGACATGCTCTGCCGCTTTGCCAGAGCGCTGAAGTGCAAGGTTGCCGATTTGATGAAGGAAGCTGGTCTTTAGCGCGGCAATCGTCGCGCCGCTCCCGCCCGCGTGTGAGGAACGAGCGCCAAGGGCGGGAAGTGGCGCATGTTGCCGCGCGGGGTGGTCTGAATCTTCGCGCGAAGCGCGTCCGCGCACCCGTTCGGAACTGGCGGGGCAGAAGTCAGACCAAGACGCTCGGCGCGGCGGCCTTGCCGCACGCGCCCCGCTTCGTCAAGACTTCGCAGGACAAGCCGACCACACGACGCCGGAAGCGGCGTCGCCGATCCTCTCGCCTTCCAGCCTCCCCAAGTCGTTGCAGGACAGCGCGAAAGTCAGTCCGTCCGGTTTCTTCGTCGTCCCGTCGTCCGAGTCCGAAAACGCCGCCGCGCAAGCGGCGGCCCGCGTCTCGCGGGTCGCGGGGATCACGTCGCCGCGTCGCGTCACCAGTCGCGGAAATGCCTCGCCGCGTCTCCGCGTCGAGTTCCCCGGCCCGTGGGGGATTTGGGCCGGAATGCCACGAAAAGAAAAATGGTCGTCCTTTCTGGACGCCGCTCGAAAGTACTACCAACGATAGCCGGTCCTTGTCCACGTCGGAAACGGGATACCTCGCGGCGCTGACGCGCCACTCGGGACATGCCCCCGGCTCGGCGCTCCCGCGCCTCGCCGCCCTCGCAAGGCTCGCGCCGCTCGCCTTGCTTCTACTCCTCGCCGCTGGACGCGGCTCGGAGCAAGGACGGCGCTGGGCCGCGCCGGTTGATGCTCGGCACGCTGGCCGCGTGCCTGCGCTTCCGCCGCCCGCGTGGGCGCGGTCGTCGGTCGCCCCTCCTGAACGTCGGGGCGAGGCTGGCTGCCCCGGTCGCCGCTCACGCGACGACGGCGGCTCTCGCCGCCCGGTTCGTTCCGCCCGTCTTCTCGTCTTCGTTTTCGGGGGCGCGCGCGAAATCCTATCCAGCAAGCGGCGTAGCCGCTTGTCCGCATTCACCGTGGAGCCGGTTGCGCCCCGGACAGGCCGTAGACGCGCCTCGCGCTTCGGCGTGGAAGGGGTGCAATCGGCGGAACGGCCCTTGCTAGTTCTTGGTGCGTGCCTGAACGGCAGCAATGAATGACGCAATCGCCTTCAGGTCCTTCTCGATTTCATCAGGCTTCGGCAATGCGACAGGGGCTTCGTCTGGCTGAGAGTGCTCGTATCGGGAGTAGGCAGTCATCATGTCATCGACGAACTTGCAGTCCTCAGCCTTGATCTTGGCAAGGTGTTCGATCTTGCCTTTTGTTTGAACTTCCGGGCTATACCGCCGAACAACACCCACGAGAAGATCGGATTCCACGACTTGTTCCATCAGAATACGAATATCTCGACAAAGAGCCTTCGCGACTTGTTCATATGCTGCGTCGCCATCATTGAACGCCTTCTTGGCTGCGGCAATGCCCTCGTTAAGCAGTCGATTAGCAGCTGGCTTGGTCTTCTCCAAGTTGATCGGAAGACCAGCAATGTCCCCGGTTCTTATGCGGCTCAGGCATACAACAGACGTGGCGACATGTTCCTTGTCACTGTATTTCTCCAGCATGCCGACAAGCGAAAGCCGATGGGTGAAGATGATGACCTGTCGGTTCTTGCACAGAGTCACGAGGCGTTGCGCCGCAGCCTCTTCGTAGACATGATCAAGTGATGAAATGGGGTCGTCGAAAACGAACGCCGTTTTCGCCCCGCGTCCCTCGGCGTCGGCGAGGAACGCGGCAAGCGAGACGATGTGAAACTCTCCTTCGCTCAGAATGTCCGAGGTACGAACGTCGCGGGTGGCGTTGCGGAGCACGATCCGATGGAATACTCGCCCGACTTCGGTCCTCGTCTTCTTAATCGAAACGAGAAGGCGAGCCGCCTTGAGGTTTCGAAGCTCATCGTTGAATCGGTTGATGTAGGCGGTCGTAATCAACTCATCCGCTAAGGTGGACTTCCTGCGCGAGAGCGCGAGCGTGCCGGCAAACTCCTGTGCTTTGCGAAGCGTTTGGATTTGATCCAGCCGAGAGATTTCGCTGCCAATCGCCTGCCGCTGCTGGTTGAGCCATTTCCGAGCCGATAGTTCCCTTTGTTGCGCTTCAAGCTGTGGCCGATTGAGCCCCTTTGCGTCTTCGTCGCAAGCTGTCGCTTGTCTTTCGAGTTCCACGGCGAAGGCCTCAAGCCCTTTCCAGACTTCCGAAACGGACAATGCGGGAAGTTCTGCATCAATCTGCGCGTGCAGACAAACTGCCTTACGCTTCGAGAGTTCGGTGACAAAGTCCTGTATTCCGCGCCTGTCCTCCGCCCCGGTTACGCCTGCGGCATCCATTTGCAGGGTGAGAGCCTGATCGTCCGGGAATTGCGGCAGTGCGTTTTCCAGAGTCTGGAGTGTTCCCAGAGCCTGAGCGGCCTGGTTCTGGAGTTCGCCCTTGACGAAGTTCTCAAAGGACTGGAAGCGCTCGCGGCTCTCGGCGTCAAGTTCACGCTGGCACAGGACGCAACGGGCATCTCCCGCAACGTTCGGGAACGGCGCGGCGGGATAGGCAGCATCGGTTGAATACGACCTTGCCGCTTCCCATAACAGCCGCCACGATTCCGACCCGACACCGTCGAGAGGTGCCTTCTCAAAGACCTTCTTCGCGTCTTCGTCGGCGGCTAGGCGCTTCGCTTTCGCAGTCGCCTTCGCTTTAAGATACTCGCCGCATTTCTCTGCCGAGAGGCTTCCAAACATTGCCCGTAAACTCGTCGCAAGATCTGAAACAGAAGTCTTCTGCCGACGCAAAACGACCCCTTTTGCCGCAGGATTCGCTTCGGCCAATCTGCGATTAAGGTCATTCAGTGCGGTTTCGTCCTCCGCCGCCCACGTGGATTTCTGGTCCACTTCTGCGGTCGCGGTGGTTGCGGAAAGAGTCGAATACCATTGACCTGATGTCGTCGCGGCAAAGGTAGGCGGGAGAGGCGGCTTGCTCGAAACGCGCAACTGAATCTTCCCCTCGATTCGTCTGCTCAGATTTTCACAAGCGGCGGTGAGTTTAGTGAACAGACGGAGAAGCCAGGGTTCAAACGCGACTTCGTTCTCATCATTCACGTACACCAACCCGCACGCCGTATCGTAGATGTCAACGCCCCGAAGTTCCGCCACAGGTTGCCCGGACCATGCTGCCGTCTTCTGCTGGTTGTCGAATGAGTAAGAGATGTTTGCGGATTGAGGCTGAGCGCCGGCTGCAAAAATGTTTCCAAGAAGTTCGCCGGGGCGGCGCGCCCCGCAAGCGTGTTTGAGTAGACGCACATAACCGGATTTCCCGGCACCGTTCCGGCCATAAACGATGCAGAGCGGAGCGTTCCCGAAGCTCAACGGCTTGGTCGGGGTGAGTGCGTTGATACCTTTGACATCGGAAACGGAATCGAGTCTTAGTGGCTTGGTCGTGTCCTGAACAGCGAGACTACCCGCGACAAGCCCGGTGAAAGCGACGTTCTGTCCTGAACCCTCTGCGACGCACATGGCAAGGAGGTCGCCGAAGTCCTGCTCCGTTAACTCCCCATTCTGCACCAACCTGCGAGCCGCGTCTTGAAGCCACTTGGGGCGATCCTGAAACCACTTCTCAAGTTCTTGCGCGGGAGTTGTCATAACGCGCCCGCAAACGCCCGGTCGAGTGCGGCGGGCATGATGGCTTCGAGTTCGTCGGCGGTCTGTTGGTTCAGTTTACGCGCGGCCTGAACACTGGCGTACACGTGCGCGAAGCGACGTTGCTTCGCCATGTCCGGGACCGGAACTTGAATCGCTTCGAGCTTCTTCAAGTTCAATGTCTTGTTGCGGCCAGCCGCGCCGGGGGACGCGGCGCGAATCTCGGCCATGCCCTCGGCGGACAGAAACCACGTTCGCAAGTACTCGACCAGCGCCTTTGAAGGATCGGGCAAGCAGGTGATGAATCGGTGTGAACCGAATCGATTCTTGTCCTCGGCTTGGGCGATGGCGATAGCGCCCTCCCATGCGAACACGTTGCTGAAAAGCAGGTCGCCCGGTTCAATCCGGTAAAGCCGTTTGCTTCCGAGTTCAGAGCCCTTGATGGCCGGTTTGTGAAAAGTTCCCTTGCCGAAAGATCGAATCCCGAGTTCGGGATATTCCTCTTCTTCCTGAATCTCAACCTTCCGGCGGACTATTGGCGCAACGTCCCGCAGGGGAAGGCGTGGCGCGTCTTGGGAAGTGTTATGCGCGATGCTGAACAAGAGATCGTCATAGGCTTCCTCAACTTGCTCGCAGAGTGAGGCTGCTCTTCCCGCATGAGATTCAACGTGGACTATTCGCGAGGAAATCCGCTCTTGTTCTCGAAGGTCTGGCAGATCGAGAGCGAGCGAGAGGAATTCGTTTTCCTTCACGCGTTTCCGGTTTGTGACTCCTTTGCTTGCCTGTTTGCAGGCCTCGACGAACGGACGTGATCGGACAACCAGCGAGAGATATGCCGGGTTCAACTTCCGTTCATCCACATCAAAGACAGGGAAGTCGCCCGTAACGACTGCGGCATCGAGTTCAGCAGGGACAATCCCCATTGCTCCGTTGCGGGCATCAATCCGCGAGTAAATGAACTGGCCGCCGCGGACAAGGAACTGATTCTTCGTCTTCACGTCGGAACCCTTGATGCGTTGGCGAAGCGAAACTCCGCGGCCATTGAGGGACACCGTGAGTTGCGAGTATTCGATATGGTCGTCAAGATGGACTGGCGTTCGCCGTTGGCGCAAGACACTGGAGAGCGGAGTCTTCATTCGGTATCCGCTGCCTCCTCGCCATTTGCCAGCAGTTCTTGAATCTCCCCCATGATTTCAAGTACTCGCTCATGTTTCTGTGCGATGTCAGCCGCGATTACCTCGGGCGATCGGTGCTTCTTGGCCACCTTCGCATTCGGGTTGATTCCCGAAAGGTCGTAGTTCTTGGCAACAATCTCAGCCACCGGAACGATCCATGACTTCTCCGACACCTCACGCCGTACCGCTTTCTCGAAGCAATCGGGCAGGTCATTATCGGGGACGGGCTTTTGCGACTTCGTCAGACTGAACCCGACAGCCTCGACTTCGTAATACCAGATTTCCTTGGTGCCGATGGGCCGTCCGGCTTCGTCAAGTTTCCGCTCGAAGAAAAGCAGATTGGTCTTTGGACCTGTGCCGGTGGCAACCGCGTTCGCAAAGACGCCGACCGGCAAACTGATGATGGTGTGAAGGTTGAACTGTTCCAGCAATTCCTTCTTGGTGTCCACGTAGGCGCTCTCCGTAGTTTTGAACAAGACGCCTTCGTCAATGACCATGCCCACACGCCCGCCACGCTTGACCTTTGCCATGATGTGCTGAACAAACGTGATCGAAGTAGCCTTCGAGGGGTAACGGAAATTCGCCGTGACGCTCTCGTGTTCTGTTCCCCCGAAGGGCGGATTGGTAAGGATTACGTCGAAACGGTCCTTTTCGGTGAACTTGCGAACGTCGTCGCCAAGTGTGTTTCTGCGGTTTAGGGACGGCGTGAGTACGCCGTGCAGGATCATGTTCATACAGCCCAGGAGATACGGGAGCGGCTTCTTCTCCTGGCCGAAGAATGTTTCCCGCTGCAACCTTCTTTCGTCCGCAGGCTGGATGCGCGCGCCAAGGGCCGCACGCATGTGCTTGTGTGCCTCGACGAGGAATCCGGCGGAACCCATCGCCGGGTCATAAATCGTCTGACCGAATTGGGGGTCAACCATCCTGACGACAAATTCGATGATTGGCCGAGGTGTGTAGAACTCTCCCCCGAAACCGCCTTCCCGTCCGAGTTTCGCCAGAAGGGATTCGTAAAGGTGGGACAGTGTGTGGATGTCGTCTGCGCCTTCAAACTGGATTTCCTGAATGGCGTCAATCGCGTCGCGCAAAATGTTCCCGTCTTTCAGCATCTTGGACGGGGCTTCCTCAAACAGGGCGCGAATGACGGAACTGCCGCTGTTGCCCTTCAAGTTTCGCAGGTGGGGGAAAAGCTCGTTGCTCAGAAAGTCCAGCAGGGCTTGACCGGTCAATTTCTTGGACGGGTCTGGATTTGTCCAGGCGGACCACTGGAACTTGTCGGCTATGATTTGCCGATAGGACTTGCCCTCAAATTCCGCCTCGTCCCGTCGCTTCTTTTCAAGCTCCTCGAAGCATTTCAGGAACAGAATCCACGAGATTTGTTCAACGTAGTCCAGGAGGCTGTTGGTGTTGTCGTCCTGCCGGAGAATCTTGGCGGCCTTCCAAAACTGGGTATTGAGCGTTTCGCGCGACATGGATTAGGCGGCCTCCTGCCGATAGAGAAGGCGGACAAGATCGTCAATCGCCTTGCGCAATTCGGCGATTCCGCCGAAAGGTCCTGCGACCGTGCGCACGTCGCTGTTGAATGGGGCAAGCTGGAAAATGAGCGGATCCGTGACGCCGAGCAATCCGCCGTAGCGGTACTTCTCTACGAGGGTCAGCAAGACCTCGCGTGCGGGAGCATCGAACTTCTCGAAAAACTCCTTGTGCAAGTTGAAAAGAGCCGTTGCCCGTTCCTCGCAACTGTGGATGTCCGCGCCGAATGCGGTATGAGCCAGCAGGTCGAAGGCGTCGGCGTCGGGGCGTTGGAGAATTTCACGCAGAATGTCCACATGCACCATGCGCTCTTCAAGAATCTGAAGTAACTGGTCCCGGCGCTCGCGCTCGGTCCACGCATTCTGAAGCTCAACCATCGAATGGCAGGCGGTCAGAATCTCCTCTCGGACTTTCTTCAAGTAGTCCTCGGGCGAGACAAGATTGCCTTCCGCGTCGCGTTCCTCGTAGGTGTCGTCCACGAATGTGACATCGAGGTTTGTGATGCGGATTTTCTTCTGCTTCGGACCCACCTGCTGAGGGCGAAGCGCTACTTCAAGGGTGAGCGGAGAATCTTTGCGCGTTTCGTGAGTGGCCTGAACCCGGTCGTACTTTGGCGCGGTCACGACGAGCAAGACTTGTCCCTCGCCGATGCTGGAAAAGAAGAATTGCCCGTCGGGGCCTGTCCGCTGGTCAATGATATCATTGGGGCCGGTCTGCAAGACGACGTGAGCGCCAGGAATCGGCTTGCCCGTCTCGGAATCAATCACCTTGCCACCGATAATGCACTCGAAGGGGGCCTTCGTATTGGGCCCACCCTCGGGCGGTTCGCCCGGCTTGTCCCACTCATCGAAGAGACGTGAGGCGTTGGTGTAGTCAATGACACGGAACCAGAACTTGTCCGTGTCGGGGCAAAGCCGACTACCGCGCCCGACAATCTGCTTGAACGAGACAATCGAGGCGACGGGTTTCATGAACACGATATTGCGAACGCTCGGCGCGTCAACGCCGGTCGTCAGCAAGTCAACCGTCGTTGCGACAACAGGCGTTGCGCTCTCGGTGTTCTGGAACTTCTCAAGCAGGGCTTTGCCGGTGGTGCCCTCCTCTGAAACGATACGGACAGCGTAGTCGGAAACGTTCAGATCCGCATTGAGCCGGTTCAGCTCAGTGGAAACGGCTAGCGCGTGCTCCTGATTCACGCAAAAGACCATCGTCTTTTCCATGCGCCCGTAGTTGTGCAAGAGCTTGTTCAGATGGTCGCACAACCGGGCGATGTGGTCGGGCATCGTGATTTTCCGCTCAAAGTCCAGCAATTCGTATTCATCTTCGACCACCGCTTCCGGCGGGACTTCAAGCTCCGCGCCTTGGGCAACCACGTCTTCGATGACGACGCCGTCCCGTGTGAAATTCGTAACGGAGCGGTGAACCTTGTAGGTGGCAAGGAATCCGTCATCAATGCCTTGGCCAAGCGAATAGACGAAGACCGGATCGCCGAAGTATTTGTACGTGTCGATGTTCTCCGTCCGTTTCGGCGTGGCCGTCATGCCGAGTTGGACCGCTGAGTCGAAATGTTGAAGAATCGCATTCCACGTTCCGAAGCCGGAACGATGGCACTCGTCAATGACGATCAGGTCAAAGAAGTCGCGGGGGTACTTCTGGAAGAGCCGCTTCCCGTCCACGCCGGAATACATCGCTTGGTAGATGCTGAAATAGACGGACCGGTTTGTTGGGGTTTGCCCCTCCGCGATGGTGTCGCGTTCGTTCTCGAACGGTTCAAAGGTGTTGTAGGCTTGGTCGCGCAATACGTTGCGGTCAGCAAGGAAGAGGATGCGCGGCGTGCGTTCCTCGCCGCTCTTGGTCCATTTCGACTTCCAGAGCTTCCAGGCGATCTGAAACGCGATGAGCGTCTTGCCCGTGCCCGTCGCCAGATTGATCAAGACTCGGTCTTTCCCGTTCTGAATGGCCTCAATCGTCCGATTGATCGCCACCTCCTGATAGTACCGGGGATGTTTTCCTTCCGTCGTGCAGTACGGGTGTAGCAGAGGATTGCGAGGCCTCGCTGCGTCCAGCGCTCTTGCGGCGCAAAGTCGCTGCCAGAGCTCGTCCGGCGATGGAAACGCGGTCAGGCTCTGCTGCGTGTTAGTGGTGAAATCCCATTCCTCGATGCCGTGGCCGTTCGTGGAATAGGCGAAGGAAAGACCAAGGATTTGCGCGTAGTCTTTGGACTGCTGAAGTCCTGCGCCGGGTTCGAGTTCTTCGGCTTTGGCTTCGACGGTCGCTATGGGGAAGGATTCGGTGAAACGCAACAGATAATCGGCCTTCTTGCCCTTGCGGCGGCGGTGGCCGTCACCCACGAGGAAAATCTGGCCGTCGGTGAAGTAGTGCTGCTCGGCGATACGCCAATGCGGATCACCCCATCCGGCCTTTTGCAAGGCGGGCGTGATGAACACTCTGCATGTATCGGCTTCGTTCAAGCCGGGCATCGCTTTGCGCTCCTTTCTTCATTTGTGCGAAACGATTCAAGCCCCAGAGAGTACGCAACAAACGGTGAGAAGGCCAGCGTGAACACTTGACAAACAAGAAACATGTTCGCAAGCGCCCCACTTCCTTTCCGGCGCTTGCGGGCATGTTTCTACCGCATCCCGTGAACGGAGCGCACAGCAACCGGCATGACATCCCGATGCTGCATCGGGATGGCGTGACGGGTGCGCGCGTAGTGAACCCGGCGAAGCCGGACCGCGGAGCGCAGCGACCCCAGAGCGGGCCAGCCTGCGCCAGCCCGCACGGTGCCGGGTGCGAGAACGAGGAGAGCGCCCGGCAGGTTCTGGCCGCCGATCAGGCAAATGGCCGCGACGTTCGCACCGTAGGCGCGCACTCGTGGCGAATTGCCCGGCGGTTCTTCGGGGCCGCGTTTGAAGTGGCGGGCTTCGGCGGGTGAAGTTTACGGAGCACGGCGAAAACGACACTTGAAACGCGGTGGGGGTGGAGATGAGGGAGCGAAGCGAGACCGACTTTTCCAATGATTGGAAAAATCTCGGACGGATTTTCCAGACATTGGAAAACTTTTGCGCCACTTTTCCAAGCATTGGAAAAACGCGTTAGCGGGCAAGCCGCGAGAAGCTCCGGCGTTCAGCTGGAGCAAAGCGGCGCACTGAGCAAGCTGTGCGGTCGTTCAGACCGCGCGGCTTGCGCTCTTCTCTTGGCTGGCTGCTGCCGCCGCAGGCGGCATTGGGGCGGTTGGTGAGTGGAGCCCGTCATTCCGCAGCCTCTTCCTCTTCGCGCGCGCCCCCGAAAACGAAGACGAGAAGACGGGCGGAACGAACCGGGCGGCGAGAGCCGCCGTCGTCGCGTGAGCGGCGACCGGGGCAGCCAGCCTC
>Ga0209507_1002783_pt1 | contig 11465 bp, 12 predicted proteins | sample AD_UKC028_MetaG_FD_184414 | JGI IMG/M metagenome (GOLD analysis project Ga0209507, IMG submission 184414) | Active sludge microbial communities of municipal wastewater-treating anaerobic digesters from USA - AD_UKC028_MetaG (SPAdes) (version 2) | ecosystem: Engineered > Bioreactor > Anaerobic >...
TGCCGAGCGCTAAACTATGAAGGTAGTCAACCTCGGAAAAATCAATCGTCACCGCCACCAGATCCGGATCAATCCACAGCGAATCAACCGCCGTGCGGAATTCGTGGTGCGTATTGAATTCAAAACGACCCACAAGCTCGAGAACAGGACGGTTGCCATTTTTAGTGACAGTAACTTGCATTTCCTGAGTTGCTCCGGACGACTTCGCTCAGTTCAATAACTGGCTTACCTAAAACAGGGACCAAAAACCGCAATATCCAAGACGTCCGATCAAGAATGGCCCCAAGCGTCGTCATGCAGTTAGCTATTGCGCCGAATCGGGTGAACAAACCGGGCGGTTTGCTTGAGATGAAGCAACCATGAAGTTCGAGAATGCTAAACTGGGCGCCGCATCCAAATCCTGTCCATTCGATGATCAAGTTCTGCACCCACTGCGGCGCCGATGTTTCCTTCGAGATACCGGCCGGCGACGCCATTCCAAGGCATGTCTGCAAACGCTGCGGCCATATTCACTATGAAAATCCGAGACTGGTGGTCGGCTGCATCGCGTCCTGGGAAGACAGAATTCTTCTTTGCCGGCGGGCAATCGAGCCGCGAGTCGGCTACTGGACGCTCCCTGCCGGGTTCATGGAAAATGGCGAGACCACTGCCGAGGCCGCAACCCGGGAGACGTTCGAGGAGGCAGGCGCAAAAATCATTGTCGACGCACCATTCTCGATGGTCAGCATCGCGCATATAAACCAGGTTCACCTCTTCTATCGCGGACGCCTCGCCACCGCGGATCATGCGGCAGGGGAAGAGAGCCTCGAAGTTTGCCTGGTACGGCCCGCCGAAATTCCCTGGAAAGATATGGCATTCCGCAGTGTGACGCACTGCCTCGAACGTTATATCGATGATGTCGCCCGCGGCCGCTTCGGTTTTCACGAGACCGCACTCGGGCCTCTGGGCAAGGCAATCTGATCAATCATCCAGCCGATAGTGGATAGGCAAGGTCAAGGCGAACTGTTGACCTTGCAGGCTCTCGGGTAGCATCGCGGCTTGCACGGCAGTCTCCAGAAGTTCAAGGGCTGCCTGATCCAGCAGATCCGAGCCGCTCGACTGGCTGAGCTTCACCTGCGGTATTGCCACCCCGGCAACCGTCGTCACGATCAGCACAACAACGCCCTCGCGGCCCCGCTCGCGAGCCTGGTCAGGATAACGTTTGAAGCGGCGCGCCTCACGGGCCAGACTTAGACGGTATTGGCGCACCCCGTCCAGATCAAGTTTTTCCGCCTGACCGGCCCCGGCACCAGAGTCTCGCGCCGCTTCCCCGGAAACGACTACCGCCTTTTCGGTTACCGCTACGTCGTCGGTTGCGGTCGACCGTGAAAAGGAGGGCAAATCCGGGGTTTTCTTCTCGAACCCGGGTTTCTTGATTACCTCGGTTGCAGTCACGACAGGCTTTTCAGCCGGAGCCGAGAAGCTCTCGAACGGAGTACTCTCTGGCTTTGCGCGTTCCGCGGAATGCAGAATCGCATTGATCGCCCGGGTTGCCGCACGGGTTGTCGGATCAGGCAACAACGCCGGTGGCCAAAAGGATATCAGCACCGCCAGATGAAACACAACAGAGACAAGGATTGCCCATTTCAGCATCCGGGTCATGCCAAGGCGCCCTTACCTTCCAAAAACAAACCCCCGACGGCAACGCCGAACGGGGGAATATACCCGCCCCGAGAGGCGGCACTCAAAATGAAATTTACTTGCCGAGCTTGCGCGACTCTTCGTCAATCTTGTTCGAGTACATCTTGCCCATCACGACGCCAATAACCAGAACGCCGACAATCACGCCAAGACTCATCAAGCCGATATCGCTGCTAAACAAAAGTTCCCAAGCCATAAGTCACCTCCCAGTAACAGAACAGTTAAGTTTACTTCTCCAGCCGCGACGCGAGATGCAACGACTCCTCGACGTCAGCCTGCCAGTCTCCCTGCAACCGCCATTTTCCGGACGGATCCTCGATCGACACATACCAGCGACCGGATACATCGGCAGTTAACTCGCCACCATAAAACCCCTGCCCCTCGGACACCATCCTGACAATCTGATCCTGACCGGCACGGGTCGGGTGCGACAACTTGAGGGTAAGCGCCTCCGGCAGTGCCGCATCACGCTCGGCAGTCAACATCAAGCGAACCTGTTGGCCGGAACGCATGAAATCGGCGCGCAAGCCGAGGTCGCTCGCGTAGTGATCCCGCTGCAGGCGCTGATTGATCGCCAACCCCTGCTTGTAATAATCATCGGTGACCAGGCCATCGTAGCTGACGATCGCCAGCCACAATGTCACAAAGCCGGCGACGATGACGGTTGCCGGTCCTGCCATCAAGATCCACGGCCAGGTTTCCTTGTACCAGGGCTTGCCATCGTTACGCAGTGTCATTGAATTACTCATGTCAGGGCATCAGGAAAGAGGCCTTTTCATGAACCGCGATCTTGTCGTGATTCAGGGCCTTGATATCAAAATAGATGGTGTTGGCACCTTTCTTGCCCGATTCGGGCGGGACGCGCACAACGACGGTCACTTCCTGGTTCTCCGCACTGCCGACCGTGACAATGCGCTCACCGGCAATCTCAATCCCCTCCAGACCCTCGACCGACAACGCGTAGCGCTTTGGCTCCTCGGTCGTATTCATGATCTTGAGGTTGTAGACATTTTCGATACGTCCGTCGTCCGCCTCGCGGGCCAGCAACGAGCGATCGCGAATCACATCGACCTTCAACGGTACCCGAGTCGCCAGCGACCATGCCGAGCCTGCAATAATCGCCATCAGAATAACTGTATAGAGGATGATCCGTGGACGAACGAGGTGTGCGACAACCTCCTGAGGCGACCAATGCTTGGCCAGCGCATTCTCGGTGGTATACCGGATCAGGCCGCGCGGCAGGCCGACCTTGTCCATCACCGGATCACAGACATCGATACAGGCGCCGCAACCGATACACTCGTATTGTTGTCCCTTGCGGATATCGATGCCGGTCGGACATACGACCACACACAACCCGCAATCGACGCAATCACCCATACCGGCAGCCTTGGCATCAACGCCTTTCTTGCGTGCACCGCGCGGCTCGCCACGCTCGGGGTCATAGGTAATGACCAGCGTATCCGGGTCGAACATTACCCCCTGGAAGCGGGCATAGGGACACATGTACTTGCAAACCTGCTCGCGCAGGAAACCCGCCTGCATGTAGAAGAATCCGGCGTAGAAGAAAGTCCAGAAAAGTTCCCAGCCGGAGAGTTCGAAGGGAAGCGCGGCCAGCAACTCGCGAACCGGGGTGAAATAGGCGACGAGCGTAAAACCCGACCACAGCGATATGAAAATCCAGATCGCATGCTTCAAAGCCTTCAAGCCGAATTTGCGGGCCGTCATCGGCGCCTTGTCCAGCTTCATCCGGGCCGAACGATCGCCTTCGATCCGGTTCTCGACCCACATGAATATTTCCGTATATACCGTCTGCGGACAGGCATAGCCGCAGAACAGCCGCCCGGCAACGGCGGTGAACAGGAACAAGGCGTAGGCCGAGATGATCAGGAGTAGCGCAAGATAGAAAACATCCTGTGGCCACAGAACCAGGCCAAACAGATAGAACTTGCGCTCGACCAGATGAAGAAGAACCGCCTGGCGATCGTTCCAGACGATCCATGGCAGCCCGTAGAAGAGAATCTGGGTAAACCAGACGAATCCCCAGCGCCAGGAATTCCACCACCCCTTGACGTCACGGATGTAGACCTTCTTGTGTTTCTCGTAAAAAGAAACAGGCGCCGGCGTTACCTCCGGCGTCTTGCTATTGCTGGTGTGCTGTTTCGATTCCATGATGACTACATCCGTATCAGAATTGCGCTAAAAGATCGGTTCCGAGCAAACAACAATAACGCAATCTTGATACAAATCAGTGTCCGACTACGTAAAACAAAAAACGGGGCGGTCGCCCGCCCCGTTGTGCATCGTTACTTCGCGCCCTGACTCAGGCTAAGCACGTAGGCGGACAGAAGATGGACCTTGGCATCGCCGAGAAATTCCTTCCAGGCCGGCATCTTGTTGTTGCGACCGTTGGTGATGGTTTCGACGATGGTCGCTTCCGAGGAGCCGTACAGCCAGACCTTGTCGGTCAGGTTGGGGGCACCGAGGGCGTGCATTCCCTTGCCGTCGGGGCCGTGGCAGCCGGAACAACCGGACGCGTTGAAGGCCTCCTTGCCCTTGGCCGCACGAACCGAGTCATTCGGCAGACCGGCCAGCGAGCGGACGTAGTTCGCCAAGTCCTTGATCGTATCGGCACCGAGCTGGGCGTGCGGGGGCATGATGCCCATGCGGCCGGCCGCGATCGTCGCGAGAATCTGTTCCGGCTCGCCACCCCACTGCCAGTCGCTGTCGGCCAGATTCGGGAAACCCTTGGCGCCGCGTCCGTCTGCACCGTGACACTGCATGCAGTAGGTCAAATACAGGCGCTTGCCGGTTTCCATGGCCTGCTTGTCAGCAGCCAGCACCTTGACGTCCATGCCCTGGTATTTCGCAAACATTGGCTGGACAGTAGCGTCCATACGCTCGCGTTCAATCTTGTACTGACCGACCGAGGTCCAGCCCAGCAGGCCCGGAAACTTACCCAGGCCAGGATAGAGTGCCAAATAGACCAGCGCGAAGATGACCGTGATGACGAACAGCCAGCTCCACCACTTGGGCATCGGGTTGTTGTATTCCTCCAGGGTTTCATCCCAGACGTGACCCATGGTCTTGCCCGGCGTGAACTTTGCCTTGCCCTGCATATAGAGAAGAACTGCGCAGGCGAGAATGCTGACCAGCACAATTACAACCACATACGCGTTCCAAAAACCGCTAACGAAATCGCTCATTTGCTTTCCTCTTTTCAGCGAGGATGCGACGCGCGAGACGCCGCATCCTGATCATCGTGCTCCGCGAACGGCAAGTTGGCAGCTTCGTCGAAGCCCTTCTTGCTGCGCTTGCTGTAGGCCCATCCCACGATCGCCAGGAAGCAGAGCAACCCGGCAACCGTGACAATGGAACGCAGATCGTTGATGTCCATGGCTTATTGCTTCATCGTGCCCAGTGCCGTACCCATGCCCTGCAGGTAGGCAATCAGAACGTCCATTTCGGTCATGTCACCGATCGCAGCCTTGGCGCCCTTGATCTCGGCATCGGAATAGGTAGGAATACCCCGCGCATTGGCGAAACCGCGCATCACTTCCATCTTCTTATCGATGTCGGCGCCGACGCTATCCTTGGCCTTGGTATTCGCCAGGAAGGCAAAGGCGGGCATGTTGGATTCCGGCACCACGTCACGCGGATTCATCAGGTGAGCACGCTGCCATTCGTCGGAGTAACGACCGCCCACACGATGCAGATCCGGGCCGGTACGCTTGGAACCCCACTGGAACGGATGGTCATAGACGAATTCGCCAGCCACGGAAAAGTGGCCGTAGCGCTCGGTCTCGGCGCGGAACGGACGGATCATCTGCGAGTGGCAGAGGAAGCAACCTTCGCGGACATAGATGTCACGACCGACAAGACGCACCGCATCGTAGGGCTTGACGCCTTCGATCGGGGTCGTCGTCGACTTCTGGAAAAAGAGCGGAACGATTTCCAGCAAGCCGCCCCAGATCACGGTCAGCAGCGTCAGAACGATGAGTAGTCCGACGCTCTTTTCAATTTGCTCATGCTTAAGCATTGTTTTCTCTCCCTAATCAGGCGTGATGACCAACCGGCGCGAGCACCGGGGCATCTTGAGTCTTGCCGCCAGCCATGGTCTTGAACATGTTGTAAGCCATGATCAGCATGCCGGACAGGAACAGGACACCACCCAGCCAGCGGATCGCCCAGAACGGATAGGAACCCTTGACCGATTCGACGAAGCTGTAGGCCAGCGTACCGTCGGCATTGACTGCGCGCCACATCAGGCCCTGCATGACACCGGCGATCCACATGGAGGCGATGTAGAGCACGGTACCGATGGTGGCGATCCAGAAGTGGACCGTAACCAGCTTGACGCTGTACATCTCGCTCTTGCCGAAAAGCTTCGGCAGCAGATAGTAGATCGAACCGATCGAAACCATAGCCACCCAGCCGAGCGCACCGGAGTGCACGTGACCGACAGTCCAGTCCGTGTAGTGCGACAGCGCATTCACGGTCTTGATCGACATCATCGGACCTTCGAAGGTCGACATGCCGTAGAAGGACAGCGAGGTGATCAGGAATTTCAGGACAGGATCGTCACGCAGTTTATGCCAGGCACCCGACAGGGTCATGATGCCGTTGATCATGCCACCCCAGGACGGTGCCAGCAGGATCAGCGAGAAGACCATGCCGACAGACTGGGTCCAGTCAGGCAGCGCGGTGTAGTGCAGGTGGTGCGGACCCGCCCACATGTAGGTAAAGATCAGCGCCCAGAAGTGAACCACGGACAGGCGGTAGGAGTAGACCGGACGCCCGGCGGCCTTCGGCACGAAATAATACATCATGCCCAGGAAGCCTGCGGTCAGGAAGAAGCCGACGGCATTGTGACCGTACCACCACTGGATCATCGCATCCTGAACGCCGGCATAGGCGGAGTAGGACTTGGTCAGAGTGATCGGCATTGCCATGCTATTGACGATGTGCAGCAGGGCGACGGCGATAATGAAGGAGCCGAAGAACCAGTTGGCCACGTAGATGTGCGAGACCTTGCGGACAGCGATGGTACCGAAGAAAACCAGCGCGTAGGAGACCCAGACCAGTGTGATCAGGATGTCGATCGGCCATTCGAGTTCCGCGTACTCCTTGCCTTGAGTAATGCCCAGCGGCAGCGTGATCGCCGCCAGCAGAATGACGATCTGCCAGCCCCAGAAGGTGAAGGGAACCAGCGGGCCGCCCCACAAGCGGGCGTGGCTGGTACGCTGAACCGTCCAGTAGGAAGTTGCGAACAGGGCACAGCCGCCAAACGCGAAAATGACCGCGTTGGTGTGCAACGGACGCAGTCGGCCAAAGTGCAGGAAGCCGATATTCAGCTCCGGCCAGACCAACTGGGCTGCAATGATGACACCGACCAGCATGCCAACAATGCCCCAGATGACGGTCATGACGGCGAATTGCCGTACGACCTTGTCGTTATATGTGGTTTGCGATCCAGACATGAACCCACCTCTCGTTAATGAAAAGACTGAACGACCACCCCCCTTGACCCAAGGTGGCGCATAGAAGCGGATGCTATTGTAGATTACAAACGGAGATTTGACCTAGATCAACCTACCGATTATCTATGTCAAATTAGACCAAACGACGTAGTGATCTGAGATATTGGGGTTAACCGGACAAAAAAAGGGTGCGTCGCAACGCACCCCAACCCCAACAGAGAATTGTCGTGAAGCATCGCTTCACACAGCCTTGATTCTCCTCAGGCTTCCCTTATCGGACGTTGACACAGGTCAAGTTTTCTCTGAATCGTCTTTCTTCACCACCCGGGAGTTCGGAATATCGGGACCGTCGTCGTCCATCAGGATCTTGAATCCCGGCCCCTCGAGATCATCGAACTGGCCGCTCTTGACCGACCACCAGAAGGCGATGGCGATGGCGAACACGAGGACCACCGACAAGGGAATGAGCAGGTAGAGGATTTCCATCAATCCGTCTCCAGGCGCTGAATGCGCAGCGAGTTCAGAACGACCAGCAGCGAACTGGCTGACATGCCGATCCCCGCCAGCCATGGCGTCACATAGCCGGCAATCGCCAGCGGCAACGCAACGAAGTTGTAGGCAAAGGACCACCAGAGATTCTGCCGGATTATCCTGAGCGTTTTCTGCCCGCGCAACAGGCCACGACGCAGATGATCGAGATTTTCGGAAAGCAGGATGAAATCGGCCTGGGTCCGCGCGAGTTGCGCGCCGCCGCCCATGGCGACCGAAACCTGGGCCTGCGCGAGTACTGGTGAATCGTTTACCCCGTCGCCGACCATCGCGACCACCGCGCCACCGGCCTGCAGGGCGCGCACGCAATCATGCTTGCCCTGCGGCGTGGCCCCGGCCCGGACATCGGCGATGCCGAGCGTCGTCGCCACGCGCTGCGCGACCGCTAGCGAATCCCCCGTCAACAGCACGATCTTGCGGCCGTTTGCCTTCAGCGCCTTGATCAGCGGACGCGCCTCGGGACGCAATTCGTCGCCCAGCCTGAACAAGCCGAGACAACCCGTCGCATCCCCCAGGACCACCACCGTATCGCCGCTTTCCAGCCAGGCAGCAGCGACTTCCGGCAAACCACCAGCCGCCGACCCCAGGGCATAGCCCGGACGACCGATCCGGTAGCGACGTCCGGCAATCTCGCCCTCGATGCCCTGCCCTGCCTCGCTCAGCGCGTTTCCGGCAAGCGGAAGGTCAAGCCCTGCGGCGGCGTCCCGCAAGGCGAGGCCCACCGGATGCTCGGAAGCCTGTTCGAGGGCCGCCGCGATGAGCAGGCACTCGTCGCGCGACAATGCGCCGGTCGGCAGCAGGTCGACGAGGTGCATCCGGCCGCTGGTCAGCGTGCCGGTCTTGTCGAAAACGAAATGCGTCGCCCGCGCCAGCGTCTCGATGGCGTGCCCGCGCGTCACCAGCAGACCATCCTTGGCCAGTGCACCGGCCGCCACGGTCAACGCGATCGGCGTCGCCAGCGACAGCGCGCAGGGGCAAGTGACGACCAGCACCGAAACCGTGATCCACAAGGCCTTCGACGGGTCGACCAGAGTCCAGCCAATGGCGACCGCGATCGCCACCACGAGTAGCGCGGCGACAAAATAGCTGGCGATGCGATCGGCCAGTTCGACGATGCGCGGCTTTTCGGTGGCCGCACGCTCCATCAGGTGGATGATCGCCGACAGCCGCGTTCCCTCGCCAACCTCCTCGATGCGCACGACCAGCGGACTTTCCGCATTCAGCGAGCCGCCGGTCACCGTGCTCCCGGGCGTCTTTTGCACCAACCGGCTCTCGCCGGTCAGCAGCGCCTCGTTGGCGGAACTTGCGCCCTCGATCACCTTGCCGTCGGCCGGTACGATATCGCCAGGCCGCACCAGCACCACGTCACCCGGATGAAGGTCGGCGACCACGCGCTGCTCGGTGCTGCGGTCGACCGGGAAATTGGGCATGATCTGGGCAAACGCCGGCAGCAGTTTGGCCAGCGCCTCGGTGACGCTGACTGCCTTCTGGCGTGCCGTCATCTCGAGGAAACGGCCGCCGAGCAAGAAGAAAACGAACATGGTGACCGAATCGAAGTACACCTCGCCACGTCCGGTCAGCGTCGCCCAGCAACTCGCCACAAAGGCAGCGCCGACGCCGAGCGCCACCGGCACGTCCATGCCGACGCGGCGCAGCTTGAGATCGCGCCAGGCATTGCGGAAGAATGGCGATGAGGAATAGAAGACCACCGGCAGGGTGAGCAGCAAGCTGGCCCAGCGCATCAGGCTCTCGATATCGGCCGTCATGTCGCCCTCGGCGAGATAGACCGGGAGCGCGTACATCATTACCTGCATCATGCCGAAACCGGCCACCCACAGCCGCCACAGCGCATCGCGCCGTTCCTTGCGCGAAATTTCCTCGTTCTTCGCCGCGTCGTAGGGATAGGCGCGGTAGCCGATGGCGGCGATCGCGGCAAGGATGTCGGACAGCTTGACCCGTGTATCGTCCCAGCGCACCCGGGCGCGGCGCGTCGCATAATTGATGTCGACCGCCGTCACCCCCGGCAATTTGCCGACATGCTGCTCATTGAGCCAGATGCAGGCGGCGCAGGTGATCCCCTCAAGCAGCAGCGAAGCTTCGCGCTCGTTCTGGCCGAGCAACTTGACGAAGCTTTTCTGAAAATCCGCATGATCGTACAACGCCAGTTGCTCGAGTATGGCCGGCATGGCCTCGCGCGGCGACTCGGGCAAGGAATCGCGGCTGCGGTAATAGTCCTCGAGTCCGTTGGCGACGATCGACTGCGCCACCGCCTGGCAACCGTAGCAGCACATCGCACGCGCTTCGCCGCCGATATCGACCGACAGATCGAGATCCTCCGGAATCGGCTGGCCGCAGTGATAGCAGGAAAACTCGCAGGAAGCTTCAGGCATGCAATGAAAAAAGGCGCCGAAGCGCCTTTCCGGTTTGGGGCGGAGCCGAAGTATAGATTATTTGACCCCCATCCGGATGGCGCCATCCAGGCGGATCACCTCGCCATTCAGATACGCATTTTCGGCGATATGCCTGACCAGCCCGGCGAATTCGGAAGGTTTGCCCATGCGTGACGGGAACGGCACCATCTTGCCAAGCGATTCCTGAACCTCCGGCGCCATGCCGAGCAGCATCGGCGTTTCCATGATGCCCGGCGCGATGGTCACGCAGCGGATTCCGCTTCTGGCGAGTTCGCGCGCCACCGGCAAGGTCAGGGCGACAATGCCGCCCTTCGAGGCAGCATAGGCCGCCTGCCCCAACTGACCCTCGAACGCAGCAACGGAGGCGGTATTGACGATCACGCCGCGCTCGCCGCCGGCATCCGGCTCGCCCTTCAGCATCGCCTCGGCGGCCAGCCGGATCATGTTGAAGGTGCCGACCAGGTTGATGTTGATCGTCCTGGCAAAGCTTTCCAGCTTGTGCGGCCCGTCGCGACCGATCACCTTTTCGGCCGGCGCCACGCCGGCGCAGTTGACCAGCCCCTGCAAACCGCCGAAGGTGGAAATCGCCCTATTTACGGCGTTGACCGCGCTAGCCTCGTCCGCCACATCGGTTTCGACGAAACGAGCGTTGGCGCCGAGTTCCGCCGCCAGATTTTCGCCGGCTTCCCGGTTCAGGTCAGCGAGGACCACCTTTGCGCCGGCTTCGACCAGCATTCGCGCAGTCGCCGCGCCAAGGCCTGAACCGGCGCCCGTGACCAGAAAAACCTTGCCTTTGATTTCCATCCTCTCCCTCCAGAATCCCTGCTTTCCTGCCACCCGGTCCCTCTCGAAGGCCATGCGGAGAACCGGCGCCAATATTAACCTGACTACAAGACCCGAAACCCCGGCCCCCAGCCGCGCAAACAAATTTTTCTAGTACTACGTACTATACATTTCAAATTTAATGTAGTATTGATGTACTATTAAATGCATCAGACCCTGCCTGCTTCGATTACACCATGAACCCCATCAAAAATCCCCAAGCCCGCCCGATCCGCGTCATGCTGGTCGATGATCTCCTGATTGTGTCGTGGGGACTCGAAATGCTGGTGCAAAGCAGAAATCCGCGCATGGAACTGGCCGGTTCGGCGACCGACGCCGCCGGCGGCAGCGCGATCATTTACGAAACCCCGGTCGATGTCATCGTGATCGACCTCGATGGCGATATTGGCGTCGATTCCATCGCCGAACTCTGCTCGATTTCGCCGGCGCGCGTGCTGGCGCTGACCGGCTCGCGGGATGTTTCCCTGCATGACAGCGCAATACTGGCCGGCGCCCGTGGCGT
>Ga0209507_1002786_pt1 | contig 11454 bp, 13 predicted proteins | sample AD_UKC028_MetaG_FD_184414 | JGI IMG/M metagenome (GOLD analysis project Ga0209507, IMG submission 184414) | Active sludge microbial communities of municipal wastewater-treating anaerobic digesters from USA - AD_UKC028_MetaG (SPAdes) (version 2) | ecosystem: Engineered > Bioreactor > Anaerobic >...
GGCCGGAAGCCGTCATCTCCCTGGCCGATGCATTGGCTGCCGGCTTGCGCGAGGGTGGAATGGGCTCCTGCGGTAAACACTTCCCCGGGCACGGTTATGTAATTCCCGACTCCCATGTCGAATTGCCGGTCGATAACAGAAGCCTGGAAGCCATGCAGGAAGATCTGCTGCCCTATCGCGAGCTTGCCCTGGATGCGGTCATGGCGGCACATGTCATTTACGACTGCATGGACTGCAATACCGCCGTGTTTTCAAATAAATGGATTGATTATTTGAGAAACGACATTAAATTTGAAGGTGTGGTTTTTACCGACGATCTATCGATGGCAGGCGCTGGCGTCGTCGGTGGCATGCTGAACCGTGTCGACACGGCCTACCGCGCCGGTTGCGATATGTTGCTGGTCTGTAACTCCCCGGAGGCGGTTGGCGAAGTGCTCGCGAATTGGCGACCGGAACTCGATGGCGCACGAGGCAAGCGCGTCGAAGCATTATTGCCCAGGCAATCGGCCAAGGATTGGGTAGCGCTCCAGACCGATCCTTTATATGTCGCGGCGCAGAACACCATCGCGCAATTGACGACCTGAATAGAAATCGGGCAGCCGAAGCTGCCCGATTGATCCAGCGCGAAGATCGCCAATTACTTGGAGCGGCTCTTGTACTCGTCGGTACGGGTGTCGATTTCGATCTTGTCGCCAATGCTGACGAAGGCCGGCACCGGCAATTCAAAACCGGTGGCCAGGCGGGCAGGCTTCATTACCTTGCCGGAGGTGTCGCCCTTGACCGCCGGTTCGGTGTAGATCACTTCGCGCACCACGCTGTTCGGCAGTTCGACGGAGATCGCCTTGCCGTCATAGAATACGACTTCGCAGGCTAGGCCGTCTTCCAGATACTTCAACGCGTCGACCATGTTCTCGGATTCAACTTCGAACTGGTTGTATTCGGCGTCCATGAATACATACATCGGGTCGGCAAAGTAAGAGTAGGTCACTTCCTTCTTGTCGAGGACAACCTGTTCGAATTTGTCATCAGCCTTGTACACCGCTTCGGAAGCGGCGCCGGACAACAGGTTCTTGAGTTTCATCTTGACGACGGCCGCGTTGCGGCCGGATTTGTTGTACTCGCTCTTCTGGACGACGAGCGGGTCGGCACCGACCATGATGACGTTGCCGGAGCGGAGTTCCATTGCGGTTTTCATACGGGATTCTCTAAGATCGGAAAAAGATAAACGTTAAATTATACCTTGCCCGCACAGAACTTGACGAGATCCTCGGCAAGATCGGGGTTGCCGGCCAGACGCTCCGCCCAGCGACGATTGTGCGTGGCGATTTCTGGCCTGGCTGCCAGAAAATTTTTCCATGCCTGCCGCAAGCCGCAACCCGAATTCCATGCCTGGAACAGGTCGACCGCAGCATTCGCTCCTGTGGCGCTCAAGCCGGCGATGTAGCTTTGCAGGAATGCATCCAGTTTATCCAGATGCGCCTCGTCCGCCTGCCGGTAGGCCTGCCAGACAAATGCCTGAGCAGCCCATTGCGCGCGGACGAACGAATCCTCGCCGCGGACGAAGTTGATGTCGCAGCGCCACAACAGGCGATCGAATTCCTCCTGCGGCAGAAATTCGAAGGGCAGCGCGCTCAGCGCGCCGCGCTGCCACGGCCCGTTGCCACCAAAATGAGCGGCGACGGCGGCCAGAGGCTGGCCGGGTGCGACATGCAGGCGAACCGCAGTCGGCGATTCGGCGAGGATATCGAGCAATTCGCCGACCGGTGCGCTGTCGTAGCAGAACAGGCTGATTTCAAGCGTGTCGTGTCGAAGGCATTGCGCGATTTCGGCATCCCGACTGGCCAATAGATTGCTTTCCCGTAGTAAACCGCCCGTGGCGGGCGAAAAACCCGGGAAATAGAAATATTTGACCAGCGGCAGGGAAGGGTGGGGCGACGCCATGCCATGGCAACCCTCCGCCCACGCTTCGGCCGTCAGATATTCGAGATTGATCCAGCACGGCTTGGGCGTCATGCCGGCCATTGCTGCGAGGTAAGCCGCCGGCAGCTCGCAGGCAAAGGCCTCGATAATGACCTCGCCAACTCGCTCGACCGCAACAGTCTCCGACCAATGGCAAATTTCCACGCCATGACTTGTCTGTTCAAGGCATATTGCATCGATTTCCGGGCACAACGGCTGCAGGCTGCGCAGGTCGTCAACCCATAGCCGGACCTGCTTGCCATGTTCATTTGCCAGTTGCCGTGCCAATCGCCAGCAGACGCCAATGTCGCCGTAGTTGTCGATGACTCGGCAGAAGATGTCCCAATTAAGCTGCATGGCCGCCATGCTAACATCGCCGCCATGTCTGCATTTCATGACCCTCAAGACTGCATCGCCTGCCCGCGCCTAGCCGAGCATCTGGCCGCCATTCGCCAGCGCGATCCGCATTGGCACGCGCTGCCCGTTCCCGCCTTCGGCCCGCTCGACGCGGAACTTCTCGTACTTGGCCTGGGTCCCGGAGAAAAGGGCGCGAATCGCACCGGTCGGCCGTTCACTGGCGATGTTGCCGGTGAATTGCTCTACCCCGCCTTGCACCGTTTTGGCTTTGCCAGCGCCGCGGAGCCGCTCGGGCCGGACAACCTCGCCAACCCAGCCATGCAGTTGAGCAACTGTCGCATCACCAACGCCGTACGCTGCCTGCCGCCGGCCAACAAGCCGACCACAGCAGAGATTCGCCAGTGCAACGGCCATCTCCAGGCAGAACTGGCGGCCATGCCACGCTTGAAGATCATCGTTGCCCTGGGTGCCATCGCCCACCAATCGCTGTTGTGGAGCTACGGCCTCAAACCGAAAAATTTCATTTTTGGCCACAACGTCAGCCACCCCTTGCCGGACGGGCGCCTGCTGGTCGACAGCTATCATTGCAGCGGTTACAACTGGCGTACCGGCCGTTTGTCGCGGGAAAGCTTCGAGGCGGTCTTTGCCGGCGTCAAAGCCCGTCTCGGGTAAGCCTTGGCAGCCATGAGTTTCGACGCCAAGGCGTTCCTTGCCTCGCTGACCGAACTGCCCGGTGTCTACAGGATGCTCGATGCCGGCGGCACAGTACTCTACGTTGGCAAAGCCAAGAACCTCAAGAAGCGGGTTGCATCCTATTTTCGTGAAAACCTGCCAAGCCCCCGCATTGCCCACATGGTCAGCCAGATAGCGACGGTCGAAACCACTTCGACACGCACCGAGGCGGAAGCCTTGCTGCTGGAAAACAACCTGATCAAATCGCTGTCTCCGCGCTACAACATCTTGTTCCGCGACGACAAATCCTACCCTTACATCGTCGTCACCAAGGGAGAGTTTCCCCGACTGGGGTTCTTTCGTGGCAATCCGGATCGCAAGGCCGATTATTTCGGCCCCTACCCGTCGTCGTGGGCGGTGCGCGACAGCATTCACCTGCTGCAAAAGATGTTCCGTCTGCGCACATGTGAAGACACCGTGTTCGCCAACCGCTTGCGGCCCTGTCTGCTGTACCAGATCAAGCGTTGCAGCGGGCCGTGTGTCGGGCACATCGCAGCGGAAGATTACGCTGCCGATGTCCAACTGGCCTCGATGTTTCTGCTTGGGCGCCAGCAGGAAGTCACAAAACGCCTCAACGATGCGATGGAGGCTGCTTCGCAGCGCCTGGCCTTCGAGCAGGCGGCCGTTTACCGCGACCAGATTCAGTCCTTGCATCAGGTTCAGGAAAAACAGTACGTCTCGAGCAGCAAGGGTGAGGATATCGACATCGTCGTCGGCTTGCGCGAATCCGGGCAGCTTTGCGTCAATCTGGCCATGGTCAGGGGTGGCCGGCACCTTGGCGATCGCCCCCTGTTCCCGGTCAATGCCGGTGAATCCACTGTCGCCGAGGCGATTGCCGCATTCATCAGGCAGCATTATGCGGCGCATCCGGCGCCAGCCCGGCTGATCGCCGCGCCGTTGCCTGAAGAAGAGGAGGGGAGCGAGCTTGGTGCTCTGCTTGCCGAACTGGCAGGACGGCAGGTGCCGATACTCGAGGCGCGCTCGGTCCTGCATCGGGCGTGGGCCGATATGGCGATGCAAAACGCGCGACTGGCGATCCTGGCGAGAAATCAGGCGTCGGCGCAGCAGGAACAAAGGTTGCAGGCCCTGCAGCAAGTACTGGAATTGCCCGACACCATTCAGCGCATCGAGTGTTTTGACATCAGTCATACTCAGGGCGAGGCTGCGGTCGCATCTTGCGTGGTCTACCACGGAAATGGCATGAAAAAGGCGGACTACCGGCGCTTCAACATTCGCGACATCACGCCCGGCGACGATTATGCCGCCATGCGCCAGGCAGTCAGCCGGCGCTATGACCGCGTCGCGACCGGTGAAGGGACGGCACCGGACCTGATTTTGATCGATGGCGGCAAAGGGCAGGTCAGTGCCGCTTATGCGGCGCTTGCCGATCTCGGGCTGGGTGAACTTGCGATGATTGGTGTCGCCAAAGGCGAGGAACGCAAACCTGGGCTAGAAACGCTGATTTTCCCGAAAGGGCGCGAGCCGCTACAATTGCCACCGGAACATCCGGCTCTGCACCTGATTCAGGAGATTCGCGACGAAGCTCACCGCTTTGCCATCACCGGCCATCGAGCCCGGCGCGGCAAGACCCGTAGGACTTCGAAACTCGAAGATCTCCCGGGTATCGGGCCCGCACGCCGCAAGGCCCTAGTCGCGCGTTTTGGCGGTCTGGCCGGTGTTCTCGCAGCAACGCCGGACCAACTGGCCGAAGTCCCCGGGATAAGCCGGGAACAGGCCGAGAAGATTTACGCAGCCCTACATTGAGTCAATGCCCTTCAATCTGCCCATCCTGCTGACCTGGCTGCGTATCCTCGCCATCCCTCTGTTGATCGCAGTGTATTACCTGCCGACCGAGTGGGCGAGTGCCCATGAGCGCGATCTGGCGGCAACTATCATCTTCATCGCCGCCGCATTTACCGATTGGGCCGACGGCTATCTCGCCCGTAAGCTGGATCAGACATCGGCCTTTGGCGCCTTCCTGGACCCGGTGGCGGACAAACTGATGGTTGCCGCCGCGCTGATCGTTCTGGTCCAACTCGGGCGCACCGACGCGATCGTCGCCACCATCATCATCGGGCGTGAAATCACCATTTCAGCACTACGGGAGTGGATGGCAAGAATAGGCGCCACGAAAAGCGTTGCCGTATCCATGCTCGGGAAAATCAAGACGGCGGCGCAGATGGTGGCGATTCCTCTGCTGCTTTACCATGCCGAATTCCAGGGGACCGATTCACGGCAGTGGGGCAACTGGCTGATCTGGATCGCAGCGCTGCTGACGCTTTGGTCCATGGGCTATTACCTGCGGATGGCCTGGCCGGAAATCGCAGCACGCAGTCATGAGAAATGATGACTCCAATGTTGACATATCCCTTGCAGCGCCTATAATGCGCGCTCTGTTTCAGCGCGGCAGTAGCTCAGTTGGTAGAGCGCAACCTTGCCAAGGTTGAGGTCGAGAGTTCGAGACTCTTCTGCCGCTCCAGTTTCCTAGGGGAAAGCACGGCTTTCCCTTTTTAGTTGTAGAAGTTACGATTTTAAGCAGGGCGCGATAGCAAAGCGGTTATGCACCGGATTGCAAATCCGTGTAGGTCGGTTCGACTCCGGCTCGCGCCTCCAGAAATTTGCGGCAGTAGCTCAGTTGGTAGAGCGCAACCTTGCCAAGGTTGAGGTCGAGAGTTCGAGACTCTTCTGCCGCTCCAGTTAAAAAGGGAAAGCGATAACCGCTTTCCCTTTTTCGTATCGGGACACCGATATAATCGACAAATAGCCCGGGTGGTGAAATTGGTAGACACAAGAGACTTAAAATCTCTCGGCCTCTGGCTATACGGGTTCGACCCCCGTCCCGGGCACCAACGCTAACTCTATGATTATTTACGATCTTCGCTGCGACAATGAACACATGTTCGAAGGGTGGTTTCAAAGTGCCGCCGATTTCGATGCACAGATCAGCCGCCAGCTCATCGGCTGTCCGCAATGCGATAGTCAAAACGTCCGGCGTGTGCCTTCTGCGGTAGCAATATCGGGACACAGCCTTCCGGAAGCGGAAAGGCAGCCCGCCAGCAAAGCCCATGTAACCGGCAGCATGACAGTGATGCCTGCCGGAACGCAAATAATGGCTGCTTACCGGCAACTGGTCAGTGTGATGGTTGCCAACAGTGAGGATGTCGGAAAGTTATTTGCCTCCGAGGCCAGGAAAATCCACTACAACGAAGTGCCCGGTCGAGCCATACGCGGGGACGCCACGGCAGAAGATCTGGAGTCGCTTGCCGACGAGGGGATTACGGTCATGCACTTGCCAAACTTCAAGGACGAGGATCTCAATTGATCCTGCCTTTTTCAGACACCGTGATAATTTTACATAATGCAAATTATGCGCAGTAATCAATTGGCTGTGGCGGCTAGGGAACACCGAATTGGTGTTCCCTAAAATAACCTCTATCTAACTTCGATGGTTACTGTTTTTCCGGATTTACCGCCGGCACGGCGCAACAGTTCGGCGATGTCGGTGTTTTGATTCTTGAGAGCGATATCGAGAGCCGTCTCACCTGTTTCAGTACGCATGCTGGGGTCAGCGCGATTGGCAAGCAAGATTTTGACAATCTCGATATGTCCGCCGCGCGAGGCGACGATCAGTGCGGTGCTTCCATTTTCGCTGGCAGCATTCACGTCTGCCCCGGATTTGACGAGAAGCTTTGCGATATCCAGATGGCCGTTGAATGCTGCGTAGGCCAGCGGGGTCCATCCCGGCGTATTGACGTTCGCCCCGCCCGCAATCAGGCGCTCGACGACCTTGAGGTGGCCACGAAATGCGGCAAGGCGCAATGCGGTGTCGCCGGCAGCATTACGTGCGTTAACTTTGGCACGCTGCTTGATCAGGAAATCCACGAGATCCTCGTGACCGTCGCGCGCTGCCAGCATCAGCAGCGTATTGCCCTCGATATCGGTGGTATCGATCGAGGCACCGCGCTGGACCATCTGTGCAACATCTTTGGTATCACCCAGTTTTGCCGAGTTGATCAGATCGTCATAGGTGGCCCCTGAGGCCGCAAGGGGTATGGTGGCGGCCAGCATCATTGTAAGAATGGTCTTTTTCATGATTTTTCGGGTCGAACGGCGTGTTTGAAAAGATTGAAGAAGTTGGCAGTTGTGGCCTCGCTGACTTCTTCCAGTGAAAGGGTACGCAGCCGCGCAATTTCTTCGGCGACATGGCGGACATAGGCTGGCTCATTGGTCTTGCCGCGATGGGGTGCGGGGGCAAGATAAGGCGAGTCGGTTTCGACCAGGATACGATCCAGCGGCGTTTTCTGGGCGGCTTCCTTGATTGCAAGGGCATTTTTGAAAGTGACGATACCGGAAAACGAGATGTAGAACCCTAGATCGAGCGCCTGGCGGGCAACCTCCCAGGTTTCGGTAAAGCAGTGCATAACGCCGCCGACCGCTTGTACCCCCTCTTCCCTTAGTATGCCCAGCGTGTCGTCGGCGGCATCGCGCATATGGACGACCAGCGGCTTGCCGGTAGTGATCGCTGCGCGAATATGCCGTCGGAAGCGATTGCGCTGCCATTCCGGACGATCTTTTTGCCAGTAGTAGTCGAGCCCGGTTTCCCCGATGGCAATCACCTTCGGGTGGGCGGCAAGCTCGATCAATTTTTGTTCGGTAGGCTCTTCGGCATCCGTATATTCAGGATGGACGCCGACCGTCGCATAGAGATGCCGATGTGATTCGGCCAGCGCCAGAACACGCGGAAAATCTTCAAGATTGACAGCGATGCAGACGGCGCAGCCGACATCATTCTGCTGCATGCGCTCCAGTAGTTCCGGCAGGCGCTGCGCCAGGTCCGGGAAATCGAGATGACAGTGGGAGTCGACCAGCATTCGCTGGGTCAGAGGGTATGCGTCGGACGGGTGGACTGCAGAACGCCGCCGAGCAGCCCTTCGATCTTGCGCCGTGCCTCCTGGCCGCTTTCATCATTGTTGAAATGAACACCGATGCCCTGGGCGCGGCCGTTCTGTGCTCCAGCCGGAGTTATCCAGACTACCGTCCCGGCGATGGGAAGCTTGGCCGGGTCGTCCATCAACGACAGCAGCATGAAGACCTCGTCGCCAATGTTGTAGCTGCGCGTCGTCGGAATAAAAATTCCGGCATTGCGCAAATGCGGCATGAAAGCTGCGTAGAGCGCTGATTTTGAATTGATATTAAGCGAGAGAACGCTCGGGCGTTGGGCTGTAGCGGGTTTGGTGTCACTCATTGTCGTTCAGTGTCTCAACAGACCTCGATAGTCCATGAACAATCCCTCAAGGAACAGGCGGGCGTTTAGCGGTTGCTCGGCCTCGCGGCGGCGCGTCAGAAGCAGTCGGTAGGCGCGCACGATTCGTGCGGGGGGAATCATATCAGCCAGCCCTGAAATTGTGGCCTGTTGCGGCAGAAAATATCGGGCTGGCTGCCCGTTGCTGGCCAGTGCCAGATCGACCAGCCATTTCTGCATCGCATCGACTACTGACTTCAGCGCAAGCTTCCCCTTGCTTTCCTTGATAATTTTTTCCAGTTCGGTGGCATGGGCGATCGGATCAAGGTCGCCATTCGCAACGAGGCAGCGCGTTAGTATATCCAGCCACCCACCCCGCCCCGAGGCAGCAAGTTCGCTGGCCAGGCCCGGAGAGCCGCCGGCCAGTGCCAGCCAGCGCCCCGCTTGTTCAAGTCCGTCGGCGGCCAGCGCAGCTTCCGAAACAGTGGCAGGCGGTACGTTGACAGGAACCACCTGGCAGCGACTGCGAATCGTTGGCAACAAACGTAATGGTTCATTTGAAACCATTAAAAACAACGTACCTGACGCCGGTTCTTCAAGTGTTTTAAGAAGTGCGTTTGCGGTGCTGCGGTTCATCGCATCAGCCGGATTGACAACGACTATTTTCAAACCGGCGCGATGTGTTCCGACATTCAGAAAATCATCGAGCCCGCGTACCTGATCGATCGTTATCTGCTGACTGGCTTTTTTCTTGCCCTCCTCCGCATCCGCATCTTCGACCAGCGCCTGTGGCTGCAGAAGTCGAAAATCCGGGTGATTGCCCTGATCGAACCAATTACACGCAAGGCACCGGTCACAGGCCAATCCACCCTCCCGAGGCTGTTCGCACAATAGGGCTTTGGCAAATGCCTGAGCCAAGGCAAATTTCCCGAGACCGCGCTGGCCGATCAACAGCAGGGCATGAGGCAAGCGCTCACGCTGCGACTGCAGTCTTTCCCAAGTTTGTTTATGAAGATCAATAAAATTCATAAACATATACTTGAAACAATGTGTTCAAGTAATTTACGAATATTTTCCATGCTTTGCTGGGCGTCGATTACGCGAATCCTCGAAGGTGCCGAGTGGGCACGTTCGAGGTAGGCCTGACGTACGCGCTCGTGGAAGTCGGCGCGTTCCTGCTCGAAGCGGTCGAGAACCCGGCTGGCCAGCGCAATGCGCTCTCTTGCCACATCGAGCGGCAGGTCGAAAAGCAGGGTCAGGTCGGGTTGCAGGTGCCCGTGCACCCAATGTTCCAGTTGTTGCAATTTCGCCCGGTCCAGTCCGCGCCCTCCCCCCTGGTAAGCGTAGGTCGCGTCGCTGAAGCGGTCGCAGACCACCCATTCGCCCCTGCCGAGCGCTGGCTCGATAACCTTAGCCAAATGTTCGCGCCGCGCCGCAAACATCAGCAAGGTCTCGGTTTCAAGGTGCATCGACGAATGGAGAAGCAGTTCCCGGAGCTTTTCGCCCAGTTCCGTACCCCCCGGTTCGCGGGTGACGTGGGCAACCAGCCCCTTTTGGCGCAGCAGTTCGGCAAGCCACTCGACGTGGCTGCTCTTGCCGGCGCCGTCGATGCCTTCGAAGGTTATGAATTTTCCTCTCACTTGCCGCCTTTCTGGTATTTGCTGACTGCCTTGTTGTGTTCGTCCAGCGTGCGCGAAAACTGGCTGCTGCCGTCACCGCGCGCCACGAAATACAGCACGTCGCTACCTGCTGGATGGAGCGCTGCCTGGATCGCAGCCAGCCCCGGCATGGCGATAGGCGATGGCGGCAATCCGCTACGGGTATAAGTATTGTACGGGGTGTCTGTTTGCAGGTCGCGCTTGCGCAGGTTGCCGTCGAAAGTCTCGCCCAGGCCGTAGATCACCGTGGGGTCGGTCTGCAACAGCATGCCCTTGCGCAGACGATTGACGAATACCGCTGCCACCAGCGCGCGATCGTCGCCGCGTCCGGTTTCCTTTTCGACGATGGAGGCCATGATCAGGGCTTCGTATGAGGTCTTGTACGGCAGATTGGCATCGCGCTCGCTCCACGCAAGTTCCAGCTTCTTGCGCATGCCTCGGTGGGCGCGGGCGAGCAATTCGAGGTCACTCGACTGTTTGTCGAAAAGATAGGTATCGGGGAGCAGCCAGCCGTCGATCCGTCCGCCTTCGATGCCCAGTCGGGCAGCGATTTCAGCCTCCGTGAGCCCCAGTGTTTCATGCTTCAGGTCAGGATGCTGGTCGAGACGGGCGCGCCACTGACGAAAAGTCCAGCCCTCGACCAGGAGCGACTCACCCTGCGTCATGTCACCACGCGCCAGTTTCGCCAGAAGTTGTTCCGGAGTAACCCCCTGTTTGACCGAATAGCTGCCGGCCTTGATGCCCGTGGCCACGCCGCGCCAACGCGCCAGCAGGGCCAGAAGATCGGCATTGATGGCAATGCCTGCCTCCTGCATCTGCGCGGCTGCTGAACGCAGACTGCTTTTCGGGGCGATCCGGAAATCTACCGTCGAATCGCGTAGTGCGATGGGCGAATTCACCCACCAGGCGGCGGCCGCGATCAGTGCTGCAACCAGGATGCTCAGGAACAGGAATAACTTGAAAAATGAACGCACGGAAACTCGCAGGCTGCAACCGGGTCATGCCCGTGAGAAACGGGCATAATCGAACGGACGCTATAATATCCCAAACCCAACAGGAGCCCTCATGAACCCCAACTGGCGCAGCTTTCTGGAATCCGCAGAGGCCGTTTTCGACGGCGCCACGGACGAAATTCTGAACTTCGGCGATGCCGCCGGTGAACTTCAGGCGGCCCGCAATCACACCGTTCTGGTACCGCTGACGCATCTCGCCCTGATCGAAGCCGTCGGCGAGGAGGCCAAGCCCTTCCTGCACAGCCAATTCACCAGCGATATCAACCACCTGGGTGGCGACCAGGTCCAGCATTCGGCATGGTGCACCGCCAAGGGACGCATGCAGGCCAGCTTCCTGGTCTGGCGTGATGGCGATGCCTACCAGCTGGCGCTGGCCGCCGACCTCGAAGCGGCTTCGCTGAAGCGCTTGCAGATGTTCGTCCTGCGCGCCAAGGTCAAGCTGGCGGCACTGACCGACAGCCACGTGCTGATCGGCGTCGCCGGCCCGCAGGCG
>Ga0209507_1002790_pt1 | contig 11447 bp, 9 predicted proteins | sample AD_UKC028_MetaG_FD_184414 | JGI IMG/M metagenome (GOLD analysis project Ga0209507, IMG submission 184414) | Active sludge microbial communities of municipal wastewater-treating anaerobic digesters from USA - AD_UKC028_MetaG (SPAdes) (version 2) | ecosystem: Engineered > Bioreactor > Anaerobic >...
AAAACCGGCGCACAATCCGCAGTCTTGATGCAAATGGCCAGGTTCGTTCGGGTGGTGACCATGGCGTCGTAGTTTAACGCCTCGCGCGACGTGAAATAATCGCCATAAGGCTTGATGACCAAGATGTTATCGCCATGAACCTGATTGAGAACCAGGAAATTCTCCATCGGGATCTCAAACACCGCGGAGAGCTTGTCCCAGTTGGCCAGAACACGGAACTCCTCATCGCCTTCCCGGAAACTCATATTGAGACTCTTATAATCATCCTGCGAGACGCCGCCGATTCGCGTGCAGAAAGCATGCACCAGAAAATCGCATTCGCTCAGTAACGGCGCCTGCAAATATTCGATAGCATTTTTTTTAGACGGTGGAAACATCGCTATCCTTTTAACTGATCCTGCCAGGATTGTAAGCCGGATTCCCCGGCGTAACCCGGCGCGGCTGCGCGAAACAACGCGCGCAAATTCTCCAAGTCTCCCGGCAGCGGCGCTGAAAAGACGACTCTTTCGCCGCTTTGCGGATGGATAAATGAAAGCTGCGCCGCGTGCAGCGCCTGTCGTTGTAACGATTTAATCTCCGCCTTCAGCGCTGCGTTTTTGATGGTTTGCAATTTAGACGCATTGCCGTAAACCGTATCTCCGATGACGGGATAACCCCGCTCAGACAAATGAACGCGAATCTGATGCGTCCGTCCGGTTTTAATTTCAATATCGAGCAGCGTTGCCTTGCCGTAACGTTCGCGAACTTTCCAGAGCGTGAGCGCGTCCTTGCCCTGCCGGCTTTTCGTGGACATCTTCTTGCGGTCCACTGGATGACGCCCCACAGGTAAAACGATTTCCCCGCTTTGACCTTTGACATCACCCCAGACCAGCGCGACATATTTTTTATGGACATCATGCTTTTCAAACTGCGCGGAAAGCTTGCGGTGTGCTTCATCGGATTTCGCAACCACGATCAATCCGGATGTTTCCTTGTCCAGTCGGTGCACAATCCCCGGCCGCAGCACCCCGCCGATACCCGACAGATCATGACAATGAAAAAGGAGCGCGTTCACAAGGGTGTTATCCGGATTGCCGGGCGCGGGATGCACCACCATGCCTGCTGCTTTATTGATCACGATAATGGATGCGTCTTCATAAACGATATGGATAGGAATGTCCTGCGGGATGGCGACGGCATCGATGGCCGGCTCGAGGTGAAGGCTAACAGCATCACCGGCTTTCAGGTGCTGGCTTGCTTTTGGCTCTTTGTCATTGACGAATACATCACCTTCTTCGATGGCGTTTTTAATCTGCGAACGGGAGAATGATTCATCCGCCTGCGCAAGAAAGACGTCCAGACGCAGCCCGGCCTGTGATGGGCTCACGGTAAAGGACAGGTCTCTGGTCATCGGAACATCATCCGTCACGTCGGAACTCCCGTGCAATTTTTATGAGACGGTGGTTGATTTTAAGCCGTCCAGAATAAAACCAAATTCATCTTCGGCCACTGTTCGTAAATCGAGGAGGATCTCTTCCTGATCGACGCGGACGATAACCGGCACCGTGGCACTGCGCAGTTTTGCTTCCATCCGGCTGGCCGGCATTTTTGCATGTCGAACGGCGACAACGATTGTGGGAATGTCTTCAGTCGGCAGCGATCCGCCACCGGCGGCTGCTTTTGCCTCTTTGAGCTCATAGGTCAAATGGGCCATGTTGGCGCGTTTGAGTTTTTGGATCAGCTTACGCGCCCGCTTCCTGACGTCGCTTTGCGGTTCAGTCAGCGCTTTAAGAGAACGCAATGTCCGGGGGGCGGCGTCCGGCGCCAGATAGTGCATGAGCGTTGCTTCCAGCGCGGCCAGGGTGAACTTGTCAATGCGCAGCGCCCGGTTGAGCGGATTTTTCTTAATCCGGGCCATGATTTCTTTTTTGCCGACGATGATACCCGCCTGCGGGCCGCCCAGAAGTTTGTCACCACTGAACGTCACGACATCAACCCCGGAGGCCAGCACTTCCCGCACGGTTGGTTCATGCTGTAAGCCGTGGACCGCAAGATCAATCAGGCAACCGCTGCCCAGATCGTCGAAAACCGGAATGCCGTGCTGCTTACCCAGCGCGACGAGCGGTGTCAATTCCGCTTCTTCGGTAAATCCGATAATCCGGTAATTGCTGGTGTGGACTTTTAAAATCACGCCGGTATTCGGGCCAATGGCTTTTTCATAATCGCTAAGGCGTGTGCGGTTGGTTGTTCCCACTTCGCGTAGAACGGAATTGCTTTTGGTCATAACGTCCGGAATGCGAAACTCGCCGCCGATTTCGATCAGTTCACCGCGCGAAACAATCGCCTCTTTACGCTCCGCCAGCGTGTTGAGCACCAGGAGTATGGCCGCGGCGTTGTTGTTAACAATCAGGGCATCTTCCGCGCCGGTGAGTGCGCAGATCAACCGGCTTACGTGGTCGTAACGCAGACCGCGTTCGCCGCGAACCAGGTTAAACTCCAGATTGGAATAGCCGCGTCCCACCTCCAGAATTCTATCAAGGGCTTCGGGACACAGAGGCGCTCGTCCCAGATTGGTATGCAAAATAACACCGGTTGCGTTGACCAGCCGCTTTAATTGGTAATGATACAGGTCATCGATAACCCACTCCACGCTGCGTGCGGCCGACGCCGCATCTGAAGAAAGCGCCGGTAATTGCTTGTCGGAAGCGGTCAGAATACGATCCCGCAGCTTTTGTACAACGTCGCGGCAGGCTTCTCGGATAATTTCTCGTGACGCTTTCTCATAGATGTCTTGCTTTTCCAGAAGCAGTATCACCTCGTCAATCTTGGGGAGATGCCGCAGTAAATCTTTTCTCTTGTCATCCATAATCCTCTCCGTCTTCCGTGAAGTCACTTAATCCGACTTTTTTGCGGCAATAATCGCGAAAATTGTTTACCGCGATAAAAAATTCCCGCATCATAATCACCCACAAATAGCGTCCACGCGGTGTCAAATGCAGGTTGGGCGAAAAATAACGAAACGATCCGGCCAGTGTGAAGGCGGCCATTTCCTTCCATAAAGTTTTAAAATATTTACCCGCGTATTTTTTCTCCAGGTCCTGGACATTCATTCTCGTACTGAACAGCTTCATCAGGAAATCGTAGCGCATCTGGTCGGGCATACCGAATTTGCGCGCTGCAGAAAGCGGTAGCCTGCCCCTCGTAAGATCAGCAATATATTGTTCAATGTCAAAAGTATTGGCGTAGCACACACCATTTAAAAAACCGATGGCGCCGCTGCCCAGGCCGGCATACTCGTCAAAATCAACAACGTATTCATCGATTAGCGATTGGGAGGCCTTCTTTCTGGAAAAGCACCAGGCCGAAGACGAATCATAATTGGCATTCAAGCGCCGGAGGATCATCTTAAAAAATTTCTTTTCCCGCCGGAAATTGACTTCGCCCAGCGTTTTCTGCATCAGGCGCTGGGTCAGCGTCGAAACCATTAAAGGATAGTAGGTAATTTGCTCCATGTTCAGTTTCAGCAAAATGGCCAGATCGGCCTCCAGCCTGGCTTCAGTCTGTTCGGGAAAATTAAAAATCATGTCGGCGTTGACGGTGTCAAACAACCCCATGGTTCTGCTGAGACGTTCGGCGATTGCTTTACCCGAACCGTATTTATCATAACGGGCTATTTTCTTAAGCAGGTCATCATCGAAGGTCTGCACCCCGACGGAAAGTCGATTAACACCCGCCTGTTTCAAAATGGGGATATGGACATCGGTCAAATGATTCGGATTGGTTTCCACCGAAATAGAGGTGATGGGAAACATCTCCCGGGCCAACCGCAGTGTTTCCGATAATTCATCGATCAAAACGGTCGGCGTGCCGCCTCCGACATAAATGCCGGAAAAGCGGTAGCCTCTCTGGCGATAAAGAGCCATTTCCCGGCGCAGGGCTACATGGTATTTTTTGGCCAGGGTTTCGTCCAGGCGAATGCGGTGAAAAGAGCAGTAGGGACAAAGTTCTTCGCAAAAAGGAATATGCACATAAAGAAGGCGCGGCTTTTCATCAATACAGGGCGACAGATCCGGCAGGATACCGTCTTCAAAATTCAGGGCGCGGGCAAACTGTTTCCGGGATGCCTGGGTAACTATTTGATTAATCACAACTCATTTCCGATCTTTCATCTTATGAATAATCATGGCTTATACGTTTAACAAAAGATGAAAGGAATTTGCAAGCTTCGTTTACTTGAAATAACACCCGATCGGTGTTATAGGCCAAAGAAAAATGAGCTACTCGGTGAAAGATATGGCCCCCAAAAGAGTCTTAACCCTTTGGAATGATGAAGGTGTCAACGACGCTGATACGTCCGTTCTGAGAAAAAAGTCGATTGAATTTAAAACACCCCTGGATAAAGAAGCACAGGCAGAAATTAAGGCGCTGATGGATTCATTTACCTGTCGCGATGACGCCTCGGGTCTTGCCGGACCGCAAATCGGCATCAACAAAAGAATGATTATTTTCCGCAACAAGCCCCTGAAAAACAAGGTAAAGAAAAAAATGGATCCGGAAGATTATGACGTGCTGGTTAATCCGCGCATTACCCAGGCGCGCGGTGAAAAATTAACAGCGGCGGAAGGGTGCCTTTCCTGCCCGGACATTCAAATTGAAGTCAGCCGCTTTCCCGAAATTAAAGTCCGCGCCCTGAACGAAAAAGGCGAAAAAATCAGCAAGCGGTATTTGGACTATACCGCCCGGGTTGTACAGCATGAAGTCGATCATCTCGATGGCACGCTCATTGTGGATTATGAGGGTAGTCTTTACTATCCGAAAAACAAGCAGGCTTTAATTGATAAACTTTTTAAATAATCAATCGTCCGTTTAGGACCGGGCATCCTCCATGAAAAGAACTCCTTTATACGAAAAACATATCGGGCTGAAGGCTAAAATGATCGATTTTGGCGGTTGGGCCATGCCCGTGCAATATACGAATGTGATTGAGGAACATCAAACGACCCGCACGAGCGCGACGCTTTTCGACATTTGCCATATGGGGGAAATTGAAGTTCGAGGTGCGCAGGCGCTTCATCTTCTCCAATTTTCTCTGACCCGCGACCTCGCATGGCAAAAAACCGGTCAGGTCAAGCTCTCCGCTTTGCTCAACGATCACGGCGGCATCATTGATGATTTAACCGTGTATAAAATGGCTGACGATTTCTACATGTTGGTCACCAACGCCACGACCCGCGAACCTGATTTTCTGCGAATCCAATCCATCCTCAAAGATAAAAAGTTCGACTGCACACTTTCGGATGTCAGCGTAAAAACCGGCAAGTTGGATTTACAAGGACCGCGCGCCGAAGCGATTTTACAGACCCTGGCGGACACGGATTTAAAAAGCATCCGTTTCTACACTTTTGTCGAGTCACAGGTGGCGGGCACCCGGGCAATCGTTTCGCGCAGTGGCTACACCGGCGAAGACGGATTTGAAATTTATGCCGACGCTGGCAAAATTGGATATATCTGGGACAAGGTGATGGCAGCCGGCGCTGTGTTCGGTTTAAAACCGGCGGGGCTCGGCGCCCGGGATACCTTGCGCCTGGAGTCGGGAATGATGCTTAACGGCCAGGATATAACCGAAGCCGTAAGCCCGCTGGAAGTGCCCTACAGCTGGCTGGTGGACTGGCATAAGGATTTTGCAGGCAAATCAGCTCTGGCGGCTATCCGGGACCGGGGCATTCAGAAAAAACTGGTCGGATTTGTCATGACGGGACGCGGCATTGCGCGTCATGGCTATAGGGTCATGCATGGAAACAGGGAAATCGGCCTGGTTACATCCGGCACATTTTCCCCGACCTTAAATAACGCCATCGGCCTGGCCTTTGTTGATGTTGCATTTAGCGCGCCGGATACGGAAATAACCATTGCAATTCGTGATAGTCTCAGCCCGGCAAAAGTGGTTAAGCTTCCTTTTTATAAAAGACAAAAATAATTCACCAAGGAGAATCGTGATGCCAAAATCAAATCCCACCGACAGATTATATTCCAAGGACCATGAATGGGTCAAAGACAATGGCGATGGCACGGCCGCGGTCGGCATTACCGATTACGCGCAGGAAATGCTGACGGATATTGTGTTTGTGGAACTTCCCCCTCTCGGCAAAAAAGTTGCGCAGGGCGAACCGATGGCCGTCGTTGAATCCGTGAAATCCGTATCCGATGTTTATGCGCCGGTCAGTGGCGAAGTCATCGATGTCAACAAAAGACTGGAAGAAACCCCGGAGCTTCTCAACCAGGACGCTTTCGGCGAAGGCTGGATAGCCAAATTAAAACTGGGAAATACCGCCGAACTAAAATCACTGTTTAACGCTGCCGATTACGACGACCTGATCAAAGAGGAAAAACACTAAAAATGGATTATTGTCCCCACACGTCTGATGATATCGCTCAAATGCAAGCGGCAATCGGCATAGGAAGTATTGAAGAGCTGTTTGCCGACATCCCGCAAAAATTTCGTTTAAGACACATGCCCGGCATGCCGGCTTCTCTATCCGAGCAGGAGACGCTCGAACTGATGCAGGCTATCAGCCTGAAAAACAGAACGCCGCGCATGACGCTCACCGGCGCGGGCGCTTATGCGCATTTCATTCCGGCGGTTGTCGGCCACATTGTAAAACGTGCTGAATTCTATACCGCCTATACGCCCTACCAGGCGGAAATCAGTCAGGGGATCTTACAGGCGATTTACGAATACCAGACCATGATCGCCCGTCTCACCGGCACCGAGATTGCCAACGCCTCCATGTATGACGGCGCCTCTGCGATGGCGGAAGCGGCGGTATTGTGCGCCAAAATGTCCAACCGTTCCAGAATCGTCATTGCCCGGTCGGTCCATCCTCAATATCGGCAGGTTTTACAGACCTATTGCTGGGCTAACGGTTATACCCTGAACGAAATACCTGCTTTGCCGTCCGGTCAGTTGAATTTAACCGCACTGAAAAATACACTGAATGACAGCGTCGCGGTGGTTATCGTACAAAGCCCAAATTTTTTCGGATGTATTGAAGATATCACACCCAGTGCGGATGCCGCTCATCAATGTGGCGCATTGCTGATTGCCGGATTTACAGACGGCACGTCGTTGGGAATTTTGCAACCTGCAGGTGTCTGCGGGGCGGATTTTGTTGTGGGAGAGGGACAGAGCTTCGGCAATCCGCTTAATTACGGCGGCCCTTATCTGGGAATTTTCGCCGCGCGCGAAAAATTTCTGCGCCGCATCCCGGGGCGGCTCGCTGGCGCGACAGTCGATCAAAACGGCAAGCGCGGTTTTGTCCTGACGCTGCAGACCCGCGAGCAGCATATCCGCCGGGAAAAAGCCACGTCCAACATCTGCTCCAACGAATCACTCTGCGCGCTCGCAGCCGCCGTCTATCTGGCCGCATTGGGTAAGAATCTGCGCAAACTTGCCACGCTCAATATTTACAAAACACAATATTTGAAAAACAGACTTTTACAACTTGAGGGTTGGCAGGACGTATTTTCCGCCCCGGTCTATAACGAATTTGCCATGCGCTGCCCCAATGCCCGCACCGTCAACGAAAAGCTGCGAGCGGAAGGAATACTCGGCGCTTATGATTTACAAAAAGATTATCCGGAACTGGACAACACGCTGCTTTTTTGCGCAACGGAAATGCTCTCCAAAGACGAGATAGATCATGTCATAGAGATCATAAAATAACGGTTGTCTTTGCAAGCGAAGAGAAACAATCTCGCGTTTAACCTAGACAAGGGGAATCTGGATGGAACTCATTTTCGAAATCAGCAAACCCGGTCGCAATGCTGCGAGTGTATCAGCAAGCGATGTGCCGGTCGTTAATATTGATGAAGTGATCGGCAGAAAATATCTACGCGACGATCTGGATTTACCGGAAGTGGCGGAAATAGATCTGGTGCGGCACTATACCAATTTATCGCGGCGGAACTTCGGCCTCGATCTGGGTTTTTATCCGCTGGGTTCCTGCACCATGAAATATAATCCCAAAGTCAACGAAAAAGTGTCGGACTCTGCGCCATTCACTAGCCTGCACCCAGCTGCCCCGGATGCATTCGCTCAAGGCAATCTGGAACTGATGTTTGACATGCAGAAACTTTTGAGCAACATTTTCGGTATGGCCGAATTCACACTGCAACCTGCGGCCGGCGCTCATGGTGAACTCACCGGCGTCATGATGATCAAAAAATATTTTGAAAAGAAGGGTGAAAAGCGCCGTCTGATTTTGATACCCGACACCGCGCATGGTACCAACCCGGCGTCCGGCGCGTTGTGCGGCTTTGATACGGTCACGCTGCGTTCGAACGTTGAAGGTGGCGTTGATCTTGAGCACCTGGAATCCTTGATGACTGAAGATGTTGCCGCCCTGATGCTCACCAATCCCAACACGCTGGGGCTTTTTGAGCGCAATATCGAACAAGTGGCGGCCATTATCCACGGCAAGGGCGGCCTGCTTTATGGCGACGGCGCCAACGCCAACGCTTTTTTAGGCAAGACCAGACCCGGCGATCTGGGCTTTGACGTCATTCAACTCAATCTGCACAAAACCTTTTCCACACCGCACGGCGGCGGCGGTCCCGGCAGCGGCCCGGTGGGCGTGAGCGCCAAACTTGTGGATTATCTTCCGATACCCCGTATCATTAAGAAGGATTCAATTTATAGCTGGTCGGATAATTATCCAGATGCCATCGGCCGCGTGCACGCCTTTTACGGTAACTTCAATGTGATTGTCAAGGCCTACACCTACATCCGCTCGCTGGGCGCGGAGGAACTTGAACGCGTTACGGAAATGGCCGTCCTTAACGCCAACTACATCAAGGAAAAACTCAAACCGCATTTTGATCTTGCCTATGACCGAATCTGCATGCACGAGTGCGTCTTTTCGGGCAAGAGGCAGGTAACCGAATCCGGCGTGCACACAACCGATATCGCCAAGCGACTGATCGACTTCGGTTATCATCCGCCGACCATTTATTTTCCTCTCATTGTGCCGGAAGCCATTATGATTGAACCGACCGAGACGGAAAGCAAAGAGACGCTCGACGCTTTCTGCAATGCGATGATTGCCATCGCCCGAGAGGCAAAGGAAAACCCGCAGCGGGTAAAAGATGCGCCGCTTTCCACGCCCGTGAGCCGTCTCGATGAAGTGCTGGCCGCACGCAAACCGGATGTTTGCTGGAAAAAATCCTGAATCGCAGGGAACGGCTTGTGACCTTTAGATTATTTCAACCGTTCCCTCCGTCGGTCATTGTGAACATGGAAACCAAACCCCAAATCCTGCGCAAGCCTCCCTGGCTCAAAGTGTGTCCGCCTTACGCTGATGGATGCCGTCAAATCCGATCAACACTTTCCAACCTGCAATTGCATACCGTCTGTCAGGAAGCGGCCTGTCCTAATATGGCGGAGTGTTTCAAAAGCGGCACGGCCACTTTTTTAATTCTCGGTAATATCTGTACGCGCCATTGTCTTTACTGCCATGTCGCCCACGGTCAGCCTGCGCCGGTTGATGAAAAAGAAATTGAACATCTGATTGATGCCGTGCGGCAGATGAATCTGAGTTATGTAGTCATAACGTCCGTAACACGTGATGATCTGCCGGATGGGGGGGCACAGATTTTTGCCGACTGCATCAGAGGCTTGCGTCAGTCCCTGCCGGACTGCAAGATTGAAGTTCTGGTTCCCGATTTTCATGGCAATATAAATGCGCTGGGAAAAGTGATTGCCGCCAACCCCGATGTGATCAACCACAATATGGAAGTGACCAAAACGCTGTTTGGCCGGTTGCGCCCGGGGGGCGATTATCATCTTTCTCTTCAATTGCTTTCCTACGTGGCGTCAACGCAAATTGTTTCCAAAAGCGGTTTTATGGTTGGCTTTGGTGAAAAGAAGGAAGATATTCTAAAACTTCTGGATGATCTTGCAGCCGTTTCCTGCGCGCGCCTGACCATCGGACAGTATCAGCAACCAACACTCAAACACTGGCCGGTGGCCAGGTATTACCATCCGGATGAATTTACCGAGCTCAAAACAATTGCTTATTCGAAAGGTTTCCGATACGTGGAATCAGGCCCGCTGGTGCGCAGTTCCTATCATGCGGCAAAAGCAGAGACGATAACTGTTACCGGAATAATGCCATAGAAATTTATGGGTGTTCCCAACAGACACTGAATCATATGCGTGCCGACGGAGAAGAATTTGTTGTCAATCCATTTTCTATCTGCTATTAATAGAAAGTTTCTTTTAATTTAAACGTTAACAACGTACAATATTTTAGCTCATCATAACGTTTGTGTGATAATTCCTGATGAAAATCTTTTCTTTGCAAAGATCATAAGAGGTTATTTGGCTATGGCAGTTAAACCTAAATTTGCCGTTAAATCCAGAACTGCTAATAAACCGAGAAGAGCGGTCAAATCGAAAACAAAGAACCGTTCCGGACAGAGTGAATTTACCCAACGCATGAAATTGGAAGAAAAGCTGCGGCAGAGTGAGGAAAAATATCAAACCATTCTTGAAAACATGCAAGAGGGCTATTTTGAGGTCGATCTTGCCGGTCATATCACCTTTTGCAACAATTCAATGTGTCGATTTTTTGGCTACAGCCAGGAGGAAATGATCGGCATTCATAACAGTCAATTCACAGATAAAAAGAACGCGGAAAAACTTTCCCGAGCTTTTAATGAAGTGTATAAAACAGGGGAACCTACCAAAGAAATCGACTGGCAGATTATCAGAAAAGATGGGACAAAAAGATTCCTTGAAGCCTCTATTTCATTAAAAAACGATTCAAAAGCTCAACCCATCGGTTTTCAGGGAATCACTCGCGATGTCACCGAGCGCAAACTCAACGAAGAAAAAATTCTATACATGGCCACACACGACACGCTGACGGGATTACCCAACCGTTTGATGTTCAGCCAACTCATCAAACACGCCATACAGACCGCACAGCGCTATCAGCGGGAGTTTGCCGTTTTATTCATCGACTTGGATCGTTTCAAGGCAGTCAATGATATCATGGGCCACGAGGCGGGCGATCAAATGCTGCAGGAAGTCGCCACGCGGTTGAAGCAAGCTTTGCGGGCGGTTGATGTTGCCGCCCGTTTTGGAGGGGATGAGTTTGTAATATTTATTGAGGAAGTAAGCGATCCAAGCCATGTCGCCATAGTGGCCCAAAAGATCCTTACCAACATCATTAAACCGATAACGATTATGGGACGAGAATACCGAATAACGGCAAGTATCGGCATCTGCATGTTTCCCAAAGATGCGGAAGATGAGCAATCCCTGATGAAAAATGCCGATATAGCCATGTATCTGGCCAAAGAGGAAGGCAAAAACAATTACCAATTCTACTCCGAAAATATCAAATCAAAATCCTTAGGACGTCTATCGATCGAAACAAACCTGCGCTGGGCTCTTGAACGCAATG
>Ga0209507_1002796_pt1 | contig 11423 bp, 17 predicted proteins | sample AD_UKC028_MetaG_FD_184414 | JGI IMG/M metagenome (GOLD analysis project Ga0209507, IMG submission 184414) | Active sludge microbial communities of municipal wastewater-treating anaerobic digesters from USA - AD_UKC028_MetaG (SPAdes) (version 2) | ecosystem: Engineered > Bioreactor > Anaerobic >...
TCCCTCCAAATGGTGAACGTGAGACTCACCCTGGCGATGATATGATCTCCGACGTACTTGCTCATACTGGAGGCGTTGATCAGGGATGGGCCATCGGTGATCACCTGAAGCAACTTGTCCTCTGCCGCTTCCACGCTGTCCAGCACGTCCAGGAACGCCGTTTCCCTGTTGCCCTTGGGCGTCACCCGGTAGGCCAGCCACACGTCGACCGCCTTGTGCTTGTCAACCCTGTCTCCGCTCAGCTCCGTCACCCCTTCCGTGCGAACCTCCAGGCGGTACGCCTTGTTTATCGCAGAGCTCGGGACGGCATCGAAGTCGAACATATCGTCGGCGAGCTTGTAGCCAAGGGTCTCGATGCCCGCCGTGATCAGCCCTACCTGCGTGCGCGTGTCGCTCATCGGTCGAGCCTCACGTTGCCGAAGCCCACGGCGCTCTCGACATCCCCATCCTCGTCCTCATCGTAGTCGATTGAGAGGTTGGCGAAGTCGGCCTCGAACTGCTCCGACATCTTCAGGTATCGCTGCCACCAGATATCCTCCGTGCTCTTGGCGAAATCGTTGAAGATCATCGCCAACGTGCGAATCACCACCAGATCGTTGACCTGGGAGGCGTCCACCATGAGCACGGCCCGCCGGCCCTTCTCCTTCAGCTTGCGCCGCACGTCATCGAAAGCCCTGCCGATCTGCGCCGTGTAGGTTGTATGGCCATCCCAAATGTGGTCGGCAATTTCGGGGTAGAGCTTTTTCAGATCGTCATCCACCACCGAGCAAGTGAGCGGGGTGCGGCAATCGTCGAAAAGGAAATTGACCGTGTACACCGTACCGCTGTAGGTGTACTTCAGGATGAGGCGGTAGTTCTCAATCGGCTCGGTTTCCCGCTCGGACGCGGGGATGGCACAGGTGATTTCGTCGGCGCTCTCGGACAACGTGCAAGCCCTATCGGTGAACTCAGCATCGGCCAGGGCGTACCCCGGCCAGCACATAGTGAGGGAAGCCGCTGACGGGGTCACTTGGACCCCGTCAACGTATAGCTCAAAGGTCGGCGTGTAGGCTGAATCGAACAGGGCCTCGGGGTTGGTCAGCTTGACGGCGTGCATTTACTTCTTGCGCCTGTACTGGCGCTTCTTCTTCTCAGGCGCAGGGGCGGGCGGATCCACCTTGGGCTCTGGAACCTCCACCAAGGGACAGAACGTCGGCGTGGATGTCGGATCTGGAGCAGCCGGCTTCTCGATCAGCACCGGCACAACCTTCACGGGCGGCGTGCTCAGTAGCGGCCTGTTTTCAATATGCCAGTCCTTGTCGAACTTCAGGCTGTTCTCCCACAGACTCAGCGGAACAACAGCCACCTTCCCGTCCTTGCGGACGATGCGAATGCACTCCCCCTGCTTGCTCATGATCAGGAGGTGAACCAAGCCTTCAGCAGGCCATTGCCCTTGCCGGAGTACAGCATCTTGGAGCCGTAGACCATCAGGGACTTGACCGCGGTGGCGAAGCGCAGCTCGGGGCGGTATACGATGGTGTTGCCCTCGGGGATCTGCATGGCGAAGGTGATGCCCGCGTTGGTGCCAGCCAAGCAGTTGTGAACGACCTCGGTCGAAGCGGTGCCGCTCATGTCCTCGTCGCTCTCAACCACGTTGTTGCTCTCGTAGATGTCGAACCCGAGGAACTTGCCGACGTAACCGTTCACGGTAGCCTGGTCGCCGAGCTGGGTGCCGCGGCCCACCAGGTACGCATTGATGGCCTCCTTGACGCGAGGGCTGACCACCAGGAAGCGGCCAGTGACCGGGATATTGTTCTCGGTCATGACGCGCCCCAGCTTCAGGATGTCGGTGTGAATGACAGAACTGGAGCAGGCGGCAGTCGGGCTCACGGTGAGGTCGGCGTGAACGCCGGTGTACAGGCCCAGGATGTGCTGGTCGATGGTGTCCTTCATCGCGTAGGCCGCACGCTGCAGATACGCTTCGAGGACGGGGACCGGCATCTGGGCGATGTTGATGGCGTCGATCTGGAAGTTGAAATACTTCTGCTGATCGATGTTCATCGTGGCATCGGTGCCGGTGGTCGCATCGGGGGTAGCGTGATCGGTGTCCTTGGTATAGTTCTTGACGGTGATGTTTCCGGGAGTCCAGATCTTCACGCTGTCGCCAGCCTGCTTGATCTCGCCCTCCCACCAGTTGTTCGTAATCTGCTTGGCCACCAGGATCTTGTCGAGCTGGGCCAGGTAGATCTTGGAAAGAAGATCGGGAATGAAAGTTTCAGCCATGTTTGCCTCCTACTTGATTTGTCCTGCGAAACCCTGCTTGAGGATTTCGTGTGAATTCTTGAGAAGTTCATCCGGGCTCATGGCGTTGATCTCGGACATGGAGAGTGCCTTGCCGCCGGGCTTCCACGGCGTACCGCCCTTGTTAGCGGTGCCGGGAGCGGGCGCAGGGTCGGCCTGCTTGAACAGGTAGGGCTTGGCTTCCCGCAGGGCCTTGAACACGTCGTCCAGGTTCTGCGGCTCGTCGTTCTCGTTGAACTCCACCTGCTTGGCCAGGATGTCGATGTAGTCGTCGTCAACCAGCTCGTACTTCCGCGCAGCGGCTTTGAGCTCGGCTCGACGCGCCTTCGCCGTTTTATCGGCGAGTTGCTTTTCCTTGGCATCGACCAGTTCCTTGAGCTTGCCTTCCTCTTTGAGCTTGGCGTCATTGGCCTTGTCCTGTGCGGAGCGAAACTCCGACAGTTCCTTCTGGGCCTTTTTCAGCTCCCCCAACAGTTCCTTGTTCTTCGCCAGAAGTCCTTCTGGGTCTTTCACCTGCGCTGCAGGATCAGACTGGCCCGTAGGGCCGTTGCCGGGGTCAGCCGCGGGCTTACCGGCGGGATCGTTCTCTGCCATTGACTACTCCTCTGGTCCGCTCCCTCGCGCTGCGTGAAGCGTTCCTGGAATAGCAATAACACAAATGTTGCGAATTGCAACAAAGTTGTTACGAGCGGAAGGGAAGTTGTTAGATCAGGCTGCCCCGAAGTTTGCGCCAAAGCTCACGCCATTGCTCATCGGTGAACTTCACAATAGCCTCAATTATGTTCTTGTCCAGCCCCATGAACTCGCGCTTCGGGGCGTGGCCCTGGCCGAAGTTGTGAACGACGCCCAGGGTGTAGTGGTCGACATTTCCGCTGTGATACTGGTCGGGAACGTAGACGCGAATCACCACGCGGCCCGTGGTGCTCAGCACCTCGAATGCGAACCCGGCCTCCGACATGAGCTTCCCGGTCTCCGTGAGGTTCGCCCAGGACCGGCCCTTCTTCTTGGCGTATGCCTTTGAGTACGGGGTGAACTTTAGCCCCGCCACATCGAAGCCCCTGCGCGTGCGCGAGGTCACTCCACGGATGGCGATGCGGGCGATGCCTGCCGCCTGCTTGGACCCCGGGCGCTCCAGTTCCTCAAGCATCGCGTCTTTCAGCTTGTCCCAGGTTTCCTTGTGGAGTTTGACCTTCATCTATTTGCCTTCAGCCAATCCTCCAGGAAGCGGATGCGGCCCTCGACGGACTCGATATCATAGAACGCCTGGGGCAACTTGGCTCCATTCGCGGCCTTCAGGTAATCAGTCATCAGGTCATCCAGCCGCTCAAACAATTCATAAGAAACCTCCCGACCCACGACCAGCTTGCCCGTGTCGGCGATGATGATCTTCCCGCCCTTGAGCAAGTCCGCCGACATGATAATCAGGTCATCGGGCACAAGGCAGCACCGGCAGCGGTCCTTGCAGATCGTGTCGCCAGCCAATGGCTCCGTGCGCTCGGTGATCCAGACCTCATACGATGCCGGCGGCATCTCGGCCAGCCGCTCGCAGTCGGGGCACACCCGGTCGTCGCCCATGTTCAGCCACTTCCAACTGTAATCGTCGAAATTGATATCACGGTTCAGATCAACGGCCATTGGTCAGCTCCATGAAGTAGCCCAAGTCGGCGATGCGGGCCAGCGCCCCGGCAACCATGCGCTTCACCGTGGCCCTCAGCGCCTCATACTCCATCTGCCCGGCGTCCGAGCGCAGCCATGCGTCGATGGCCTCTTGGTCAGCCCCGCGCTCGGCCATGACGGCCAGGTGCATCTGGTACTTGCGTTTTGTGATCGCGGCCTCCTGGTCGATGCGCTCGCGCAGGATCTCCAGCTCGGCTTCCAGCTTCTTCTTCAGCGTCATGCGCCCCTCCCCATTTTCCCACGCACGTACTGGCCGAAGGTTGCCCCCTCTTGTAGCGCCTGCTTGACATGGGGCCGGATAACCACGATCACCCGCTCGCCCAGGCCCGACACGTCGAATGCGGACCGCCCGAACTGCGCGTCGATCAGCCCTTCAGCCTCGGTCTCGATGGCCTTCACCTTGAGCCTGTACCCCCTGATTACTTCACGCATGGTTCCTCCAGCGCCTTGACCAGGGCGCGAATCGGCTTGTTGTCTCGGACGTGCACCTTGCCGTCGCTCAGATCAGCCGGCAGCATCCCTGCGGGATCGGCATAGAGCGCGTGCGTGTCCATGAAGCGCCATTGCCTCTCGCGGCAGGCGTCCTTCAGATAGCGGTTGATCTTCCGCGTGTACAGCGCCCGCTCGCCATCCGTCCCGGCAACAGGCCACTTGATTGTCTCGGCTCGTTCCCTAGTCGATGGAGGGGTGACGCTCACAATGCAGACCTTGGCCCCATTCAGCGGCAGGGATGCGATGCGGTCACAGTACGCCTTGACCAGCCCACGCAGCAGAGCGTTGACGGTGACCTTCCGATGCTCCAAGATGGGCTTGACGTAGCACCTCATGTCGATCTCGCCGAAGTTGAACACGACCCAATCCCCGGGCGCCAAGCTCATGGATGCCACTTCATCGGCAATCAGGGCATCTTCCTTCACCCCAACCCGCTTCATGGTCACCGGGCCGACGTAGTGAACGGCCCCCGGCATCCCGCCGAAATTGGCCAGCACATGAGAATCGCCGATATAGTGGATCATGAGAGTTCAGCGTACCCGAAGAAGAATATCCCGTCCCGCACGATATTGACCGGGAGCCCGGGGAACAGCGCCCGAAGCGTGTCCTCCGTGTAGACGCGCAGATGCCCGGGGTCGTTCACGGGCCTGTTGGGCGTGGAGAACGCGATGCGGTATTTGGCCACCCCTAGCATTTCATCCACGAAGCGCCGGTCATCGGGGACGTGCTCGAGCACCTCGGAGCATACCAGGGAATCGTAATGCCCCGTCATTTCCAAATAGTCATAGTCCTTGGCGTAGAAAAACGTGTACTGCGGGAAGTCCCGCCGCGCCATCTCGACAGCCGTATGCCCGAAGTCTATCCCCGCCCATTCTCCCGGGTGCAGCAATGCCAGCGCATGAGTAGAGTGCCCGCAGGCGCAGCCCACGTCAAGGAATCGCCCACCCACAAGTCGCTCAGCCATGGCGACCAAGCGGACGCGGTGCTTGGGGTTCTCGTTGTGGGTATAGATGCGCTTCTTGATCCAATGGCCATTGAGGTATTCATCAGCGGTCATTTTATGTTCCCCTCCATGTCATCCAGCGTTTTGAATTCAATCCCGTTCCGGCTCGCAAATTCAGCAAGAAAGTCCAGGCGCTCCACCATGACCTTGTGCATATACAGGCACACGATGCCGTCGATGGCGGCGTTCAATGCCCCGACGTGCGGGATGCCCTTGCCCTTGCCGAAGTTCAGCGCCCCGTAAATCCTTGGCAGGGGCGGCAGATAGACTCCACCGCCCCCCACCTTCAGCGTCTTGAATATCTTCAGCAGCCGGTAATCCGACAAGTTGGAGCGATTGCCCCAGGGATAGGAGTAATGTCGCGGCGTCAGCCCGTAGGCATTCATCTTCAGGATGCCGCGCATGATTTCCTTCTCGATGAACGCGTCGATGGTATACTCCGTTTCTGTTCCCGCCCGAAGGTGATCGTACCCATGGAACGCAATCGCATGGCCATCGTTCTTCAGGTCGACCAGCTTCTGCCATTGCTCGTCGGTATAAGAATCCAGCGAGCACACGAAGAAGTTCGCCCTGATGCCCTTGCGCTTGAAGTATTCCCTATGGGCGTTCCAGTCGTCGATGAAAATGTCGTCGAATGACAGTATGATCACTTGCGCTCCATGATCCACAGCTCGCGCCCGCCGGCAGCAGCCATGCCGAGGAAGCTGTTGTCGATCTTCTTCACCACCTGGAAGCCGTTATCATTGAGCGAGTTCTCCAAGTAATCCCTGCCGATCAGCGTCTGCGTTCCCACGATATGATAGGCGACCGCCTCCTTGTCCCATGTCCGCAAGTCGAGGATCAGCTTCTCCTTGGCCTTGGCACACAGATCGTCGAGCACCGGGCCGTACACGCCAACGGGGAAGTAGTGCATCAGCCCCATGCAGGACACGATATCGTACTGACCGAAGTGCGACTTCACCTCGAGCCAATCGCCACGGTGGAACGTGATCTCGTTGGCCTCCAGGACGCCCTTCACCTTCTGCGCCACGTTGTAGACCTCTTTGCGGATCTCCACACCGTCTACGCTGGACGCGCCATAGTTCCAGGCCATGAAGCACGAGAATCCCACCTGAGAGCCAACGTCCAAGTAGGTCTTGCCCTGGAAGTCAATCTCCTTCAGGTGATTCCACTTCTTCGCCTCGCACGCCCGCACCCAAGCATGGTCCTTGCGGCTCAGCCCGCAATCGACGATGGTCCCGATCAGCCCCTCGATGTTCTTCCAGCACGTTCTCCCTGCTACCACGTCAACCCCCTTCAGCCCCTTGGCTCGCCGCACCCAGGAACGGTGACAGCCGTCCTCCAGCCGCTCACACTTCATGCAGTAATAAATCGGCCCGAAGGCGTCCACGTCAACCCGGCTGAACCGCTCGATCTTCTTCAGGAACTTTGTATTCCCCTTGCGCTCCCACATTTCACCCTTGGCCCACACCTTGCGGAACAGGGGGTCGTCGAACTCCAGATAGAACCGCTCACCGGGGAGCATAATTCCTCCCGTACCACTCAGCATAGAACTGCTGCCTGATGGCGGCGTACTCCGGGTTGTGGAACATACATCCGCTGTTGCTAGACTCAGGCAGGTTGCGATAGCGCCGCGTCGGGACAACGTGCTTTTGTGCCTCGGGGTAGACCTTCATCTGCCACCACAGGTCGTCGCAGTTATTGTGCATTCCCTTCGTGTCAAAGCCGATGTACTCCCTTGGCGTGAAGTAGACCACCCCGACGAAATCAACCTTGACGGGCAGCTTGACCTTGCTGGACGCATAGAACTCTGTATCGCCCCGATAGTTGGGCCCATGGAACGTGCGCCCGATGATCCCCACGATGCCCGTCCCGAACAGCTTCCAGCCATTGTATAGGTCCGTGGCGAACCCAGGCAGCGGGAGAACGTCGTCGTCAGCGTAGATGATGAAGTCCGTATCCGTCAGCGTGGCCAGCGCATAGTCCATCCGCGTCCCGAAGTCGCGGGGCATGGAGAACAGGACGATCCCCGGAGTCTTGGGCCTGAACGTGCCCGAGCCATCGGCCAGCCATACCTCATCCACGGGCTCGGCCTTCCACGCCGCAAGGATGGCGTCGAGGTTATCGAACCGCTTATACGTCGTGACGATAACCGTTATGGTCTTGCCGTCGATCATAGTTCAACTCCAAAATCCCGAAGGATTGTTTTTACCTTTGCCGGGTCGAATATGTACCCCGGCTTCACTCTGTACTTTCGCAGCCACGCATCATCGGCTGGACTGATGGCGATGCCCTGCTTGACGTTGGACCAGTTGTGCTCGTGCTTGACGATGCACATGAGATCGTCGGGCAGCTTGACGCCGTACACGTCACCCGACTTCCCATGCGTTGTGAAGTGCTGCTCCATGAACAGCGGCCAGTTGTGATAAATGGCCTTCGGGAAAATATGCGTGTAGCATGAGCTCGTCGGCTTGTCGTGCCGGGTGATGAACCCGTTCTGCATCGACCAGCAGAGCCGCTTCTTGAAGGCCAGCGTCACGCGCTTGCTCGGGTCAAGGTACATCTCGGCCACGCGCTTGACTTCCGCAATGGCCGTCCGGTGGAACAGGTCGTCGCTGTCAATTCGGGTGATCACGACGAAGTCGGCATCCAACGCAAGGTACTCCCTCTCTCCCCAATGCCGGCATACCTTGACGTTCTCCGGCCACGTCTCGGCCTCGACCAGATGCCCCCAGGTCTCCCCGGTCTGGAGGAACACCTGGAACTCCTGCGCCGTCTGCTCCTGGATGCTTTTCAGCGTGTACTTGCGAAAGAACTCGTTGCGATAGCGCACGAAGTCCTCCGTCATGGTCGTGGTGAACTTGGGGTGCGGCGGGCGGTCGACGTGCAGGAACACCTCGATAATATGCGCGTAGCTCATCCCCACCCCCACACCAGCCCCTTGGCCTGCCGCTCGCGGATCAGCTTCATGTCCCTGGCCTTGTGGATGCGGCCGTCATGGTGCGTCTGGTCCATCTCCTCCTTGTGCTCACAAGGATGGTTGTGCTGGATGACGGCTCGCGGCTCCAGCCAAAATGCCTGCCGCTTCTCGGCCTTGCTCACCTTGTCGCACAGCCAAAGGATCTCCTGGCAGGCGAACAGGAAATACCCCGGGAAGAACGGCTGGCGCCCCGGGAATCGTTGCATGAACTTGCCCCCGATCAGCCCTACGCCAGCCGGATGGAACTTGGCCTGGCCAACCTGGGTGAATCCAAGCACCCCGTCGTCGTCGAAAAACTTCTCCCTGAATACCCTGATGGCGGTCTCCAGCGCCCCAGGCTTGAACACCATATCGTCCACGGCGTAGAGCACCGCATCGGGGCAGCGCGGGGCCTCCTGGTTGCGAAGGAACACGGAGCCATGGTGGCCTTCGGTCACCGTCATGACGATATCCTCCCGCTCCTTCAGCGCAAGGTACGTCTGCCAATCCCCGTCGATCATGACGTGGGGAACGATGCGGACGCCGAAAGCCTGGCCGGGGATACTGTCGAGCATCCGCTTCAGCTTGGCCACCCTGCCACGGGTGGGGATAATTATATCTACACTACGCATCAATATACCCCCATGCCCGTCCATGTTCGATATCGTAGATTGTATATTTTGTCGTGTGATACATTTTGGCCAATTCAATGCGCTTATATTTACCAGACACTAAATCCCTTTTAATGTTCGCAACTTTCTTTTCTGAAAGTGTTGCAACACCGCTCTTATCGCCCCTTGGTTGCGTGCCAGGATTGCGTTGCTCCCTGTCAACGGCATTATCCTTTCTTGATCCAAGTCTTAAATGATCTGGATTGACACACCCAGGATTATCACAAGAATGCAATACGCATAATGACGAATCGAACAAACCACGAAATGCCCTAAAAACTACCCGATGGGCCAGATGGGATTTCCCAGAAAAAAAGACCACACCATATCCAGCCTTATTTTTGCAAGCCGTCCACTCCCAGCATTCACCCCGACTGCTATCAATTTTGTCAAATAATTTTTGCCCATCAACGATTGATTCAATTTGCCGCATTTTTTCCCCTGAATTTCCGGCTGTGCTGCCGGTGAATGATGATCGGTTGCTCCACCTTGTCCCGCTCGTCGAATATGTAGCAATACTCGGCGGGCAGGTTCACGAAGCGCACGTCCCGGCTCGATTGCTCAATCGCCGCCTGCAGGTTCATCTGCTCCTGCTGGCAACGAAACTTGTCGTTGGGCTTCTGGTTCAGGCGAATCCAATCATCCACGATGGTGCGAACCTCCGGGCAGTTGCGGAAGTACACTGTACCGCTCAGCAACTTCGTCCCGTGGAATATCCGCGCCCCAAGGTTACCGGGGAAATCGTCGAACAGGTCGGGGTACGCCAGCACTTCGGCGTCGGCGTCGATCCACACGATGGACCGCTCTGGGTACTTGTTCATCATGTCGCGCACGAAGTTCGCCTTGTAGAACGTCTCGCGCTGCCAGTCCTGATAGTTGAGCGAGGTCCGGCTGATCTTCTGGAGGTGGTGCTCGATGCCGAGATTGTCCAGTTCCACGCGCAGTCGCATGGCCGATTCCATGTAGTCCAGGGTGTAGAACGAGCACACGATGAACGGGCTCTTGGGCTTGCCCCGGTTCACCACATTTCCGAAAGGGAAGCACCTGATGTTTGAATTGGGATTGGCGTTGACCACCTGCACCCCCGCCTCGGCCAGCGCCGGGGCTATCTTCTCGAAGCCCTGCACCCACGTCCTCGTCGAAGGGTCGCATGACCTCACGGCGTATCCGTCATGCCAATGCGTCAGCCCGTGACTGTGCCCCATGTCGTACCCCAGGAGCACGATAGGATTGCACCCCAGGGCAACGGCCAAGGAGAGCGCCGCAAAGCCGCTGTTGCCCCCGGAATAGATGCCCTTGCTCAGCTTGCGGCTGACCCCAACCTTCCCGATCCAGTTGACCAGGTACACGTCGGAACGGAACTTGTAATGATGGGAATCTAACCATACCTTGATGCCCTTAAATCTGTCGTATGCGTCAAGGGCCTCCCGGGGCATCAGGTTCCGCTCCTCGTGATACCAGCGATAGAGGCGGGAGTCCATAGAAAACATCATGTCGGCCCATGGCGCACGCTCAATAGCCCGGTTCACGGCGATGACCCTGCCAGCGCCGCGCAGCAGCCCCCAATCGAAGTCGATCAGGCTCGGCCCGCCGCCAAGCAAAAAGCACCGCTCACCCTTCCACGCATCATCGGGCAGGATCTCCGAGATGAATGGAACGCCGCGTTCAGGCATTTTCCTGTTCGTCTCCGAAGTATTTGCTTATGCTGAATCCCTGCCCCTGCATTTCCTTCAGCTTGGCCATGTTGTCGATGATTAGTTTTTCCGCTTCCTCATCCGTCCCGGCATCGGGATTGAACTGCTTGTAGAACGCGGCCGGCGAGATGATGCCGTGCTCCAAGTCCCATGCCGCCTGCTTGCGCCGCTCCATGGGGTCGATGAACACGTCCATCTCGGCGAAGTCGATGGCGAACTTGTCGGCCAGATCCTCGGGCAAGCCGCCTATGTTGTAGGTATTGAACACCTTGACGATCATGCGGCAGAGCTCGGTCTCGAAGTTGCGGAAGAACGGCATCTGCTCCTGGCGCAAGTCGCGTAGCCCCCGGTTCTTGACCTCCAGGGACCGCCCGCTCTGGGCGTCGGGCGTGGCCGCGAACATATCGACGCTCAGCCCGTAGGTGTTCAGGAAGGCGTTCATGTCGGCCTTGATGGTTTCATCAAGCTGGCGAAGGTCGCCCTGCAAGTCAAGGAAGCCCACTTCGGCGCCCTCACCCCAGAGCTTCCAGGGGGATGACGGGTCGGTGAGCATTTTGTCGGGCAGATCCTTGGCGTTGGGCGCCTTCACCCACGGCTGCTTGAACGTCTGCCACTTGTAATAGTAATCCTTCAGCGTCCGCTTCAGG
>Ga0209507_1002798_pt1 | contig 11419 bp, 10 predicted proteins | sample AD_UKC028_MetaG_FD_184414 | JGI IMG/M metagenome (GOLD analysis project Ga0209507, IMG submission 184414) | Active sludge microbial communities of municipal wastewater-treating anaerobic digesters from USA - AD_UKC028_MetaG (SPAdes) (version 2) | ecosystem: Engineered > Bioreactor > Anaerobic >...
GATGCCGAGTCGCTCCGCGAGCGACTCGAGCGTTTCCTGCTCGGGACCGGTGCCGGCGACGGTCAGGGTCCAGGCGCCGTACAGGCGGACGCAGGCCCGGAGGAGGACGTCGAGCCCCTTTTCGGGCACCAACCGGCCGATGAAGCCGATGGCGAGCGGCGCGTGGGGCTCCACCGCGAGCGCTCGCGGGACCGGGAGCCCGAGCTGCGGAATGGACTCGACAGCGAGGCCCGGGAATTCCGAGCGGACGAGGCCGGTCACGACGGCGTTGGCGCCCACGATCCCGGTGGCGCGTGAGAGGGTGCGGCGCCGGCGCATCTTCGGCAGCAGGGGATAGGGGCGACTCAGGCTGTCGGTGCTGAAGGCCAGGGCCGGGATGCCCAGCATGCGTGCAAGGCGGGTGACCCCGGCCGCCACGCGGGTGGTCGGCTCCTCCTCCACCTGCACGATGTCGGGGCGGAAGTCGGTCAGGAGCCGGCGCAGTGCGCTGGTGCGCCAGGCGGCGGGTGCACCGTTTGCCTCGCGGCCGGATGTGGGAATGGGGACGATCCGGACCCCGTTGTCTTCCGCGAACGGCGTCTCCAGCGGCTCCGCGCCGCCCGGCGGGATCCAGCGGGCGGGGACGGCGACGGCCACGGCCGCGCCCTGCCCGACGAGGGCGTGGAGCTTGCCGCGGGACGCGGGGGAGGCGTAAAGGTGGGAGACGATGACGGCGCGCACGATTGAAAGATGGCTGTGACACCCGTCACATCCAAGGTCGCGGGATCCTTCGTCCCGGCCGGTTGTATATTCCGGTATGCGCATTCTTCACCTTTCCCGGTATTACTGGCCGCGCTCCGGCGGTCGGGAACGGGTCGTCGAGGACCTCGCCGAGGGCGCGGCGGCGCTCGGCCACGAGGTCGAGGTGGTGGCCGTCCAGAGCAGCGCGACGGGCGACCGTCGGGCACGGCATCGCTCCCGGGTGACGCGCGTCTTCTCCTTCGGCACGCTCGGATCGCAGGACTTCGCCCCCGGATATCTGGCGGCGGCGTGGCACCGCGCGGACATCATCCACGTGCACCATCCCCACACGCTCGCGGACGTGGCGGTCATGCTGCGTGCACGCCGGACCCCCCTGGTCGTCACCCAGCACGCAGACCAGCGCGCCACCCCGCAACGGATCGCCTCGCGGCTCACGCTCAAGCGTGCGAAGGCCATCGTGGTGCCCAGCCGTGCGCACATCGCGCTCTGCACCGAATTGGACCGCCTGGAATCGAAAGTGGTGGTCATCCCATTCGGGATCGACGAGACGCGCTGGGCGGAGGTGCCTCCCGAGCCGGCCTCCGGACCGATCCGGGCGCTCTTCATCGGCCGGCTGGTCCGCTACAAGGGAGTGGACATCCTCCTCCGCGCGCTCGAGCGGGTGCCCGACCTGCGGCTGGACATCGTGGGCACCGGGCCCGAGGCGCCGCGGCTGCGGACGCTGGCGCAGGCGCTGGCGGTGACCGATCGGGTGCGGTGGTACGGGGAGTATCCTGACGAGGACATCCCGCGGCGGATGGCGGAGTCTCATTTTCTGGTGCTGCCGTCGGTGACATCCGAGGAGATGTTCGGCCTGGCTGCGGTGGAGGCGATGGCGGCGGGACGGCCCGTCATCACCACCGACTTGCCCAGCGGGGTGAGGGAGGTTAATTCTCACGGCCATACGGGGTTGGTAGTGCCGCTCCGAGACCCAGACGCCCTCGCGCAGGCCATGTCGAAGCTGGCGGCGGATCCGGGACTGCGGGCGAAGATGGGCGCCGCGGGTCGTGCCGAAGTCGCGGCGCGATTCACCCGGCGGCAAATGGCAGTGGCACACATCGCGCTCTATGAGCGCATCCTGGCGGACCGGCGCTAGCCGGATCCGGTTTCAATCCCCTCTCGGAGGCAGCTGATGTCCCTCACTCGTTCTGCAGCGGCGGTTGCGGTCGCCGCTGCGCTGGCCGGCTTCACGACGCCAGCCCAGGCACAATATTCGGAGAGCTCGGCCTGGATCACGCCGTTCGCCGGCGCGTATTTCGGCGGCTCGTTCGATCCCGTCAGCAACACCTACAGCGTCAACAAGCTCGATGTCGGCACGGCGTTCACCTTCGGCGCCCGGCTCGGCTACAAGTTCAATCCGTCCATCGGGCTCGTCTTCGAGTACGCGCACGCCGACCCGACCCTCACGATCAAGTGCAACAATCCGAACGCCGGAACCTGGTGCGGACGGGAAGTCGACCTCAGCTCCAACATCTATGAAGGCACCTTCAACTTCTACTTCGGCAGCACGCCGGATATGCAGGGCTACATCGCCATCGGCGGCGGCGCCGCCAGCATGAGCGCGAGCGGCCAGGACAGCACCGGGGCCACTCGGGAAGGCAGCTCGACGCAGTTCAGCACCGTCTTCGGTCTCGGCGGCACCAAGATGATGAACGAAAAGGTGGGGATCGTGCTCGACGGTCGGTACCGTTGGGTGAACGTGGACGGGCAGGATTCCTACTATTGCTACTACTACTGCTACGCCTACGACACCTCGTGGTACGGCAGCGGGGAAATCACCCTCGGCATCAAGTACAAGTTCAAGTAGGCCTGGGCCAAGGGGCCCTTAGCTCAGGTGGTTAGAGCAGCGGACTCATAATCCGTAGGTCGCTGGTTCGAATCCAGCAGGGCCCACCAACGGACGAGGACTGAGCGAGAAGGACTGGGGACTGAGAGGGAGCACCCTCCGAGTCCCCAGTCCTTTTTTCTCTTGCGGCGCTTGCGATCTGGTCAGCTCGACGCCGGAAATGCCCACTACCGGACACCGGAACGGACACCTCCCGCTCGCCAATCACGCAAGCAGAAACCCCGCTCAGTCGTCGAGGACCAAGCGGGGCTTGCAGTTGCAATTGATGGGCGATGAGGGGCTCGAACCCCCGACCTCGCGCATGTGAGGCGCGCGCTCTAACCAGCTGAGCTAATCGCCCGGTGTTTCGGGAGCGGGAGTCTAACGGGGGCCGCCGGGGTCGGGCAAGCCCGGGCTATCCTAGATCAGCCCACCCCGCCTGAGCCGCCCGATCTGGTCGAAGCGCTCGTCGTGCATGGCGAGCACCTCCTCCGGAGACACCGTGGCCACCCCCGCTTTTCCGACCTCGATCCCCGCCGCGATGTTCGCCAACTGCGCCGCCTCCCGGACCGTGGCTCCCGCCGCCAGGCAGGTACCCACCCACGCCGTGACCGTATCCCCCGCGCCCGACACGTCGTACACCTCGCGCGCCAGCGAGGGGAGGTGCGTCGTCGCGCCGTCCCGCGTCACCAGCACCATCCCCTCGGCGCCGAGGGTGAGGAGCAGGTTGTCCACCTTGAGGCGGTTGAGTGACTCAGGGAGCGCGTCGCGATGTTCGAGGTCCACGGCGGCGCCGAGGGCCGCCTCCATTTCGCGGCGGTTCGGCTTGAACACGGTGGCGCCGGCGTAGTCGAAGAACTGGCGGAACTTGGGATCCACCACCACCGGGATCCCGCGCTTCTTCGCGACCGCCATGGCGGCGTGGATGAGCGACGGGGCCAGGAGTCCCTTGTTGTAGTCCTCCAGCAGCAACGCATCGGCATCGGCCAGCGCCTCCTCCGCCTTGGCCGTCACCTTCTCGAGATCCGCGCCCTCCAGCAGCCGGTCCACCTCTTCATCGATCCGCACCACCTGCTGGCCGCGGGCCAGGACCCGCGTCTTGGAGGTCGTCGGGCGCCCCGCCGTGGTGAGCACGAAGGTGTCGGTGAGCCGCAAGGTCGCCATCTCGGCGCGGAGTGCCCGGCCGGTCGGGTCGTCGCCGACCACGCCGACGAGCTGGCAGGCGGCACCCATGGCCGCCACGTTGGCCGCCACGTTCGCGGCGCCGCCCAGGGCCGAACGATGTTCGCGCACCGTCACCACCGGGACAGGCGCTTCCGGAGAGAGCCGCTCGGTGTCGCCGATCAGGTACCGGTCGAGGATCAGGTCGCCGATGACGGCGATGCGGCTCGTCCCCATCCGCTCGATGAGCTTCAGGACGCGGTCGCGGGGCATCGGGGGAGGGGCGGAACTGGGGCGCACGGCGGTTCCTTTGGTGCGTGACGATTCACGACCGGAGAAACGTGCGTGCAGGCCGGGCAAAGGGGAAGGGGAGCCCACGACCCCGCCCAGCCTCGTGTCCGCTATCTTTGACCCCCATGTCGTCCACCTCGTTCCGAGTCGAAGCGACCCGCGGCGACGTCGTTGAGTCGTTCCACGCCGTGGCGCTGGCGGTGACCGACCCTGAAGGGACCCTGATCGCGTCGGCCGGGGACCCGGAATTGGTCACCTACTGGCGCTCGGCCGCCAAGCCGTTCCAGGCCATGGCGATGGTGGCCGACGGCGCCGCGGATCGCTACGGGTTGGGGCCCGACGCGATCGCCCTGGCATGCGGCTCTCACTCAAGCGAACCGGAACAGGTGGTACTCGCGCGCCGGATGCTCGAGGCAATCGGCTGCACCGAGGCCGACCTCGCCTGCGGCCCCCACACACCGCTGTCCAGCGCCGTGTACGAGGCGGCGCTCCGCACGGGCACCGCGATGACCGCTGCTTGGAGCAACTGCTCGGGGAAGCACAGCGGGATGCTCGCGCTCGCCCGGCACCACGGGTGGCCGACGGTGGGGTACGAACGCGCCGGTCACCCTGCCCAGGATCGAATCCTCGACGAGGTGGCGCGGTGGACCGGCCTGCCACGCGAGTCGCTGGTGCTCGGCGTGGACGGCTGCACCACCGTTTGCTTTGGCCTGCCGCTCCGGGCGATGGCCTTGGCCTACGCTCGGTTCGGCGTCAGCGGAGAGCCGGCTGCCGTCCGCGTCCGGAACGCGATGCTGGCCCACCCGCACCTGGTGGGCGGAACTGGCCGGCTCTGCACCGACCTGATGCGGGAAACCGCCGGGCGCGTGCTCGCCAAGATCGGCGCCGAGGGGGTCTACAGCGCGGCATGGCCGGAATTGGGCCTCGGGCTGACGCTCAAGGTGGAAGACGGCGACATGCGCAGCGCACAGGTGGCGCTGCTCGGCGTGCTCGCGCAACTGGATGCGGAATTCGGCGCGCAGTTGCCGCTGGCCGGGCTGGCCAGCCAGGCGGCGCCGGTCATCCGGAACACGCGGCAGATGCCGACCGGGGTGCTGCGATCGGCCGGGGACCTGCGTTTTCACGGTACGCGTGGCGCGCGCGCCGTGCGACAGCACACCTGATCGGGATTATCCTGATGCCGACCGATGAAGCACTCGATTTTCAGACGCTCGCCCTGGTCCGCCTCGCCGCCGCCATCGCGGCAGGCGACGAACCTGGCATGCGGCACTTGATGGCAGCGGCGGTCAAGGCGGAGGTCGAGACCCAGTGGGTGGAGGAGCTCTTGCTCCAGTCCATCCTGATGGCCGGGTATCCGCGCGCGCTCGTCGCGTTCGGACTCTGGCGCAAGGTGAGCGGCGCCGTCGCCCCGGCGGAGGACGCGGACGCCGAGTACGCACGGCTCGCGCAGTGGGAGGCCCGCGGAGAGGAAACGTGCGCGCGGGTGTATGGGGGCAACTACGCCAAGCTCCGCCGCAACGTCCGGGACCTGCACCCCGCCGTGGACCGGTGGATGCTCGTCGAGGGGTACGGCCGGACGCTTGGGCGGCCTGGGCTGGACCTGATGCGCCGGGAGCTCTGCACGGTGGCGCAGACGGCGGTGCTCCGGACCGAGCGGCAGCTGCACTCCCACCTGCGCGGCGCCCTGCACAGCGGCGCGAGCTTCGAACAGGTCGAGGCGGTGCTGGCCGAGGTGAATCAGTTGCTCGGGCACGAGGAGTGGAAGGCAGTGAGGAATTGTGGGCGGTGGTGCGAGCCGGGTGGGCACAGGAGGGTTGATGTTCATTGATCGGGCAGTCGTCAAGGTCATCGCGGGCACCGGTGGGTCGGGTGCCTCGTCGTTCGCGCGCTTCAAGTTCAAGCCCAAGGGAGGGCCTGACGGCGGCGACGGGGGGCACGGCGGTCACGTGTTCATCCGTGGCGACGCCAACCTGGCCACCCTGCTCGACTATCGCTACCGCACCATCTGGAAGGCGGGTCGAGGGGAGCACGGGAAGGGCAAGACCAAGACCGGCGCCTCGGCGGAGGACATCTACATGCCGGTGCCGCCCGGCACCATCGTCCGCGACGTGGCCACCGGCGAGGTGCTGGCGGAAATCCTGCACGACGGCGACGCGTATCGTGTCGCCCGGGGGGGACGGGGCGGACGAGGCAACGCCCGTTTCACGACTCCGACGCATCAGGCCCCGCGAGAGTGGGAGCCGGGTGAGGAGGGACAGGAGCGCGACATCGAACTCGTGCTCAAGCTCATCGCCGACGTCGGACTGGTGGGCGAGCCCAACGCCGGCAAGAGCACGCTCCTGTCGGTGCTGAGCGCCGCGCGGCCCAAGATCGCGGACTATCCCTTCACCACGCTGGAGCCGAACCTCGGCGTGGTGCAGCTGTCCGGGTCGCGCACCTTCGTCCTCGCGGACATCCCGGGCATCATCGAGGGGGCGCACGAAGGGAAGGGGCTCGGGCTCAAGTTCCTCCAGCACGTGGAGCGCACACGCGTGCTCGCCTTCCTGGTGCCGCTCGACGCGCCGGACCCGCAGGCGGTGTACGATCAGCTCCGCGGCGAGGTGCGGCAGTACTCGGCTACCCTGGCCGAGCGGCCCCACGTGGTCGTCCTGACCAAGCGCGACCTGCTCCCCGAGGGCGACGACGTTCCGGAGCTGGATGCGTCCGGTGCCGACCGGCAGCTCGCCATCTCGAGCGCGTCCGGCACCGGCCTCGAGGAGTTGAAGGAGTACCTCTGGCGTTTCGTGGCGGACGCGAAAGCGAATGAACCTCCGCCCTCCGACGACGAGTGGCTCGAGGAGTGACCGGGGTGGGAGCTTCGGACCAAGAGCGCGCCGCGCAGGTGGCGCTCGCCCTGGTGAACGGGGTCGGTCACGCCCGACGCAACACGCTCCTCCAGTCCTGCTCGACTGCCTACGGCGCCCTCGCGGCGCCGTTCGAGTTTTTGCGCGCCCTGCCCGGCATTTCCGTCGCCTGTGCCACCGCCATCAAGGCGACGTCTGTCGCCCAGGGCGAGCGGGTGCTGCGCGATGTCGAGGCGCACGGCGGCACCTGTCTCGTCCCGGGCGATGCCGCGTACCCCTCCATTCTCTCGGAGATACCGGAACCGCCGGCAGTTCTGTTCGCGCTGGGGCGCCTCGAACTGCTCGACCGGCTGGCGGTGGCCGTCGTCGGGAGCCGGAATCACTCTCCCTACGGCGGCGACGCCTGCCGGAAGGTGGTGCAGGCCGCGGTGGATGCGGGGCTCTGCGTGGTCAGCGGGATGGCACGAGGCCTCGACGCCGTGGCCCACCTCGCGGCGCTTGACACGGGCGGCGAGACGATCGGCGTGCTGGGGAATGGGTTCGGCGTCATCTATCCCGCCGCGAACCGTGTCCTGTACGAGCGGATGCGAAGGGAGGGGCTCCTCCTCACCGAATTCCCCCCAGGCGACCGGCCCACGGCGGGGAGCTTCCAGCGCCGAAACCGCCTCATCAGCGGGCTGGCGCGGGTCACGGTCGTCGTGGAGGCCGCCGCGGGATCGGGGACGCTCATCACGGTGGACGCCGCCCTGTCCCAGGGCCGTGATGTGATGGTGGTGCCCGGCGCCATCACGAGCGCCACCTCCGTCGGCACCAACCGCCTCCTCCGCGACGGCGCCACTCCCTTCCTCGAGGCGGCGGACCTGCTCGCCGCCTTTCCCGAGGTGCGCCCTCCCCGCGCCCCGAAGGGGGCGCCAGCGCCCCCCGACGATCCCCCTCCGGCTCTGCCGCTCACCCTGTTCGAGCGCCGGGTCTTCCAGACGCTCGACCGCACGCCACGCCACCTCGACGCACTCATCGAGGTGGTGGGGGTCTCCGCTGCCGAGCTCCTTCCGGCGCTCTCCTCGCTGGAGCTCTACGGCATCGCGCGTCAGGAGCCGGGCCGGCGGTTCCTGCGCACCTGACTTTCCCCGGCTCCGGCCGCGCTGTACCCTTCGGGCCGTGAACCTCTACATCCACGTGCCCTTCTGCGCGCGCCGCTGCAGCTACTGCGATTTCTCCATCGCGGTTCGCCGGACCGTCCCCTCGGACCGCTTTGCCGAGGCCATCCTCCAGGAATGGCGCGACGTTCAGGGTGACCCCGGATGGGATGAGTCACCGGAGCTTGACACGGTCTACTTCGGGGGCGGCACACCGTCTAGGCTTGATCCCGCCGCGCTGACCGCGCTCCTCGCCGGCCTCACCACGGAGCGCCGCCTCTCGCCCGGGGCGGAAATCACGATCGAGGCGAATCCCGACGACGTCACCCCGGAGGCCGCGGCGGCCTGGCGCGCCGCCGGCATCGCGCGCGTCTCGCTCGGCGTGCAATCGTTCTCGCCCGCCGTCCTCGAGTGGATGCACCGCGCGCACACGGCGCAACAAGCCCTTGAGGCCGTGCGGATCCTGCGTGGGGTGGGGTTTGCGGACCTGTCGCTCGACCTCATCTACGGTCTCCCGGCCGAGCTGTGCCGCGACTGGCAGGCCGATCTCGACCAGGCGTTCGCGCTCGAGCCCGACCACCTCTCCTGCTACGGACTGACGGTCGAGACGCACACCCCCCTGGGCCACTGGACCGCCCGGGGCCAGGCCACCGCGGTGGACGAGATGCAGTTTGCCGAGGAGTTTCTCCGGCTGAGCGGCGCGCTTGCCGAACGCGGCTGGGAGCATTACGAGGTGTCGAACGCTGCCCGCCCCGGGCATCGGGCGCGGCACAACAGCGGCTACTGGACCGGCGCACCTTACCTCGGGCTCGGTCCCTCCGCCCACAGCAGCACCGGCGGGGAGCGTCGGTGGAACATCCGCGAGTATGCCGCCTGGGACGCCGCCATTCGGGAGGGAAGGGACACCATAGGCGGCCGGGAATCGCTGACCGAAAGCCAGCGCCGCCTGGAGGCGCTCTACCTTGGCCTCCGCACCTCGGCTGGCGCGCCCATGGACCTCGTCCACGCGGAGGTGCGCGACCGCTGGGTGCGCGCGGGGTGGGCCGGCGAGGCGGGCGGGCGCCTCCGCCTCTCTCCGGAGGGGTGGCTCCGGCTCGACGCGTTGGTGGCCGACGCCGCCTGATTAGATTCACCCCCATGGCATCCGCCGAACACCTCTCCACCCGCCAGCTCCACGTCCTCGAGGCGGTCATCCAGACCTACATCGAGACGGCCGAGCCCGCCGGCAGCCGCACTGTGTCCCAGCGGTTCGGGCTCGGGGTGTCGTCGGCCACGGTGCGGAACATCATGAGCGAACTGGAGGAGCTGGGGCTCCTCTACCACCCTCACACCTCGGCGGGCCGCATTCCGACCGACCGGGCCTACCGGGTGTACGTGGACAGCCTGATGCACCTCTCCCCGCCGAGCGACGAGGCGCGTCAGACGCTTCAGGCGGAGCTCCCCGGCTCACGCAACGCGATGGACCAGCTCCTTCGCCGCACCGCGCAAGTGCTAGGTGTGCTGACCCAGGAACTGGGCGTGGCCGTGGCGCCGGCCTTCAACCACATCGTGCTGGAGCGGCTCGAGCTGGTGCAGGTGTCGAGCGAGCGGATCCTCATGGTGCTCACCCTGCGCAGCGGTGCGGTGCGCACCGTGTTCGTCGAGGTGCGCGGCAACATCGCCAAGCCGGCGCTCGACCGGGTAACGCAAGTCCTCAACGAGCGGCTCGCCGGGCTCACGGTCGAGGAGATCCGGACCTCGCTCGCCGAGCGGCTGCGCGACGCCGCCACCGAGCCGGAAGGCCACGAGCTGCTCAACATTTTCCTGGCCGAGCGCGAGGAGATCTTCGACCTCTCGGGCGACGGGCGCGACGTGGTCCTCGGCGGGGCGGAGCTGCTGGCCGACCAGCCGGAGTTCGCGTCCAACTCGAAGATGCGCGACCTGCTGCACCTCACCCAGCGACGCGATCTGCTGCGCACCGCGCTGCAGACCCGGGGCGAGGGCCTGACCATCACCATCGGGGGCGAGAACCTCGACCCGCGGCTCAACGACTTCACGCTGGTCACCGCTTCCTACCGCGCCGGGGACCTCCGCGGCGTCATCGGGGTCCTCGGGCCGACCCGGATGCCCTACGACAAGATCATCGGGCTGGTCGAGCATACGAGCCAGCTCGTCGAAGGACTGCTGACGTGAGCGATTTCTATTCCCTGCTGGGCGTCGAGCGCGGCGCGACCGAAGCCGACATCAAGAAGGCCTACCGCAAGCTGGCGATGGAGCTGCATCCCGACCGCAATTCGTCGCACGACGCCGAGAGCCGGTTCAAGGAAGTCACCGAGGCGTACGAGGTGCTCCGGGATCCGCAGAAGCGTGCCGCCTACGACCGCTATGGCAAGGCGGGAGTGGGCCGCGGCGGCGCCGGGTTCGAGTACCACCACGTGGACCTGACCGAGGCGCTGAACATCTTCATGCGCGACTTCGGCGGCCTCGGCGGGTTCGAGTCGCTCTTCGGGGGCGGCGGCGGGGGCCGGACGGTGGCGGAGGCGCGGCGCGGGCAGGACATCCGCGTCACCGTGCGGATGACGCTGGCCGAAGTGGCCACCGGCGTCAAGCGAACCATCAAGCTGAAGACGCTCGACGCCTGTGAGCACTGCGGCGGCACCGGCGCCAAGAAGGGGACCAGCGCCGCGGCCTGCGGCACCTGCGGCGGTAACGGCGAGGTCCGGCGCGCGGCGCGCAGCGTGTTCGGCCAGTTCGTCCAGGTGGCGCCCTGTCCCACCTGCGGCGGCGAGGGCACGGTCATCCGCACGCCGTGCGAGGTCTGCCGCGGCGAGGGACGGGTGCGTGCCGAGCGGACCGTCCAGGCGGAAATCCCCGCCGGCGTCTCCACCAACAACTACCTCACGATGCGCGGCCAGGGCGCCGCGGGGCCCCGCAACGGCGGCAAGGGCGACCTGCTGCTGCTGATCGAAGTCGAGGAGGACGATCGCTTCGAGCGCCAAGGGGAGCATCTCGCCACCGACCTGCCGTTGTCGTTCTCGCAGGCGGCGCTCGGCGGCACCTATCCGGTCCCGACGCCGTGGGGCGAGGAAGAGGTGGTCGTGCCGTCGGGGACCCAGACCGCGACCGTCCTCCGTCTCAAGGGGAAGGGGCTCCCGCGCCTCGGGCAGGCGGGGCGTGGCGACCTCCACATCAGGATCAACGTGTGGACGCCCGAGCGGCTCAATCCGGAGCAGGAACGGCTTTTCCGCGAGCTCGCCGAGCACGAAGGAGAGCCTCCGGGCCAGGGGAAGGGATTCTGGTCACGGATCCGCGAGGCGCTGGGCTGATGGGGTGGTGGGCCGTGGACGTCATGCCGTCAGCGCCCGCCACCGCCGGTGACGCCCTGGCCGCCTGGCTGGTCGCGC
>Ga0209507_1002799_pt1 | contig 11419 bp, 11 predicted proteins | sample AD_UKC028_MetaG_FD_184414 | JGI IMG/M metagenome (GOLD analysis project Ga0209507, IMG submission 184414) | Active sludge microbial communities of municipal wastewater-treating anaerobic digesters from USA - AD_UKC028_MetaG (SPAdes) (version 2) | ecosystem: Engineered > Bioreactor > Anaerobic >...
ACCTGCATATCGTGGGCGGGCCGGAACCGGTCGGCCCCATGCTAAAACGCATCTAGGAGACAACCATGGGCAGTTTTTCCGTTTGGCACTGGCTGATCGTACTGGTCATCGTGCTGCTGATTTTCGGTACCAAGAAATTGCGCAACGTCGGGCAGGATCTCGGTGGCGCGGTCAAAGGCTTCAAGGATGGCATGAAGGACGCGACGGCGACCGACAAGCCGGCCGATGCCGCTCCGGCAGAGAAGGTGACTGGGCAGACGATCGATGTCGAAGTGAAGGAAAAGACTAAGGGCTAGTTGCGAGTCGCTAGTCTTTAGTTTCTGGCTAAGGGCTAATAACCAACAACCAGTAACTGGCAACTATGTTCGATATCGGCTTTTCCGAACTCATGGTCATCGGCGTCGTTGCCCTGCTCGTCATCGGGCCGGAGAAACTGCCGAAAGTGGCGCGCACGCTGGGGCACCTGCTCGGCCGTGCGCAGCGCTACGTCAACGATGTGAAGTCAGACATCAACCGTGAAATCCAGCTCGACGAATTGAAGAAACTGCAATCGCAGGTGACCGAGTCTGCGCGTTCCCTGGAGGATTCGGTGCGCAGGGAATACGAGTCGGCCCGTACCGCCGTGGAGGCGCCGGCCCAGGCAGCGGTCGCCGAACTGCAGGAGGTTGCCGAGCAGGCTGCCGCGCCCGCTGCGTCGGCAGCTTCCGCACTCGATGCAGGCAAGCCGACAACATGAGCGAGCAGGACAGCGCCGCGCCCGAAGAGTCGTTCATCTCGCATCTCGTCGAGTTGCGCGACCGCTTGTTGCGCAGTCTGGTCGCGGTGGGCGTGGTGCTCGGCATCCTGTGCATTTATCCAGGGCCGGGCGCCATCTACGACATTCTCGCCGCGCCGCTGACTGCCGCGCTGCCCGAGGGAACCAAGATGGTTGCCATCGGGGTCATCACGCCGTTCATGGTGCCGCTCAAGGTGACGGCCATGGTCGCTTTCGTGCTGGCGCTCCCGTTCATTCTCTACCAGGCGTGGGCCTTCATCGCGCCGGGCTTGTACGCGCACGAGAAGCGGCTAGGTATTCCGTTGATCGTCAGCAGTTCCCTCCTGTTCATGCTCGGCATGGCTTTCTGTTACTTTTTTGTTTTCGGGCAGGTGTTCAGCTTCATCTCCAGTTTTGCGCCCAAGAGCATCACGCCGGCGCCGGACATCGAAGCCTATCTGTCCTTCGTGATGACGATGTTCCTGGCTTTCGGCATCGCTTTCCAGGTGCCGGTGGCGTTGGTCATCCTGGTCAAGCTGGGCGTCGTGACCGTCGAGAAACTGAAGGAATGGCGTTCCTATTTCATCGTTGGCGCCTTCGTCGTTGCCGCCGTGGTGACGCCGCCGGATGTCGTTTCGCAACTGGCGCTGGCGATCCCGATGTGCCTGCTCTACGAACTCGGCATCCTGGCCGCGCGCCTCGTGTCGCGGCCGGTGGCGGAAACCCTGCCGGTTGCGGTCGACCCCGAAAAACAGGCAAAAATGGACGCCGAGATGGACGACGAACTGGATCGCACCGAAGAGGTCTTCCGCAGAATCGGCAAGTAGCCGCGTCGTCTCAGCTTGCCGGCGGCTTCAGCGGGCCGGGTACGGTTTCACGCATCGATACCGGCGCTCCTTCGGCGAACCACCACAGCGTTCCCGCCGGCATTACGGTCCAAGTTTCGTTGTCGGTCAGCGGCAGGGTGGCGATTACCGCCACGCGATCTTCGGGCGTGGTCATTTCAGTGAAATCGACGGTCACGTCCTGGTCCTTGAGGTGGGCCTGGGTGAAAGGCGCCTGACGGACGATGTAGGCGAGCTTGGTCGAGGCGTGGGCGAACAGCCAGTCACCGTTCGATAGCAGGAAGTTGAACTCGCCGTGGCGGGCGATCTCGAGCGTAAGTTCGTGGATCGCCGCGAACAGGTCGGCCGTCGCCGGCGGTGTGCTGCCAAAACGTCGCCGCAATTTCTGGAGCAGCCAGCAGAAGGCGCGTTCACTGTCGGTGACACCGACCGGAATATAGTAGCCATCGAGTTCCGGCGCGAATTCGAGGAGATTGCCGTTATGAGCGAAAATCCAGTAACGGCCCCACAGTTCGCGCATGAACGGATGCGTGTTCTCGAGCCCGACGGCGCCTTGCGTCGCCTTGCGGATATGGGCGATGACGTTCTTCGAGTGGATCGGATATTGGCGCACCAGTTCGGCGAGCGGCGAGGTGCAGGAGGGCTTGGGTTCGAGAAAGACGCGGGTGCCACGGCCCTCGAAGAAAGCGATGCCCCAGCCGTCGGAATGCACGTCGGTGGCGCCGCCGCGCGCCTGGAAGCCGGTGAAGGAAAAGCAGATGTCGGTGGGGACATTGCAGTTCATGCCGAGCAGCTGGCACATGGCTTACTCCTCTTCTACGCGCATGGCCGGGCGCTTGCCGACCTTGACCTGCAGTTCAAGAACGCTCTTGTCGCGACGCAGGCGGAGTGCCGCGCGCTCCTCCGGCTTGAGCGCGGCGATCAGGTCGAGCATGACCTGCGGGTCGGTGACCGGCTTGCCGCTGACGCTCAATAGCACATCTCCGGGGCGGACGCCGGCAGCGTCTGCCGGGCTGCCGCGCACGACACCGGCAATCAGCGTGCCGTCATTGTTCGGCAGGCCGAAGGATTCGGCCAGCTCAGGAGTGATTTCCTGGGCTTCGACGCCGATCCAGCCGCGTGTCACCGCGCCATGCTGAATGATCTGTTCCATGATGTTCTTGGCGCTCGACACCGGGATGGCGAAGCCGATACCGAGCGAGCCGCCGGTGCGCGAGTAGATGGCGGTGTTGATGCCGACCAGGTTGCCGTTGACGTCGACCAGCGCGCCGCCCGAGTTGCCCGGATTGATCGCGGCGTCGGTCTGGATGAAATTCTCGAAGGTGTTGATGCCGAGATGCGAGCGGCCGAGCGCCGAAACGATGCCCATGGTCACCGTCTGACCGACGCCGAACGGGTTGCCGATGGCCAGCACGACATCGCCGACGCGCAAGGTTTCTATCTGGCCGAAAGTGATCGCCGGCAGTTTGTCAGCCTTGATCTGCAGCACCGCCAGATCCGATTCCGGATCGCTGCCGATGACCGTGGCCTTGTAGGTGTGCCCGTCGTTGAGCGAGACCTGGATGTCTTTGGCGGCTTCAACGACATGGAAATTGGTCAGGATGTAGCCGTCGTTGCTGACCAGGACGCCGGAGCCGAGGCCAAGATTCTGCTGTGGCTGGCCTTCCTGGCGATCGCCGAAGAAATGGCGAAAGACCGGATCGTCGAGCAGCGGATGGCGCTTGGTCTTGACCTGTTGCGTGGTGTAGATATGAACGACGGCGGGCAGGGCGGTGCGCGCGGCGTCGCGATACGATCCGCTGGTCTTCGGCTCGTCGTCGGTAGTGGTTGCCGGGGCCTGTTGCAGCGTGACCGGGGTGACAGGGCGGGTGGGCAGCCATTCCGGCTTGAGCGTCTGCAGTACGAACAGAAACGCGACCGCAACCGTTACCGTTTGTGCAAAAATCAGCCACAACCTGCGCATGAAAGACCGTGTCGATGAAACGTGAAGAATTGGTGAGCTACCTGGATGGGCTGCTGCAACCCGCGAAGTTCAGGGATTATTGCCCAAACGGACTGCAAGTGGAAGGACGCGCCGAGGTGACGCGCATCGTGGCCGGCGTCACCGCCAGTCAGGCCTTGCTCGATGCGGCGGTGGCGCGTGGTGCCGATGCCGTGCTGGTGCATCACGGCTATTTCTGGAAAGGCGAGGACGGCCGGGTGACCGGCATTCGTCGTAACCGCCTGAAAACCCTGCTTGAGCACGACATCAATCTGTTCGCCTATCACCTGCCGCTGGATGCGCATCCGGAACTGGGCAACAACGCGCAACTGGCCAGTCGTCTGGGCTGGCAGGCCGACGGGCGTTTTGGCGAGCAGGACATTGCCTGGCTCGGGCGGGTCGCCGCAGCGACGACGGCAGGTGCGCTGGCCGAACAAGTCGCTGCCGGACTGGCGAGAACACCGATGTTGATCGGTGACCCGCAACGTCCGATCAGCCGGCTCGGCTGGTGCACCGGCGGCGCGCAAGGCTATTTCGAGCAGGCCATCGCCCTTGGAGTGGACGCCTTCATTTCAGGCGAAATCTCGGAGCAGACGGTGCATCTGGCGCGCGAGAGCGGCGTCGCCTACCTGGCGTGCGGCCATCATGCGACCGAGCGCTACGGCGTGGCAGCACTAGCCGACCACCTGAGCGCACGGTGCGGCCTGCACTGCGAGTTTGTCGATGTCGATAACCCGGTCTAGCCGGGCCTAGCGCTTGCGCTGGAGTCCGTACCCGGCTTCAAGCACGAGCAGCAACAGGACGATTTCCTCGACCACTTCGAGCGGGAAGCCGCTGCGCTGACCATCGCGGTTGTCGTGAACCAGTTCGTACAGATAGTCCATGCCTTCCTGGCTGCCCCAGGTGGCGGTGATCCTGGCGACGATGTGCTGGTAGTCTTCCAGCGATTTGAGGCCGGATACCGGAACACGAAGCTCTTCCCACGATGGTGGCTGCACGTTGAATTTGCTGCGCATGGCCGGCAACAGGCGCATGTAGTCGTCCTTCAGTCCGCTGCGCTGGTAGAGGTCGAGGAGCATCAACCAGGGACGCGGATTGTCGGAGGCCGTTTCGTCGATATGCCGGGCCAGGGTTTCGGTCGCCCCCTGCGGGCGGCCGAAGGAGAGCATGATCTCGGCCAGCGCGATGGCGCTTTCATCGTGGTTGAATTCGACATTGATCTGTTTCACGTCTTCCGGTGCCCGCGAAAACACCTCGGGCGCGATATCGACGGGTTCCGGCGCGGCACTGGAAGAAGCGATGCCTGCTGCGGCTGGCTTGACCTCGGCGAATTCACGCTTGACCACCGGCTCGCGGGGCATGGCCAGCGGCTGGCTGGGGGCCATGCGCTGTTCGCGGCGGCGGCTGAGCAGATGGGCGAACCCGCCCGCGACGAGACCGCCGGCCAGTGCGCTGAGCAGGATTTCCAGCCAGTTGTTGTCGTTGGGCGGCGGTGGGGGCGGCTCGACCGGCTTGGCGACCGGGGCCGGGAGCGTTCCCGTCGCGGCCTCGGCGACCTGCAGTTTCTGCCGCAGCGCCAGGGTTTCGGCGGTCAACGCCAAGGCCTTGTCGAGTGCTTCGATTTGCGTGTTGAGCAGCTTGATGGTTTCTTCCATCCGCGCCATGCGTGCGTCGAACTCTTCCTTGCTGGCCTTGGGCGGGACGGCCTTTTCACCTGGCTTGATGTCCTCCGGCGGGGCGCCGAGCAGGACGCGATCACTGCCTGTCGGCTTGGGTGTTGCTGCCGGCTTGGACACTTTCGGGGGCGGTGGAGGTGGTGGCGGGCTGGCGGACCTTTCCTGCTGCGTCGGCAAGCTGTCGCGTTCGGCGGATACCCGTTGCTTGACGTCGGGAATGGCCACCAGGGTGCCGTCGGGGAGCGCCGGACGGCCGCTGAGCTGGGGATTGGCGCGCTTGAGTGCGGCCAGCATCCGGCGCTGCCGGGCCAGATTGTCGGGAACCAGCGTTTCGGCGATGCTTTCCAGTGTGTCGCCTTCGCTGGCGCGCATTTCCTGGACAACGCCGCGCTGACTACGGGTTGGCGCCGTTACCGCAGGTGCGCCGTTGCCGGAAGACGACTGCGCGGCGAGCACCAGCGGTTCGGCCGGCATCAGCACGAAATCGCGCTGCAGATCGATGCCGCAACCGGCGCGCAGGCCGATCAGGAAAATCGGCTCGGAAACCGGCTTGCTGCCGGTAAGAAGCAGCCGGTAATTTTCGCCTTCGCGCACCAGCCTGGTTTTGGCGTTGGAAATGACCGGCAGGTCGGAGCCGTTCATCGGCGCCAAGGTGAAGCAGGTGGCTTCCAGGCGCTCGCTGGCGTCGGCGGTGATCGGCACTTCGGCCCGCAAGGGCTCGCCGATGCGCGAGTGAAGGATGATGTCGCCGAAGCCGATGGCCCATCCCTGGCTCGCCGACAGCAAGGCCACGCTGAGGGCGCTCAAGCGAATTGATCTGGTGCTCACGATGTCTATCCCCCCGCCCCGAAGTCGATATTCCATATTCAAATTTTAACAGTTGGCTGGTAACGGGGTCAGGAACTATTGCACACTAGCCAACAATTCACTTGTTCGGAGATGGCTTGTCATGGCATTCGTATTTTCCCCTCAACTTCCCGCAGCCTTGCCGATTGCCGGCAGCAACGCATCGTTTCCCGTGCGCCGGGTCTATTGCGTCGGGCGCAATTACGCCGATCATGCCCGGGAGATGGGCGCGCTGGCCCAGGCCGAAGGGCGCGAGCCACCTTTCTTCTTCATGAAGCCGGGCGATGCCGTGGTCGGTGGCGACGGCGAACTGGCGATCGCCTATCCGCCCCTGACCAATAACCTGCACCACGAAGTCGAGCTGGTGGTCGCGCTCGGTGCCGGCGGTGCGGCTGTTGCGGTCGACCGTGCAAAAGACCTCATTTTCGGTTACACCGTCGGCCTCGACCTGACGCGCCGCGATATTCAGGCGAAGGCCAAGGAAAAAGGCCACCCCTGGGACATGGGCAAGGGCTTCGACCAGTCGGCGGTGGCCGGCGTCATCCAGCCGGTGGCCACGGTCGGTCACCCGGCCGGTGGCCGCATCTGGCTGACAGTCAATGGCCAAACCCGCCAGGACGGCGATCTGGCGGCGATGAGCTGGAAGGTGGCGGACATTGTCGCCAACCTCTCCACCATGGTGCGGCTGGAGGCCGGCGATCTGATCTACACCGGCACGCCGGCCGGGGTCGGCCCACTGTTGCGCGGCGACGTGCTGGAAGCGGGCGTGGATGGCGTCGCTAAATTGCGCGCCCGCATCGTCTGAGGCCTATTTCGGGCGCTTGTCGATGACGCGTTTCGCTTTGCCGATCGAGCGTTCGATGCCGCCGATCTCGACGATGTCGATGCGCGCCGAAATGCCGATGTAGGACTTGATGTGGTGCTGCAGGTCGTGCGCTACGAACTCCTTCTCGGCGGCGCTGGCGAAGGCGAAGTCGGGCTTCAGTTCGACATCGACCTTCAGCGAGTCGAGATGGCCGTCGCGGCTGACTTCCAGCACGTAGTGCGGCGACAGCTTGGGCTGGCGGAGGATCAGTTCCTCGATCTGCGACGGGAAGACATTGACGCCGCGGATGATCAGCATGTCGTCGGAGCGGCCGGTAATCTTGCCGATGCGGCGCATTGACCGCGCTGTCGGTGGCAGAAGGCGGGTCAGGTCGCGGGTGCGGTAGCGGATCACCGGCATCGCTTCCTTGGTCAGCGAGGTGAACACCAGTTCGCCTTGGCTGCCCTCGGGCAGCACCTCGCCGGTGTTGGGGTCGATGATTTCCGGGTAGAAATGGTCTTCCCAGATCACCGGGCCGTCCTTGGTCTCGGCGCATTCGTTGGCGACACCGGGGCCGATGACTTCCGACAGGCCGTAGATGTCGATGGCGTCGATGCCGAAGGCGCTCTCGATTTCCTTGCGCATGGCATCGGTCCACGGCTCGGCGCCATGGATGCCGATGCGCAGCTTGGTGCTCTTCGGGTCGATGCCCTGGCGGCGGAATTCGTCGGCGATGTTGAGCATGTACGACGGCGTGACCATGATGATGTCCGGCTTGAAGTCGCAGATCAGTTGGACCTGCTTTTCGGTCTGCCCACCGGACATCGGGATCACCGTGCAGCCGAGTTTCTCGGCACCGTAGTGGGCGCCAAGTCCGCCGGTGAATAGCCCGTAGCCGTAAGCCACATGAACGATGTCGCCCTTGCGCCCGCCGGAGGCGTGGATCGAACGGGCGATCAGGTCGGCCCACGTGTCGATGTCCTTCTGGGTGTAGCCGACGACGGTTGGCTTGCCGGTCGTGCCGCTGGAAGCATGAATGCGAACGACCTGCTCGCGCGGCACGGCGAACATCCCGTAGGGGTAGTTGTCGCGCAGATCCTGCTTGGTGGTGAAGGGAAACTTCGCCAGGTCGGCGAGCGACTTGAAATCGTCCGGATGGACGCCGGCGGCGTCGAATTTCGCCTTGTAGTGTGGCACGTTGGCGTAGACATGGTGCAGCGTCCATTGCAGACGCCTGGTCTGCAGATCGACGATTTCGTCGCGGCTGGCGCTCTCGATGGCGTGTAGGCCTTTATTCATTATTGACTCCCTCCTGAATCCCGAATTCTGTGCCCATGGTGAACGAGGCTGGTTGAGCCAGATCAATTTGCCCTGTTTTTGGCGGTCGACCGCAACCGGCCCGGGTGCGTGCGACAATCCCGCCCCATGCTTTTCACAGCCGCCCGGGGCCTGCTGGCCCATGCCCTGCCGATCCTGATCGCCCAGTTGTCGTCCATCGGCATGATGGTGGTCGATACCGCCGTGCTCGGCCATGTCAGCGCCGCCGATCTGGCCGCCGTGGCGATTGGCGGCGGCATCCAGATTTCGGTGGTCTTCGCGCTGGTCGGCATCCTGCAGGCGGTTGCACCGGTCGTCGCCCAACTGCATGGGGCGAAGCGCGATGGCGAGGTCGCCGGCGTGCTGCAACAGGGCTTCTGGCTGGCGCTCGCGCTGGCGATACCTGGTGCGTTATTCCTGGCCTATCCGCAATGGCTGCTCGGCACGGTGACGATGGATGCCGGCGTCGAGTCCAGGGTCGTCGCCTATCTTGGGCTGCTCGCCTGGGGGCTGCCGGCGTCGCTGCTCTATCGGACCTTCTACGCGTTTTGCAATGCGTTGGGCAAGCCGCGCGTGCTGATGGGCATCGGGCTCGCCGCCCTCGCGCTCCACGCCATGCTGGCCTGGGGTCTGGCCTTGCAGGGTTGGGCCGGCGAACCGCTCGGGGTGATCGGCTGCGCCTGGTCCAACGTGATCATCGCCTGGCTGGCCTGCATCGCCGGTGCCGCCTACCTGGCCTTCGGGCCGCTTGGCCGACGTTATCGGCCGTTCGCCGATTGGGCAGCGCCCGATGCGAGGCGCTGGCGCGAGTTGTTGCATCTTGGGCTGCCGATGGGACTCTCGAACCTGGTCGAGATCACCTCCTTCACCCTGATCAGCCTGTTCATCGCCTCGCTGGGCGCCACGGTTGTTGCCGGGCACCGCATCGTTGCCAACATTTCGGCGCTGACCTACATGCTGCCGCTGTCGCTGGCCATCGCGACGATGGCCGCCGTCGGTCAGGCGGTCGGCGGGCGTGACTGGCCGCGCGCGCATGCCGCGATCAAGGCAGGACTGATTTTGTCCGCAGTGCTGTCGACCGTGGTCGGGGTGCTGCTCTGGCTGGCTGCGGAACCGTTGGTCGCCGCCTACACGAGCGATCCGGCGGTGCGTTCGGTGGCGGTGGGCTTGATCGTCTACGTCGCGCTCTACCAGTTCTTCGATGCGCTGCAGACGGTCGCCGGCCACGCCCTGCGCGCTTATCGCGTGACCTTCGTACCGATGCTGGTGCAGACCTTCTGCTTCTGGGGTGTCGGCCTGCTCGGTGGTAGCTGGCTCTGTTTTCGCTGGTCGCCGCCGCTCGGCGTCGCCGGCTTCTGGCTGGCTTCAGTGATCAGTCTGGTGCTGGCTGCCGCCTTGCTGTTGCCGCTGCTGCGCAAGGCCATGCAGACGACTGAATCGTAGCGGTAATTATGAATTTCCGACTGCAATAATTCGGTCGGTATGTGGTAACATTTTGGGCTATAAATCGGTATTACCGGGCGGGGTCGGGGGATTATTTGGCTGCTGCTCATTGCTCGCAACTCAACTAAACGCAAGGAAAGCGCATGAAAATTCACGAATATCAGGGCAAACAACTCCTGAAGAAATTCGGCGTTACGGTTCCGCGCGGGATTCACTGCACGACCGTCGAAGACGCGGTCAAGGCAGCCGAAACCCTGGGCGGCAAGGTCTGGGTCGTCAAAGCCCAGATTCACGCCGGTGGCCGTGGCAAGGGTGGTGGTGTCAAGGTCGCGACCTCGCTGGAAAAAGTGCGCGAGTACGCCGGCCAGATCCTCGGCATGCAGTTGATCACGCACCAGACCGGCCCGGAAGGCCAGAAGGTTCGTCACCTGCTGATCGAAGAAGGCGCCGACATCAAGCACGAATACTACGTTGCCGCGCTGACCGACCGCGCCACCCAGTCCGTCGCCATCATGGCGTCGTACGAAGGCGGCATGGATATTGAAGAAGTTGCCCACAAAACCCCGGAAAAGATCGTCAAGGTCTTCGTCAATCCGCTGGTCGGCCTGACCGACGAGCAAGCCCTGACCTTGGCCAAGGGCATGGGCATGAACGAAGCCTCCATCCCGCAGTGTGTCGATACGCTGAAGAAGTTGTACACCTGCTACATGGAAACCGATGCTTCGCTGGCTGAAATCAATCCGCTGATCCACGAAGGCGACGGCACCGTCAAGGCGCTCGACGCCAAGTTCAACTTCGATTCCAACGCCCTCTACCGTCAGGAAGAGATCGTCGCCATGCGCGACCTGGACGAAGAAGATGCCGACGAAGTCGAAGCTTCCAAGTTCGACCTGGCCTACATCTCCCTCGACGGCAACATCGGCTGTTTGGTGAACGGTGCCGGTCTGGCCATGGCGACCATGGACACCATCAAGCTGTTCGGCGCCGAGCCGGCCAACTTCCTCGACGTCGGCGGCGGCGCCACGACCGAGAAGGTCACCGAAGCCTTCAAGATCATGCTCAAGAACCCGAAGGTCAAGGGCATTCTGGTCAACATCTTCGGCGGCATCATGAAGTGCGACACCATCGCCACCGGCGTGGTTGCTGCAGCTCGTGAAACCCATCTGTCCGTGCCGCTCGTCGTGCGCATGAAGGGTACCAACGAAGATCTGGGCAAGAAGATCCTGAAGGATTCCGGCCTGCCGATCATCTCTGCCGATTCCATGGCCGAAGCCGCCACCCAGATCGTTGCTGCGGTCAAGTAAGGAGCTATTGAATGTCCATTTTCATCAATAAAAACACCCGCATCATCACCCAGGGCATCACCGGCAAGACCGGTCAGTTCCATACGGAAAAATGCCAGGAATACGCAAACGGCAAGGAATGCTTCGTTGCCGGCGTGAACCCGAAGAAGGCTGGCGAGTCCATCTTCAATATTCCTATCTACGCCTCGGTCAAGGAAGCCGCTGCCGAAACTGGCGCCACCGTTTCCGTCATCTACGTGCCGCCCCCGGGTGCTGCCGCTGCGATCTGGGAAGCCGTTGAAGCCGACCTCGATCTGGCCATCTGCATCACCGAAGGCATTCCTGTTCGTGACATGCTGATCCTGCGCAACAAGATGAAGGAAAAGGAAGCCAAGGGCGGCAAGAAGACCCTGCTGCTCGGCCCGAACTGCCCCGGCCTGATCACCCCGGATGAAGTGAAGATCGGCAT
>Ga0209507_1002802_pt1 | contig 11418 bp, 9 predicted proteins | sample AD_UKC028_MetaG_FD_184414 | JGI IMG/M metagenome (GOLD analysis project Ga0209507, IMG submission 184414) | Active sludge microbial communities of municipal wastewater-treating anaerobic digesters from USA - AD_UKC028_MetaG (SPAdes) (version 2) | ecosystem: Engineered > Bioreactor > Anaerobic >...
AAACTCCCAGTGCTCGATCTGGTTCACCGCCACCCCGCCCACCCGCGCCGTCCCCCGCTCGCCGATGATGGTGATGGACCCCTCCAGATTCTTCGGATAGGTCAGCATCGTGACGTTGATGGATCCGAGCGCGCCGGAGCGCCAGCGCACGTTGGCGACGCCGGTGTCCTCCACCTCGATATGCCGCGCGAGCGTCGCGGTGAACGCCTGCACGCATTCCACCGGTCCCACCAGCCAGTCGAGCAGGTCCACGTAGTGGCTGGCCTGGTTCATGAACGCGCCGCCATCGAACTCCCAGGTGCCCCGCCATGACGCGCTGTCGTAGTACGATTGCGGGCGGTTCCAGAAGACGTTCACGTTGACCATGTACACCTGGCCGAACCGCTGCTTGTCCACCGCGCGCTTGAGGAGCTGGATGGTGGCGTTCCGGCGATTCTGCTTGACGACGAAGAGCCGGACCCCGGCCTCGTCGCAGGCGTGCACCATCGCCTGCCCGTCGGACCAGCGGGTGGCCATCGGCTTTTCCGTGACGACGTGGCGCCCGGCCTGGGCCGCCTCGATCGTCTGGGAGGCGTGGAGCCCGCTCGGCGTGGCGAGGATGATGGCGTCGGCGCTCGACCCGGCGAGCAGCTCGGTCAGGGAGCGGAACCCCGGCACGCCTGTCGCAGCCTGCGCGCGCTCGAGCGCGGCTGGGTCGGTGTCGCAGACCGCGACCAGCTCGGCGTGGTTCCCGTGCTTGCTGATGGCCTCGACGTGCTTGTCGGCGATCCGGCCGCAGCCGACGAGGGCGAAGCGGATCTTCCGCTTCAGGATCGGGTCACGCGTGGGAGGCATGGGTGCCGGAGGGTTGAGGGTGATCTATCTTAGCCGGCGGGCGGAACCGCCGCCACGCCGCTGCCGAGCACTTCCACGCCGTCGTGCCGGAGCCGGTCGACCTCGCCCGGGGCCAGGCGCACCCGGAGGTCGACCCCCGACTCCGAATCCCGCCGTTCCATCACTTCGCCCAGACGATAGAGCGACGCCACCTGCGCCCCCGCGGTGAGCGGGAGCCGGAGCCACACGGGCGGCCGCACCTGCTGTTCGCGCTCACGGAGCGCGCTCCGCAGGCCGTTGAGTCCGTCGGTGCGCATCGTGGTCGTCAGCACGGCGCCCGGGTAGATGGCCGAGACGCGTCGCCCGAACTCCGTCGCGTCGGGAAGCCGGTCGATCTTGTTGAACACCGGCAGTACTGGACGGTCCTGCAGGCCCAGCTCGACCAGCACCTGGTCCACCACCGCCATCTGCTCTTCCCAACCGGGGTGGCTGGCATCCACCACGTGGAGGAGCACGTCGGCCGAGCGCGCCTCCTCGAGCGTGGCGCGGAAGCTCGCCACGAGGTGGTGCGGCAGCTTGCGGATGAATCCGACGGTGTCGGTGACACGGGCGCGGTATCCCTCGCCGAGGTCCACCTCGCGGGTCAGCGTGTCGAGCGTGGCGAACAGACGGTCCTCGACCACGATCTCGTGCTGCCCCGACAGGCCGCGCAAGACGCTCGACTTGCCGGCGTTGGTGTACCCGACGAGGCTCACGCTCAGCATTGGGGTGCGGCCGGCACGGATGGTCTCGCGGTGGCGCTCCACGTCCCGGAGCTTCCCCTTGAGCCACTGGATCTTGTGCCGGATCATCCGGCGGTCGGTTTCGAGCTGTGTTTCGCCGGGCCCCCGAAGGCCGATGCCGCCGCGGATACGCGACAGGTGGGTCCACATCCGGCGGAGGCGCGGGAGCAGGTACTCGAGCTGGGCCAACTCGACCTGGAGCTTGGCTTCGTGGCTCCGCGCCCGGGTCGAGAAGATGTCGAGAATGACCTCCGCCCGGTCCATGACGCGCACCTTGAGCTCCCGCTCGAGGTTGGCGCCCTGCATCGGCGACAGCTCGTCGTCGAAGATGACGAGGGTGGCCCCGGTGCTGCCCACCAGCGCGGCCAGCTCCTCCACCTTCCCTTCCCCGATGAGCGTGCCGGGATGGGGTGACTCGAGTTGCTGGGTCAGCTGCCCGACGACCTCGGCCCCCGCCGTGTCCACCAGCCGGGCGAGCTCGTCAAGATGTTCCTGCATGGCGGACACGTCGGCCGAGCCCTTGCGGGGCGCGGCGACGAGTATGGCCCGTTCGGCCGGCGGCTGGACGTTGATGAGATCCCGAATGACTCAGCTTCCTTTCGACTCGTCGCGGTCCTGTCCCGCTTCCCCGCGTCCCCGCATCCCCGCCTCTGCGCCCCCCTGCCCCGCAGCCCCGCTGCCCTGCCGTGCCCACCAGGCCATCCGCTCGGCGATCCGCTTTTCCAGGCCCATCGGTCCGGGCTCGTAGAATCGCTCGCCCTCGAGGCCTTTCGGCAGGTACTCCTGGGAAAGGTAGGCGCTCGGGGCGTCGTGCGCGTAGCGGTAGCCCTCGCCGTAGCCGATCTCCTTCATCAGGCCCGTCACGGCGTTCCGCAGGTGAAGGGGTACCGGTGCGGCCGGGGTCCTCCGCGCGGCTTGCTGCGCCGCGCCCCAGGCGGCGTAGACCCGGTTCGACTTCGGCGCGGTGGCGAGGTAGACGACGGCCTCCGCCAGCGCCAGCTCCCCTTCGGGCGCGCCGAGAAAATCGAACGCGTCCTTGGCCGCAAGCGTGATCGTGAGCGCCTGCGGGTCCGCCAGGCCAATGTCCTCCACCGCCATGCGGACCATCCGCCGCGCCAGGTAGAGCGCCGGTTCGCCGCCCTCGATCATCCTGGCCAGCCAGTAGAGCGCGCCCTGCGGGTCACTCCCCCGCACCGCCTTGTGGAGCGCGGAGATCAGGTTGTAGTGGCCCTCGCCCGACTTGTCGTATGCGGGGAGGCGGCGCGCGAAGACGTCCGCCGCCACCGCCTGGGTGACCTCGCCGCCGAGGCCCACCTGCTGCGACGATGCCTCGAGCGCGGTCAGCGCGCGCCGCGCGTCCCCGTCGGCCGCCGTCGCCAGGAAGTCGATGGCGTCGTCCGTCACGCGGAGTTCCATCGCGCCGAGCCCGCGCTCTCGGTCGGCGAGGGCCCGGCGCAGGAGCGCGGCCAGGTCCTCCGCCGGGAGCGGCTCGAGCACGTACACCCGCGACCGCGAGAGGAGCGCGGCGTTCAGCTCGAAGCTGGGGTTCTCGGTCGTGGCGCCGATGAGCGTAATCAGTCCCGATTCGACGGCAGGCAGGAAGGCGTCCTGCTGGCCGCGATTGAACCGGTGGATTTCGTCGCAAAAGAAGATCGTCTCCCGCCCCAGCCGACGGCACTCCTCCGCCTCGCGGAGGATCTCCCGCACGCGCTGCACCCCCTCGGTGACCGCGCTGAAGGTGACGAACTCGCGGTCGGTGTGCCGCGCAATGACCCGTGCCAGGGTGGTCTTGCCGGAGCCGGGCGGCCCCCAGAGGATGACGCTGCCGACGTCGCCCCGGCGGATCGCGTCGCCGAGCGCGCGGCCCGGGGCGAGCAGGTGCGCCTGGCCGACGACTTCATCGATGGTGCGCGGCCTGAGGCGCGCGGCGAGCGGTTCCGCCGGCGCGAAGAGGGAGGGCTCGCTCACTGCCACGTCCTACCCGACCCAGCGCTCGAGGAGCGCATGCGTCAGGAAGAAGGCGGCCGCCCCCCCGAAGAACGGCAGCGCGGTGGCCCAGCCGCGCTTGGCCTGGAACTCGGGCACGAGATCGGAGGCGGCCACATACAGCGTCACGCCGGCGGCCAGCGCGAGCCCCCGCTCCGCAAGCGGCGCGGCCCGCTCCGTGAGGAGCACGCCGAGCACCGTGGCCAGCCCCAGGACCGCGGCGGCGCCGATGGCGCGCCGGGCGTTCTGGCCGCCGGCCATCACGAGACTCGCGATCGTGACCCCCTCAGGCAGTTTGTGCAGAAAGACTGCCAGGAACAGCAGCACCCCGAGCTGGGGAGACACCAGCAAGCCCGCCGCGATGGCCACGCCGTCGAACAGGCTGTGGATCGAGAGGCCGACGAGGGCGCTGAATCCCGCCTTCGCCGCCACCCGGTGGGTCTCGACCCCGTAGTGGAAGTGCTGCGTGAAGACGTGCTGCGACAGGTGGACGCCGAAGTACCCGGCAAAGACGAACACCCCTGGCAAGACCGCCCCCCCGTGGAACACCTCGGGCAGGACGCCGACGAGGACCACGGCCAGCATGAACCCGGCCCCGAAGGCGATGAGCGCCTCGATCAGCTCCAGCCCGCGCCGCAGGTGGCGCACCACCACCACCGCACCGATCACGTTGCCGGCGGCTGCCAGGAGTCCGAGGATCACGGGATTCACGCAAGCTCCTTGGCGCGCTCGAGCAACGCCTCGTGCACGTTCAACGTCGGCTCGTCCACCACGAGGGCCAGCAAGCGCTCCAGCACCTGCCCCACCGCCGGGCCGGCGGGGATGCCCGCGGCCATCAGGTCCTGTCCCGTGATCGCCAGGTCGCCGCGCCGGAGCGGTGCCCCCGCGCCACGGATGGCCGCCACCTCAGCGGCCCACGGGAACGGCGCTGCGTGCCGGAGCTGCCAGAGTTCGGCGAGATCGTCGGCCGCGCCGTCCACCGCCGCGAGCCACCGCCGGACGTCTCGCGACGTCATCCCGGCCGGCGCCGGCGGCCCCGTCACGAGCGCAGCGGCGCGCGCCAGGTCGCTGTTGGACACGCGGAGCCGGCCCAGCACCGCCACCGGATCGTGGCAGCAGAGGGCGGTGAGCACCACAGGGTCACGCCGCGCCGGTGCATCGTCGCCCGTCCATGCCTCGAGTTCCTCATCAGACCGGAGCTGCGGGAGCCAGACCGCGGCGGCGCCCGATTTCCTCCAGAGCGAGATCAGGCGGCGCAACGAGCGCGTGGTGGCGAGGCCCTTGGTCCATTCGTCGCGCACCCGCTCGGCCGAGAGTTGGCCCAGCCCGGCGGCCGCGGCGCAGGCCGCCTCCCAGGTGGGCGGGTCGATGATGAAGTCGAGGCGTGCGGCGAACCGGAGCGCGCGGAGCACCCGGAGGTAGTCCTCCCGGAACCGGGCCGCGGGGTCGCCGACGGCGCGGAGGCGGCGGCGCCCGAGATCCTCCGCGCCGCCGAACGGATCCTTCCACTCGCCGCGCAGCGGATGGAAGGCGATGGCGTTGACCGTGAAGTCGCGGCGGGCGAGGTCCTCGTCGAGCGAGACGCCGAATGCGACCTCGGCGTGACGCCCGTCGGTCCGCACGTCGTGGCGAAAGGTCGTCACCTCGTGCAGCACCCGGTCGCCGTCGAAGACGCCGACGGTGCCGTACTTGACCCCGACCGCCACGGTCCGCTTGAAGAGCCGCTGCACCTGCTCCGGCGTGGCGGAAGTGGCCAGGTCGAAATCCTTCTGCTCGCCGCCGAGCAGGGAGTCGCGCACCGCGCCGCCGACGCACCACGCCTCGTGGCCGGCCTCCTCGAGACGCCGCGCGATCGCGATCACCTCGTCGGGAATGGGGATGCGCGCCGGCAGCACCATCAGGCCTCCATCCCGGCGCCGAACGGCAATCCGGCGGAATGGGTCACGACCAGTTCCATCCACGCCTGCGACGGTGCGCGCGGGCCGGCGGCAATCGCGCCGGCCTGCAGGAGCCGCGCGCCGCCCCCCTCGTACGCGTAGATCGGCAGCACCTCGCCCTTGAAGCAGCGCGTGGCCAGCACGACCGGCTTTCCTGCCGCGAGCCAGCGCTCGGCGGCGCCGGCCATGGCCGGCGGCAGGTTTCCGCGGCCGAAGCCCACGACGACCAGGCCGTCGTGCCCGTCCCGCGCCGCATCGACCATCGCGCCGGTGTCGCCGACGACGGCGGGCACCATGGCGATGCGCGCGCTCAGCGTACCGGGCCACCTGGGCAGCGGTGCCGCAGGGCGCCCGCCCGCCGTGAACCGTACCGATCCGCCGGCCACCACCCCGAGCGGCGCGCCCCGTGGCGCGCGAAAGGTGTCCACCTCGCCCGCGTCGGTCTTCAGGGCCTCGAGGCCGCTCAGCACCGTACCGTGCAGCACCACCATGGTGCCGCGGCCCCGGCTCTCGGACGCCCCCGCCACCCGCGCACTGTCCACCAGGTTACGCCGGCCGTCCCATTCCTCTTCTTCCGAGGTCCGCATGGCGCCGGTCAAGACCACCGGAATGGCCGGGTCGAGGGTGCGCGCCAGCAGGTACGCCGTCTCCTCGAGGGTGTCAGTGCCGTGGGTGACCACGATGCCCCGGACCGAGCCGCTGGCCGCCACTTCGGTCAGGCGGTTCCGGAGCGCCCAGAGCCGGTCGAGCCCAAGATGCGGCGCCGGGAAGCGGCCCCAGTCTTCCACCGTCACCGGACCGACAGAGGCGAGGCCGGGAGCCAGGCGCACGAGCGCCGCCCCATCGAGCGCCGGGACCGCCCCGCCCGCCTCGGCGGACTGACGCATGGAGATCGTGCCGCCGGTGAAGAGAAGGTGGATCACGCGGGGCACCGGCTCAACCGCACAGCACGCTCCCACCGTTCACGTTGAGGATTTCCCCCGTGACGTGGCGCGCCCAGTCGCTCAGGAGGAAGGCGATCGGCCCGGCGATGTCGTCCGCGCTGGCCACCCGCCCGAGGGGGATCCCCGTTTCGATGCGCGCCCGCCCGCCGGCAGCGTACGGCTCGACGCACATTTCGGTGTCCACCCACCCAGGGGCGACGCAATTGACCGTGATGCCGGGCGCGCACTCGATGGCGAGCGACTTGGTCATCGAGATCAGCGCGCCCTTCGTGGCGGCGTAGTCGGCGTGGAACGCCTCCCCACGCTGCCCCGCCGTGCTGCCGACCAGCACGATCCGCCCGCCGGGGCCCATCAGGCGCAGCGCGGCGCGGGTGGTGAGAAAGATCGCGTCGAGGTTCGCCGCCATGACCGACCGCCACCGGGCGGGTTCCATGTCGCGCATGGAGACGTCCGCCGCCGGCCAGATGCCGGCGTTCGCCACGAAGTAGTCGAGCCGCCCGAAACAGGCGCGGAACTCCCGGAAGATCCTCTCGACGACGTCGGGATCGGAGAGATCTCCGCCCGCGGCGAACGCCTTCCGGCCCAGGGCGCGAATGTCGCGGGTCGCCGCGTCGGCGTCCGCCTTGCGCGTGTGGTACGTCACGCCGACGTCGGCGCCGAGCCGCGCGAGCATCAGCGCCGTGGCGCGGCCGATGCCGCGGGAGCCCCCGGTCACCAGCGCGACGCGGCCCGCGGGGAACAGCGGCTGGTCAGGCAAGATCGAGCTCCCGTTCCACCACCTCCACGATCAGGTGCTCGACCGCGAGATGGATCTCCTGGATGTGGCTGGTCTCGTCGGCGGCCACGACAAAAGCCTGGTCCGCAAGGTTGGCCAGCGGCCCGCCGCCCTTGCCGAGGAACGCCACCACCGGCACATGCTTGGCGCGCGCCGCCTCGGCGGCGCGCAGCAGGTTGGCGCTGGCGCCGCTCGTGCTGTGGAGCACGAGCAGATCGCCGGGCCGGCAGTGGGCCTCGACCTGTCGGGAAAAGACCTGGTCGAAACCGAGGTCGTTGCCCGCGGCCAGCAGGAGCGAGGTGTCGGTGGTGAGGGCCACCGCCGCCAGGGCGCGGCGGTTCCGGGCGTATCGCACCACGAACTCGGTGGCGAGGTGCTGCGCGTCAGCCGCGCTGCCGCCGTTCCCCGCGAAATAGATGGTCCCGCCCCCGCGCAGCGTCCGGAGGTACGTCTCGGCGATGGACTGTGCCTGCCCTGCGAGCGCCGTCGTGGCCTCGGCGAGCCGGGCCAGGGTGCGCAGCCCCGCCGCGATGTGTGCGTCGCTCATTGGTCGTCCTCCGTGAGCAGGTTCCGCAGTCGGGAGAGGATGTTCGTCCGGATCGGCAGGGGAGGTACCACCTCGAGCCGCTCCCCCGCCAGGATGGCGGCTGGATTGACGTCGAGGAGCAGCCGTACCTGGTCGGCGCCCTCGTGCTCCTGCAGCAGGGTGCGCGCCGTGGCGAGGGTCCGGTCGTCGCCGTGGTTGTCCCCGGCCAGGATGTCGGCCAGCCCGTCGGCCACGAGCGCACGGGCGCGCGCGCCCCGTCCGCGTGTGGTGGCCAGCGTGCTCCCGTCCACTTGCATCACCGCGCCGATCGCCTTCCAGCGCCGCACCACCTCCGGCGAGCAGCAGGCATAGCGCTCTGGATGCGCGAGCACCGGCACGAGCCCGATCTCGACCACGTGCGTCAGCGCCGCGGCGGCGGTCTGGAAGGTCACCATGCGGGTGAACTCGACGAGCACGTACTGCGTCTCGTTGAGGGTCACGCTCCGCTGGCGTGCCACGACGTCCGGCAGTGGGCGGTCGAGCATGATCTCCGCGCCGCGATGGAGCCGCGGCTTCGTGGGGGCCGCCGCGAGGAGGGCGCCGAACGCCAGGTCGTGGTCCGCGGGGCGCCCCGCCGCCGCACGGCTGGCGAGCATGTGGGGAGTCAGGCAGACCGCGGTGACGCCCTGCTCCGCGAACGTCCGGAGGACGCGCACCGACTGCTTGACGGTCCGGGAGCCGTCGTCCACGCCGGGCAGGAGATGGTTGTGGAGATCGATCACTCGGCCGTGCCGCTCACGAGGGCGGCGGCGAAGCGCTCCAGTTCCGCGGGGGCGGTTTCCGCCTCCGCGAGCAGCGCGAGCGTGAGGAGCGCGTCGGCGGTTAGGAGATCCAGCGCCGCCGACCGCTCCCGGCCTCGGCCCAGCACGCCGGTCAGCGCGAGCTGCGCCGCCACGGCCAGCCGCGCGGCGGGGGCGCCGCCGGCCGGAACCCGTTCGAGGTATTCGGCGGCCCGGGCGCGAAGCGCCGGCGGCGCGCCGGTCGTGCGCTCCGCGAACCAGGCGGACGTTGCCTTCACCCTTCCCCGCGGAGCCACGAAGCGATGATGCCCGGCGCTTCGGCGCGGGCGGCCGGGAGGAGCGCGAGGTCGCCGGCGCCGGCCGAGGCGAACTGCGGGCGCCCTCCGCCCTTGCCGCCGCTCACCGCCGCGATGCGCCCCGCCAGGTCGCCGGCCTTGCGGCCGGCCTTCACGAGGTCGTCGGTCACCGCCACGTGGACGGCGCCACGGCCGGCGGTGCCGAAGAGCACCAGCACCGCGCCCGACTTCCCGGTACGGAAGCCGTCCACCAGCGCCAGCACCTCCTCGCGATCCTCCACGGCGGTGTCGCCCAGCGTGACGGCCACCCCGCCGATGTCGAGCGTGGTGCCCTCGGCCGGCGCGGCGGCGCCGCCGCGCAGGAGTTCGTTGACGCGGGCGTGCAGCCGCTCCCGCTCCTCGAGGAGTTGGTCCAGCTTCCGGAGGAGGTGATCGGGCTGCGCCTTCAGCGCCGCCGCGGCGCCGGCAATCCGGGTCTGCAGGGACTCGACGAGGGTGTAAGCCTCCGGCCCGGTGACCGCCTCGATGCGGCGCACGCCCGCCGCCACCCCTCCCTGGGCGGCGAACTGGAAGAGCCCGATCTGGCCGGTGCTGCGGACGTGGGTGCCGCCGCAGAGCTCGATGGAAGACTCCCCCATGGAGACAACGCGCACCACGTCGCCGTATTTCTCGGAGAAGAGCGCCATCGCGCCGAGCGCGAGGGCGTCGGGATAGGCCATCTCGCGGGTGTCGACCGGGAGGTTTTCCCAGATCCGCGCGTTGACCTCCCGCTCGATCTGCTGCAGGACGTCGGGCTCGATCGGGCCGTGGTGCGAGAAGTCGAACCGGAGGCGGCCCTCGTCCACCAGCGAGCCTTGCTGGTGCACGTGCGTGCCGAGGTACTTCCGGAGCGCGGCATGCACGAGGTGGGTGGCGCTGTGGTTGCGCTCGATGTTTCGCCGGCGCGCCACGTCCACCGAGCCGAACACCGACGTCGGCTCGAACAGCTCACGGAAGGCGCCGCCGACGACGGTGCCCTGCTCCCCCTTGCGCACCTGGTCGACGGGCATGACCCAGCCCTCGCCGCGGACGAAGCCGGTGTCGCTCACCTGGCCGCCCGATTCCGCGTAGAAGGGGTTTTCCTTCAGCAGGAGCTCGACGCGCTGGGCGTCGGGATCCTGGCGGAAGGCGAGGATTTCGGTGTCGGCGGCATCGTGCTGATAGCCGACGAACTTCTGCTTTGACCGCTTGAGCTTCCGCCAGCCGACCGACTTCGTCATGACGGCGGGGGCCCCCTTGAGCTCGTACCTCCGGGGATCGGCCTGCAACCGGTGATCCCGCGACCGCTGCCGCTGCGCCGCGAGTGCGGCCTCGAACCCCGCCAGGTCCACCGAGGCGCCGCGCTCCTCGGCCAGGATCATCGTGAGGTCGATCGGAAAACCATACGTGTCGTAAAGCTTGAACGCCTCGTCCCCCGGGATGACCGTCAACCCGCTCGCCAGCAGCTCATCCATCCGCTTGAGCCCGCCCTCGATCGTCTCGAGGAAGCGTTCCTCCTCGGTCACCGTCCATTGGCGGATCTGTTCCGCCTTGGCCTGCAGCTCAGGGTAGGCGGCGCCCATTTCGCGAATGACGATGGCGGTCAGCGGCGCGAGCGTCGGCTCGCGACGGCCGAGCAACCAGGCGTGGCGCACCGCGCGGCGGAGGATGCGCCGCAGCACGTACCCGCGGCCCTCGTTCGACGGCACGACGCCATCGGCAAGCAGGAAGCTCACCGCGCGGGCGTGATCGGCCAGCACCCGGTAGGAGCCACCAGCCGGGCCGCGATCGTAGGGGCGCCCGACCAGCTCGGCCACGGCGTCGAGCAGCGGGAGGAAGAGATCGGTGTGGAAATTGGAGTCCTCGCCCTGCAGTACGGCGGCGATCCGCTCGAGGCCGGCGCCGGTGTCCACCGAGGGCTTGGGGAGCGGGGTCAGGGTACCGTCGGCGCTCCGGTCGAACTGCATGAAGACGAGGTTCCAGATTTCAAGGAAGCGGCCCGCTTCCGCCTGCTCCTCGAATTCGGCACGCGTCAGCGCCGCTCCACTGCCCCGCTGCCCCGCCGCCCCGCCGCCGATGTCCACATAGATCTCGGAACACGGCCCGCACGGTCCCGTGTCGCCCATCTGCCAGAAGTTGTCCTTGTCGCCGAGCCCGAAGAGCTGCCCCTCGCGGAGTCCGGGCACCTTACGCCAGAGATCTCGTGCCTCGGTGTCGGTCTCATGCACCGTCACCCAAAGCCGCTCCGGCGGGATCCCGAGCCACTCCGGGCTCGTGACGAACTCCCAGGCGAACGCGATCGCGTCGCGCTTGAAATAGTCGCCGAAGGAGAAGTTCCCCAGCATCTCGAAGAAGGTGTGGTGCCGCTTGGTGTGGCCCACCTGTTCGAGGTCGTTGTGCTTGCCGCCGGCGCGCACGCACTTCTGGCAGGTGACCGCGCGGAGGTAGTCGCGGGGCTCGACGCCGAGAAAGGTGCGCTTGAACTGGTTCATCCCGGCGTTGGTGAAGAGCAGCGTCGGGTCGTCGGCGGGGAGGAGCGAG
>Ga0209507_1002804_pt1 | contig 11415 bp, 11 predicted proteins | sample AD_UKC028_MetaG_FD_184414 | JGI IMG/M metagenome (GOLD analysis project Ga0209507, IMG submission 184414) | Active sludge microbial communities of municipal wastewater-treating anaerobic digesters from USA - AD_UKC028_MetaG (SPAdes) (version 2) | ecosystem: Engineered > Bioreactor > Anaerobic >...
CCTGAGCGGGGCTCTTTATCTGTTCGCCGCGGCTGCATCAAGGACATGCTTCCGAAATTCAAGTGACGACGCAACGCGTAAAATCGCCAGTCGCTCAATTCCTCGACGTTTTTACACAGTCTGGGCCGATTCCGGCCATAACCTACCCCAAGCGCCGTCGAACAGCCTCGAACAGGCAGATCGCCGCCGCCGCGCCGACATTAAGGGACTCGACAACGCCCGGCATTGGAATCCTGATTCTGAGCCGGGCCTCGGCGATCAGTTCGCGCCGGACGCCCTGCCCTTCAGCGCCGAAAACCCAGGCCAGCGGGCCTTCCCAACGTGCTTCGTAGAGCGACGTCGCGCCGTCCAGACAGGTCACCGCCGTCGTTCCACGATAATCGGCCATGAATGTCGCAAGATCGGCGTCCTCGTGGATGGCCAGCGCGAAATGCGCGCCCTGCCCGGCGCGCAGCACTTTGGGCGACCAGGCTGCGGCGCAGCCGGGGGCGAGCAAGGCCTGTTTCACTCCGGCCGCCGCTGCCGTCCGCAGCAGCGTGCCGACGTTGCCGGGGTCCTGCACGCCATCGAGCAAAATGGCATCTTTTCCGGGGTCGACCGCAACCGTCGCCACCGGCATCGCCGCCACCGCCAGCAGGCCGCTCGGCGTATCGACCAGCCCGAGGTCGCGCAGCAGGACATCTGCAAATACTATGGTTTCACGGCCTTCGACATAGGCAGCGATCTCGCCGCCAGCCAGTGCCGATTCGCCGACGATCAAGGTTTCCACCGGCCCGCAGGCCTGCTCGTAGGCTTCGACCAGATGCACGCCGTCGAGCAGCGTTCTGCCTGTCTTGCGCCGTTCGCGCCCCGACTCGGCCAGCCGCTTCAGGCTCTTGAAAAACAGGTTGTCGCGCGACTGGATCAACTTCACAGCAGCGAAAGCTGTCGAGCGACCGGGCCAAAGCTGCGCCGGTGCACCGGCGAGGCGCCGTGCGTTTCCAGCGCCGCGCAATGCGCTGCGGTCGGGTAGCCCATATGGCGGTCGAAGCCATAGTGCGGATACGCGGCATGCAGGATCAGCATGCCGGCATCGCGCACCGTCTTGGCCAGGATGGAGGCCGCCGCAATCGAGGCGATCTTGCCGTCACCCTTGACCACTGCTTCGGCCGGCATCGCCAGTTGCGGGCAACGGTTGCCGTCGACCAGGGCGGCAACGGGGGTCACGGCCAAGCCGGCCACCGCCCGCTGCATGGCCAGCATCGTCGCGTGCAGGATGTTCAGCCGGTCGATTTCCTCGACCGTCGCTTCAGCCACCGCCCAGCCCAGCGCCCGTTCGCGGATCAATACCGCGAGGGCATCGCGCTTCTTCTCGCTCAGCTTCTTGGAATCGTTCAGGCCGGGAATCGGCCGCTCGGGATCAAGAATCACCGCCGCCGCGACGACCGGCCCGGCCAGCGGTCCGCGCCCGGCTTCGTCGATACCGCAGACGAGCCCGGGCGGAACGATCAGTTCAGGCATTCGATGACCGCACAGGCGGCCTTCTCGGCATTGTTCTGGCGTAATTGCAGATGGATGTCGGTGAACGCCTCGGTGATCGCCGCGGCGTTTTCCTTGTCTTCGTAAAGCTTGATCAGTGCTGCCGCCAGGTTCTCCGGGGTCGCCTCGTCCTGCAGGATTTCCGGCACGACGAAGCGTCCGGCCAGGATGTTGGGCAGGCCGACATATGGCGAACGGACCATGCGCTTGCCCAGCCAGTAGGAACTCGGCGCGATCTTGTAGGTGATGACCATCGGCCGCTTGATCAACGCCGCCTCCAGGGTCGCCGTACCGCTCGCCACCAGCGAGACATCGGCGGCACCGAGCGCATCCTGGGCGTGGCCGAACAACAGGCGGAACGGCACATCGCCGGCCTCCTGCGTGTAGATGGCGTTTTCGAACTGCAGGCGAGTTTCACGGGTGGTCAGCGGCACGATGAACTGGGCATCGGGCAGAAAACGTTCGCGGATGATCTTGGCGGTCTGCACGAAAGTATCGGCCATCCGCTCCAGCTCACCCTTTCGGCTGCCCGGCAACAGCGCGAAAACCGGCACTGCGCGCGGCATGCCCAGCTTCTCGCGCACCGCCACCTTGCTGGTTTCGAGCGGAATGATGTCGGCCAGCGGATGCCCGACGTAGCTGACCGGAATGCCTTCCTTGGCGTAGAGCGGCGGTTCCATCGGGAACAGCGCCAGCACGCGATTGACGGCACGGCCGATTTTCTTGATCCGCCCGCCGCGCCAGGCCCAGATCGACGGGCTGACATAGTGGATGGTCTTGATGCCGGCGCCCTTGAGATCGGTTTCCAGCCCCAGGTTGAAATCCGGTGCGTCGATGCCGATGAAGATGTCCGGCCGCAGTTCGAGCAGCCGCTTCTTCAACTGGCGCCGGATCGAGAAAATTTCGCGAATATTCTTCAGGGCATCGACATAGCCCATGACCGCCAGCTTTTCGAGCGGCCACCAGGCGTCGAAGCCCTGCGCCTCCATCTTCGGCCCACCGATGCCGTAGAAAATGGCATCCGGCAATTTCTTCCTCAGCGCAGCGATCAAGAGGCTGCCCAGGAGATCCCCGGAGGCCTCCCCTGCCACCAATGCAATCCGAACCGTGCTGCCCATCAGCGGATAATGCCGCGCTTGGAAAGCTCGAGAAAATCGACCAGGGGCTGGACATCCGCCTGCGTTTTCGCCTGTTCCGCCAGTTTGACCTTGGCTTCTTCGAGCAGCAGGCCGGACTTGTAGAGGGTCCGGTAGGCACGCTTCAACTCGGTTATCGCTTCGGAGGTGAAGCCGCGACGTTTCAGCCCTTCGACGTGGATGCCGTAGGGCTGCGCGGTGTTGCCTGCCACCATCAGGTAGGGCGGAACATCCTGCAGGACGAGCGACGAAGCGGCGGTGATCACATGTGCGCCGATGCGGCAGAACTGATGGATGCCGGTGAAGCCGCCGAAGATGACCCAGTCATCGACGATGACGTGCCCGGCCAGCGATGCGCCGTTGGCGAAAATCGTCTTGTTGCCGACACGGCAATCATGCGCGATATGCACATAGGCCATCAACCAGTTGTCGTCGCCGATGCTGGTGACGCCCTGATCCTGCACCGTACCCAGATTGAAGGTGCAGAATTCGCGAATCGTGTTGCGGTCGCCGATTTCCAGCCGCGTCGGCTCGCCGGCGTATTTCTTGTCCTGCGGCACCTCGCCCAGCGAGCAGAACTGGAAAATGTGATTGTCGCGGCCGATCCGGGTATGACCCTTGATGACCACGTGCGGGCCGACGATGGTGTTGTCGCCGATCTCGACATGCGGGCCGATGATGGAATACGGGCCGATTTCGACGTTGGCGCCGATCCTGGCGCCCGGGTCGACAATTGCGGTGGGATGGATCATCTCAGACATCTTTCTTGGCGCAGATCAGGCGTGCTTCGGCCGCCAGCTCGCCATCGACACGCGCTTCGGCCTTGAGCTTGAGCACGTTGCGCATCCAGCGCTCGATCTCGACATGCAGGTGCAGCTGGTCGCCTGGCATCACCTGGCGCTTGAAGCGCGCATCGTCGATGCCGGCGAACATGAAGAGCGAGCCCGGCGTCGGCTTTTCGCCAGCCGTCTTGAACGCCAGGATGCCCGCCGCCTGGGCCAGCGCTTCCATGATCAGCACGCCGGGCATCACCGGATGGTGCGGGAAGTGGCCGGTGAAATGCGGCTCGTTGAAGCTGACGTTCTTGTAGGCATGGATGCGCTTGCCGAGTTCCATCGACACCACCCGGTCCACCAGCAGGAAGGGGTAGCGGTGCGGCAGGTGTTCCATAATTTCCTTGATTTCCATTGAATCAATCATTTGCACTCATCTCTTTCAGTTTTTTCTCAAGTTCGGAAACCCGTTCGGCAAGGTGCGACAGGCGGCGGATATGGGCCGCATTGCGCACCCATTCGTCGTGCGTATCGATCGGGAAGACACTGGTGTACAACCCGGGCTTGGTGATGCTCTTCATCACCAGCGAACCACCGGAGATCGTCGTTCCCGGCGCCAGCGTCACGTGGCCGGAAATCATGCCGGCGCCACCGACGATGCAATGTTCGCCCAGGGTCACGCTACCGGCGATCCCGGTGCACCCGGCGAGGACGCTATAGGCGCCGATGTTGCAGTTGTGGGCGACCTGCACCAGGTTGTCGATCTTACAGCCATCACCAATCACGGTGTCGTCGAGCGCACCGCGGTCGACCGTCGTATTGGCACCGATTTCAACATCGTCGCCGATGACGACGCCGCCGATCTGCGGGATCTTGATCCAGTCCTTGCCTTCCGGCGCAAAACCGAAGCCGTCGGCACCAATTACTACGCCCGAATGAAGGATGGCGCGATGGCCGATCCGGCACCCGGGGTAAATCGTGACCTGCGGATACAGGATGCTGCCGTCACCGATGCTGACGTTGTCGCCGATCACGCAACCTGCATGAACCACGACCCCTTCGCCCAACTTGACTTCCTTGCCGATGCTCACCTGCGGACCGATGGCAACGCTTGCCGGCATCGGCGAATCGACGACCACCGTCGGATGGACGCCGCTGAAACCGACGCGGACAGGGTTGAGCAGGCTGGCGACGCGGGCGTAATAGGCATACGGATTGGCGGTGACGATGCGCGGCCCGGCAAACTCATCGGCAAATGGCGGCGCTAGGATGACTGCTGCCGCCTGCGTGGTCTGCAACTGACTCTTGTATTTGCGGTTGGCCAGAAAGGCGATATCCCCGGCGCCAGCGGAAGCCAGCGTCGCCACCCGTTGGATCGGCGTTTGCCCGTCTCCAAGCACATCGCCGCCCAATTGGGCGGCGATGTCGGAAAGGGTCAGCATGAATTCGCCTTGCCGAGCCATTATTTGGCTTCGGCCAGCGCCTTGATCACGCGATCGGTGATATCGAGCTTCGGACTGACCCAGACGACGTCCTGGAGAATCAGATCGTACTTGTCGGCCTCGGCAATCTGCTTGATCGCCTTGTTGGCCTTCTCGATCACTGCGGCGTTTTCCTCGTTCTGACGCAGGTTCAGATCCTCGCGGAACTCGCGCTGGCGACGCTGGAATTCACGCGACAGTTCGCCGAATTCCTTTTCCTTGGCGCGACGCTCGGTTTCCGCCATGGTCACCGAATTCTTTTCCAGGTTTTCCTGCAGCCCCTGCAGTTGCTTGGCCATTTTCTGCAGTTCCTGGTCGCGCTTGGCAAACTCCCCCTCCAGCTTCTTCCCTGCCTTCTGGGCCGCCGGCGCATCGCGGAAAATGCGCTGCGTATTGACGTAGCCAACCTTCAGTTCAGCCGCAGCTTCACCCGCAAAAAACAGAACAGACATCAACGATGCCAGAACAAGCGATTTAGCTTTCAACATGACACTCCTGAATCAAAAAGTTGTACCCAACTGGAACTGGAAGGCTTCGGTCTTGTCCGTATCCTGCTTGTTGATTGGATAACCGTAGCTGACCTTGAGCGGGCCGACCGGTGAAATCCAGGCTGCGGACAAGCCGGCAGAATAGCGCAAGCTGTCGTCGACACCGGGCACGCCTGCCGAAGTTCCACCGCTGGCCCACACCTGACCAATATCGAAGAACACGCCGAGCCTGACGGACTTTTCCATGCCCGGCAACGCCCACAGCAATTCTGTCTGCCCGACGAAACGCTCGTTGCCGCCGATGGTATTGCCGTAGATGTCCTGCGGCCCCAGGCTACCCGCCTTGTAGCCACGAACGGTATTGACGCCGCCGGCATAGAAGTTCTTGTAGAACGGCAAAGCCTTGGTGTCGCCATAGCTGTCACCGTAGCCCACTTCGCCGTTCAACATCAGCGTAAAGCTCCGCGACAGCGCGAAGTAACGCTGCAGCTGATACGAAGCCTTGTAAAAGGTCAGGTCACCGCCCGGAATGGCAACTTCCAGCGCCGCCTTCTGATACCAGCCGGTCGTCGGGAACAGGTAACTGTCCTTGCCGTCACTGATCCAGTTTGCCGTCAGGGGAATGGTCAGGTTGGTTTCGCCGTTGTCGGCAACGAACTGCTTGATCGAGGTCGAACTGTTATCGAAGGTTGAAATGCTCGTCTGGTCGACCCCCATGCCGAAACTCAGCGACTGCTTTTCACCGATCGGGAAGCCGAAACGCACGGCGGCGCCGTTGGACGACGACTTGTATGGCGTCACCGTCGTCGCAGAGGTGGAAGTGGTATCCACGTTACGGTGATAGATGTCGAAGCCCTGGCTGATGCCATCGACCGTGAAATACGGATTGGTATAAGAGAACGAGGCAACCTGGTTGATCTTGCCGGTATTGAGCGCGATCGTGACGTTGTTGCCGCTGCCGAGGAAGTTGTTCTGCGAAATCGAGCCCGAAAGCACGATCCCTTCCGTACTGGAGAAGCCGGCCCCGAGCATCAGGTTGCCGGTCGGCTTTTCCTTCACTGTGAGATTCACGTCCAGTTGATCGGCGGTACCCGGTACGGCAGGCGTCTCGATCGTGGTTTCGGAGAAATAGCCGAGGCGGTCGAGGCGCTGCTTGGAAGCGGTCACGCGTTCGCCATCGTACCAGCCGCCCTCCATCTGGCGCAGTTCGCGGCGAATGACCTCGTCCCGCGTCCGCGTGTTGCCCGTAACATTGATCCGCCGGACATAAACCCGCTTGCCCGGGTCGACGAAGATGGTGAAGGCGACCTGGCGCTTTTCCTTGTCGATTTCCGGCGCGGCATTGACGTTGGCGAAGGCATAGCCTTCCTTGCCCAGGCGGTCGCTGATGGCCTTGTTCGATTCGTTGAGCTTCTCGCGCGAGAAAACATCGCCTGGTTTGATGACCACCAGCTTGGCCAGTTCTTCTTCGCTGATCGTGAAATCGCCGGCCAGCTTGACCGATGAAACCTGATAGCGCGCGCCCTCATTCACGTTGATGGTGATGTACACATCACGCTTGTCAGGTGAAATCGAGACCTGCGTGGAGTCGACCGCAAACTCCAGGAAGCCGCGGTTCATGTAGAACGACTTCAGCTTTTCGAGATCGGCCGACAGTTTTTGCCGGGAATACTGATCGTTCTTCGTATACCAGGTGATCCAGCCCGGCGTCGTCAGTTCGAACTGGCTGAGCAGATCCTTTTCGGAGAATTCCTTGGCACCGACGATGTTGATCTGCTTGATCTTGGCCGAGGCGCCTTCCTCGATATTGAAGTTGATGCCGACCCGGTTGCGCTCGAGCGGCGTGATCGTCGTCGTGATCGTCACCCCGTACTTGCCCTTCGTCAGGTACTGGCGCTTGAGTTCCTGTTCCGCCTTTTCCAGCTGCGCACGGTCGAAAATACGCCCCTCGGCAATGCCGGTTTCCTTGAGCGCCTTGATGATGACGTCCTTGTCGAACTCCTTGAGGCCGACGAAATCGATCTGCGCGATGGCCGGGCGCTCCTGCACCACGACGACCATGACGCCGCTCTCGATCTCGATCCGCACATCCCGGAAAAAGCCCGTGGCAAACAGCGTCTTGATCGCCTGGGCGGCTTTTTCGTCGGTCAGCGTCTCACCAACCTTGACCGGGAGGTAGCCGAAGACCGTGCCGGCCTCGGTACGCTGGATACCCTCGACACGGATATCCTTCACGATAAATGGTTCGAAAGCCAGCGCGGGTAGCGTGAAAAGTCCGGCGACGAGAACGGAGAGCAGGGATTTCTTCATTATTCAGCCGGAAAACAGGCGGTTCATGTCGTTAAAAAAGGCGAAAGCCATCAGGACGAAAAGTATGGAGAGTCCAACCTGCTGGGCAATCTCCATGGCCCGCTCGGAGAGCGGCCGACGCCTGACGACTTCTATCATATGATACATCAAATACCCCCCGTCCAGAACCGGGATCGGGAGCAGATTGAGCACACCCAGGCTGATGCTGACGAGAGCCATGAACTTGAGGTAATAATCGAGACCCAGGCGTGCCGACTGGCCGGCGTAGTCGGCAATCGTCACCGGTCCCGACAGATTGCGCCACGAAACCTCACCCGTCAGCATCTTGCCCAGCATCGCCAGGCTGAACACCGATTTGTCCCAGGTTTCAGTCAGTGCCTTGCCACCCGCCTCAAAGAAGCCGTAGCGCACGAAAATTCTGACCTCCCGGCTGGACTCACGGGTCTCGGCGACGGCAACGCCGATCCGGCCAATCCGTTTGCCGCGTTCGGAAATCGCCTCTGGAACGACGTCGACCGCAACAGTCCGTCCATCGCGCGACAATTCGATGCGCAGCGAACGTTCGGCGACATCGCGTACCAGCAGCACAAAATCGTGCCAGGTGGCGACCGCAACACCATCGACCGAGAGAATTTCGTCACCACTACGCAGCCCGGCGCTTTCCCCGGGGCTGCCCGCCATCACCTTGCCGACAACCGGCGGCAGGTTCGGGCGGAAAAATTTTATCCCGAGGCGCTCCAGTGCATCGCCTTCCCATCCCTGTTCACCTGCTGCCTGAAGCGGAAGGCGGCGAAATGCCACCTCGCGCTGTTCGTTGATCACCTCGAGGTCGACAACCTCCTGATCTACCGCCTTGTGCAGCAGCATCCAGCGCAAATCGTTCCAGGTCGCCACCGGCTGTCCGTCCACCGCCCGCACCTGTTCGCCATTGACCACGCCCGCGCTGGCGGCCGGCGACGCAACCGGCGGCGTGCCGAGAATCGGCAGCAACTCATTGCTGCCATACATGAACACCACCCAGTAAAGCACGATGGCCAGCACAAAATTGGCGGCCGGCCCAGCGGCAACGATCAGGCTGCGCTTGCCAACCGATTGGCGATTGAAGGCCCGGTGACGCTCTTCCGGCGCAACCTCCCCTTCGCGCTCGTCCAGCATCTTGACATAGCCACCGAGCGGGAAAATGCTGACCGCCCATTCGGTGCCATCCTTGCCGAGACGACGCTGCCAAAGCGTCCGGCCGAAGCCGAGAGAGAAGCGCAGGACACGCACGCCACAGTAGCGCGCCGCCAGATAATGCCCGAACTCGTGCACCGCGATGAGCACGCCAAGAACGACAACGAAGGCCAGCAGATAGAACGGAAGATCGCTCACGCGGCGCAGGTTTCGCTGATCAAACGGGTGGCAACGCGACGCGCCTCGCCATCGGCCGCAAGCACGTCGGCGAGACTGCCCTCGGGGCCTGAAGGCATGGACTTCAAGGTCGCTTCGATCAGGCGCGGGATGCCGAGGAAGGGCAGTTGGCGGTCAAGAAACGCTGCGACGGCCACTTCGTTCGCCGCATTGAGCACGGCCGGCGCGGTGCCGCCTGCGCGCAACGCCTCATAAGCCAGTTGCAGACAGGGAAAGCGGGCGAAATCGGGGGCCTCGAAATCGAGCCGGGCAATCTGGAAGAGGTCAAGGGATGGCACACCGGCATCGATCCGCTCGGGATATGCCAGCGCGTAGGCAATCGGCGTCCGCATGTCGGGATTGCCAAGCTGCGCCAGCACTGAACCATCGGTGTATTCCACCAGCGAATGAATCACGCTCTGCGGATGAACGACAACCTGAATCTGTTCCGGTGGGCAGGCAAAGAGCCAGTGCGCCTCGATAACCTCCAGGCCCTTGTTCATCATCGACGCCGAATCGACCGAAATCTTGCGCCCCATCACCCAGTTCGGATGCGCGCAGGCCGCTTCCGGCGTGACATCGGCCAAGGCGGCGAGCGGCGTGTTGCGGAACGGTCCGCCAGATGCCGTCAGCAATATCCGGCGCACGCCACATTCTGATAACCCACGTGAGAAATCGGATGGAAGCGATTGAAATATTGCATTATGTTCACTATCAACCGGTAGCAGAACCGCACCATGCTCGCGCACCGCATGCATGAAAAGCTCGCCGGCCATGACCAGCACTTCCTTGTTGGCCAGAAGAATTTTCTTGCCGGCCTGTGCCGCAGCCAGCGTCGGCTCCAGGCCCGCTGCACCGACGATAGCTGCCATCACGGAATCGACATCGGCGTGGCTGGCCATGGCGACCAGCGCCTCGACGCCATGCAGTACCGAGGTCGCCAAACCGGCATTCCGGCAGAGCAAAGCCAATTCATCGGCCAGTGACGCATCGCGCACGACAGCGAATTCCGGCGCGAACTCCCGGCACTGCTCGAAAAGCTTGTCGACCTGACTGTGGGCGCACAGCGCAAAAGCCCTGTAACGGTCGGGATGGCGACGAATCACGTCGAGCGTATTGACCCCGATCGAACCTGTAGCGCCAAGAACCGTTATGTTCTGGCGCTTCACCCCTGCCCCCGCAGCATAAGCAGCGACAAGAGTGCCACGACCGGCAACGTCGACGTCAGGCTGTCGATCCGGTCCAGTACGCCACCGTGACCGGGCAACACGTTGCTGCTGTCCTTGATCCCGGCCTGGCGCTTGAGCATCGATTCGTAAAGATCGCCAATGATGCTGATCGCCGTGACTGCCAGCAGACAGAGCACCCACAGAGCCAAGGGGACTGGCTCAAACGAAAAAACGAAGCGCAGGACGAGTCCGTAGAGCACGACGCCGAGGCCGGCACCGATCGCCCCTTCCCAGGTTTTTCCCGGACTGATCGATGGCGCTAGCTTGTGCTTGCCGAAAGCTTTTCCGGAAAAATACGCGGCAATGTCCGCCATCCAGACCACCGCCAGAATTGCCAGCAGGATGCCGGGGCCGGGAATCCTGAGCTGAACGAGGGCCAGCCAGGTCGGGAAAAGCACCACCAAGCCAACGAGCACACCGGGAAGGCCATTCGGTAGCTGCCATTTCGCACGCAGCCAGAGCGGAACTGTCACACACCAGAAAAAGGCCGCCACGACATAGACCGCAAGTACCCACGGTGCCGCCAATCCATCGCCGGAACCGATTCCCATTGCCACCGGGGCCAACAGCGAAACCGCCGAGCATAGCAGGGTCAGAGCGACCCCGACCAAACGTCGAGCGCTCTCGCCCAGACCGAGCAGCCCCCCCCACTCCCATGCACCGATACCAATGAACGCGGCGGCGAGTATGGCCCAGTAGGCTTGCGGCAGGAAGAAAAGACTGGGCAGGACCAGCGCCAGTAGAACCAGCGCGGTGATTATGCGGGTCTTAAGCATTGGCTTCGCCGACCAGTTGCTCGCTGGTCCGTCCAAAACGCCGCTCGCGCTTCTGGTACGAAGCGATGGCCAGGTCGAACTTGCTGCGGTCGAATTCCGGCCACAAGGTTCCAGTGAAATAGAGTTCCGTATAAGCCAGCTGCCAGAGCAGGAAATTGCTGATCCGCTCTTCGCCGCCGGTCCGGATGAAGAGATCGGGCTCCGGTGCGAAATGCATGGACAGGAAGGGCTCGAGGTCGGCCTCGCTCCATCCGGCGCGCTTTTCCGGCTGAGATTGCAGCATGGCGTTGACCGCCTGCATGATGTCCCAGCGTC
>Ga0209507_1002808_pt1 | contig 11411 bp, 10 predicted proteins | sample AD_UKC028_MetaG_FD_184414 | JGI IMG/M metagenome (GOLD analysis project Ga0209507, IMG submission 184414) | Active sludge microbial communities of municipal wastewater-treating anaerobic digesters from USA - AD_UKC028_MetaG (SPAdes) (version 2) | ecosystem: Engineered > Bioreactor > Anaerobic >...
ATAGACGCGCACCCAGAGTCGTGTGCTGTCAGCCGTGGTGGCGCCGACGATGGCGGCGCTGTTCAGCTTGCTGAATTTCTGTTCGTTGGAGGTTGGATCGAGCAGCGTTGCCATGACGAATCTCCCAATTCCCGGTAGTCGGGAAAGGTTAGCACGAATGGATACCGCGGTTCAGTGGCGCGTCTGGGCGGCGTCGTCGGCGAACATTTCGGCGATGTCTTCGGCGCTGAAGCGGTATTCGTAGTTGCAGATGTCGTCACGGATCAGGATCTCGCCGTGTTCGCGCAGGATGGTTTCGGCGTCCTCGCGGCCCAGGCTGCGGATCATGTCGCGCACCTTGGTCCAGTCTTCCGGGCAGTGGTAGACCACCGGCAACGGGTCGTAGACGCGGATACCGTGGGCTATCATATCTTCATGGAATAAGCGCTCGAGCAGGGTTTCGGTATCGAGTTCGAGCAGTTCGGCAGGTTTGACGGTGGCGGCCAGTTGCGTGATGCGTTGCCAGCCATCCGCGTCGTGGTGGTCGGCGGCCGGCATCTTTTGCAGAAACAGGCAGGCGGCGGCTTGCGGGCCGGCGGTGGCGAACAGGCGCGAGGGTTGTTGTTCGGATTGCTCCAGGTAATGCTCGAAAATTGCCGCGATGCTGTCGCCGACCATCGGCACGAAGCTCTGGTAAGGATGGCGGGCGTTCGGCATGTCGAGGCTCATCATCAGTTGCCCGCCCTGATCCGCACCGAGCAGTTGGTGCACCGGCGCCGGCAGCACGACCGGGTTGCTGCGCGCCATGCCGCGCATCTGCAATTGCTCGTTGCAGTCCATGACCAGCAGCTGGATCGGGCCGTTGCCGCGCAATTGCAGTGTCAGGCGGCCGGGCTGCTTGAGCTGGCCGGCGATCAGCGCGGTGACGGCGGCCGTTTCGCCGAGCAACTGGGCGACGGTGGGCTGATAGTCGCGGTCGACCTGCATCTGTTGCCAGGAATCGCCGAGATGGACGATGGCGCCGCGGATGTCGAGGTGTTCGAAGAGAAAGCGGCGGATGAAGCTGTCGCTCATTTCAGCTGTTCCGCGTAGTTCTCGGGCGAGAAGCCGACCAGCAGCTTGCTGCCGGTGTCGAGCACCGGACGCTTGATGAGCGCCGGGTACTGCGCCATCAATTTGAGTGCTTTTTGCGCGTCGACCGCAGCACGCTCCTCGTCGGAAAGCTTCTTCCACATCAGGCCGCGCGTATTGAGCAGTTTCTCCCAACCGGCCCTGGCGGCCCAGTCCGGCAGATTCGCCTCGGCAACGCCGGCCTTCTTGTAATCGATGAATTCAAAGGCGATGCAGTTGTCGGCCAGCCAGGTCATGGCCTTCTTCATCGTGTCGCAATTCTTGATGCCGTAGAGCTTGGTCATTTTGGTGGGGTGAATGGTTGGGGATGGGGGTATTGTAAAGGCCTGCCTCAGCTCGACCCAAGACTGAGTGTTGCCATCGCCTGTTTCGCATGCGAAACATTCTGCGATAGAGTGAACTTATGAACTATGTTTTAACCGACCACGCAAGATAGCGCTGCATCAAGCGAAAAATCCGGGATGAGTGGATTCTGGCAACGCTGGATCATCCGGCGCGAACGGAAAACGACACAGAGGATCCAACTCTGGTTCATGCGCTACGAGCAATTCCCGAAAAAGGCTTCCGGGTCTTGCGAGTGATTTACAACGAAACCGTTGACCCAATCACGGTTGTTACCGTCTATTTCGATGATGAAGCGAGCGACCTATGAAACTTGAATTTGATCCCATTGCCGACGCCGCCTATCTTGAAATCAGCGGCCTGGATGTTGAATCGTCAAAGGAGATTCAGCCGGGCATCATTGCCGACTATGACGAAAACGGACAGATCGTCGGAATTGAAATCCTGCATGTCAGCAAACGCGCAATGCCTCCCCTGAAGCAAGCGGCTTAACCGCTTCAAGAGACAAGAGAGCCGGAAAATCTAGTGAAGGCCACGGGTTCTCTGCCGAGAAAACCAAAAACCGTGGCCTGTCCCCGATTTTTTGTTGCTCCCCATTTAACCTACGAACTTACGACAACAATCGCTATTTCCCATGCGCACAGAATACAAAGACTGGCTCCAACAGCAAAAATACGATCCCGCCACCATCACGGCACAATTACATCGAGTCGGTCGAGTAGAAAAATGCTACGGCGACCTTGATGAGCAATACGCGCAAGATCACATGCAATCGGTTATTTCGGCACTCAAATATACGGCTGATGATCGGCGACAAAACAAACCGAACCCCACTAAGATTCCGTTTCAAGGTGACGCCTACAACAATTTGTCCTCTTACAGAAACGCCATCGTTCTATATCAGCGTTTCAAGGACGCGATTGCGACCCACTCTTCAATGGTCGTTGAACCTCCTATGGTAAGAACTCCTGTCGACGTCGGCGACGATCAGGAGAGCGGCCAACGATTCGGATTAGAGCGCGATATGCAGGCAACACTGCGCCTAAAAATCGAACAATTGGAAGCTGATTTAACAATTGTCGACGATGGAATTGAGCGTTGCGTCGACTCTGGTCGCATCGACATTACCGCTCATGATGGTGCCGGAGCGTTCGTCGTCATTGAGCTAAAAGCGGGAACTGCAAGACAAGCTGCTGTCGGTCAAATTTTGAGCTACATGGGAGACATCAGCATTGAGGAGTCGCCTGCCCATGTTAGAGGAATTCTCGTCGCATCGGACTTCGACAACAAAGCACGGGCTGCGGCCAGAATGGTGCCAAATCTGGTTTTGCGTCAGTACAGCATCGAGTTCCAATTCACTGACTGTATTTGAATTAATTGGAGGAAAAGGGTTCAGGATCGAATGGCACTTACTTCGGTCAAAGGGGTGAGAGTAAATTGGATTTTTCAATTCACTCTGCCCCCTTGGGTTGCTCTTGAGCCATTGCCTGGAAATGCCGACAAGAACACGGTAGTCCTATTTTGAAAATCGGCCTTTTTTCGGCGTCGACCGTAACAGGCTGTCTGTGGCCTGTTGCGTGGTAGGGGTCAGCGCTGTTTGCCGAGGTCGGCAGCGACCAGCGTACCGACTTCTTCGTTGATCAGCGCCCAGAAGGGGTTGCTGCGCAGGCGGGTCAGCGAGCCGAGGGCGATGGTCACCGCGCCATTTTCGCCGCGCAGCAGCCAGGAGCCGATGCTCGGGATCCCGTTATGGCCGCTGCCGGGGATGAAGCCGTAGACCGGGTCGTTAGGCGGAAATGGCAGGGCGACGTGGCCGAGCGAAACGAGGTTGTTGGGCCAGGCGAGCCGGCTCTCGTGCCGGGTTTCGCTGCCATCCGGCGCCACCCGGCGGATGCCGACGGAGGTTTCCTCCGGGCTGGTGTTACCGACGATGTCGAGCGTGTAGCGGCGCGGCTGGCGGATCAGGCGTTCGATCAGTTCCCCGGCTTGCGGGCGCTGTATGCTGGCGAGGTAGCGGTGACGGTTGACGTCGAAGAGCACCAGCCGGTGGCCGGCACCATCGAGATGACCGTAGAGCCGTTCGGCCACGCCGAGCGAGCCGACGGTGGAATCGACCACGGACTGCCAGGTGACGACCGGCGGCAACTGCTTGATGCGCCCGGTTTCGCGGGCGCGCAGCAGTGAGGCTTGCAGGGCGCGGGTAGCCCGGTTGACCTGGCGCGAAGCATTGACCGGGAAGGAATTGAACTTGTAGGGATCGAATTCCGAATTGACATCCTGCCAGCGCACTTTTTCCAGCAGCGGGATGGGCACGATGCTGAGGAAATCGATGATCGATGCCAGCGCCGCGACGCGGGTCAGTTCGATGGCCGGGGAGACGAGCAGCACGTGGTCCGGGCGGCGCAGTGACGGATCCGTCAGTCCGTCGAGCGCGTATTGCAGGGCCAGCGTGCCACCGGTCGAGTAGCCGCCGATGTAGAAGGGCTGACCAGGCGCGACGCGGGCCGCGACGTCGCGGGCGGCGATGCGCACGGCGGCAGTCCAGTCGCGGTGGCTCATCTCGACCATCATCGAGGGCAGGGTGCCGTGCCCGGGCAGGCGCAGCACCGTTACGTCGAAGCCGCGCGCGTGCAGCGAGTCGGCCATTGCCTTCATCGAATAGGGCGAGTCAGTGAGGCCGTGGATCAGCAGCGCCTGCCCTTTGGGCTGGGTCTGCGCCAGCCGGAACGAGCGGTTGTAGGGCGCGCCGTCGACCAGCCGGCTGACCGGGCTGGCCGGGTTGAAGCGGCTGAAGAGATAGGATTCGTCGTGCTGGTTCCAGCCGGCGACCTTGTCGCGATATTCGGCGAAGAGGCTTTCCTCGCGCTGCAGATAGCCTGCGAAATCCAGGTCGCCGTGGCGCAGCGCCGAGAACTCCTCGGTCAGGCGTTCGAGGTGCCAGGGGTGCAGCGGCGGCAGCATGGTGACGGCATACAAGGTGAAGCCGAGGACGATGGCCAGTGCGACGACGCCGACGAGCAAGGCGAGCTTCAGCCCCAGACGCCAGGTCTGTTTTGCGGCGGCGGTGGTGAGATGGAAAAGGGAGGGCATCAGCGCTTCAGTTTGGCGAAGGCCGAGGCCATCGCATTGCCGGCCGGGGCGGGGCCGCTGTTCCGCGGTTGATTGCGGCCCGGGTTGGCATTGCTGCGCCCGGCCGGCGCATTGTCGTGGCGCTTGCCCTGCGTCGGCTCGTCGCCCATGCGCATGGTCAGCGCGATGCGCTGGCGTTGCAGGTCGACTTCCAGCACCTTGACCTTGACGACCTGGCCGGCCTTGACCACCGTGTGCGGGTCCTTGACGAAGGTGTTGGAGAACGCCGAAACATGCACCAGGCCGTCCTGATGGACGCCGATGTCGACGAAGGCGCCGAAGGCGGCGACGTTGGTGACGACGCCTTCGAGGATCATCCCCGGACGCAGGTCGCCGACCTTTTCGACGCCGTCGGCGAAGGTCGCCGTCTTGAACTCGGGACGCGGGTCGCGACCGGGTTTTTCCAGTTCCTTGAAAATGTCCTGGACGGTCGGCAGGCCGAAGCGCTCGTCGGTGTATTTCGAAGGGTTCAGTCCCTTCAGGGCGCGGCTGTCGCCGAGGATTTCCTTGATCGGCTTCTTCAGGTCGACGATGATTTTTTCGACCACCGGGTAGGCTTCCGGGTGCACCGACGAGGCGTCGAGCGGGTTGTCGCCGTTGGGCACGCGCAGGAAGCCGGCGGCCTGCTCGAAGGTCTTGTCGCCGAGGCGCGGTACTTTCTTCAACTCGTCGCGCGAGCGGAAGGCGCCGTGGCTGTCTCGGTAGGCGACGATGTTGCTGGCCAGACTGCCGTTGAGGCCGGAAATGCGGGTCAGTAGCGGCACCGAGGCGGTATTCACATCGACGCCGACGGCGTTCACGCAGTCCTCGACGACGGCGTCGAGGTTGCGCGCCAGCTTGCTTTGCGAGACGTCGTGCTGGTACTGGCCGACGCCGATGGATTTGGGTTCGATCTTGACCAGTTCGGCCAGCGGGTCTTGCAGGCGCCGGGCAATCGATACCGCGCCGCGAATCGAGACGTCGAGATCGGGGAACTCTTTTGCTGCCAGCTCGGAGGCGGAATAAACCGAGGCGCCGGCTTCCGAAACGACAATCTTGGTCAGCCGCGCTTCCGGGTAACGCTTCATCACGTCCTGTACCAGTTTGTCGGTTTCGCGGCTGGCAGTGCCGTTGCCGATGGCGACGAGCGAGACGCCGTGCTTGGCGGCCAGGCGGGCGATGGTGTTCAGCGAACCATCCCAGTCGCAGCGCGGTTCGTGCGGGTAGATGGTGGCGGTGTCGAGCAGCTTGCCGGTGGCGTCGACGACGGCGATCTTGCAGCCGGTGCGGATACCGGGGTCGATGCCCATTGTCACGTGCTGGCCGGCGGGGGCGGCAAGCAGCAGGTCTTTCAGGTTCTTACCGAAGATGCGGATGGCTTCTTCCTCGGCGCGTTCGCGCAGCTCGTTGACCAGTTCGAGTTCGAGGTGGGTGTAAACCTTGACCTTCCACGTCCAGCGCACGGTGTCTTGCAGCCATTTGTCGGCCGGGCGGTTTTGCGCCTTGATGCCGTAGCGGGCGGCGATGCGCTGCTCGCAAGGGTTGGGGCCGGGTTTGAGTTTGTCTTCGTCAAGCTCGGAATCGAGCACCAGCGAAACCTGCAGCATGCCTTCGTTGCGGCCGCGCAGCAGGGCGAGCGCGCGGTGCGAGGGCATGCTTTCAATCGGCTCGGCGAAGTCGAACCAGTCGCGGAATTTGGCGCCTTCCGATTCCTTGCCTTCCACGACGGTCGACCGTAGCTGGCCATGTTCGTTAAGATATTCACGGAGCTGGCCGAGCAATTCGGCGTCTTCGGCGAATTTTTCCATGAGGATTTGCCGGGCGCCGTCGAGCACGGCCTTGGTGTCGGCGAAGCCGGCGTCAGCGTTGAGGAATTTTTCGGCTTCTTCGTCGGGTGCCAGTTCGGGGTTTTCCAGCAGCACCAGCGCGAGCGGCTCGATGCCCGCTTCGCGGGCGATCTGCGCCTTGGTTCGGCGTTTTTGTTTGTAGGGTAGGTAGAGGTCTTCGAGGCGCTGCTTGGTTTCGGCGTCGCTGATCTCGGCCTTGAGTTCTGGCGTCAGCTTGCCCTGTTCCTCGATGCTGGCGAGGATCGCCACCCGGCGTTCTTCGAGGTCGCGCAGGTAGGTCAGGCGCTCTTCGAGGTTGCGCAGCTGGGTGTCGTCGAGGCCATCGGTCGCCTCCTTGCGGTAGCGCGAGATGAAGGGCACGGTGGCGCCTTCGTCGAGCAGGGCGATGGCGGCGTTGACCTGGGCCGGGCGGACGCCGAGTTCGGCGGCAATGCGGTGTTCGATGGGTGGCAGCATGGGCGCGGCTGTGCAGCAAAAATGGGGGGTGAATGATGCGGAATCCGGCGCGAAAACACAACCGCCGACACCCGCGTGCCGGGGTGCCGGCGATTCAGAGCGGCGTCAGCGTGGTCCGGTAGCGCCGGGCGTTGTCCACGTAATGAGCGGCCGATTGCTGCAGTTTGGCAGCGTCGTCGTCGGAAAGCTCGCGCACTACCTTGCCCGGCGAGCCGACGATCAGCACGCGGTCGGGGAAAACCTTGCCTTCAGGGATCAGCGTATTGGCGCCGACGATGCAGCCCTTGCCGATTACTGCGCGGTTGAGGATGACCGAGCCGATGCCGATCAGGCTGCCATCGCCGACGGTGCAGCCGTGCAGCATGACCAGGTGGCCGACGGTGACGTTGGCGCCGATGTGCATCGGAATGCCTTCGTCGGTGTGCAGCACCGAGCCGTCCTGAATGTTGGAGTTGGCGCCGATGTGGATCGGATCGTTGTCGCCGCGCAGCGTAGCGTTCCACCAGACCGAGGCGTTGGCGCCGAGGCGGACGTCGCCGATCACCGTGGCGTTGGGGGCGACCCAGGCGTTCTCGCCGAGTTGTGGTTGCTTGTCTCCGAGGCGGAAGAGGGACATGCCTGCTCCTTTAGCGTTTTAAATTTGGCCATTTTACGGCGTCGACCGCAACAGACGAATAATCCATTCGCAGCGCTAACGGCCTCGACGAAAGCACTCCTATGCTATCGTAACGGCCAGCCAACCTCATCGGTATTGTCAAATGCATAAAGCGGTCATCAGCGGAACCGGCCTCTGGGTCGCCCCGGAAGTCATCAGCAACGACGAACTGGTCGTCGCCTTCAACGCCTATTCCCGGCGTTTCAACGAAGAACATGCGGTGGCTATCGCCGCCGGCGAAATCGCGGCGGTGCCCGAATCAAGCGCCGAGTTCATCGAAAAGGCCTCGGGCATCAAGCGGCGCTATGTCGTCGACAAGGCCGGCGTTCTCGACCCGGCACGGATGCGGCCGCATATCCCGCCGCGCCCGGACGATGCGCTGTCGTTGCAGGCCGAAATGGGCGTCGCGGCGGCCCGGGAAGCGCTTGCCGCCGCCGGGCGCGCCGCCGCCGATATCGACATGGTGATCTGCGCCGCCTCGAACATGCAGCGCCCGTATCCGGCGATGGCCGTCGAGATCCAGGGTGCGCTCGGCGCCGGCGGATATGCCTACGACATGAACGTCGCCTGCTCGTCGGCCACCTTCGCCCTCGAACAGGCGATCAACGCCGTCAAGACTGGTGCCGCGCGCGCCGCGCTGGTGGTCAATCCGGAAATCTGCTCGGCCCACCTGGCCTGGCAGGATCGCGACTGCCACTTCATTTTCGGTGACGTGTGCACGGCGCTGCTGGTCGAACGGGCAGATACCGCGAAGGCGGCGGGCGCCTGGGAGGTACTCGGCAGCAAGCTGGCGACCAGTTTTTCGAACAACATCCGCAACAACGCCGGTTTCCTGTGGCGCTGCGAGGATCGCGACCCGGACGACCGCGACCAGTTGTTCCGCCAGGAAGGGCGCAAGGTGTTCAAGGAAGTCTGCCCGATGGCTGCCGAACACATCGGCGGACAACTCGCCGAGCTTGGCATGACGGCGGCTGGCGTGCGCCGTTTCTGGTTGCATCAGGCGAACCTGGCGATGAACCAGCTGATCGGCAAGCGCCTGCTCGGCCATGAAGCGAGTGCCGACGAGGCCCCGGTGATTCTTGACGAATTCGCCAATACCGCGTCGGCCGGTTCGATCATCGCCTTCCACCGGCACAGCAAGGATCTCAAGGCCGGCGACGTCGGCGTCATCTGCAGCTTCGGCGCCGGCTATTCGATCGGCAGTATCGTCGTCCGCAAGACCTGATCCTGATTCAGCCGGCGCCTGACCCAGGCATCGTCCATTTCGCATGGCGCTCGACAAAATCGGCGATGGTTTCTAGCGCCGCCGCCGAATGCGAGAGTTCCTGGAACGCCTGAAAGACGTGCGGCACCTTGTCCCACAGTTCGACCTCGACGGGAACGCCGGCGGCATGCGCTGCCGCTGCGGCGCGCAGTGAGTCGTCGCGCAGCATTTCGCTGGCGCTGGCCTGGAAGAACAGCGGCGGCAGGCCGCTGAAATCGGCGAACAGTGGCGATGCATCGGCGCTGAGCATTTTTTCGGGGGGGAGGTAATGGCGGCGCAGGCCGACCATTGCCGCCACGCTGAACATCGGGTCACGTTTTTCGTTGGTCACCATGCTCGGACTACTCAGGGTGAAATCAACGAAGGGCGAGAGCATGACGGCGCACGCCGGCATCACCCCGCCGGCGGCCTTGATCCGGTGCAGCAGCGCCAGGGTCAGATTGCCCCCTGCCGAGTCGCCGGCGACGATGACGCTCTGCGGCAAAATGCCTTCGGTGAGCAGCCATTGCCAAGCTGACCAGACATCGTCGAGACCGCTTGGGAACGGGTGTTCAGGCGCCAGGCGGTAATCGACCATCAGGGCGCGCGCATCCAGACGGCGGCACCACTTCGCGACCATGGCATGGTGCAGGCGCGGGAACTTGAACATCCAGGCGCCGCCGTGGATATAGAAAATGACTTTTTCGGCGCGCGATTCGGGCAGCGTGATCCACTCGGCGGCAGTACCGTCGCAATCGATTGCCTGTACGCACATTTGCGGGTCGCTCCGGGTCGTCTTGAGGTCCAGCGCGGCCTGCCTGGCGCGCAGGAAAGAGATGTCGGCGTCGTAGCTGAATTTGCGCTTGATCGCCATGCGCAAAACCTTGTCGAGCCACCACAGGCGAAGCCGCGAGCCGGAATGACGGACGATTTTTGCGTAGGTAGGCAGCGGGTCGGATGGGACGGTCATGGTATTTTGGCAGATGTAGTGCGCGATAATAGCCAGGCAAAGCAATCAAAAAACGAATCCAAAATATAAATAAATTCCAGGAGAATGGAATGGACGCCTCCCCCCGTGAGGGGGAGTTGAATAGAGAGTAGGTGGACCCTCACGGGCCGACGGCATCAAAGTGCCCAAAGTGGAAGAATGAAATCTTCACAGGCAAACCGGAGGGTCCGAAATGAATGGTAGCAAAAACGTAGTCGGCATTGATATCGCCAAACGGGTATTTCAGTTGCACTCGATCGACATGGAGACCGGAGAAATCGTGAGCCTGCAGCTCAAACGCGAGAAATTCCTCGAACACTTTGCCAATCGGCAGTCGTGCCTCATCGGCATGGAGGCTTGTGGCGGTGCGCAGCACTGGGCGAGGAAACTCACGGCGATGGGTCACCAGGTCAAGCTCCTGCCGGGCAAGGCAGTAAAAGGCTTCGTCACCGGCAACAAGAACGACCGACACGATGCGCGGGCCATCTGGACCGCAGTCCAGCAACCCCACGTCAAGGCGGTTGCCATCAAGACCGAGGAACAGCAGGCGATCCTGGCCCTGCACCGCATGAGGAGTCAGCTGGTCAAATTCAGGACAGCCCAGATCAATGGCCTGCGGGGATTGCTCACCGAATACGGCGAAGTCATGCCACAAGGCAAAGCGGGCGCCAGAAAAGGTATCGCCGAGGCGCTGGCCAGACTGGCTGACCGGCTGCCGGCGATGGTCATCGATACCCTGCGCGATCAATGGGCCCGCATCGGCAAGATGGATGAAGAGATCGCCACCATCGAGCAACGCATCAAGCTGTGGCTCAAGAACGATGATGCCTGCCGACGGATTGCCGAGATACCCGGCGTGGGGCCACTGACGGCCACTGCCGCGGTCGCCATCATGGGTGATGCCAAGACTTTCAAGTCAGGACGGGAATTTGCCGCCTTCGCGGGCCTGGTACCTCGACAAACCGGTACCGGCGGGCGGATCAAACTGCTGGGTATCAGCAAGCGGGGTGACACCTACCTGCGAACGCTGCTGATCCACGGTGCAAGGTCGGTACTGACCCATGCCAAGGAGCCGGGGCCATGGGTCACCGAATTACGCCAGCGCCGACCGCTCAATGTAGCGATCGTGGCACTGGCCAACAAGATGGCGCGGACGATCTGGGCAATGCTGGCCCATGAACGGACGTACCAAAAGGAGTTTGTGAGTCAGCCTGCATAGGGCGGCGCACAACGTGTATCAACCGCATCAACCACTTTGAAGAAAGGAGTGGCCGCCGTAAAGGTTGCGCAAGGTCGATAAAAGTGTGATGGCAAACAGGTCAGACCGTGACCCGCCAAGCCTGCATGGTGTTCAGGGACTTCGAGTCCTTCAGGAGAATGAGGCGCGGGTCAGCGGATTCCATCAGGGCCAGCAGGGATTCCTGCACAACAGGCCGGATATAGAACTGCAGCCTATCTGTCCCAACACACCCAAAATCGCCCTTGGCAAACGGGAGGCGTCCATATAGAAAACATCATGGCCACCATCGGCCACCGACCTCGATCTATCCGGCAAGCGCATTTTCATTCGCGCCGACCTCAACGTCCCGCAGGACGACGCCGGCAACATCACCGAAGACACCCGCATCCGCGCCTCGCTGGCATCGATCCGTTACTGTCTCG
>Ga0209507_1002809_pt1 | contig 11405 bp, 8 predicted proteins | sample AD_UKC028_MetaG_FD_184414 | JGI IMG/M metagenome (GOLD analysis project Ga0209507, IMG submission 184414) | Active sludge microbial communities of municipal wastewater-treating anaerobic digesters from USA - AD_UKC028_MetaG (SPAdes) (version 2) | ecosystem: Engineered > Bioreactor > Anaerobic >...
CCTCAGTCAAGGTTTTCCTGGATGACTTCCTCGAAGAATTCCCGCTCAATCGCCGAGACGAGGGCTTGCGAGATCACGACCGCCGCATCGCCAGCGTCGGTCTGTCGCGCCACAACCACCATGCGCTGGTATTCAACCCCCCGCTCTTTCGCCAAAGCCTGCAGATCCGAACGCGTGCCGAGCAGGCGCGGATGGTCTTGAGGAACCGGGTGGCGATCCGCCACGGATGCGACCCCAACCAACCACTCCATCCCGAGACACGCCGCGATGAGGCGGCTTTGCCCGGCAAAACCGGCCGCACGTTGCCCGATCAGTTTTAATTCGGCGATTAACTCGCGCATGCGTTTACTCATCCCCATCAAAGGCGACGGCTTTTGCATGGGTCAAATCTCCCTTGGGGCCTCTGCGATTGTCAAGCGGGTCCTCGAGAGCCGAAATCCGGACGCAAGATACCCGCAAAAAATCTATTTCAAACACGTTTCAACCCCGTTAGAAATGATCCGACATGAACTCATCAATGCGCAATTTCCGGGAATTCCCTGCCTCTCGATTTTCTTTTCGGGTTATGATGGCCGTCCTGAGCGCCTTTGCGACGCTCATTGGGCTTGCGGCAACCCACGCCTCCAACGCCGTCCAACGCCTCACAGTCGAGCGTGCGCAGCCCGAAATGAACGGCAACATCTATCGACTCTACGAAATCGAAAAAGCGGCATGGATTTGGCACCCCTCCGCGCCTCAGGGCACTCAGGCAATACTCCTGTTCCGCAACCAATTCTCTGTAGACCAGGAGACTGAGACGACCATTCACGTCAGCGCGGATCAGCGCTACGAACTGAGCCTGGATGGCAAACTTATCTCGCTGGGGCCCGATCGCGGGGATTTGATGCACTGGAGTTTCGCCTCCTATCGCCTGAAGCTCGCTCCCGGTTCGCACACTCTGGAAGCGCTGGTTGCCTGGATCGGTGACAACGCCCCGTGCGCGCAAATCACTCATCGGGGCGGTTTCATTCTTGCGGCGGAAGGCCCGTTGTCCGCCCCCTTGAATACGGGCAGTCACAGCGGATGGAAAGTCAGCCGGGTCGATGGCTGGTCCTTTTCGCCAGGCCCGCCGCCCAATTTCACCGGCGCCCAGCAGACTCAGCGCGGCAAATCGCTGAATGTTAAAGAACCGTTTGTGGCTCCCTCGGTGATCATGCCTCCGCTTCGCAGCAATGACTATGGATTGATGCGAACCGGTTGGCGGCTTTTTCCCTCGCCTCTCCCTGACCAGAAAATCAACGCCCTGAACACGGGCACGGTGCGAGCCATCATTCCCGGCGGGCTGGATCGTTCAAAACCGGTCACCTCCCAGCACATTGAAAAGGCGAAACCCGGCATGCCCGAGGCGGATCAGTGGAATGCGCTTTTGATCCGGGGTCAAGGATCTGTCACGATCCCGCCCGCCACGGTTATGTCCGTGCTGGTGGATCTGGAGAACTACTTCGCGGCCTATCCCCGGTTTAAAATGTCTTCGGGTAAAGAGGCCAAGGTGACGCTGGCATGGGCAGAATCCCTCTACACCCTCAACGCTCAAGGCAAACCGACCTCTGTCAAAGGCAACCGAAACGAGATCGAAGGCAAGGTTTTTCATGGCATCGAAGACACGTTCCTCCCGGAGGGCGCCATCACGGAGCCGGTTGAGTTTCGCACCTGGTGGTGGCGCGCGGGTCGCTACATCCTCCTCACGGTGCAAACCCAGTCGGATCCTTTGCGGCTGGATGGCTTTGACCTCCTCGAATCACGGTATCCCCTCGAGGATGACGGACAATTCGTCTGTCCCATTCAAGAGATCAACAACACCCAGCCGCTCATGGTGCGCGGCATGCAAATGTGTTCTCACGAAACCTACATGGATTGTCCGTATTACGAGCAGTTAATGTACGTTGGCGACACCCGGCTGGAGATGCTGACCACTTATCTGATGACCCGTGACGATCGCCTGCCCAAACGCGGCATCGAGCTCTTTGACTGGTCTCGCTCCATTTGGGGCCAGGTCGCCGAGCATTATCCCAGCCGCACCCCCCAGCAATCCCCCACGTTCAGTCTGATCTGGGTCTCGATGGTGCGGGATTACGCCTACTGGCGCGGAGATCCGCAGTTTGTCCGCCAATGTCTTCCGGGGATGCGCGGAGTCCTGGAACTTTTCCGAAATCTGCGGGGTCCAAGCGGGCTATTGGAACATCTTCCTGGATGGCCTTTTGTCGATTGGGTCCCTGGCTGGGCCACCGGCAATGCCCCCGATGGGCTCCGAGGCATTTCCTCCATCAACAACCTCTTTTTTGTCCAGGCCCTGCTTCATGCGGCCGATGTCGAAGAAATCGTCGGGGACACCGCGATGGCCGCCCGCAATCGCCAGCTGGCCCGTGAATTGTCCGATGCCATCCTGGCACGGTTCTGGGATGACTCGCGTCAGTTGTTGGCCGACAACCAGAAGCACTCCAGCTTCAGCGAACACGCCCAATGCCTGGCCCTGCTCAATGGCGTGCTGCCCAAAGACAAGCAAGCCGCCTGTTTCAAAGCTCTTATCGAAACAAAGGACCTCCATCGGGCTACGGTTTATTTCTCCTTCTACCTGCTGGAGACATTCAAGAAATTCGATCGCGGTGACTTGATCGTGAACCGCCTCGGTTTTTGGCAGGATCTGCTCAAGGGCGGCTTCAAAACACCGGTGGAATCACCGGAACCCTCCCGATCGGATTGCCATGCCTGGGGCAGCCATCCGCTGTTCCATATGCGCGCCTCGCTCTTTGGCCTTCGCCCCCTGAACGCAGGCTTCTCCGAACTCGAAATCGCCCCTTCCCCCGGGCCATTGGAGTGGTTGGAAGTCAAAGCCCCGCACCCCAAGGGTTGGATCGAAGGCAAGCTTCACTTCGATCACGCGTCCGGCAAGTGCTCGGGCAGTGTTCTCCTGCCTGAAGGTGTCACAGGAACCTTCCGCTGGAAAGGCGCGCAAATCAAACTCGCCCCCGGAACAAAAACCGAAATTAAACTGTGATCCCCCGCGCGTTGACTCCGAATCACGGAATTGAAGCGCTAAGAGCCTGTTTGAAAATTACACGGGGTGCTGCGGCGAGGGATTTTGGCTGGGGCCAAGGCGGCTTGGGCCGAGCATCCCCAATGTGGGCTGTAAGGTCCAAGCCAACGCTGGCCCCGGGCAAAAGAGCCTCCGCCCGAAGGGTTTTCGCAGAAATGGCCCCCTGGCTTCGTTGCTCCTCAGTCAAAGATCCGCCAGGGATATTTTCCTTCGTCGCGCCTCGCCATGCGGCCATTTCTGCGAAAACAGCGCCCCTTGAAATTTTCCAACAGGCTCTAAGGATCAGGATTATTTTCGGATCATCGATTGACATCAGCCGCGAGGACGATAACTTAACCGGTCTTGGCGGTTTATGAAAATACTGATTCAACATGCAGAGACACGGCATTTCCTTGGAAAAGGATGCCGTTGGATTAACGGTCCGCAGGGAGCTCTGGCATTCCTGGATGAAGTGCGGGCACGCGACTACTGCATCTACCACCGCCTGACGAAAGCGAACGTGGTCAGCCTGCCGGAGGACCCGCTTCAAGAACAGCTCCCGGCGCCATCCGAGAGATCGCTTTCCACCAAAAAGCAACTGGAAACTGAAAACATGAAATCGAAGGCCGTTACAAACCGAGCAAACATTCCATCATCGTCCGCGTCCATCACGCCCCCCAAGACATCGTCAAAAGCTGTCGAACAAACTCCGCCAACGACAACCTCCAAACGGAAGAATGCCAAGGCAACACTTCAAAAACTAACTCCAATCACCGGCAAACGCGCCGCGACCTCATCTTCCTCAGATACTACCGCTACCTCGCCCGCGGCCCGCGCGATCGCCATCCCTGCGCCAGAACCCAAAGTCACCACGATTGCGGCCAAAATCGACATCGGTTACGGCAACGTACTGTTCATTCGCGGTCAGGGCGACGGCTTGAGCTGGGATAAGGGCGCGGCCCTGCGGTGCGTCGATGCTTCCACGTGGATGTGGTCCTCCGATCGAGCCCAAAGCAAGGTCGTCTTTAAACTCCTGATCAATGACCAGGTGTGGTCGCAAGGCGATGACCTTGTCGTCGAAGCCGGCACGAAAGCCGAAATTGTGCCTGTGTTCCATTAAGGCACGGGAGTCTGAGCGTTAAACCTGCCCAGCGTCTGTTGGCTGTTCGCAGCAGCCCCTGTTTTTAGCTCATTTGTCCTCAGTGAACCGCTGCGCGGTTTGGACGGAGTCACTCAACAGAGTATCGCCAGACTCTCAGACAAATCGATTCACGCGTTTGATGAACGCGCGGGTGATCCCTATTTCACAAAGGAGTTCGGCGGAGTGATTCCGTCCCACGTTAAACCCGAGGCGACCACCTGCGTCACCTCTGTCGTGTAGGTTCCTGCGGGAGCATTATTCCATTGGAAGGTCACCACGCCGGCCGAGTCAGTGGTGCCCGTCATGTGGCGAGCTTGCGAGGTTGTGTTGTTGACAATGTCAGCCGACACGCTGGCACTGGCAACCGGGCTGCCGGCATTATCTTTGAGACTCATTTTGACGAGGAGATGGCTCTTGCCTGATTTGCCACCGGTGGTCGAGTAGCTGATACCGGCAACTGTGACAATGTTACCCGCAGGCAGGACGTTGACGGACACCGTTGCCTCCGCACTGTCCACCGTTCCATCGTTAACCTTGAAGGTGAAACTGTCCGAACCGTTATAGTTGGCACTTGGCGTGTATGTGAGATTGGGGGCTGTCCCGGACAAAGTCCCGTGAACTGGATTGCTCACGACCACAAATGTAAGCGCATCGCCATCGGCATCACTCCCCGTCAAGGTGAGGGCCAACGAATCATCTTGGGTCACGGTCACCGACTGCGGATTGGCGATTGGCGCATCATTGACAGGGGTCACGGAAATGGAGATCGTCGCAATCGGACTGTCCACCGTTCCATCGTTAACCTTGAAAGTGATGCTGTCCGGCCCGTTATAGTTGGCACTTGGCGTGTATGTGAGATTGGGGGCTGTTCCAGACAAAGTCCCGTGAACCGGATCGTTCACGACCGCAAATGTAAGCGCATCGCCATCGGCATCACTCCCCGTCAAGGTGATGGCCAACGGAAAGTCCTCGTCTACCGTCACCGACTGGTTGTCGGCCACAGGGGCCTTGTTATTAGAATTGAATGCCAGTAATGCACCAACATTCAACCGTCCTCCGGTTACGGTTTTCCCGCCCAAAGAAGGGGTCGCGGTTGTATTGGCCAGCAATGCAGCCTTGATCTCAGCGGCTGTCTTGTCCGGATTGGCGGCAGCGTATAAGGCAATGGCCCCCGTCACATGCGGGGTGGCCATTGAAGTCCCGCTATAGGAACCGTAGGTGGGTTGATTCTTCCAGTTGGGTAGCGTTGAGTAAATGCTCACGCCAGGAGCTCCCAGATGAACTTTGGTTGCCCCATAGTTCGAAAAACTAGCGAGTTTTCCGTTACTGTCAATAGCAGCAACCGCAATCACGGCTGGATCAGTGTATCCAGCTGGATAATAGTCGGTTGTATCGATGTTGACACCATCGTTACCGGCTGCGGCAACGAAAAGGATCCCCGCTTGTCCGGCGCGAAAAATGGCACCCTCCAATCCCAGATCATAACCGCCGCCACCCCAGGAGTTGTTGATCGCCACCAGGTTGAAACCATGGCGCGTTTTGAGATCCACAAAATAATCGATCGCCTCGATCGCATCGACGGTCGTCCCACCATACGGCCCCAGGAACTTGGCTGAGATCATGGTCACGTGCCAGTTGACACCGACCACACCCACGTCGTTACCTCCGATGGCGCCGATGGTTCCGGCCACGTGCGTGGCATGGTCATCCCTAGAACTGTCGTAGACAGTATTGTCGTTGTTGTAGAAATCCCATCCATGAATATCATCGATTTTCCCATTTCCATCGTTGTCCACGCCATCGACGGGATCGAAGGGATTGGTCCAAATGTTCGCCGCAAGATCGGGATGGGTATACATGATGCCTTCGTCGATGACACCGACATAGACGGAGCTATTTCCGATCTTGCCGGTTGCCCATGCCTCCCCAGCTTGACTGCCATACTGATTCGCTGGGCTCGTGGCATCTCCATACATGCCCCAGAGTGAGCCGCCCGTGTAATAAGGATCGTTAGAGACTTCACAATGCTGGTAGACCCAATTCGGCTGCACCCTTTTCACGGCCGGATGCTGCTGCAAAAAAGCAATTGCGGTTGGCACAGGCAGTTGAGTTTCCAGGACGCTGATTTCATTCAGTCCGCGGGCCTTCATCGCCGCGGTAAGGAGCCCGCGCAACGGCCTCAAAGCTGCTTTCTGCAAGGCATCATGCAAGACCGCATCCGATACCCCGACATCAAACTCGACGAGGATCTGTCCCTGAACGTAAGTGGGCCCGCCGGGCGTATCCTCAACGTAAGCAAAAGGCTGGGCCATGCCCGTCATGCAAAAGCATCCGAGCACAGCTAGGATCAAGAGAAATCGGCTGAGACCAAAGGTCATCGCACCGGTATCCATGCTCATTTTCATATGCCCCCCTGAATGACTTTCTTATCGTTGTTACACACCTTGATGCCAAGTCTCAACCGGGAGTAATCCGCCCTATACGTACGGGCAAAGCTGACTTGAACGAACTCACCTTTTGAGACTGATAGAAACATAAACCGTGTGAAACCCAGTCGTCAAGCCGACCCCTGAACCGCAAATAAAAAAACTTAACCGCGCCAATCCACGCGAATCATGGCGGGCCGAATACGAAGATCCTGCCGTGTTAGGAATATCGATGGGTTGTCGGGGATTCAGCCCATCGGATACCTCCGCTTCGATTTGCGTCCAAAGGCATTCATTCGCGGTTCGATTTTATTAGACCGATTGCCATAATAAATTTCCAGAATGGTGGAGCCGAGGAGGGCGCGGGCGAGACGCGTGCGAAGGAGGATACCCGCAGCGGTCTCGACTGAGCACGGAACGAAGCCCCCGCCCTCCTTCGGCTCCATCTCGTTGAGACAGGGGCCTTTTGGCCTGGGCCTGCGTTGCCTCGGCCGTTACAGCCCGTTTCAGGGATGCGCCGGCCTCGGCGCCTTGGCCCAGGCCAAAATTCCTCCTGCCATTCGGAAACTTATTATGGCAACCGGTCTAGAGTATCTTGCGTGCGGATTTAGGAGGCTTGAGACATTTTTGACAGTACACAATGGCACGGGTAGGATAAGAGCGTGATCCCGGAAAGAAACTCGGTTGGCGGTGGCTGGCTCCAGTATGCGCTGCCTGGCATGGTGACAGCTTTCTTTTTTATCTCCTTGGCTGCTGAGGGCGCTTCGGCCCGGAATATCGAAAAACTTTACGCCGAGCAGTGCGCGAATTGCCATGGTAAAGACACGCGCGGCGGCATGGCGAGCAGTCTCTTTGACAACGTATGGCGCTACGGAGCCGATGATCAAAGCGTGGCTCGGGGAATACGAGAGGGTTATCCCGATCAGGGCATGGAAGCGTTCAAAGCCATGTTCAGCGAGGCGGAAATCCGCGCCATGGTGGTTTATCTGCGCGAAAAATCCGACCAGTATGCCCGGGAGGGCGCCAAATATCCGCGTCCGGTCGATCATCAATGGGTCACCAGCCGCGAACATAAATTTCGAGTGGAACAGGTGGCCGAGGGCCTGACCACTCCCTGGTCGGTCGCTTTTCTGCCGGACGGACGGATATTGGTGACTGAATTGCCAGGGGCTCTGCGGCTCATCAGTGGCAAACAGGTCAGCCCGCCTGTAAACGGAACGCCGCGGGTGCGAGCCAGAGGTCAAGGCGGGCTCCTGGACGTGGCACTCCACCCTCATTTTGCATCCAACGGTTGGATCTACCTGGCCTTCGCTCATGCCGCCACCAACGCGGAAACAGCCAACGGCGGAATGACCTCTGTGGTGCGGGGGCGTTTGAAAGACCATCAATGGGTGGACGAGCAAGCGGTCTTCCGCGCCCCGGAATGGACCTATCGTTCGACCGATATTCATTTTGGTTCGCGTCTGGTTTTTGATCGCGACAATCACCTGTTCTTTTCGATCGGGGAAAGGGGAACCCAAGAGCACGCTCAGGACTTAACACGGCCCAATGGGAAAATCCACCGGGTCCTGGACGACGGCCGGATCCCGCCAGACAATCCATTCGCCGATCAACCGGGCGTCTGCCGGTCGATTTGGAGCTATGGGCATCGCAATCCTCAAGGCTTGGTCTGGGACACCGTCACGGGCCAGTTTTGGGGCGCTGAGCACGGCCCGCGAGGCGGTGACGAACTCAACTGGATCCGAAAGGGCGCCAACTACGGCTGGCCCCGGATCACCTACGGCATCAATTACAACGGCACTCCCATCACAGAGCGGACCGAGATGCCCGGCATGGAACAACCGGTCATCCACTGGACGCCCTCCATCGCCTTGTGCAGCCTGGATCTGTATCGAGGAGACAAATTTCCTCGCTGGAAAAACAACCTCTTGGTCACCGCCCTGGCCCAGGAAGAGCTTCGGCGGTTGGTGGTAATCCGGGACCGAGTGGTGGATCAGGAGGTGCTTTTCAAAGGCATCGGCCGGGTGCGTGATGTGGTAGCGGGACCGGACGGTTTGATCTACGTGGTCCTGAACAAACCAGACCGTGTCGTCCGCCTGGTCCCCGTGGACAACTAGCCAGAATCCCTGCTCGACAAGGAGAATTTTCCTCGCTCAAATGAGGGGTGTGGATCAGACAAGACCCCATCCCTTTTCATGCCCAAATTCCATTCCGACATCCTTATGAAAAATCCCGTATTAACAGGACAGCGACACGACTGGAACGAATCAGAGCGCGGTCATGGGGTGGAGCCTTTACCCGCGGCCGATGGCCATTTCAAGATAGGCTTAGGCGATGCAATGGGTCTATCGGGCACAGCGGCGCTCCGAAGGGTCGCAGAAGCGTTAAGGGTCTGTTCAAAAATAACTTCGGGTTTTGGCGGGAGCGCCACCGGGCCAGATGCGAGGCGGGTGGGCGGGAGTGTATCCTCTGCGATACTCGACTGCCCGCCCAACGACGCAGAGGGTCCGGTGCCGCCCCGCCCCTTTGGGCTGGGGCTCTTTGGCTGGCTGGCTTCGTGGCTCATTCCTTACAGACCCCTGCGGGTATGCTCGTCATTCGCGCCTCGCCAGCCAGCCAAACTGCCGCCAGCAAAACCCGAAGTTATTTTTGAACAGACCCTAAGAACGATTCTCCTGATCATCACCATGCTGGGCGGCACGTTCTTGAGCGCGGCTGAATCCCACTCCTCCCCGGGGCCGGCTCCATACCCTGACCGCATGGCGTGGTGGGGAGACGCGCGGTTCGGCCTCTTCATTCATTGGGGGCCCGTATCGCTCAAAGGCACCGAGATTGGATGGTCACGGGGAGGAGATCGGCGCGGCTACGGATCGAAAGGCAACGAAGTCCCGGCTGAAGTCTATGACAATCTCTACAAGGAGTTCAATCCGACCCGGTTCAACGCGCGGGAGTGGGTCGCCATTGCCAAGGCTGCCGGCATGAAATACCTCGTGTTCACAAGCCGCCATCACGATGGCTTCAGCATGTTCGACACCCAGGCTAATAACCACAAGATCACGAATCCCGACAGTCCGTTCCGACGCGATGTTGTCAAGGAACTGGCCGAAGCCTGCCACCAAGCCGGCTTGCGGTTCGGGCTATATTACTCGCAGCCGAATTGGCAGCACCCCGACGCTTTCACCTCCGACCGCCATGAGCGTTACCTCGCCTATCTCAAACAGCAGGTGACCGAGCTATGCTCGAACTACGGACGACTTGACATCTTCTGGTTCGATGGCCTCGGCAAGCCGGCCCCGGAATACGACGGCGCGGGATTGGTCAAGATCATCCGCGGCCTCCAGCCCAGCATCGTGATCAACGACCGCACGGGTTTGCCCGAGGATCACGATACTCCCGAACAACGGGTGGGCAAATACCAGGACCAGCGTCCGTGGGAATCCTGCATCACCATCTGCCGCCAGTGGGCCTGGAAACCGAACGACGATATGAAATCCCTCAAAGAATGCCTCCAAACCCTAGTGCTGTGCGCCGGCGGAGACGGCAACCTGCTGTTCAACGTCGGTCCGATGCCCGATGGCCGCATCGAACCCCGGCAAGTGGAGCGTTTGAAGGAAATGGGAGGCTGGCTCGCACGAAACGGCGAAAGCGTCTATGGCACCCGCGGCGGCCCATGGAAACCCACTCGGACCTTTGCCAGCACGCGCAAAGGCAACAACGTCTTTCTGCACGTCTTCCGTTGGGATAGCGACACAATTGCGCTGCCGGATGTGTCCCGAACCGTGAAACGGGCGTCGTTGCTGAACGGGGGCAAAGTCGAGTTCAAACAATCCGATGGCAAGCTCGCGCTCAGCGTACCGCCAGCGGAACAAGATCCGGTGGACACGGTCGTTCGGCTGGAACTCGACGGCTCAGCGATGGAGATCCCGGTCATCACCCCGTCGCCCTCCGTGCGAGCCACCACCTCGAATGTTTACCAGAACCAGGTTCATGAGTATGGCCCCGAGATGGCCTTTGACCACGACAACAGCACCCGCTGGGCCACCGATGCCGGCACGCGCCAGGCTTGGATTGCGGCCGACTTTGGCAAACCTTTCACCGTCCAGCGCGTGCGCATCGAGGAATCCATTGCCGAACGCATCCAAAAGTTCGAATTCCAATATCGCGAGGGCGCCCAATGGAAAACCCTTTTTACCGGCGGGAAAATCGGATACTGGTTCCAACAGAAGCTGGATCAACCGGTGAAAGCCCAGGAATTCCGCCTGAACATTCTCGAATCCACCGACGGTCCGACCCTTTCGGAAATCGAGCTGATTGAGAATTGACCCGGCTTCAACTCCATTGCCAACCAGTCTCCACATGAACTCATCCATGAGCTCCTTCGACTGGGTCGTCATCATCCTCTATCTCCTGGCCGTCGTGGGGCTGGGGGTTGCGGCTGGATTCCTCCGTCGGAAAGGCGAAACCGGCGGTGAGGGCGGCCACTATTTTCTGGCGGGCAACACGCTGGCCTGGCCGGTCATTGGCCTGGCGATGTTTGCGGCCAATATTTCGACAGTCCACCTGGTCAGCCTCGCCGAAGCGGCCTACAAATTCGGACTGGTGTTTGGCAACTTCGAGTGGATGGCCGGATTCACGCTGATCCTTCTTTCCTTATTCTTCGCCCCGCTCTACTTGCGCTCGAAGGTCGCCACGCTCCCGGACTTTTTGGAGCGCCGTTTCAATCGGGGTTGCCGGGATGTCCTGTCGGTGGTCTCTCTATTCTCGGCCATCGTCATTCATATGGGGG
>Ga0209507_1002810_pt1 | contig 11402 bp, 15 predicted proteins | sample AD_UKC028_MetaG_FD_184414 | JGI IMG/M metagenome (GOLD analysis project Ga0209507, IMG submission 184414) | Active sludge microbial communities of municipal wastewater-treating anaerobic digesters from USA - AD_UKC028_MetaG (SPAdes) (version 2) | ecosystem: Engineered > Bioreactor > Anaerobic >...
CCAGCCGATCCGGCGGTTCCATTTGTTCCGTATTGCTTGATGACTTGATAAACAGACCCAGCCGCAACAACTAGAAGGGGCTGATCGAATGCGGTCGGCGTACCTATGCTTCCGTTACTGGAAAACTCGTCATAGCAACGAATGCGGAACCCTGCATATTGCCCATGCGCCCGGTGATAGAGAGCCAGGATGTAGTTGAATGTTTCCGCCTTTTCAAGCAATTGCGAAATGTCGAAAGTGCGCAGCGGGAACGGATGAATCAGCGAGCGGTATTCCTGCCCGCCTGAGGTTTGCACGACATTGACGGCGTATTGATCCGTGAATGACGCGCCCATCTTGATCTTCTGATGGTCGATACGTTCTTCTAGGAAATCAGCCATATCGACGCGCTCCATTTGCTACGCCAAGCACCGAACGAGCGCCCGATGCAGCGGCACGCCTGACTTCTGCCTTGTCGGTTCCGGCGCCGGCGTTGATTGTCTGATTGATCGTCATTCCACCGCCACCGGACATATGAACGCCGAGCTTGCCGTTGCTCATTCGCTTTAGAGGTAAAGCGCCTTCCGGCCCTGCTTCGCCAGCAACGCCAAAGGTTCCACCCATTGCAAACATGGTCGGCTGCGTCAGAATTCGCCCATTTCCGAATGCCCCCCCGTTGGCAAATTTCTGAACCTGCCCGTTGTTGAATGCATAACCATTCGCAGCAAACAAGCCCATAAATGACGATGCAACTGACCCGAAATCAATTGAAGAAAACGAACTTGAGATGCTGCTGAAAACATCTTTCATCGACTTGCTTATTTGATCGAACACGCCTTTCATATCAACCCGCATGTCTTTCATTGCGCCATCCAACCAATCCCATTCGCCGGGAAGAATTCCAGCGGCCCCAACGCCTGCGGCGGCACCGCCAGTTGCTGCACCTCCTTTGCTGGCAAATATCCCTTTCATTGACTTTATTGCGTCACCGAAAACGCCTTCGATCTTCCCTGTCTTGCCCATGTCGCCGAATAGGATATTCATCAGTTGCGCCGATCCGGCTTGCACGATCATCTTCTGCATGGTCTTGCCGAACGATTCGACCAGCGAATCCATCCCGTCCTTGGTCGGATTGATAAAGAAATCCGCCATTGCATCTTGCATGTTGTGCGCGGCTTGCTTGGTGAATTCGTCTAGTTCCTTGGTTGATTCCTTGATTTGATCGGTAGCGTCCTGAATGTCGTATTTTTTGACATCACCGGAAATCAACACATCGGACAACTTGCCGCGCAGCGAAAGCTCTTCCTTGAGGAACTTGATGCGCTCGTCAGTGACGCGCTTTTCCTCTTCAGATGCGCCATTGAGCACCTGTATCGCCGCTTCCTGCTCAAGAATGGCGATAGCGTCGGCAAGGCGGGATTGTTCAACAACGGAGATTTGAGAAGCAGTCAGGCCGTACATCTCATTGGCTTTTTCAGCCGCCTGAATCTGTTCTATCATCCCCTGCCGTTGTTTTACGTTAGATTGTTCCTGCGCTTCTACGGCCTTCATGAACATGGCCGTTCGTTCGTATTCAGCAGCGGCTTTTGATTGCTCGATAGCCGTCTGTTTCCACGTTTCTGGCATGGATGCCCACACCGGAGACTTTTGCAAATCGAATAAGGCAGATTCCGCCGCGGTCAGGCTGAGTGTGGATTTTTCTGCGCTGAGTTTTGCCGAGGCGATTGATTTAAGCGCCTGCTCATAGGCTTTTGCTTCGTCGGATTCCCTACCTACGCCTTTCCTGTTTCCGCCGCCCGAACTTGGCTTTTTGGTCGAATCCTTGCCGATCTGCGTTTCGGTTTCGATCAGCTTTTTGACTTCGGCCTGATAGTTCTTCAGGTTGCCAGTGCGCCCGTATTCAGCGTTCAATACCTTCAGGTGCTTGTGGAAGTCAGCAGACACACCTGACATCTTCTGTGTCAGGGCGATGTAATCGGCGCTCGGTGAGTTTGTTTGAGCACCTGGAGCCTTTACTCCGCGTCCTTCATTGCCGTAAGTGCCGGCGTTCTCTGCAACCACTTGGTCAGCCATGCGGCCTTGCAGAATCTTTAACTGTGCAATCTTCCGGTCATAGCGTTGCTGGTCGAAATAGCCGGCTTCTTTTTGGTCTTTCTCCATGCCTGCCAGATCGGCGCGAACTGACTTGATCTGCGTCGATAGATTGCCGAACGGCATGGTTGCAGCGGCGCCCATTGCCGACCAGAACCCACCAGCCGCGCCAATACCACGGATGAAATCAGCGATTAGATTGTTCAGCGGCGGCAACAAGTCAGACAGAATCGAACGCCCGACGCTGCTCGTAAGCGTTGATAGCCGGTCAAGGTTGTCGTTGAACTCTGCCGACTGCTTGACCAGATCGCCATCAATGACGCCGCCTAGTGCCTTGGCTTCGTCCTTCATTCGCTTCAGGCCGTCAGAGCCATTGCTCAACAACTGAACGAACTTGGCCCCGCCACGGTTGAACAGTTCGATAGAGAGCGCGGTCTTTTCGGCGCCGCCTTCCATCTGCGAAAACGCATCAGCGACTTCTGACAAAACAGAGTCGGCGGATTTCAGTTTTCCGCTGGAATCATGAACATTGATCCCGAGCTTTTCAAATACGGCGGATGCCTTGTTGCCGCCTTCTGCGGCTTCGGCCATCTTTACGCTAAGACGGGTCAAGCCTTGCGTCATTTCTTCAGCGGATACGCCGGAAAGCACGCCGGCGAAATTCAGCGCTGATAGTTCTTCAGCAGAAATGCCAAGCATTTCAACTTGGTCATTCAGCTTGTCTAGTCCGTCAATGGCGCTTTTGAGGTTACGGACAATCTCAATAATTGCCGCACCAACCGCGATTCCGCCGGCAAAGTTCGACAACTTTCCCATTGCTGTAGCGATGCCATCGGCGGAACCAGATGCCTGTTGCGCTTCTTTGTTGAACTTGTCGAGTTGGTTTGCGGCGGCTTTTACGCCATCGGCAGCGTGCTTTGATTCCTTGCCGAGTTTCGCCATTGACGACGCGGCAGTATCGAGCGACTTGAACGCCTGGCCGGCACCCTTCGCCTTATCGCCCATTGCCCGCATCTGCGCATTGACGCGATCAATCGCAGACGCCATGCCGCCGGTAGATTGTTCGGCTGAACCGGCAGAATTGGCGAGTTTTTGCAGGTCGGATGCGGCTTGCTGAACGCCAGAGGTCTTTACCTCAATCCCTAGCGTCGTAATGTTCTCAGCCATTATTTATCCTTGTGCATTTCTCGCAGGGCTTCGTCTTCCATGACGCGGAATCCTTCAAATGCCCATTGCCGGTCGTCTATCTTGAGCAAGTCCATGACCGCCGGAAGCGCCGAGTAATCCATGCCGTAAGCGCCTGAGTAGCCGACGCGCCATTGCGTGCGCATCGCATCAAACAGTCGCAATATGGGCATGTTTTCCGGCCATACATCCACGCCGTCCGCTTCCCCGAAATCAGAACGCCTCAAGCCGACCGCAGCGAGTTCTGCGTCAGTCGGCTGGTCTTCGTTGAGCTTTCGGGAAAGCGCCCTCAGTTTCCCAAGCGGGCGTCGATCAGTTCCGCCATGTAGCAGTTGAAAATTGCATGGGCAGAAGCCGGATAGTTTTGCAGCAGTTCGGCAACCGAATCGGCGGAAAGCTCGGAATCTGCTTTCCACGACTCGACCAGCTCAAGGATACAATCGACATCGGATTTATCCTTTGCCGATGCTTCCTCGAAGAACGCCTTAACCTCGTCTTTGCGCTTGTGGCGAAAGACCACCGGAAGCTCTTGCACCTCGCCACCAGGCGCACGGATTTTGACCGTGGCCGGAAAAGTGGGATTCGCCTTGATCTTGAACATCAGTAGCGCACCGGCTCGGCCAGGAACGAGAACGTCGCTTCGCAGGCCATGATTTCATTGATGGTCATGGAAGGCGTCTTGTTCAGCGAGATGTAGGCGTTATAGACGATGACAGAGCCATCCGGCAGCGTGGCCTTGACGGCGCGTTGCAGGCGGTCATCATTGGCTTCAGACAGCGCGATATAACCCGGCTGCGTGGCATCGTCGGCAATCGACAGCGTAAGACCGCCAGCGGATTTGACGGTCGGGATGCGCTTCTCAGCATCGCTTTCAAGGAACTGGTAAGTAACGAACTGTTGTTCGCCACCATCGGTCTGCGAGGAAAGCACCTGTGCAACCTGCGTCCAAGTGGTGATTTCGCGCACGGTGCCGGTACCGGAACCGGACGGATAGATCGAGGTCAGGGTCGTATCGATACCGAGCAGCGGCACGTCATTGGTGGCAACGGTGCCGGCCTTGACGATCTTGTTGGTCAGGCGCGACCAGCCGGAAGTGACCTCGAAGAATTCGCCGGTTGCAATGCCGTGCGAAACCTCCAAGGTTGCGACGCCGGGATCAGCATTAGTGACGGCGGTCATATTCTTTGACGCACCGTATGCGGTGGCGATGGCAAACGTGGTGCCGTTAGGCAATTTAACACTCATTTTGGGCCTTTCAGATATGAAAAAACCCGCCGGAGCGGGTCATTGATGCCCAAACGGGCGTAAAAAAACCCGCCGGAGCGGGTTCTGTTCAATTACTACTAATCTATTGATGAATTAGTAGCTAAATCGTGTCGCAGCGGTACGGAATCGACACCTTGACCACATAGCGGCCCGGTTCGTATTCGCCCGTCTTTGGCGACGGCGGTGCAACAATGCGAACCGTCAAGCCTGACTTGACGATCAGCAGGTTATTGGGGAACTGCGCGGCGATGGCTTCGACTATCGTGGCCACGGCACCAGTCCCGACGTTCTCGACGCCGACTACATCAATCTGGAATATCCCGGCATACAGCGTGTGCAGACCTGCTAAATCCTTGCTGCCTCGATTGGCCGGCATGAACCAGGCGCGGAGATAGGTTGTTGCCGGCTGGCTGATCGGCACGTTCTGGTACTGAACTGTCAGTGATTGCGTGGCAGCCCATGTGGCTAGACGGCCTTCGAGCGCGGCGCGTATGGTTTTGTCAGACATTGATCGCGTTGTTTATTTCGATAATCGACAGCCTGACCATGCCTTGTGGGGCTTGATCTGACCAGCCGTTTTCAAGGCGATCGGCATACGGTAGCGAGTTCGCCAGATAGATGCTTCTTCCGTCTAGCGTGTATTTCGTGACTTCTGAACGGACGCGGCCAATTGATCCGGAGCCTTCTTTGTCCGTTGCTTCGCTGGTCGATTTATCAACCGATCCGATTGAGCAATTCCAGTTAGCACGGAAGCGGCCAGTATCAACCGGAGATTTCAGAATTACATTGCTGAACAGTTCAAGCGTGATCTTGCGCACGGCAAGGTCGGCCTTGTCTTTTGCCTTCTCGATAGCCTTGTTCAGATCGAGCGCGAAGGTCATTTGCGCACCTGAACTTCGTACAGCACAGCTACGCCAGCCGGAGCGGTCACGGTCACGGGCGGGACAAGCTGCCAAGTCTCGGAACCGATAACTAACTGGTCGCCGTCTTTCGGCTCAGACACGCCAAGCGGTGACAGCAATACGAGTTTATCGCCGATGCGAACCTTCGTTCCATCTATCAGTTTCTTGTCGAAATCAACTACGCAGCCATGCCCTGATTGGTCGGTATAGGTGACGACGCTTGCCCCGGTTTCAGGATCATAGGCAGCGCCAGCGGATACTTTCAGCGTGACGGCTTGCCCGAACTCGGTAATGAGTTCGTCGGCAGTGGTCGCCATGTCGCTATAGAAGGTCATTTCTTTCCGCCTTCAACAAAACGTCCAGACTCTGAATACGCTTCTATTAATTCTTGGCTGATCGCATGAATCGCATAAGCCTCAAACTCTGACGACGGGTTAGATTCGCCGATGTTTTCCCTAAGAAGCTGCCACACATGGACAGACTCATGAATAATCAGCCCAATAATTCCATTACCGTCTTTGTCGTCGACACGCTTGTTAATGGTGACAATTGCGCAGACTTTTCCGCCTGACTCGAATGTTGAACACCGACCATCAGACGTAGGATATTTTTCACCTTTGATGCCCATGCGGCGCATTTCTCGCGCCCATGCTTTTTTGTCAGGGCAGAATCCAAAATGAACTGGAAACCATCCTTTGTTGCACCAAATAACTTTTGTCTTCATGCGCGAACCACAGCGACGCCACCGATGCCGGTCGTCAGTTGCTTCAGCAGCGCATCCACATTGGCGAATCGCTTCTGACCTGAAGTAGATACAGGCTCAGTCACCTTCGTGATTGGCCCGACCGTCACGCGAGTGACTACGGATGATTCCACATCGGCGAACAGGCTTTCGGTCAGTGCCTTGACTGCGAGTTCAACGGTTGCCGCAAACAGGCGCGACATTTCAGGTGCCATGTCCCAATCCCACAATTGACGCGGGAATTCTAGCGCCTGGTATTGATAGGACTTGGCGGAGCGGAAATTGTATGTCGTGTCGATATATTGCGTAGCCTTGCGCAGCGCAACCTCTTTGACGGCATCCGTGCCAGTCCAAGCAGTCAGGCCATGCGCAGTCGCGTAATTGTCAGCATAGGCGACGGTTACATAACTCTCTGCGTCATCGCGCCCGGTGCCATCTTCCGTGATAAGGCTCATTCTTCAACCTTCGATTTCGGTGGGCGACCGCGTTTCGGCTTTTCCGGTTCTGCGCACTGGTCGAACAGCACATGCTTTTCAGGATCGAAGTCGGACTCGTTTATTTCAACGAAGCCGCCATATTCCTCATTAGCCGGCCAAACAATGCGTACAACGGGAACAGCAGACATTTATCTATCCTTGGAAATGGGCGAGGCCAAAGCCCCGCCCGTACTTCGTTAAGCGCCGATCAGCAGGCCACAGTGACGCGGAGCAATGACCTTCGCGCCCCACGCCAAATTGACTTCGTAGCGAACCTGACGCTTCTGCTTGTAGATGACGAACTCGTAAGTGATCCCAGAAACCGGATCGGTCACGAGCATCACATCATCGGCAGCGTCGCCTTCTTCCGGCATGGCCGGCGAGCGGGTTGCCAACTGGATAGCCGAACGCTGGAAGTACATGTTACGGGTCGTTGCGGCAACAACAGTGATCGCCTTGGTTGCCGCAGACATGGCAACCTTGATGCCAGGCTCTTGAATCACCAGCGTGCCGCCTGTGCCGGAAACCGCAGTCTTGACGACGTACTGATTCGAGTCACCGGCAAATGTGATGATGTCACCAGCCAGCAACGCGACGGCAGCGGCAGACAGCGTGAAACTGGTAGAGCCGACAGCGTAGCCAGTGGCATCTACGGTTGCAGTTGCGGAGCCGACAGTAACAGCGGTCTTGACTTGGCCGGAGTAGTGCAAATCGAACCCTTCAACCTGACCGAGCGTTCCGCGACGCAGCATGTCATCATTGCCGGATTCATTAACCTTGAACAACACCGACTGTTTGCCGCGCAGACGAGCGACCGAGGTGGAACCGAGAACCATGTGGCGGTCGGATTGCGGTGCGCCGTTTTCGTCTAGGATACGCAGCGATTCCGCAAAATCAACCAGATCTCCAGCAGTGCCGAACGGCGTACCGTTATAGGTGCCGTAAGCGCGCGATGCTTCGACATGCAGCGCGGCGAGGTCGGTTTCGACTTCGTTGGTCAGGGTGCGGATGGCCTGAGCGATACGGTCACGGTTGATCGTCTGCAAGGTGCCGGCACTGTTCAGAGCGACAGTTTCTTCGCCAGTCACGCCGAACGGGACAGAACGGGCCTTGGAGATGGTCATCTGCACGTTGTTGATCGTCTGCGCCGGGGTGTCGGCAGCATACGCAGCAGCGGTCAGAGCTTCTGCGGCCATCGGGCCGACGACCGGAGAAATGACGGACTGGCCGACAGCAGCGCGAGCGGCTTGCGAATCGCGGGCAACCGCAGGAATGAAGCCGACAGCCTCACGGGAAACAACGTCCATAGCCTCGTAAATCGAGGGGATAAGGCTGGTAAGGGTAAGAGCGCCCATTTTTGTAACTCCTTTTAATCAGTAATCAGTGCGCGGCCTTCCTTCATGTCCTTCGCAAATGTGGCCCTTTCATTTGGCATCATTTGCTCGAACTGCTGGCGCGTGCGTGTTTGTTTTCCACCGCCTCCGGCACCACTTCCCTGCGCACCGCCGCCAGACGCGCCGGAGCTTTTCAGGATGTGTTCCTTGTACGGGTACTGCTCAATGAGTGTTTCGAGTGCTTCGTCGAAGTCGGCGAGTTCGCCAGGGCGGGCACGGCTGAAAATCTTGTTGCCGGACGGGTCATACGCAACGGTCTTTCCATCCTCGATCTTGAACGACTGACCGAAACGGGCTTGAACCATGTCGGCAGGAATGGCGAGCTTTTCGGCGATCATCTTGGACCGGGCAAATGCCCCGCCCACCTTCTCGCCATAGAGCGCCTGTTCCAGCGTCTTTGACTTGCCGTTCGCTTCGTCAAGTTGCGCCTGGAAAGCCTTGGTGATTTCACCCTTGACCTTTTCCACCTCGCCAGCGTCAATCAGTTTCTTGTGGTCGAGATTTGAAACGGTATCGAGCGCCTTCCGTGCGGCATCAGGATCGGCGATTCCGTCGAACATCTTCAGCGACTTCTCAGCCGCTTCTGCACGCTCGCGGTGTTGCTTTGCCTCGGCATTCAGTCTGGAAATTGTGGCGACAGTCGAAACGGCATCGAACGCCACTTCTTTTCCGTCGGAATGCCGATAAAGCGGTTTTCCTTCGCGCAATACCGCATTTCCCTTGTCGTCGAGAACTAACTCCATGAAACACTCCTTTGGCATCCGCCAATTAACAGCTCATCCGAGCCAAGCACCCATTCACCATCCGGCAATAGGCAATAAAAAAGCCCCGGACCAATTAAGGTGCGAGGCTTCGGTAATCTTTGACGCAAAAAAGCCAGCTCTAGGCTGGCTTAGTAATATTCCCCGTCTTTCCGGGGCGCCATCAATCAAGTGATTGCCATTTATTCAGACGGCTGGGGCAATTCCACGAGACTCTTTAGAGTTTCAGGCATTAAGCCATCATCAGTCGTGGTTGCCGTCTCCAGATGCCGGTGCTTGATTGAATTTCCGGCCAACGATCTGTAAATCTTTGGGCGAACGAATCCGCCGCGCGATTAGAGTAGCACTACATTATGCGGAATGCAAGCGGCCTGTTTCTGAACTATTTGCGATGATGATGGATATATTGCTTGCTTTCTTAGCGCAAGTATATATAATCACTACATCAGATCAACAAACGCAAAGAGGGAAACGAAATGACCAAAATCAAACAAGCGATCAAATCCAAGATGGAACAGGCCGGAATTCCTCATGAATCAATCGATGTTTTCGGTGCTATTCGCCTCAATGTGCATGTCAAGTGTGTTGGATTTGATTCAGCGAACAAGTGGGCACAGCTTATTTCTTCAGCCCTCAAAGGTGCAGATGTCAAAGTTGTTAAAACGACATTCGAAGCAAAAGAAAACAAGGGAACGAACCTTCTCCCGACCATGAAATCAGGCTACTTGATTGCCGCAACTTACTAAGGAAACCATCATGCAATTTCAAACAGGCAAGCAATACACCACCCGCAGTATTGGCGACGCTGATTGCATCATTTCTGTGACGGTTGCAAAGCGCACCGCCAAAACGATAACCACCAGCGAAGGAAAGACACTGCGAATTTCCACGCATGACGGGAAAGAATTTGTAAAGCCTTGGGGAAGCTACAGCATGGCACCGATGATCCGCGCGGACGATGCGCAATGAGCCGCCCACAATCTGCCGCAGTGCAAGCGGCACTTGCCGACATTGACCTCGGCATGACCGCCTATGCCGCCGCGAAGAAGTACGGAGTACAGCAATCATCTCTCAGCCGGGCATTGAAGCGACGCGCTAATGTCTGCCCATGCTGCGGCCAGGCGGTAAAGCCTACCAAGTAGTAACCTTCCCCTGGCTAAGACAAAACACGCAGCACCTTTGCCTAACCGGCTTCGTCCCTGCAATGACATTCGCCGGCCCGATATTTACCATGATCCATGCGTTCGCCTTGCAGACCGGGCAATATGTCGAGACAGACGATAGCCTGACGCGGCCTTTAGGCTTGGATGGTTCGGCGTTGTCGGAGACTACTTTAAGCATCTGGCGGTTTCAGCGGTCAAATCAGCGAGACAATCTCAAGCGCATCCCATAAATCACGCCATACTCCGTCTTCTTTGTAGAATGACTTGTCGCCGGTCATAAGCATGGTGTCGCCGATAATCTCAACGACTTGAGGCTCGCAATCTTTCTCTGTCAGCCAGTAAAACCCGTCTTCAGTCACAGAATAATTCCTGAAGTATTAAACGACAGTATAGCTTACGCCTATACGCCAGCCTTTGCGAACATCGCAGCGTCCTTCTTGCGCAGTTCGTCTAGCGACAAAACGTCGCCAGTGCGATTGACGAAACGATCAATTGGCATTCCAGCCCGGAATAATTTTCCCTTGGTTTTACCAAGAACTCCGTCCTGAAATTCAGCCGGCTTGCCTTTTAGCCATTCTCCATAGGTAAGGTTCGCTGGAACCTGCCCATCATAGGCAGCCCTGGTGCCTTCTGGAAATTCCTTAAGGTCGATTCCTAACTCTTTCCAACTGCGCAAAACAGGAACAGACGTACTCCGGCAATTATGGTGACGTGGAGGTTGTGGCCCTTCTCCAACGGGGAATACTTTACCGTCCAAAGATGCGCACAAAATTGTCACGCGAGAATCCATCGTGGCGGTAAATTTCCATCCCTTGACAAGATCATCGTTTGCCTCGTAAAACTTCTGCCGCGTGTGGTTCGCCGTGTGACTGACCGCTGTACGCACGATGGTTTCGGCATTCCTGCGCGTAATCTCAAGTATCCCATCCTGATACTGCTTGGCCTTTGTTCCGCGCAACCGTGTGACCATCTCGGGAATCGTCTGACCTTCGACATAGCCGATACGGATCGCGTCCCGAATCTTCGCGGCTTTCTCGGCTTCCAGACCGGCCATCCATTCCGATAGCAGACGGCCCTGGAACGGTCTAGCCATTGCCGACGATACGACTTGTGCAACGGGCGCCGTGGCAACTTCAAACGTTACGGGCAGCGTATTCTGGAATAACTGCGCCTGATAGCCTTGCTCATACGCCACCAGATCAGCGAGTTCTGCGCTCAGTTCATGGCGGATTTTCTGATAGGCCACGGCGTTTATCTGCTTAACCGACATGAGCAGCGAATCCAGTCGTTCCACAGTAAATTGTGAAACGGGTAATTGCTGCAATGCCGCCGTCAATTGTGCGACCAGATCAATATCCGTGCGATTGAGTAGCGCGATGACCTTATAGACGACCTGATTCTGATACCTGATTATGTCGTGCGCGTGGTCGATAGTTGCGGTTT
>Ga0209507_1002811_pt1 | contig 11402 bp, 10 predicted proteins | sample AD_UKC028_MetaG_FD_184414 | JGI IMG/M metagenome (GOLD analysis project Ga0209507, IMG submission 184414) | Active sludge microbial communities of municipal wastewater-treating anaerobic digesters from USA - AD_UKC028_MetaG (SPAdes) (version 2) | ecosystem: Engineered > Bioreactor > Anaerobic >...
CTCCGGCGCCTGGCGGGGGAGTCGCAAACTCGGCATGCTGATGGCGATTCCCGCGATGCTGCTGACGATCTCGGTGGTGTACTGCCAGTTCCACTATGGCGTGGACGCCGTGGCGGGCGTGGGAGTGGGATGCGTGGCGTGGTGGATCGGGGGGAAGTACCGGGAGTAGGCGGGGAAGCGGGAAAGCGGGAAAGCGGGAAAGCGGGAAAGTGGTGAAAGACAAATGGGGACGATGCCGCATGGCACCGTCCCCATCGCGTTGTAGCGGTCAGCCTTCCCCGCTGACCCGCTTCCCCGCCTGTTTAGTCATCGACCGTGATCATGCCCTTCATGCCCATCGCGAGGTGCGGGAGGCAGTAGAACTTGTACTCGCCTTCCGGCGCCCCTGCGAACGAGATGCTGTAGATCGCATCCTGCTCGACGAGCATCGGGCCGGAAAGGGGCTGCATCTGGTTCGGCATGCTGGCGCCGAGAACGGCCGCGGCACCCGCCGGGATGCTGTCGGCCCAGAAGGCGACGTTGTGCGGGCCGCCGGTGATGTTGTGGAAGTTGACGACGTCGCCGGCCTTGATGGTCAGGGTGGCGGGAATGAAGTGGTAGGTCTTGCCGTCGAACTCCATGCGGACGTCGTGAGTCGCGCCGGTCGGAACCGCCGCGGTCGCCGCGGGAGCCGCCGTGTCGGCCGCCGGAACCGCCGCCGGGGTCTGCTCCGGGGCCTTCTCGCCGCCGCACGCCGCCATCAGGACCGCCAAACCCGCCACCAAGCTGATCTTCTGCATCGCTGCCATGCCTCCGTAATACCGATTGGATGTGTCGCCCGCCGGATCCCCGCCTCACGCGCCCACGAGTGGCGGACTGCCCTTGTGAACGAAGGCACAAACATAAGCGAGGCCTTCCAGCCACGCGAGGGCGCCAGCCGGAGGCTATAATTCAACGCGTTCCAACCCCACCCCGAACCGGACCCCCATGCCCACGCCACCGCCCTGCAAGTCCCTCGGCCGGCAGTGCCGGTCGCTCGAGGTCACCCTCCGAATCGGCAAGATCGAGGAAGGACTCGAGTCGCTCGACCACGAGGCGACCTGGCTGCTGGGGCACACGGCCCAGCTGGATTTCGGCCGGCTACGCACCAGGAATGGGGAGCTGCTGGTTGACGCGCGGCTACACGTCCCCTGCAAGCACCTCAAGGAGGACGGGAACAGGGCTCGCTGCGATGCGCACGGATTCAGGGGCCCTTCCCCGGCCCGCCCCCGCCGACCGGCCCAGCCCCGACAGCTCGGCGGCAACCGGTTTCTCCTGGTGGACCAGCGCCGGCTGGTGAACCGCCCCGCGGTCGACGTGAAGGCAGGGCTCCCGGTCCTCGGCACCAACCCCTGCCTCGGCGCCCCCTGCCGGACCGCCGACCACACACGGGGCGCGGCCTGCTGCCGGGACCTCCAGGTCGAGATCATGTGCACCCGCGAGGAGACCCGCCTCGAGGCCCTGGTGCGAGCCCGGCAGTCCCCCTACCTGTGCAAGACCGAGCGGAACGAGGACGACTCGATCGAGGCCGAGATGATCTCGGCCTGCGGGTACCTCGGGAAGGACGGGGTGGCCTGCAGCCTCCACGGACGCGTCCGCGAGGACGGCCGGCCCGCCAAGCCCGATCTCTGCAGCGAATGGCCGGAGGGGGGCGATTTGATGCATCCGGGGTGCGTGTTCAGGAAATAGGCGGGGAAGCGGGAAAGCGGGGAAGCGGGAAAGCGGGGAAGCGGGGAAGGAAAAGCCTCTCCGGCGTCCCCCCTCTCCACATGGTGGAGAGGGGGACAGGGGGTGAGGACTAGGGGAGAGGTGGCCAGGGGGTGAGGATGTGCGTCCTGCCTCCCCAGGATCGTCCCCAGTCTGACTACCTTTGTGCAGGTCCCTGCCCCAAAGGATCCCCGTGCGCGACGAGCTCGAAACCCTGTACCTGACGACCTACGCCGCGGTGGTGCGGTTCCTGTACCGAAAGGTCTGGGACGCCGACCGCGCCGAGGACTTGGCACAGGAGGTGTTCGTGCGAGCCATGCGGCACCGGCCGGAAAAGCCCCGCGCGTGGGTGTTCGCGGTGGCGGCCAACCTGGCGCGGGACGAGGCGCGTTCCGCCATCCGGCGGAAGAAGCACCTGACGCTGCTGACCAACGAGCCGACGCAGCGGCACCAGGTCGAGCCGGACGGCGAGGAAAACGTCGAGCACGACGAGAAGATGGAAAAGGTCCGCGCGGCCCTGGCCGAGCTGTCGCAGCGGGATCGGGACGTGCTCCTGCTCTGGGACGCCGGGCTCAGCTACCCTGAAATCGCCGAGCAGTCCGGGCTGGCCGTCGGGGCCGTCGGCACGACGCTCGCCCGGGCGCGGAAACGGCTGATCGAGGCGCACGACCGGATGGAAGTCGAACGGAAGCGGAGTCATGCGGCACAATCCTGAGCCGATCCGGCACATCCCCGAGGAGGAGCTCCACGCCTACCTCGACCAGGCGCTGAGCCGGTCGCAGTGCGTGGAGATCGAGCACCACCTGGCCGGGTGCCACGTCTGTCGTGCCGAGCGCGACGGCATCGCCGCGCTCCGCGACCGGACCACCGCCTTGCTGGTGGCCGCCGCGCCGCGCCGGATTCGCCCGCGGCCCTACGCCCACCTGTCCGCTGCGCACGTGGAGCGCGCCTCCCGCCGCACCCGCCTGCTTCGCGGCGCCGGGTGGGCCGCCAGCGTAGTGGCTGCCATCGGCCTCGGCTGGGGCCTCAACCAGTGGTCGACTCCGGGTACGGCCACCAGCGGAGAGCCCACGGCTGCGGTGGCCTCCACCGCGGGCCAGCCGCCGGAGACCCCGATCCGCACGAATACCCCGACGCAGGTCGCGACCCTCACTGCCCCGTCGCGACCGGTCGCCGCTCCCACCCGCACAGAGCCATCCCCCGCCGAGACCGCCACCCACGAACCGCCGCCCCCTCCCCGGCCGGCCACATCGGAACTGGCGTCGCTGGCCGGCACCTCCGCCGCGAGCGAGCCGGTGCTGACGGGTGTCTGGCGGACGGTGGCGTGGAGCAACACTCAGGCGGAGCAGGAGGAATGGGTGCCGAGAGTGGACGGGGTGCCGGTGGTGCAGGTGAAGCAGCGGCAGGCGCCGGAGGGCGGGCGGCCGATCACCCTGGTCACCCAGATCCTGGCCAACGGCGAGATGATCAGCACCGTGGAAGGCCCCGCCACCGAGGTGGCGGCCCTCCTCTCCCAGCAACCCGGCCAGAGCGCCAGCGCCGAACTGCAGGACATGGAGGCAGCGCCGAGGCCCCTGCCCGCCGAAGGCTCGCGACCGGCCGCCCCCGGCAGCGCACCGCGCACGCTCGCCATCTTCGGCAGCGCGCCGCCGGACTCGCTGAAGGCGTTCATGCTGAGGGTGAAGTAAGCGGGGAAGCGGGGAAGCAGGGAAGCGGGGAAGCGGGGAAGCGGGGAAGCGGGGAAGCGGGGAAGCGGGGAAGCGGGGAAGCGGGGCCGAAGATGGCAAACGGGGACGATGCCGCAAGGCACCGTCCCCGTATTCGTTCACCAATCGACCTTCCCCGCTTCCCCGCTTCACCGCCGCGCGGTCAGCTGACCTCCGGATCCGGCAGGAAGTCTCTCGCCTTCTCATCATGATCGAAGTGATCCTCCACCGCATGATGCCGCTCGGCCATGACGGTGATCTCGGCCAGACGCGGGGAGACCATCGGGAAGGCCCGCGCAAAGAGGCCGTACGCCAGGAAGAAGAGGCCGGCCATCAGGAGGGTCGGGCCGAGCTCCGGCAGGCCGAAGGTCGGGCCGTCGAGCTCGGTGACGGATGGCATCACCAGCAGGTACCGCTCGAGCCAGAGCGCCACGAGCGAGACGGTGGCGAAGAGCGCCATCGTGCCGGGGAACTTCTTCGGGCCCACGCCGAGCAGCCCGATGAAGGGGATGAGGAACATCCCGAGGAAGACCGCCCGCCCGATCGGGAGCCAGGTGCCCCAGAGCCGCGCGAAGACGAAGCCGGTCTCCTCGGGGAGGTTGCCGTACCATATGACCAGGAACTGGGCGAACATGAGATAGGCCCAGAACACCGTGAAGCCGAAGCAGAGCTTGCCGAGGTCGTGCCGCTGCTTGGGCGAGATCAAATTCCAGACGCCGGTCTGGGTGCCGGCATACATGACCGTGAGCGCCAGCAGCATGTGGGCGCCGAGGAAGGAGCCCATGAAGTAGAAGCCGCCGAGGAGGTTCGAGAACCAGTGCGGCTGCAGCGCCATGATGCCGTCGAACGCCACCATGGTGAACACCATCGCGTATGTGGCGGCGTAGAGCGGCGCCAGCCGGTGCAGGCGGGCCTCATGCGCGGCGCGGCCCGCCTCGCTGTTGTCGAAGCCGGCCAGCATCCGGTCGTACCGCGCCCGGCGCGCGCCTTCCGCCTGGCCGGCGGTGTCGGCGATGTCGGGGAGGAGGTCGGCGCGGATCAGGCGCCAGCCGAGGTAATAGAGCGCGCTCAACCCGACGAGCAGCCTGCCGAACATCCAGGGCTTCGACAGCCAGAGCGCCTTGGCGTGCGCCATCGAGTGGAGCTGCTCCTGCATGGGGCCGTAGATGTGGTCGTAGCCCAGCGTGAAGATCAGCACCAGCCCGAGGAGCGACACCGGGAAGAAGGCGACCGCCGCCTCCGCGAAGCGCAGCACCACCCCCGACCACTTCGCCTTGACGATCTTGTGCACCGCGGCGATGGCCACCGACCCGCCGGCCAGCCCGGTGAAGTAGAGCCAGTTGACGTGGAACAGCTGCCAGGCGCGGTCGGCCGCCTCGCCCGTGAGCGACAGGGCAAAGAGTGCCGCGCCGACGACGGCCAGCAACCCGCCGCCCACCACGAAGAGCTGGAAGCGGCCCCCGGCTGCATGGCCGGACAGCCGGCCGCGAAGGACGGCGTCGCTCATGGCTTGCCTCCCGCCGCCGGGGCCACCGCGGACTGCAGCTGCCGCACGTAGTTGACGACCTGCCAGCGGTCGTCCTGCTCGGTGATCTTGTCGCCGTACTTGCCCATGATGCCCCGGCCGTAGCGCGTGATACTGTAGAGGTAGCCGTCGGTGTACCCGATGGCGCGCGGGGTCAGCAGGGAGGGCGCGGCCACCTTCGGCCCGACGGGACCGTCCCCCGCCCCGGCCACGCCGTGGCACACGGCGCAGAAGGTGTGGTAGAGCGTGTCGCCGCGCGCCGTGGGGATCCGGTCGGTCGGGTTGACCAGCTTGTCCGCGGTGGTGGTGTTGGCCATGGCCCACTCGGCGGACCAGTCCACCTCGCCCCCGGTGACCGGGACCGTGCCCGGCGGGGTGTTGCGCGGGACGCCGAGCCGCGAGTAGGGCCAAACGGCCTGCGAGGAGATCATGTGGTCGAACCACGGCACCTGCGCCAGGAGGTTGTCGGGCGAGGGCACGTCGTTGTACCAGGTATTGCACCCGGTGCCGGCCGCGAGGAGCAGCGCGAGGGCGAGGACGGGCCGCGGACTACGCCGCATGCGTCACCTCCACCGACCCGGCGCGCTTGAGCAGGCTCTCGACGGCCGCCGCCTGCTCGGCGCGGCAGGGGACGAACACCCCGATGTGGTCATCGGAAAACTTCTCGCTGTAGGGGACCCGCTTCCGGGCGTTCACGACCGACATGATGATGACGCCGGCCACGGTGCTGAGCGCGCCGAGGAGGATCATCAGCTCGAACCCGAGCACGACGTAGGGCGGCACGGTGGCGATCGGCTTGCCGCCTACCAGCAGCGGCCAGTCGTTGGACATCCAGAAGGTCATCGCGAAGCCTGCGGCGCACCCGGTGAGCCCGCCGACGAGGGTGAAGAGGCGGACGGGGCTGACCGGGTGGTCGAGCACCTCTTCGATCTCGTGATTGGGCGCCGGCGTGTAGACCGTCAGGTCGGTGTGCCCCTGCGCCTTGAGGGCGCGGATCGCGTCCGTCGCGGCGTCGACGTGTACGAAGCTGCCGAGGACGCCTGGCGTCATGGTCGCCATCAGTGGCCTCCCCGCTTCCTGGGGAACGGGATCGTTTCCTTGATTTCCTGGATTGCGACGATCGGGAACGTCCGGGCGAAGAGCAGGAAGTACATCCCGAACCACCCGAAGGAGCCGGCCAGGATGCCCCAGTCCGCCCAGGTCGGGTTCAGCTGGCCCCACGCCCAGGGCTCGTAGTCGTTGCTGAGCGACGAGACGATGATGACATACCGCTCGAACCACATCCCGATGTTGATGAAGATCGAGATGATGAACAGCGCCGTCAGGTTGGTCCGGATCTTCCGGAACCAGAGCAGCTGCGACACGAAGGCGTTGCAGATGATCATGCTCCACCCCGCCCACCACATCGGCCCGAACGCCCGGCGCCAGAAGGTGACCTGCTCGAACGGGTTCCCGCTGTACCACGCCACGAAGTACTCCATGGCGTAGGCGTAGAACAGGATGGACCCGGTGAAGAGCGTCAGCTTGGCCAGGTTGTCGAAGTGGTAGTCCACGATCATGTGCTCCACGCGGAGCATCTTCCGGAGCGGGATCAGGAGCGTGAACACCATGCCGATGCCGGAATAGATGGCGCCGGCCACGAAGTACGGCGCGAAGATCGTCCCGTGCCAGCCCGGGATGATGGACATGGCGAAGTCCCACGACACCACCGAGTGCACCGAGAGCACCAGCGGCGTGGCCAGGGCCGCCAGGTAGAGGTAGCCGCGGGTGTAGTGGCGCCACTGGTTGTCGCTGCCGGTCCAGCCGAGGGAGCAGGCCGCATAGAGCTTCTTGCGCCAGCCCGACACCTGGTCCCGCACCGCCGCGATGTCCGGCACCAGGCCGACCACGAGGAAGGTGGTGGAGACGGTGAGGTAGGTGGAGATGGCGAAGACGTCCCACAGCAGCGGCGACTTGAAGTTGGGCCAGAGGTAGCGCTGGTTCGGGTACGGCAGCAGCCAGTAGAACACCCACTGGCGGCCGATGTGGATGATCGGGAAGAGGCCGGCCGTCATGACCGCGAACACCGTCATCGCCTCGGTGGCCCGGTACACCGCCGTCCGCCATTGCGAGCGGAAGAGGAAGAGGATGGCCGAGATCAGGGTGCCGGCGTGCCCGATGCCGACCCAGAAGACGAAGGTCGTGATGTAGGTGGACCACATGACCGGCGGGTTGTAGCCCGCGAGCCCGAGGCCCTCCTTCAGGAGCATCACGAAGGTGAAGAGGCCGACCAGGAAGAGGCCGACGGCGCCGGCCAGCATCATCACGTAGCCGCGGCTGGGGGTACCGAGGGTGGCCACGACGTCGCGGGTGACCTCCGCGTGCGTCTGCGCGGGCGTGTACGCGTGGGCCATCGCTACGCCTCCGCCCCGGTGAGGACCTTGGCCAGGTAGGTGATCGACGGGCGCACGTTGGTCTCCTCGAAGACATGGTACCCGCGCGGGTCGGCGGCGCTCAGCGCCACCCGGCTGGCGGGGTCCATCCGGTCGCCGAAGATGATGGCGTCCGAGGGGCAGGCCTGCGCGCAGGCGCTCGTCACGTCGCCGTCGCGGAGGCCGCGGCGCTCGAGCGCCGCCGCGTTCTGCGCGCCGCGGATCCGCTGCACGCAAAAGGTGCACTTCTCCATGACGCCGCGGGCCCGGACGGTCACGTCGGGATTGAGCTGCAGGTTGAGCGGCTCGGGGAACGCCTTCTTGTTGTAGGCGTACCAGTTGAAGTACCGCACCTTGTAGGGACAGTTGTTGCTGCAGTACCGCGTGCCGACGCAGCGGTTGTACACCTGGCCGTTCAGCCCGTCCGGCGTGTGGTAGGCCGCGTAGACCGGGCAGACCGGCTCGCAGGGCGCGTTGGCGCAGTGCTGGCAGAGCATCGGCACGAAGCGGGTCTCCAGCGGCTCGCCCTCCTCGCCGCCCTCGTAGTACCGCTCGATCCGCATCCAGCTCATCTCGCGGCCGCGGAGCACGTCCGCCTCGCCCACGGTCGGGATGTTGTTCTCGGCGTAGCAGGCGGTGACGCAGGCGGAACAGCCGGTGCACTTGGCCAGGTCGATCGTCATCCCCCACTGCGGATGGTCGCCGGCGTAGTTGCCTTTCAGCGTCGCCGCCTTCTGCGCCGCCGCGAAGCCCGCGATCGCGTCGAGCTCGCGCGCCGTGTTGATCTCGTGCGCGCCGCCGCCCGCCTCCTCGTGGTGCGCCTCTTCCGGGGTCAGCCCCCTCCGCGCCGCGCCCAGCGACATCGCCTCCGCCACCCCCCGCCCGAGCTGGCGGTTGCTGCCCTCGGTCTTGGCCACCTTCTGGTAGCGGCGGGTCTTCTCGAGCCTCACCCGCGTGGAGACGTACGGCACGAAGGCCGCGTCGCCGGGAGCCGCCAGGAGGTCGAGGGCGTTGGCGCCGCGGCCGGTGGCGTACTGTCCGAAGCTCGTGTGCCCGTATCCGAGTGGCGCCGACAGCACGTCGCGGCGGATGCCGGGGTAGAGATACGCCGGCGCCTCGATGCTGCCCGATGCCGAGACGAGCCGCAGGATCTCACCTTCGCGGACGTCGTACTCCGCCGCCGTTTCGGGGTGGATCTCGATCCAGGACTGCCAGGTGATCTTGGTGACGGGATCGGGGTTCTCGAGCAGCCACGGCTTGTCGGTGCCGCGGCCGTCGTAGAGAAGCGAAGAAGCCGACGGCGCGAAGAGGAATTCACCCTCGCCGGTGAAGGCGGGGGAGGTGCCGACCACCGACTGCGCGCCGGGCGCGAGCTTGACCGCCGACACCGGCGCGGCGTCGTACAGGCCGCCCGCGGCGAGGGTCGTGACCCAGAAGGTGGGGAAGTCCCCTGCGCCCCGGGCCTTGGCCACACCCTGCCACCGCGCCTTGAGGTACTCCTCCCACGACGCCGCCTGCAGGGAGGCGAGCGGACCGCCAGCCGCCTTGGCCGCCCGGAGGAGGACCTCGCCCGTGGGCAGGGTATCGAAGACCGGCTCCATGACCGGCTGCATGAGCGACTGGACTCCGGCGCGGGGCCGGAGGTCGTCCCAGCGCTCCAGGCCGTGCGATTCCGGCAGGAGGAGGTCGCAGAGCGCCGCGGTCTCGTCGAGCACCAGCGCCGTGGACACCTTGTACGGCACCTTGGCCATCGCCGCGGCGAAGCCGGACGACTTGGGCAGGGCGTACACCGGGTTGGCCTCGTGGACCACGAGCACCGCGATCTCGCCCGCCTCCATCTGCTTCTGGAGCGCGGCGAGCGCGGCGTAGCCGTCGCCCGCGTCGAGGTCGGCCCCGAAGCGCACCGTCGTGCCGACGTTGCCGGCCACGTAATTCAGGATGTTCACCGCGGCGCAGAGCTGCGCGGCGCCGGCGTGCTGGCTCCCGATGCCGCCCGCCACCGCCAGGCTCGGTTCGGCGGAGACGAACTCGCGGGCCAGGAGCTTGATCTGGTCCGCGGTCAGCCCGGTTTGCTGGGCGATCTGCTCCGGCGCGTACGCCGCGAGCATGCCGCGCAGCGCCACCGCGTCGGCCGGCGCGCTGCTCCGCTCGGCCAGGATGACCTGCGCCATCGAGAGCGCGATGGCGGCCTCGGCGCCCGGGACGATGGCGAACCACTCGTCCGCGTTCATGCCGGTGAGCGACATCCGCGGCGAGAGCGCCACGTGCCGCGACTTCGTGCCGTCATGGTAGCCGTGGGAGGCCGCGAACCCGCGCTGGTTTTCCACCGGGGCGAGCCAGGTCTCCAGGAAGTCGGCGCCGAAGGAGACGATGAACTTCGCGCTGGCGAAGTCGTGCGAGGGGAGGCCCGCCACGCCGAAGACCTGGCGGTTGGCGGCCACCATCGGCTCGTGGTCGAACGGCTGGTACCGGACGACCCGGCCGCCCAGCGCCGCAGTCCACGCGGCCAGGAGGTCAGAGAAGGTGCCCCGCCCCGCGCCCGAAATGACCGCCAGCCTGCCGCCGGCGGCGCTCGCCTTGGCCGCGAACTCGGCGATGGCGTCGTTCCACGGGATGTCCGCCGTGCCGCCGTCGGCCTGGCGGTTCTTCGGGCCGCGCACGCGGTTCGGGTTGTACAGCGACTGCAGCCCCGCCTGCCCCCGCGCGCACAGCTTGCCGGCGTTGACCGGGTGCGCGGGGTTGCCCTCGAGCTTGATGGCCCGTGCCTCGCGCGTCTTGACGTGGAGCCCGCAGCCGGCGGCGCACTCGGTGCAGGTGCTGGCGTAGTAGGTGGGGATGCCGGGCACCTGGTCCTCGGACTGCACCAGGTACGGAATCAGCTTCTGCACCCGGTCCGTGGAGCAACCGCTGAGCGCCGCCGTGCCCGCCCCGGTCACGCCGAGGACGGTCAGGAAGCGCCGTCGGTCCATCCCGGTGTCTTGCGTCTCGTCCATTGCTGCGCCTCGAGGGCTGGCAGTCGCTAGTAGTGGCAGACGGAACAGTCGCGCGACACGTTCCGCTCCAGGTGGCAGTTGATGCAGAAGCCCATGTTGTTCACGTTGTTCACCTTGAACACCTGGGGCGTCCGGGTCACGTCGCCGTGGCAGGTGGCGCAGGCGTTGGGCCCCATGGCGTTGATGTGGCGCATGTGGGGGAAGTGCGCGTGCCGGGCCAGGAAATAGACCCGGTTCCACTCGACTGGCGTGTTCGTGTTGTACGCGTCGCGCACCTTGGCGATTTCCCGTTGCGCCGTCGAGTCGGTCCCGCCGATGACCAGGTGGCAGTTCATGCAGGTGGCCATGCTCGGGATGCCCGGCTCCGAGGAGACCGACACCGAGTAGTGGCAGTACTGGCAGTTGATCTTGAACTGGCCGGCGTGGATGTCGTGGCGGAAGAAGATCGGCTGGCGGGGGCCCTTGAGCGCCGCCGAATCGGACACGGTCAGCACCGGTGCGAGGAGCGAGTCGTTGACGGCGGGCGCTGCCTGCCTGGTGGCCGCGGCATCGCGGGCGAGAAACGCCACAGCCAAAGCCAGGAGGAGCGTCCCGCCGAAGACCGAGGCCAGCTTACGCATGAGCCGTCACCATAATCCAGAAGGGAGACCGGAACTGCTCGTTTGTGAAACAATTCACGAGGTTGCAAGTGCAACAGAGGGAAACGCGTTGCCCTGCGCGGCCCGTATTATACGCCCGGCCAACGGAATGACAACCCTATGTGACGCAAGAATATCAGATATTTTCGTTCGGAATTGCTGAAATCACCCAGCCGCCCGCCGCAATGAGCCCGGAGGCGCCTCCGCCCGCATCCATTCCGCCTTCTTTTTCGCGAACCCGAGGAACGCCGTGGCCAGCCGCTGATCGGACAGCGCCAGCCAGCACCAGCGGACCGGTCCGGTCCGCTGCGCTTCGGTGATCGCCTGGGTCACCACCGCGGGGAGGCGGGAGTCATCCACCTTCCGCTCCTCCACGTCCGAGATGGTGAAGGTGGCGCTGACGC
>Ga0209507_1002821_pt1 | contig 11385 bp, 10 predicted proteins | sample AD_UKC028_MetaG_FD_184414 | JGI IMG/M metagenome (GOLD analysis project Ga0209507, IMG submission 184414) | Active sludge microbial communities of municipal wastewater-treating anaerobic digesters from USA - AD_UKC028_MetaG (SPAdes) (version 2) | ecosystem: Engineered > Bioreactor > Anaerobic >...
GGGCAGACTGCAAAGACAGGAGGTTCGTTGAAATGGCGGGTATCCGTAATCCTAGGTTGATTTTATGTTGTGCGGCGCAATATTGTGACGACATAAATGTATCGTTTGCGTCGTTCGTCCCAGTTCGGCCACAAGGAGACATACCGGCAAGGAGGCGGCTGTGTCCGCTACGCATTACCTAACGGACCGATTCAACGTAAAGACTCTGACAAACACCGGTTCGGATAGAACAAATTTGTAGAGCTATTAACTCTATTGTAGAGTGTGTTCATGAACACATGGATTTCACTCATCACCAGCCTCCCCACCGAGAACGCCACGGCCCGCATGCGCGCCTGGCGCAGCCTCAAAGCCTCGGGAGCCGCCGTCCTGCGCGATGGCGTCTATCTGATGCCGGGTCGGGAGGATTGCCAACACACACTGGACACTGTTGCTGCTGACGTTCGGGCTGCGGAAGGGACGGCGCTGGTTGTTCGTCTTGAGGAACCAACCGATGGCAACTTTGTGGCCCTGTTCGACCGCAGCGCCGACTTTGCGAGCGTGCTGGCTGATATTTCGTCTGCACGCGAGGTGCTCACTCCGGACACGGCCAATGAGGCGCTGAAACAGGCGCGCAAGCTACGCAAAGCGTTCGCCAACCTGGCAGCCATCGACTTCTTCCCCGGCGAAGCCCAGAAACAGGCCGACGAGGCCTTGCGCGACCTTGAACAGCGGGCTGCCTGGGCTTTGTCACCCGATGAACCGCATCCAGTCAACGACGACATCTCCCGGCTGAACATCCAGGACTACCAGGGGCGAGTCTGGGCAACGCGACGGCGTCCTTGGGTGGACAGGCTGGCCTGTGCCTGGCTGATTCGTCGCCATATCGACCCGCAAGCCAAACTGCTCTGGCTGGCGACACCGGCCGATTGCCCGGCGGATGCCTTGGGCTTCGACTTCGACGGTGCGACCTTCACCCATGTTGGCGCCCGAGTGAGCTTCGAAGTCCTGCTCGCCAGCTTTGGCCTGGAAACCCCGGCCTTACAACGTTTCGGCGCCTTGGTTCATTTCCTGGATGTCGGTGGCGTACAGCCCCCAGAGGCCTCCGGTATTGAGAGTGCACTGGCCGGCATGAGCGACACCATCAACGATGACGACCAACTCCTGGCCTTGGCCAGCGCCATCTTCGACGGACTACTGGCCTCCTTTGAGAAAGGCCCGAAATCATGAATACCCTGACAGCAAAACCCCAACCCCTTGATGAGCAGCCTACCAACGTCAGCTTCTGGCAAGCCTTCCTGTTCTGGCTGAAGCTTGGCTTCATCAGCTTTGGCGGCCCCGCTGGGCAGATTGCCATCATGCATCAGGAATTGGTGGAGCGCCGGCGCTGGATTTCCGAGCGCCGCTTCCTGCACGCGCTCAACTTCTGCATGGTGCTGCCCGGCCCGGAAGCCCAGCAGTTGGCCACCTACATCGGGTGGCTGATGCATCGGACCTGGGGCGGCCTCATCGCGGGTGGGTTCTTCGTGCTGCCCTCGCTGTTCATTTTGATTGGCCTGTCTTGGGTCTATATCGCCTTTGGCGATGTGCCGCTGGTGGCCGGCCTGTTCTACGGTATCAAACCCGCCGTGACGGCCATTGTCTTCCAGGCGGCACATCGTATTGGCTCCCGTGCGTTGAAGAACAACGTGCTGTGGGCGATTGCTGCGGTGTCCTTTGTCGCCATCTTTGCGCTGAATGTGCCGTTCCCGGCCATTGTTGCGGCAGCTGCGGCGATTGGCTACTTTGGCGGACGCATCGCCCCGGACAAGTTCAAGGCCGGTGGCGGCCATGGCAAGGCAGACAAGTCGTTTGGCCGAGCGCTGATTGACGACGACACACCGACGCCTGAACATGCCCTGTTCGCCTGGAGCAAGCTGGCCAAAGTCGCTCTCATCGGCATGCTGCTGTGGCTGGTTCCGATGGTCGTGCTGACCGCCCGTTACGGTTGGGAGCACACCCTGACGCAGATGGGCTGGTTCTTCACCAAGGCTGCCTTGCTGACCTTCGGCGGCGCCTATGCCGTGCTGCCCTATGTCTATCAGGGGGCTGTGGACGGCTATGGCTGGCTGACGCCGCCCCAGATGATTGATGGCCTGGCGCTGGGTGAAACGACACCGGGGCCGCTCATCATGGTTGTCACCTTCGTTGGCTTTATCGGTGGCTATATCAAGTCCGTATTTGGTCCGGATAGCCTGTTTCTGGCTGGTGCCGTGGCAGCTACTGTGGTCACCTGGTTCACCTTCTTGCCATCCTTCGTCTTCATCCTGATGGGAGGGCCCTTCATCGAGACGACCCACAACGACCTGAAGTTCACCGCACCGCTGACCGCCATTACGGGAGCAGTCGTTGGCGTCATCCTAAACTTGGCCCTGTTCTTTGGTTACCACGTCTTGTGGCCGAAAGGATTAGACGGTTCGTTCGAGTGGGTATCAGCCCTCATCGCCTTGGGAGCTGCCGTTGCGCTATTCCGCTTCAAGGCAAACGTCATCCACGTCATTGCAGGCTGCGCAGTCATCGGCTTCCTGCTCAAGACGTTCATTCTGTGAACCTTGCCCTGCGCGCACGATGGCCTATCGCCGTGGCGCTCATGGCCGTCACCCTCAATGCGATTGCAGCCGACAAGGACCGGGGGACTCTGCGCGGTGAGGCGCTGACGTACAGCTTCACCAACCAGGATTTCGGCGATGGTGTGCACTTTGCCTACCAGTTCCTGGGAAGAGGGGAATTGCAGGGCATGAACATGGGCAAGCCCGCCCAAGGACGCTGGCGGGTTGCTGGCAATGAGCTGTGCTGGCGCTGGGCAAAGTCCAAGGACCCCGAGGAGTGCTACGAGGTGCGCCGGCAAGGCCCAAGGGTTCGCCTTTTCCTAGATGGACAGGAAGTGCTGTCTGGCAACCTGACCCCATTACCACCCAAACCAACGGAGGTGCCTCGATGAAATGGATTACACGCGAACGACCCAAGATTGACCGCATCGCCTGCCCCTGGCTGGTCAGTCGGTTTGTCGATGAAAGCCCGGAGTTTCTCTACGTTCCGGCCGGAGATGTGATGCGGATTGCGGCCGAGACGGGCGCTATTCCCTACGACGTGCCCCACGTTGAACTGGGCCACCACGGCGACCAGTGCAGCTTCGATGCCTTCATCGCCAAGTACCAGCTACAGGATGCAGCGCTCAACAAGCTGGCGCTCATCGTGCGCGGTGCTGATTGCGGGCATCCGGGGCTATCCAAGGAGGCGGCGGGTCTGTTGGCCATCTCCAAAGGGTTGTCGTTGAATTTCGCCAATGACCACGAGATGCTGGCCCATGGCATGGTTATCTATGACGCGCTTTACGCCTGGTGCGCCGACACTCCCTTGAAGCAGGTTGGGCGGTTTCTGGGGTTGAAGTGATTGGTCGTTGGTTGCTACCGAAAGGAGTTGCCCCGGTAGTCCAGCCCCTTCTGATTGGCAAGGCACTGCGGGCCTTCGCCGACGGTTATGTAGCGGTTCTACTCCCGGCCTACCTGCTGGCACTGGGCTTTGGAACGCTCGATGTCGGCATCCTTAGCACCGCCACCTTGCTAGGTTCGGCGCTCGCCACGCTGGCCGTCGGAGCCTGGGGACATCGCTTCCATCACCGGCGCCTCCTCCTTGGTGCGGCGCTGCTCATGCTCAGCACCGGACTGGCCTTTGCCAGCATGTCGGCGTTCTGGCCCTTGCTCCTGGTCGCTTTCATTGGCACCCTGAATCCCAGTTCCGGGGATGTCAGCGTGTTTCTGCCGCTTGAGCATGCGCGCTTGGCCGAGTCCAGCCAAGGTGCTACTCGCACCGCTTTGTTTGCGCGCTATTCTTTGTTGGGTGCCCTGTTTGCAGCACTGGGGGCATTGGCCTCGGGTCTGCCGCAACTGCTGGTGGCGACCCTCGGTATCGAGCAGCTGACGGCATTCCGGGTGATGTTCGTGTTTTATGGGATGGTTGGCGGCGCGGTCTGGTTTCTGTATCTCAGCTTGCCGGCGCCGGAGCATGAAGTCGAGGTACCACCAGCGCTGCCACTTGGCGAATCGAAAGGCGTCGTTGTCAGATTGGCGCTGCTGTTCTCCTTGGACTCCTTTGCGGGAGGCCTGGCTATCAACACCTTGATGGCGCTTTGGTTCTTTCAGCGATTCGACCTGTCACTGCTGGCAGCTGGCAATTTTTTCTTCTGGGCGGGAATGTTATCAGCGGTGTCCCAGCTCATTGCGCCGAAGGTGGCTGAGCGCATTGGCTTGGTGAACACGATGGTATTCACCCATATCCCCGCCAGCCTCTGCCTCATTGTGGCGGCATTTGTGCCCAGCCTCGAACTGGCATTTGCACTGCTCTTCATGCGGGCTTTGTTATCGCAGATGGATGTGCCGGTACGCAGCGCCTTCGTGATGGAGGTGGTGACACCGGCAGAGCGTGCTGCGGCGGCAAGCTTTACGGCCGTCCCTCGTAGCCTGGCCTCGGCCATCAGTCCAACCATTGGCGGTGCGATGTTTGCAGTGGGTTGGCTAGCTGCACCACTGGTGGCTTGCGGGGTATTGAAGATTGCCTACGACCTGATGCTTTGGAAGGCATTTCGACGGCACGACCAAGGAGCTTGAGGTTCGGCTGTCGGAATGTCATATGGCAGCTATCGGCGCTGAAGCCGACGTTTTCCAATCGAGGCCTGAATGTCCGAGAAGGGCTGCAACTGAGCCACCCACCGGTTTTTATATTAGCCGGGAGCAGGAATCCGTTTGTTGCAAAGCAGCGTGCAATTTAGCGATCATCAGTGCCGGAAAGCACGAGGAAGGCGAGGTGAATGAACTGTAGGCTGGTGTTGAGCTTGCGTTCGCAGTTTTTCCATAAGCGTCGGCATTTCTCGATCCAGGCGAATGATCGCTCGACTATCGTCAGCGCAGGAGCGGCGTAGCGGGCGGACACACCTCGTCGAGCCGCATCCGCACCAATTTCAGTTCTTCGGCAAGCTCTACGATACGCCGGTTCGCGCTTGCAAGCTGAGACTGTGCTATGTCACGCTGGAGGATCACCTCTTCAAGGTGCCCTTGTTGTTCCTGGCGCGCCTTGCGCTGCTTGAGTAACGTCTGCCGCTTGGAGGGACGCTCATCCTGATGTAGTTCGACGTACGCCTGTATCTCGCGGATCAGGGACGGATACCGCGATTTGCGCAACGCGGATGGGTCGCAATCTGATTCCTTCGCCACGTTGTTCTGGGAGACCGGCGTACCCTTGGGCAGCACCTTCGGTTCATCGGCCTTCAGCCGTTCAAAAGCTTGGAGGAAGCGCTGACCAGCAGTAAGTTGACTAACTTCTGACGACATTGAGAAAGTTCTCCAATCCCTTGCGCTCTGCAAGTAATGAGTGATGACGAGGGCTGCCGGCCGGTACACGCGCCAGTTCCTGATCGAGTTGCTTGAGTTCATTCTCCACGGCCGGCGCCTTGGTCCTGTCGTAGAGCACGTCGCTGCACGGCTTATTGCTATCGCCACCTGCACAGTGGGCAATGGACTCGATTCCCCCGTAGCTGCAATTGCCACGCTTGGCGCAGCCACCCAAGCGGGTTTCCCTCCAGAACACCTCCCCGCGCCGGGCGGCCTGCGCGAGTTCCTTGGCGTCCTTGCCAGAGACGAGATTTACGATAATTGCCTGCTTCTGGTCGCCGGAGTGTGGGGAAACGAAGCGATTGCCCATGGCGGCGAGAATGGACTGTGCCATGGCTTCATACATGGCCGCGATAACCACACCCTCCACCTCTTCATTGAGGTGCAGCTTGGTATAGCCACGGCCGTAATAAAGAGGCATGAGGCGCGAAGAGTGCTTCATCTGAAACTGCATCGAGGAATCGGAAAGCAGTCCGCTGGCGAACATATTGACAGCCCCGGTGCGGCGCAGCTGATGCCATGCCAGAGGCCATACTTCACCGACCACAAACCCCTTCTTCGAGCTCAGGTTGGGCGTCAGCATGCGCGCAACTTTCAGATCCTCTTCGGTAATCCGAAGCTGCTCCACATCGAGCAGACGCGGGTATTCTGCAATAATTTCTGCGTAAGGTTGCGGATACGGCCTCAGCGCGTAGTATCTCACTCGACTACCAGACCACGGTTCAAACGGCCTGCCGAATAGATAAGGGTTGGCCTGATCGGCATCGGTCGGTCGAATATTTGGATGCGCTGCCGCGCATCGCATGCGCAGGCGGGCAATACTGGTCATGGCGGCAACGGCCACTTCAGCGCTCGGACTGGTCGGCCACCGCGCGTCTAAGTCCCGATCAGTCTTGGTCGTTTCCCCGCAGATGATCGGTACGCGCCCCAACTTCGAATCCTCCTCCCACAGCAGGCAATCCGCGCGAAGAGATGCGGCCTCCTTGATGCGCTGAAGCGTGAAATTGGCGATGTAAGCCATGCCCACGTACTGGATAAGGGTCAGATATCCGTTAAATTGATGCAAGTTCATCTTTTTGACATAGGGCCCCGTCCAACGCTCCAAGAGAGCGTCGATACCATAGCGTTCGGCCGTCATGCTGAATGGTCCATGGAACTTACATCCAGATCGGACCCCCCAATTTTCGCCATCGGGTTCCTGGAAAGGCGCACGAGAGGACTTGGGTTTCGATGTCATGGCACCCTGCAACGAACCGTAATTATGTGCGTACGCGTCAACGCAAAAATTGAAGCAGTCTTCGACTTGCTGCTGGTGCGCAAGAAAATCATCAAGGCACTCACGCAGACGAGTGACCTGGTACGTCCAGATCCGCGGCGGTATGTAGGCCGTTTGTTCCGTCTCGTGGTCAGGGCGCGCAGCCATGAGGCGCTTGATCCCATCGCCGTCTACGAAAACGAAACCGATTTTCTCGCGTGAATCCCATAGGCGGTGCAACTCGACGATGGCCGTATCGTATACGCCGGACGTGAGGATAGAGGGCACATTTTCCAGCACCTTGGGATAGCGTACGAGTTCGCTTGCCAGGATGCCCTCGCGGCTGCAAAGAGCAACGATAGCGCGAATAGGGGAGAAGAAACTGCTAACCAACGAACTGGTGGTTGCTGCCGCCCGGGGACCCCACATACGCCAAGTCGTCATCAGCCGTAGCAAATCAGCATTGGCTCGATCGAGTAGCATCGCATGCCCGGTATCTGGGCCGTCGCCAAAGTTTATGGTACACATCTTACCGGCCCAGGGCGAAAGGTCCCACACCGGATCACCCCAGCATGACAGGACCTTACCGTCGCGATCTTCGCTAACCACCCAATCCCTCGGAGGCGGCCAGCTTGGTGGCCGGAAACACCGATGAGATGGCGTCATCCAATCGGACTTCAGGCGCAAACCAAATTCTTCGAGTGCAACACTCACGCCGTTTCCTCCATGTCTTGGATCAGGCGTAGCCAATCTGGGTGGTAGTTGCCTTCCTCGACGCGCGCCAAGGCTTCATCGACCCAGCCCTGGCGCTGCTTATTGGATTCGAGGAACCAGCGCAGCTTGTCAGAAAGTCGCACAATGGCGTACTCGGCTGGATGGGTCTCTTGGGAAGCCTGAGGCTTGTGCCATTTGCCGATTTCGATGGTCTTGAGGTACCGAAAACAACCCAACGACCAAACGTAGTCCTGACTGTCAATGTCACGGTGGTGCTCGCACCACAGACACCCGGACGCCTGGATGCAATCGGGTCGCGGCGCATCCTTCGGCATGTTCTGCATGGGTACTGACTGGCCGTCGCACTCACCCGGCGCAGCAGGGACGGTGCGCGCAAGCGCCGGGTCAGCCTGCGACCAGAAGCGCGTCATTTCCGCCATGGCGCGCTGTTGACTGGGTCTCTCGTAGACACCAATCAGAGTTTGCTGAGTATGTTGTGCCATTTCCGCCGTCAAGTCGGGGTCACCATTGCGGCGAAGAAGCCAGTTAACCCGTGTGTTTCGTAGCGCCGACGGAGGAACGAAGCTCAGACTGAGGTTCTTGCACGTTTCTCGGAGACGGTCGAATTTGCGTGAAGTCTTCTCCGCGCGTCCAAACGGGCGCACAAAGGGAAACAACAGCTCAGAGTCCGGAAACAACTGGCGGCGCCAAGCAAGGTAACGCTCGAAATGTGGCTTGAAGTCCTTAAATACCTCGAATAGAACCTCCCCTCCCTTTCGATACTTCCAGTCCTTGACGCGGTAACCGTCGAGATGACTGGCATAGTAGAAGTTACGCAATTTCTCCTGCTGAGCCTGCGCGAGGTTCATACCGGTCTGACCGATGAACATCAAGAGTTCCACCTCAATGCGTAGGTTGGCCAATGGATAGCGGGTGCGTAGGGTGCCGTCACCCTCATGTGCAGCCCACTTCACGGCCGACATTTTGGCCTTGTAGCGTCGTTGGGGCGTATCCAGTTTGGCAACCTTCGGTTCTATGCTATGGGGCTTTCCCCAACCGGACCATTCCACCATTTCCCCGCCGCTACGCAAGGGAATACGGACAGGGAGCGAACTCCGGAGCACCACGTCGACCGCCAAGCCGTCGCAAATGTCCTGTAATAGATGGCCGAATGCGAATGTCTCTTGCAAGTTCTGCTTCTCCGCCTGTACCCCGCGTGCAGTCTTGCGCTGCGGTGGGCTGCGCAACCGCGTCATCTCCATGAGCGGCGTCTGCCGACCCAGAGCAATGTCCAGAACAGTACTAACCTCGGCTCCTTGATGATAGGCAGATCGCTCTTTGATATCGCGGACAACGCGATGGCGATGTACCAGGGAGTCCGTCCAATGCAGGTATACCGTCTGAATCGTGTCGAGAGTAAGCAGGTGCTTCGCTTCATCCGCCCAAGCGAATAATTGGCGAATCAACGTGATGTTTGAGTTCGCTGAGGCAGGGCGACCACCGCCTACTAGCTTGCTTTGGATCGCCTCGTGAATCTTGGTCACCAGCTCCAGACGCTCGGGTAGCAGGTCGCCCAGCTTGCCATCGGTGATAGCACCAAAGACCTTGTCGCGTCGTGCCTTCGCCCCGCCTTTATACAGCAGCACTTTGAGGTCCCAGGGCGTTTCCCGCGTGCCGTACGTTAACGAAGGAAAGGTCAAATCCGGGATACGAAAATCATCACGCATCGTAGTCGTTCCAATTCCGGTTTCGCAAGCCCGTGAAGGCCTCAGCGAAGGCCGCAGCCGCTTCCTGCTTACCTTTGGTGACCTCAAGGAACCTGATGTACCTGAGAGTGGTCGCCTCGTGCTTGTGCAGCATCGCGCACTTCACAAACTCGATAGCGGCGCCTGCGGTGGTGACTCGCAGGGCCAGCTTCATGAGCCATGTGCCGAAGGTGGCCCGGGTCTGGTGGAACTTGAACCGCGCCATAAACTTGAGCCCCGCGCTAATGGCGTCATGGCGCAAATCCGTCATGAGCCTGCGGACAGACCCTCCCTGGTAGTGGCTGCCCCGGATTGTCAGAAACAGCGTCGAGCGATTTTCTGGTTTCGCCTTGGCTTCACGCTTGAGACGCTGCACCGAATAGGCGTACGTTTTGAGTTCGGTAAGCAGGAAATCCGGCACCAGTAGATCCCCCTCAATGTCAAACTTCGTGGACACACCGGTCCCAGGCCCGACGCGGATTAAGAAGAATCCCTTCATAAAAGGATCAGGGAGAGCTTGCTCCACGTTTTCGATCCTCAAGGTTGTGATGGTTTCAATACGCGCACCGGTGAAGAAACCGATAGCCAGCATAAGGTGTAACTCTTCTGTCTGTTCCCGAGAGGTGAAATCGAGGAGCTGGGTCATGTGCGCCTCGCTCAGCGGGAGTAGGCCGTCCTCCAGCGTGATGCCTGCTCGGCCCCGGTTCGGAATCGAGAGGTCCGTCTTAACCCGGACCATGCTCCGCTTAAAACCTTGCGCATCGTAGTAGGGCAACACCACCGATTCCTCCCGCCACATGGGTGTCTCGGGGCTAATGAATTCGTGGGCCTCAGCATGCCGATAGAACTGGATGACGGCGCCCATACGTGCTCTGGCAGTGCTGGGCGCCAGGTCTCCTCGCTCGATCCGCTCAATCAGGTGACCCCGAAAACGTACAACGGCACGATCCGCAAGTCGTATTGGAAAGTGCCGCCAATCGAGCCTCTCCTCTTCACGTCCCCCTTCGAGAAAGTTCGCATAAGCATGAAGATGCTTCATCAGGGCAATAACAGTACCGAGCTTGATGCCAACCGTCATAGCCTTCTCCAATGCCCAATGATTCACTTCGGCCCAGCCTTCTCCATTACTCCAGAAAATTTGAGGAAGGCGACGAAAGGAACGGGCGAGTTTGTCCACCTCCCACGTCACCTCGCCATTGAAAATAACTTCACGAGACGGATTGAATCGAATGTATTCAAGACGAGCCATTACTCACTTCGCATGATGACGCTGCTCGCCTACACCGACGTCGGTATATACAACTCGAATACCGCCCTGCAGATCGGCCGCACAATTGTCCTTAAAACCACACATAACATTTCTCCGAAATACGCCAACGGAGACATATATACACAGTCGGTTGAAGTGTTTCTGAAAAACATCAGACCGGCCAGAGCGCGCAAGATGATCACTTGACGGAAATTACTTACTCGCCTTAAGCATTGATTTGAATTCAGCTAGGTGACGTTTTGCAGCGTCTGGCGAGGCATGCGTGAGATCAGCCGGCGGAGTAAGCCCGAGTGCCTTGGCTAGATTCGACGGATAGGGTCGCCGTTCTCCTGCCAGCCGGTCACATACAGCTACAACAGATTCCACCCCGACCTTGGCAATTAGCCAGTCTAGAACCCGCTGATCCCTCTGGCTCTCAACCAACACGCCTTCGGGCTGCTGCCCTACGGCGTGGGTTGGCTGCCCTGCTGGGCAGCCAACCAAAGGCTCTTTTGTAGATTTCAAAATCAACCCTGTTCACCCAGATGTCCATAGATTACCACAGGCAGGCTGCACGTCCACACCATATCACTCTCGGGTAATGTGGTAGGTCTTGCCGAAGCTGGAAACGACGATCGTGCGCGCGGCAAGCTCCGGATGGCCGCACAGGCTGGCGTGGCGCTCACCGTCGAACAGGATGTGTTCGTAGACTTCGTCCGAAAGCACGACGATGTCGGTGCCGCGCACCAGATTTGCCAGTTTTTCGAGGTCGACCGCAACCAGCAGGCTGCCGGTCGGGTTGTGCGGCGAATTGACGATGATCATCCGCGTTTTCGGCGTCACCAGCCGCGCCACCTGATCCCAGTCCGGCGTGTAGCCAGGGAATTTCAATTGCGCGTAAACCGCCTTGCCGCCCACGGTTTCGATGGCCGGCACGTAGGAATCATAGACCGGCTCGAAGACGATCACCTCGTCGCCCGGCCGGACGAAGGCGGCGATGGCGGTGAAAATCGCCTG
>Ga0209507_1002836_pt1 | contig 11338 bp, 21 predicted proteins | sample AD_UKC028_MetaG_FD_184414 | JGI IMG/M metagenome (GOLD analysis project Ga0209507, IMG submission 184414) | Active sludge microbial communities of municipal wastewater-treating anaerobic digesters from USA - AD_UKC028_MetaG (SPAdes) (version 2) | ecosystem: Engineered > Bioreactor > Anaerobic >...
TTAGGACCAGTCGGCTGAGTGGAGGGACGATCCACTCACTTACGCCAGTTACGGACCGACTGTGCCTGTGTATAGTCCCCGAAGGGGCAGTTGGTTTCTATACCTTATGTGTCCCTTCAACTCCGCGGACAATACGGTCTTTTGTTCGCTCTTTCAACCACATAAGGGCTTCTTCCAGATGCGTTAGAGCTATAGCATTAGTTCTACACGCATACGGACCTGATTGAAAGCCGCGTAAACGGTCAATAACGATAGCTAAGAGATTCTCGTCCATGATTCCGTTTACCCCGGTTTCTTTTATCGGACCGTCCTGAAAGGAGAAACGCATCTGAACCACAGATTCTCCTTTTCGGCGGACCTCATAGTGGTGATGAGCACCACCCGGACCAATGTATCCATCGGAAAACACATCTGTGTATCGGTTGCTATCATCTACCACTACGCTGAACTCTCCAAACTCTACCATATCGCACTCCCTTTCTGTTGATTATGCGGTGGAGAGGACTCGAACCTCTGTCTCCGGGAGATGTTGGAGAATCGATGTATCACTCCGTCATCCAGCCCGGTGCACTAATACCCCTATGCTACCACCGCGGTAGTTCCTGTTTACACCTCCCACGGGTCTTTGCCCGGAGTGACTGCTGCCGGTGCTGTTGGTGCCGCACCCTCACCACTCGCTACTGCGTCGAATTCATCTTCCACTCGCGGTCTGCTCGAGAACGTTGTGTCGTCGGCGAGTTTCTGGATACCGGCAAGATAGATCGTGACGCCTCTGCCGCCTACCTTGTGAACGAACGGCGATACTGTCAGTACCGCTCGTACCCAGCAGCCCGGATATACCTCCGTCGGATCAGATATACGGGTCTTATCGCCACGCAATACATCCGGACGAGTGTCAGACGACGCACGCAGGACAATATATCCCTTTTCGTTTTCGTCGACTTTTCCGGAGGTTTCCTTGGGCTTGTCGCCGTCACGGAATTTGGTGAGTTTGAGGGTCTTGAGATCCACTTCAGGACCGAAATTCGCCCGAGCGATCTTCACGATCTCCTGGTAGAATCCCGCACAGTTATCTTTAGGCATCCAAGTCGCCGCGGGGTGCTTCTGCGCCGTGAGCGCGTCGGCGAGGGTTTTCTTAGGGAACAGCATGGTGACGCTGTATTTCTTTTTTGCCTCGTTGCCCATCACGGCTACCGGCTCAAACAATGCCGGGTATGAGAGTCTGAACGCTGCGGTGGTATATGTGCTACGAACTTGTTTGTCGTTCATGTTACTTTCCTCCTGTTAGTTATAACTGATCGATTAGCGACTCTGTTGGTTTGTTCGACTTCTTTACCTTTGTAGCCACTTTCTTCTCGTTCGTCTCTATCTTCTTGAGTGTCGGACCTCCTTCCGGTGTGAATACCAGCGGAGCTACACGCTCCTTGCCGGCTATTTTTTCCATCTGGGTGGGAGAGAGTATCGACACCTTGAACGCCTTGTCTCCCAAGTCCGAGAAAGCTGCAAGCGCTTCCTCTTCGTTTACCCACTTCCTGTGGCAGCGTTTCTTCCCGATTTCCCAACCAGGAAGTACTCCCCCTGCCTCGATGTATTCCTGCGCGTAGGCGAATACCGCATCGAGGAATGAGTCAATACGATCCCGATATTCCAGGATCCGCAACACATTCTCTACCGGAAGCCCTTTCACGTCGGGAAATATCAGTTCCTTGTTCGGTATGGCCGGGAGGCTGTCAGATATATCCTGCCGCAGCACTGGACACACGATCTTGGCGTTGCAGAACTTACACCACTTCCCCGCCGATACGGTCGCACCAGGTTCGGTCGTCAGCAGTATCCGTCTCTCCACCTCGAGCTTGAAGGTGTCCATGTACCCTTCCGGAACTTCCCATACTGATACTGGGTTATCTACCCTGGGCTGGATTATCACGAGCTTTAGTGACGGTGCATCGTGATTACGCAGTACACCCAAGAGATACAAAAGCATCTGAGGGTTGTCCACTGCGCTTACCACAACGCCCTTGCCGTACTTGAAGTCGAAGACACTGATGCTGTCGTATTCTTTGATGACCACAGCATCGAGGGTACCCGAGATACCAGGAAGTATCTCCACCCTCTGCTCCGTCTGGAGTTCTCCGCCTTTCTGGAGTTCCGCCAGTATCACGTCCCGGGCAGTTATAACTGCCTCGCACATTTCCTCGTCCACGACTATGCCATTGCTCGCGATATCCTCACCCACCAGGTCGTACACTGCCAGTTTTGGATCTCGCAATGCCCGTTCGAGCAACGCGTGTGCGGTCTCCCCTTCGCTTGCGTGTTCTGATTGCGGCGGTTTCGGGCAAGATGCGCACAACGCCACGGATCCGGGGCAATTCAGCCATCTGTCCGCGTTAGACGGAGACAGGGCTGTGTGTACCTTTGGTGCCGGAGTTACCGGAGTTACCGGAGTTACCGAATTCTTGAGTCTTGGTTTTGCCATAGTATCCCCCTATCCCACAATGATGGAGTTTTTAATGCACCAATCGTAAACCATTTGTGCAGCAGCAGGGATGTTTGCCACCGGGATCTTAACCAGCTTCGGCTCTGTCGGAGTGAACCTCGCGCAAACTTCGCCTTTGATGAACGTCACGAGGTCATTCGCCTTGGTTCCGGCTTTCTCCAAACATTTCTGAACAAAATCCCGGAGTTGTGCGGTATCCTTTATGCCCACCACCGCCATCGTGACTGCACCCTCGGGTACTACAGGCACAGATTCGGGGATCCCGGATTCATCTTCCTGCCCCGGAACGATGTCCACAGGTGCCGTCGCTACCGCAGCTACCGGTTTCTCCACCTTCGGCTTCTTGGGTGCCGCTACTGTCACCAGCGGGTTCGCCAGTTTCTCAAGCCCGTTAGCGATATTCTCTAATGCAACCGCGATTCTTTCCAATTTTTCTTCCATCATATTAAACACTCCATATTTTTTCTGCACTTAGGGCAGACGGATAAATTCAATACCCGTTTTAACTCTGTCATCTCAGTTTGTGCTCCACACACCTTGCATTTTGTTGCTACAAACTCTGTCGTTCGTTCTGTTCTCGCTGTTCGTTCTGTTCGCTCTGTTCGCGCGTTCCTCCTTTCCCCCATAATCGTATTGATGTTCTGGGCTTTCTCGGCTATTGTGGTGATGGTACGTTCGTCTACGCTGTTCTCAGCTATCAGGAATTGTACCTGTACCGGATTCTTCTGGCCCATTCTATTTAGCCTATCTATACATTGTTTCATTTCTTCCGGTACATACGACATTTCGACAAATACTGCCGTGTCGCAGACTTCCTGAAGTCCGTCAACTCCAAACCCGGTAGATTTTATGTTCGCAAGAAACAGCTTCACTCCCGGGTCGTTCATAAACCGACGGATACTTTGCTCTTTCTCCGTTACGCTCTCTGCCCCGGTGTGCCGGACATACTTCCCGGGAAACGCGGCGGCTATTATTTCTGCTACGTCTGTGTGCCATAAGAACACAACGATCTTTTTTCGCTCATCTAACATATCCCGTAAATGGTTTACGGCTGCTGTGGCTTTTATGACACCAAGAGCGCGGCGGACAGACGATATTTCTCCTACGCGTTCGCCAATACGAACTTCCTCTGCTTCTCGTTCGGTGAGCGCAATTAACTTGTCCGACGGATCAAGATAGATTTTATCGTATGTGACCGCCGGAAGTTCCGTCAATACATCATGTTTCATACGGCGCAGCATAAGGGGGTGGAGAAGAGCCGCGAGTTCTGGAAGGCAACTCGCACCGGTTGCGTCAAACCCGAACGCCCCATGGTGCCCAGCACAATATTTGAACGCAAAATCGTAGTACCCGAGATGTTTCCCGAGGAACGTAGGGAACAGCGACCGTAGTATCGGATACAATTCTATTGGGCGGTTAAGCACCGGGCTTCCTGTGACCATCCACCGCCGTTCACAGCGGTTGTAAAGCCCCTTCCTCCCGAGTATCTTCTTTGTGCGCTTAGCATCCATGTTCTTAAGGAAGTGACTCTCATCACACACCAACACCTGCCAGGTACCCCGAAGCAACTCTGTTATTAAAGGTTCCTTCCACACAATATCATAATTCACGATATTGAAGGCCATCTCCTCGGGGACGATTTTGGGGCTCGTAATCTCCTTGATAAACGCCAGAGGCATCTGTTCCCGGATACGTTTCACCCACGAACGGCGTATACTTTGGGGGCATACCACTATCCCTTGTGAGATCCCGGATTTCTTTATCGCCTCGATAACCTCATACGTTTTTCCGAGGCCCATGTCGTCGGCGAGGATAGCGTTCGGGCGCAAGACAAGAAAATCACGTCCGATCTCTTGGAATGGGTGGAGACGGATCATTCCTCGTGTCCCCCAACAATTTCTACTTCTGTGGCTATCCTATCCCTGCTGTTAGCCAACAACGCCGCCTCTATTTTCGCCGTTTCGTCCTGGTACTCAAAATCCGGGTCCTTTACTTTCTGCGGTTCTTTGATAACAAACTTGCGCCATTTCCGTGTTGGGTCTTTCATCTTATCCTCCCCTTCAGCATGGCGTGGATTTCCTTTGTCATAGCTTGAATTAAAGTTGGGTCAACCACCTTTTGCTCGTTCTCTTTAGAACAATAACCTCTTGCTAATGCCCCCTGTATTTCTTCTTCGTTTACCACCATCCCCTCTATCTCTGCGAGGGATTGGGATATGGATTTCGCGCAACGGCAAGGACCTATTTCACATTCGCATGTAATGATTGCTTCTCTTAACTCCTCCAGCACCTCGAGAGTAATTCAGCTATTGGCTTTATGGTGTTTGTCCCTACAAACTCTCCACTGCTTTTGCGATTGTTTCTCTCCACGGCCGGCGGAATTGCGTATTGTACACCCCGCCGTCCCGTGTGATTTCTTTTTCCCAGCCCATTTCTATGAGCGCTTGGGCGATCCGGCTCTGATCTGACCGGTTGACATTTTTCATAGGTACCCCGAGCCATTCAAGCACCGTGTTAGTGGTTGTGACTTCGGTATCCACGTTTTCTCGCATCCACTTCACTACGTTCGCTCTGAGGGGATCCTCGGGCATACGTGCTTGCGCCTCGAGTGCCTGCATCAATTCCGCCTCGCCGCGCAGGAACAGCGGTTCCGATTTGTAGCATGTCACTGCTTCTGCCCATAGCTGATCCGCGGCTTTCTCAAGCCCCATGAGGTCCACTGGCCCGTTGAATTTTGTGATCCAGTACCGGCGGTTGCCTGTGATGTCGTTCAAGTACCCCACGTGTTCCGGGTTCACGGTACCGATAAATACGGATTGCCGGGGGAAATCCTTGGCGTGTCGTTCATACGGCAGCCGGACAGTATCTTTCTCGCGTGTGATGAAAGATTTCATAGCGTTTGCGTCATGCCACCGCAGCGCGGTCATTTCAGACATCTCAATTATCCATTTACCGAGCATCATACTGATACTGTCTTTCTCGTGAGGATCGAGGTTCATGTCCCCCGCCCAGCTTCGCCCCAGTATCCGGCAAGCAGTAGACTTTCCTATCCCCTGAGCGCCCTCAATAATAAGAACGTAGTCCCACTTACATCCAGGTTCATATACACGTTTCACCGCGGCACAAAGCACTTTCCGCCCAATCGCGTTCGTGTACACCGTATCCGCAGCGTGTCCGTACTTCACAAGCCAGTTATCGATTCTCGGCGTCCCATCCCACACAAGAGAATTGAGGTAGTTCCTTACCGGATGGTAATGCCTCTTATGCGCAACCACCAGCACAGCGTCAAACAATATGTCCCTGGTGTATTCGATTTTCATAGTCTTACAGAGAAAGTATTTGAGCAGTGCGACATCCTCATCACAGAAGTTTGCGCCTCTGGCGCCGCGCTCCTTGTACCACGGGGCTGTGGATGCAATTTCTATCAGTCCCGAGAATACATTGTACCGGAATACCTCGCACAACTGCGGTAGTGTTGCTATGTGGTTCACACAGTTGTTGAGGGTTTTCTGCAATACCCCTTTGGGGGAATAATCGTACCCGATATTACCGAAGTCGAGTTTCTCTCCCACTTCCACTGTTGCAAATATCGCACCAGCGTTTAGATGCCCCGCGGCTGCCTTCGCGTATGTATAGGCGTTCTTCACAGTGGACGCGAGTTGTGTGTCATCCAACAATGGGTCGAGTTTCCCGGCGTAGTCGGAACGGATCGTAGCAAGGCACATATCCTGGGACAGCCCCAGGTCCCTGCCCCGACACGCCACGATATACACACTGTTACGCCGATTGCCCGCGGTAGCCCCCGGCATGGTGGAAATCACTTCCCGGAAACGCTCCACGTTCAGTGGGTCATCGTCCACAAAACCCGCAGGTACCTCAGGTCCCGCGGTTACCACCGCCGGTGCCGCTTGCACGAGCTCCAGCAACTCAAACGGTACGGATGCGAGATTGTCGATACCCCCGCAAACAACGGTGTATTCTCGTTTGGTGTCTGGGTGGGTGCTACCGGGGCCGACAACATAAAACGGTCCGTGACGAAACTCAAGGCCGGGATAGTCCCGCAAATAGAGTTGAGTGGGAACATTGGGGCAATTTAGATACACGTGAAAACCGCCGGTGCCTGTACGTACCACAAATGTACCGCGTTCCCACCCTTCCGGCAACCCCAGGTCTCCACACAGCTTTTTGTAGCTTTCTTTACCCTTGGCTCCGTCTTTGACGTCTACATCGATCACAAGGATATGCTCACAGTGCACGCCATAGTTGCCCGAGATTTTCGGGTCCGGGATACCTTCCGGCCATTTCTTCCAGTCATACCCCTTCGGGACTTTTGGTTTCTTACCCCATAAGGGGAACACACGATAGCCCAAAGACGCAAAACGCTCAATAATTTCCACTCTATCCCCTTACAGGTTGTCTACTGTAGTGTCGGACGCTCCTTGCGGCCGGGTCGCTCCTTGCGGCCGGGTCGCTCCTTGCGGCCGGGTCGCTCCTTGCGGCCGGGTCGCTTCCCGTTTTTCATCTCCCGGCATCTGGATTTGTTTCTGGATTTCGGATCCTGGAATGAAATACCGGTGTCCAGACCTACCGGCACGGATACTACCGGCCTTAATACGGCTAAGTATCCCGTTGTGGGTTATCCCCAACAACCGAGCGGTTTCGCCTACAGAAAACACCGCAGTGGGATCGAGTGTGGCGATTTCGCGAACTTGTGGTGTACGCATTTTAATTGCCTCCTGTTATTCCCCATCTGGGGACGTTGGTTTTGTTAGTATTCCCCATCTGGGGACGTTGACTGTTTTCTCTTGTTCGTGCGGAATCCTCCGCCCGTTGCGTTGCGGTAGATATTTTCTACTATTGTGGCATCCCGGGGCAACAAAAAAGCTGGCTGCATAGCTTCCAGTCGTTGCAGGAAACTTTGCTCCCAGTCAGTGCCGCGGTATCCGAGGTTTCGAGCCTCGTCTATCAGTATTTTTGCGTCCCGGTATGTCATCTGCGTCCCTGATTTTCCCGGTGTATCCGTTCCGTCGTTTTGCGGTGTATAGGTTCCTATGGTAGCAGATAATTCTGATTTGTCAAGGGAATTCTTTTGACAACCGTGATTCGTACAGTACGAGAAGTGATTCCCCGTCGCTGTTCGCTTCCATACCTCTGATCGTTCGTGGCACTTGTCGCAATAGTGTAACGGTGTGCGGGTCATTTAAGCGCCCGCGCTTTCCGTTCCCATTTCTTAAATGACCGCCGAGTTCTTTTACCCATCGCGGTATTTCTTATATACCGTTCTTGATATTCTTTCGACCTTTCCATTTTTAAGGCGTACATCTTTTGGTCCATCTCTACCGCCCTCCTCTCTGTTTTATCGTGTAAACAAACATACTACTTTCCTCAAGTGGCTCCGGTTTCCATCCGCATGATTCCATGATCCGTGCCGCATCACGCAGCCGAAACAGAACCGCCGGGGTAGCCGTTCGCAATATCTCCATGTTGTGTTCCACCCGTTCGCGCTCTATCTGTTCGAGCGCTGCTTTCGCCATTTGTAGTACTTGTGATTCTGTCATACCTGCCATTCCGCCACCTCCCCTAGTTAGTACGGCTCTGCGTCTTCCCACAACGGTTTCACCACGTGATCCGCTACCCAGAAACTCCCATATGCCACAAACATGGCGATCACGATTAGCCAGAATATCTGATTCCAGAAATCACGATCATACCGATCTTCCCCGATCATTCTAGTCCTCCATTCATTAGTATCGTGTCCACTGCGAGTGTCTCCGTAACTCTGGCTCTCCCGGCCAGAATCTCCTTGTAGATCCCTTTGATCTGTGCTGCTGCGGTATACTTGCCCATACATTTTACACATCCGTAGTAACAATTCCTGCCTCGTTTGTGCTCCTTAAACGCCTTTATTATCTGCTCTTCCCAATCCAATGCTAGTAGTATCACTTGCGCCACCCCTTTCTATTCACTTGTAGAACACGTGTCCCCCATACCGTACTGTTTCTGTTTTGTGCCATTTTTGTCGTTTCTCCCGCGGCTGGCGGAAATACAGCGCTCCGCCTGTCTTGTCTGGTAGTTTCAGCACGTTCGCGGCCAGATAATCCGCTTGCGCCCGTACCGCGGCGTAGCACTTCCAGCGCCCCTGAGCCGTGAGGCCGTAATACTGGTTTTTCTGCCTGACAACACCCAAGGGTGTCCGGCCGGACTGTATAGCGCGATTGCGTATAGTATTGGCCACAAGATACATGCCAAAATAGCCCTCACCCCCGGCCTCCGCGGCAATCACTACCGCCACTGGGTCTGGTTCCGCGGCGTAACAGTTGCCGGAAAGGAAAACCACTGCCACAATGCCCGCCACGCACGCTAGGAGCTTCACAGGACCGCCATTGCCGCCTGCGCGGTAGTTTGTATGGGTTCTGGCTTCCCAAGCTCGATTGACAGATCAGGCCCGTATCCTGCGGCCTCTAGCTCGCGGAGTACATCATATTCGCTATGCGTAACAGGCTGCCAGGTCCGGCCCGCGTAATGGCCGGATATCTTTATGATCCAGAGTGTACGACTCATGTTCGCCTCCTCTGTTTGGTTACTTCCTTGTCTATCTCTCTTTTCTCTTCTGGGGACAAGAAGCGCATCATATCCCTTATGCTATTATACCGGCCATTGTCTTGGTGGTCCAAGGAATTCACCAGCTCCTTAATGTAATATGCTTTGTCCTGTTCGGTCATGGCTTCAGCCTCCTTTCATTCAAATACCTTTCCTGCTGCCTCGATCTTTTCCTTTGTGAATTTTATGTCTTCATGGCTCTCGTACTCTTCCTTTCCACATTCCTGGCAGACAATAACGATGCTTTCGAACACTTGGCCGGAAAGCCTGTCCTCGATTACTACGTTGGGCAAATACGCTTTATTGTCTACACATTCCAACGCTTCGCGGTATGTTCGGAATTCTCCTATGAGGGAATCGCTTGCCTCTGGTGATTCGGCGATTAACTCGATCATGATACTTCCGTCTTCCTGCTTTACGCGCTTGTATTTCTGATCGTATTGGAATACCCAATACTTATTTGGGAATTTGCCGTCTCCTATTTGCCGCTGGTATGTCTTCATGTTTCCTGCCTCCCCTATTTGTACCGCTCCGGCCAGGTCTCACGCCTGGCGCGGGTGTTTGTCCTTCCGTTAGAACACAAAACCCAGCGATTCCATCGCGGCGCGGAATTCGCGTAGTAGTGCCGGAAGTCGTGCGGTTAGTCGTTCCTCAAGTCCCGGCGCGGTTAGTTCGGCGTCTGTCGCGTCTGGCCAGATTGCGGTTGATCTTGCCGCGTCAAGCTCGCGCGCTTTACCTTCTCCATCACCAGCCAGGTAAACCGTATTGGCTATGTAATACATGGGGCCGGTGCTGTCGCACAAGTGCCATTTAATGAGCGGTGCAAGGGTGGGGAAGCGCTTTGCGATTTCCTCGTGACAACATCCGCCACGGGACCAGTACCAAAGGCCGTTTCCTTTCTTTTCGTGTATGTCTGCTGTCAGTGCGAAGGTATTATGTCCGTTATTGCATTCATCATCATAACGCGCGGTTGCCGTGATCCGGTATGTAGTGCCGTGTTCCGTGTAGACGCGCGACCATTGTCTGGTTTGTTTCTTGGTCAATACGCTTGCTAGTGCTTGTTCCGCTCTCTGTGTCTTGTTCATCCCGTCCTCCGTCGCTGTACTGCGTTCTGTCCGTCGCTGTCAGGTCTCACGCCTGGCGCGGTTTGCTGCGGGTTCACGCCGTCGCTTTGGCTATAAACTCCCTGATTAACGCGTCCTTCTCCGCTGCCGTTTTTCCGTCCGCTTTCTGTTCGTACTCTCTAACCAGATTATAGCTTGCGTTGGAGTTCTTTTCTGGCATTCCGCGGTAGCCTGTTACGATCGCCACGCCGTCAATATCGTATACATCAAAGTTCCAGCCGTATATACCGGCGCCGTATGCTACTGGTGATCGCTGGCTTAATAGTCCTTGCAGTTCACAATATCCCACCTTGATGATCTTGTGGTATCCCTCTTTTACTGCCCTTGCTGTCGTTTGGTATTTCATAGCGTCCGTCCTTTCTTTCTTATTTGTTATATGTCTGGTTGACCGGTGTGAAGTCCGGCGCGATGATTCCGTATCCGCCCATATCCGTACAGAGGCGGAAAGTTCCACCGCTCTTCCGGTACTGGTCCACGATCCATTCGGATCTGATCTTGAGTGCATAACCGCGTGCGTCTCCGTTCACGAACACGGGAACGCCTAACTTCCTGAATCCCAGTATCACGTCCAAGCGGTCCAGCGTGGCTGTCTCGATCTTCTCGTACTCCGCGCCGTCAATGTTCCCGTTGCAATAATCCGTAGTTGTGCGGTGCATTGCGTTCTCTAACCTGAATAGCTTCTTAGCCAGTGATACCGGCTCAGCTTCCAGGTTGAAAAGTTTCGCGATCTGCTCACCGTGTCGTTGTATCTCTGCTGCCATTCTGGTCCGCTGCGCGTTGTTCATATCTCCCACCTTTCTGGCCTTGCGGCCGGTTATTGCAGTAATACAAACTGACTATTATATGCGGTGCTTTCACGTAGTACGATTGTCCCATTGTCGCACGTCTCAATCACCGGGAATAATGCGCCAAGTGTATAATTAGCCATGCTAAAATATTTTATATCGCTTGCTTCTATAACCCGCTTTCCCGCGATTGCTGCGCGTATATATCCGGCGCTCTTGTCTGTCTGGACCGTGCTTGTATATCCCATTCTGCCCTCCGTCGCTGTTGAGCTGTTGAGCTCGGTTTCTCCGTCGCTGTCGCTGTCGCTGTCAGGTCTCTTGCCTGATACTATG
>Ga0209507_1002838_pt1 | contig 11336 bp, 10 predicted proteins | sample AD_UKC028_MetaG_FD_184414 | JGI IMG/M metagenome (GOLD analysis project Ga0209507, IMG submission 184414) | Active sludge microbial communities of municipal wastewater-treating anaerobic digesters from USA - AD_UKC028_MetaG (SPAdes) (version 2) | ecosystem: Engineered > Bioreactor > Anaerobic >...
GACGGGACCCGGATAGGTGACCGTATTGACCTCATCGACCTTCCAATAGTAGGTGGTGCCGAAGTGGAGTGGGCCGGGACTATGGCTGTGGTTGGTCACGGTCGTGGCGGCAGTCAGGGCATTCGGGTCGGTGCCGAAGTACACCTGGTGCGAGGCGGCGGCCCGGCCGGGACGCCAATCGAGATCGGTGTCCAGGCTGACACCCGTAGCGCCGTTCGCCGGCTGCGGCGCGCGGGCCTGCACGGGAACGTAGGAGAACTGCACTTCGCTCAGGCCCGTGGTGGCCCTGCCGCCCCAGGAGGCCTCGATCGTCAGTCTGACGGACTTCGCGTCGACCCCGCCGAGGCTGACGCTGGTGTCCGCGGCACAGTCCGGTGTCCCGGGGGCTTGATGGAACGGGGGCACGTCGGCTACCGGGGTCCAGAGTATGCCGTCGGCGGAGGTCTCGATCGTTACCTTCTGGGCGCCGAAACCGAGGAGGCTCTCGATCACTTGGTTGGAATTCCAGACCTTCAACTCGTGCAACCGGCAGACCTGGTCGAACTCGTACTGGATCCAATGCGGTGGGGCCCCGGCGGCAAGCCACATCGTGGACGGCTCCGTGCCGTGCCGGTCTCCGGTCAGGCCGGAGCCGTCGATGGTCTTCTCCGGGCCCATGCCGGCCTCGGCACTCGAAGCCGTCGCGGCGGCGGGCTGGATCGGATACGCATACGGTTCGACCGTGAAGGACCACACCTCGCCCTTGAAGATGGTGTGGTCGGGAGCTTGATTGACCTCATCGACGCGCCAGTAATAGGTTTGCCCGTATGCGAGCGGCGCGGGCGGATCGTAGGCGGTCGCTGCCTGCCCCTGGCCGGCCAGCACGCCCTGGGCGTTCGTCCGGGTGGCGTCATTCACGTCGGCGAACGTGGTCCCGAGGTATACGTCATGGGCGACGATGGCCTCGCCCGCGGTCCAGCTCAGGCCCGTGTCCCGCGGCACATCGGTGGCGCCGTCGGCGGGGCGGGCGTCCTGCGCCTGGGGCAGCGTCACGACGGTCGCCGCCCCGTCCGTGAGCAGTTCGCTCGTCAGCACGAGGTCGTCCCACGAGATCCCCTGCAAGGCGGTTCCGCCCGGCCCGACACCCAGATAGATCCGGTCCACCAGGTTCGTGTTCGTCTCGCGGAAGGAGTAGACGCCGATGGACTTCCACCGCCCGAGTTCGGTCTCCAGGAAGACCTCGATCTTCTTGGTGCTCCAGGAGACGTTCAATCCCCCCCGCATGAACCGGTTGCGCGCCTGGGCCAGAAGAGGATCGCCCGTGCCATCCCACTTGGCAATGTTGTTTTGCACGCTGCCCAGGTTGATATTGCCGCTCTGATCGTAGCGGAACGTCATGATCCGGCCGCCCGGACCGGTATCGTCCACCTCGATGGTGGCGAAGTTGTTGAGGTAGGGCGGCGCCGCCTTGTCCGTGACGACCCGGACCTGCCAGCGAATCGAGAAATCGCCGTCCTCGGCCCTGACGGCGGGAAACTGCCGCAAAGCCAGATTACTGTTGCCGCCGCCCAGCCGCTGGTAGTATTGGGCGCCCTGCGGCGCGTCGGCAGCCGCCACGACGAAGCCCTGGGGGTCGGCGCTGTTGCCGCCCAGATCCGTCCACCGGTTGCCGCCCCAGCCGACGTCACCGATGGGATTCGGCTGCGCCGGCGTGAGTTTGCCCGCCTGGTAGCCTTCGGCCACTTCGAATCCGGTGCGAATGTCGACGGCTTGCGCCGAACCGATCAGGAGCAGTGCCGCCATGCACACGGTCAGATGAGTGTGTCTCTCCAACATGGCATTCCTCCTTCCATCAGCGTGTCGCGTGCTTGCCGGCCCCAGCTTCCGGCCGGTCCACCAGGACTTCTCATTATACCGGCTTCGCGCCGGCGTATCCAGGGCAAAACAGGTTGAAATCGGTGCGGCAGCGGCTACAGTGGTCTGTTATGGTGCGCTTAGGACGACAGGTACGATTCTCGATTACGCCGTTTCTCGATACACCCGGTCCTGGATTCAACGCCTATGCTTCCAAGCCGGCGGGCGAGGGGTTGAGCCTCTTCCTGGAGCTGGCCGTCGAGCTGGTCGCGCCGGCGGCGCCGCAGACGGGCCTGCTGGTGAACGTCAGCGATATCGACCGGGCCGTGCGCCGGCACGCCGTGCCGGTCTTCACCGAACGCGTCCGGGAGCATCTGCGCCGGGGCGAGCACATCGGCTTCGACCGGATCGCCGCCCTGCTCCGCCAGGCCGGCACGCACCTGGGCGACAAGTTTGGGCCGGCACGGCTGGAGCGACTCGCCCTGAAATGGAATCCTTTCCGGAAACTGGCTATGGATATGAACGCACCGGACCTGCTGTACTTCAGTGAGAAATTCGAGTTCGCCGCCACCCATAAGCTGTGGAACGACGGGTTCTCGGAGGCCCAGAACCTCCGGGTTTTCGGCAAATGCGCCAATCCGACCGGCCACGGGCACAACTATCTGGTGGAAGTCACCGTCCGAACGCCCGCCGCGGGGCCGGATCTGGAGGTCGGCCGGTTCGAGCAGGTCGTGGATGAGCACCTGATGCAGGTCGTCGATCACAAGAATCTCAACGTCGATGTCCCCGCCTTTCGCACGCGCATTCCGACGGTGGAGAACATCGCGGTCTTCGCCTGGGAATGCCTCGTGGGCCGGTTCGATCCCGCCCAATTGCACTGCATCACCGTCTGGGAATCCGACCGCACCTACTGCTCGTATTATGGCTGATGTCTTCACCCCCGTGGAGGTAAGAACCGGGGTGGCAGCGGCAAGCGCAGTACGTGTTTAGCCCGGGCTCTCGATCCAGCCGGGTGGCACGGCCAAGCGCAGCTTGACCGTGTCCTCCGGGGCATCGCCACGCGTCCAGGCAAGCACGGTCAAACGAAGTTTGGCCGTGCCACCCAGAACGTTGCACATGAGGTTAAACAGGTACCTACGCCTCGTAGACATGCCAGACTCTGTGGCCAGAACATGCCTACGCAGAGCCGTAGGCATGGCACCCGGCTTCTCCTACCGGTTACACTTGAGGATCTCGTGGTCCGCGTGGCATCGTCAAGCGTCGGAGGGGCGAATGATTATTCGCCCCTACCGGGCGAGGGCGGATGGCCTGTGCCGTGGACCATCCCCAAGGCCTTCGGCCTTGAGGCTGCCACCCGAACGTCGGTTGGAAATGCGAAGATTCAACGCAATCGGTATCACCCGCATGCGTCACAGCAGGAGGGTGGCGAGGCCGAAATAAAACAGCAGTGTGAAGATGTCGGCCAGGGCCAGCGTGACCGGGCCGGCGGCGATCCGGGGGTCCAGGCGCAGTGCGTGCAGGACGGTCGGAACGCTGAGCCCGATGAGGCAGGCCCAGGAGATGGACAGGAAGATGCTGCCCCCGATGGCCAGCGCCGCGACCGTCTCCCGACGCCAGAAAATGATGATGAGAGCCACGATGCCGCCGGCGGAGATGCCGAGCAGGACGCCTGTGGCCAGCTCCCGCCACAGCGTCTTGACATACCAGGTCCACCGCGGCTGGGTCGCGCGCAAGGCCTGGATCGTCACCGTCATCGACTGGGCACTCACGCTCTCGCCCAGGCCGAGGATCAGCGTCAGGAAGAACGTCAGCACCAGGCTCTGGGCCAGCGTCGCCTCGAAGGCGCTGGCCAGCAGGGCGCAGATCGTGCCGCTGCTGATCGTGGCCAGCAGCCACGGGAAGCGGAAGCGGAACACCCGCGTTGGCGCCGCCTCGCGGACCTGGGACAGGCTGAAACCGATCAGCTCGAAGATCTCGTCCGTGCGCTCCCGTTCGGTGATGTCGAAGACCTCTTCCGTGAACATGCTCACGTCCACCGTCCCGACCAGGTGCTGCTCGTCGTCCACGACGGGAAAGGCCAGCAGCCGATGCATGACGAAGAACTCCAGGGCTTCCATGACGGTCGCGGTGTCCGGGATCGTGATGATCTGCGGCACCATGATGTCCGCGATGCGCTGGTGCAATTCCGCCATGAGCAGACGGCGGGTGGGCAGGACCCCGACCAGATGCTCCTGGGCGTCCATCACGTAGAAGTACACGATCCCTTCGCCGATGTCGCGCTTGCGGATGGTATCCAGGGCCTCCGGGACGGTGAAATCCGCGCGCAGCGCGACGAAATCCCGTCGCGCGACCGTTGTCACGGGCTGATCCAGATGCTCTACCTGGGTTATGCTCTGAGCCATAGGATACCGTACTCCGGCGGTATTATAACGTTCGGCGCAAATTGTCGCCACGGCGGCCCAATTCCTTTGACGTGGACTTCTGCAAAATGGACGTTGGACCTGTCTGGGGAAGGGAAAAAAAGATTTCACGATTCTTCCTTCCCACGCCGCGACTGTCCGCTATCGCGGCCGGTCAATCCATTACACCAGGAAATCGTGCAACCGATTTCCTGGCGTAATATAGGCCCAACGTCCATTTTGCAGAAGCCCACTTTGAAGAAAGTGCCCGGTCAGGTAGTCTATATCTACAGCCAGGAGCTTCCGGGCACGATGCCGAGCGGCCTGGTTTGGGAGTCGGTGATTGGATCGTCTTTGCGAACAGTCCGTACCGCGGTGCGGCTGCGACCTGGGCTCGAAGCAGGACTTCGAGGCCTTCGTCCGGCAGCACATGAAGGGTGCCTATCTGACCGCTTTGGGTCTGGTCGGCAACCGCGAAGATGCTCTGGAGTTGTCGCAGGAGGCCTTTTTTCGGGCCTACCAGCATTACGACCAGCTCAACGTCAAGGGCAAGTTCTTCCCCTGGTTCTACCAGATCCTGCGGAACCTGTGCTTCAGCCACCTGCGCAAACGCCGGGTCCGCCGGGCCCACGAAAGCCTGAATGCCGACGACGGAGGACCGAGGACGGAGGACCCGGAGGAATGCCGTCGTGGCCAAGAGTGGGGGGATCATTTCGACCCGGAGATGGTCGCCGAGAGAAACGAGTCCAAGGATCGCCTCTGGCAGGCGATCGGCCGGCTCGATGAGAAGCATCGGGAGGTGATCATTCTGCGGCATTTTCAGAATCTGTCCTACGACGAGATGGCGACGCGGTTGTTCTGCAACCGGGGGACGGTGACCAGCCGGCTGTTCTACGCCCGCCAACAACTCAAAGAACTACTGGAACATGAGAGTAGCCCTTCCAGACATGTAGCCCGGCCGCCCTCGGCTGGGGACAAAGCAGGGGCCCCCAACGCGGCGCATCGCGTCGGGGAGCCCTCACCCCCGGAGACGGGGGCACTACATCGGGGGCGCGAGAAAGGAGGTCAGATGCCATGACCTGCCAGGACCACAGAGACCTCATGATGGCCTATCTGGATAACGAGCTGAACGCCGAGCAACGGCGAGCCTTCGAGGAGCACCTGGTGTCCTGTCCCGACTGCACGAAAGAGATGGGGGAATTCCAGAAGCTCAAAGCGATCACCGACCGCGTGGCCTTCGTCGAGCCGGAGGACCGGGTCTGGGAGCAATACTGGGGCAACCTCTACAATCGCCTGGAACGCGGCGCCGGGTGGATCCTGTTCTCCGTGGCCGCGATCGTGCTGCTGGTCTACGGCGGCTTCGAGCTGATCGAGGAGATCACCCGGAACCGGGCCGTGGGCGTTCTGTTGAAGGCCGGCCTGCTGGCGCTGCTGGGCGGCTTGGCGATCCTGTTTGTCTCCGTGCTGCGGGAGAGGCTTTACTTCTGGAGCCGGGATCGGTATAAGGATGTCAGGAGATAAGCTATGCTGCTGGCAACGACAGAGACGATACCCGGCAAGACGATCGCCAGGCACCTCGGGTTGGTGAAAGGCAACACGATCCGCGGCCGGCACCTGGGCAAGGACATCCTGGCGGGCCTGCGCAACCTCGTTGGCGGGGAGATCGCCGAGTACACGAAGCTGCTGGCCGAATCGCGGGAGCAGGCGCTGGACCGGATGGTGGAAGAGGCCCGCAAGCTCGGCGCCAACGCCATTGTGGGCATCCGGTTCTCGACGTCCGAAGTGACCACCCACGCCGCCGAGATCCTCGCCTACGGCACGGCGGTCGTGGTCGGGTGACGTTTCATTCCGGTCTTCTTGCGGAGGGATACCCTTGACGATGGCAGGAGCGCGCGTTTGGGTTCTGGCCCTGCTCTGGTGGGCCCTGGCGGTGTTCCCGGCCCGGGTCGGCGCAGGTCCTGCGCCGGCTCCCTCTCTCGCAGGCGCCTGGCTTGGTCGTTCGCAGTTGTCACCTGTGGCATCCCGACGGGCCGTGTTCATCATCCAGGCCGGGCCCGGCGGCTCGTTTTCGGGCGTATTCGTCAGTCCGGACCAGAGCCCGTTTGCCATTGCCCTGAGCCGGGTCAGCCTGGGGAACGGGCAGGTCACGATCGAGGTGGACGCGGTGGGCGGCCGTTACGAAGGGACACTGAACCAGGAAGGCACTCAGATGGACGGGCGGTGGATGCAGGGACCCGCCTCGCTGCCCCTGGTGGTCCAGCGCGTCGAGCCGCAGGAGCCGCCGAAGCCGTATCCCTACCTTGAGGAGGAAGTGACATATTCGAACACGGCGGATGCGGTCACGCTGGCCGGGACGCTGACCCGGCCGCCCGCGGGCGGGCCCTTTCCCGCAGTCATCCTGATCAGCGGCTCGGGCCAGAGCGACCGCGATGAAACCCTCTTCTGGCATCGGCCGTTCCTGGTTCTGGCGGACTACCTGACCCGCCACGGCATCGCCGTGCTGCGCGTGGACGATCGCGGCGTGGGCGGCTCGACGGGCGACGTCTCCCAGGCGACGAGCGCGGACTTCGCCCGGGACGTCCGGGCTGGGATCGAGTATCTCCAAACGCGTCGCGAAATCGATCCGCGGCGCCTCGGCCTGATTGGCCACAGTGACGGAGGTTCGATTGCTTCTCTCGCGGCGGTCGACACGAACGACATCGCCTTCATCGTCCTGATGGCCGGCACGGGCGTGCCGGGCGACGTGGTCATTGAAGGGCAGATCGTGAGCCGGTTGAAGCTCGCCGGCGTAGACCCGGGCGTGATCGACGCGACACTCCAGGCCCAGAGGCGTGTTATCGACGTCGTCAAGAGCGAAACGGATCCCAACCGGGCGCGGGAGAAGCTGCGCGACCTCGGCTGCTCGGACGCCCAGATTCAGAAGCTGCTCCTGCCGTGGTTCTACTTCTTCATTACCCACGATCCCCAGGAAACGCTACGGAAGGTCAAGTGCCCGGTTCTGGCGATTAACGGCGCGCTCGACATGCAGGTATTGGCCGCGGTGAACCTGCCGGCCATCGAGCAGGCCCTGCGGGAGGGAGGCAATCCGGATGTCACCGTGCAGGAGCTGCCCCGATTGAACCACCTGTTCCAGACCGCCGAGACGGGCTGGCTCGACGAGTACGCCTGGATCGCAGAGACCCTGGCGCCGCCGGCCCTGGAGACCATAGGCACCTGGATCGAGATGCGGACGAAGCCGAAGTAACGGGAGGTACATCATCGTGCTGGAAAAGCAGATCGATCCGGGACACAAGCCGGTGCGGAATGCCCTGCGCATCGTGGGGCCGGCCCTGGCGCTGACCGGTGCGGTTTTTCTGATCGTGGGGCTCGTGGATTTCTTCCGGGCGTTCGGCGGTCACGGCGCACCGACGTTGTTCTGGTGCATATTCGTCGGCATGTTCCTGTTGCCCCTCGGCGGCATACTGACTTCCTACGGCTTCATGGGCCCTGTCATGCGCTATATGGCCGAAGAGACGGCGCCCGTGGGGAAGGACACGTTCAACTACATGGCCCATGGGACGCAGGCAGGCATCCGGACGGTCGCGGGCGCGCTTGGACAGGGCCTGCGCGAAGGCGGCTTGGGCGGCGGCTCGACCGCAATGGTCCGCTGTCACAAGTGCAACGCCCTGGCTCCCGCGGAGGCCAAATTCTGCGGCCAGTGCGGCCAGCCGCTCGGCAAGACCAAACCCTGCCCCCAATGCCACGAGTTGAACGATCCCGACGCCAAGTTCTGCGACAACTGCGGCCACGCCTTGGGCTAGTGCTTCATGCCAATTGAACTTCCGGGTAGAGGTGGTGGGTGGCAGCGGCAAGCGTAGTCTTCGGAGCTTGCCGATGGCGTATAGGCAAACCATCGGCAAGCGTCGTAGGGGCGAATGATTATTCGCCCCTACCGGGCCGATGGCGTTTGCGTCTGTGCCATGGACCATCGGCAAGCTGCGCTTGCCGCTGCCACCCGCCGGGGGCGCCCCCAATCACAAATCGTAAATCGTAAATCGTAAATCATAGATTCAAAGCATCAGCAGGCTGACCGCCATCGCCAGCATGCCCAGGACGACGCCGCTGATGACGAGATGGCCGTGCCCGTAGCTGTGCGCCATGGGCAGCAGCTCGTCGAGCGAGATGTAGATCATGACGCCCGCCACGAAGGCCAGTGTCCCTGCCAGCACGGTGGGAGTCAGAAACGGCATCAACAGGAAGTAACCCACCAACGCTCCGACCGGTTCGGCGGTGCCGGACAGGAAGGAATAGATGAACGCTTTGTTCTTGCTCCCGGTGGCGTAATAGATGGGCATCGACACCGCGATCCCTTCCGGAATGTTATGAATGGCCAGGGCGATCGCGATGAACAGGCCCAGCCGCACGTCGCTCAGGGCCGCGGCGAAGGCGGCCAGCCCCTCCGGGAAGTTGTGGATCCCGATCGCCAGCGCCGTCATGACGCTGGTCCGCATCAGCGCGTGGCTCCGGTCCGGCTTCTTGGGTTCCTCCAGCCCCTCCAGATTGTGCGGGTTCTCCGCCTCCGGGACCAGCAGGTCGATCAGGCCGATGAAGGCAATGCCCAGGAAGAAGAACAGGACGCTCAGCGGTCCCCCCACGCGCTCGGTTGCACTCGGCAGCAGCTCCATGAAGGACACGTAGACCATGACCCCCGCGGACACGCCCAGCGAGAACGCCAGATACATGATCTTGGGCCGCCGGATGAAATAGGCGATCATGCTGCCGATGCCGGTGGACAAGCCCGCCAGCAGCGTCAACCCCAGGGCCACCGCCACATTTCCTGGTCCATCCATGTCATACCCCATCCGAAAAGCCCGTTGTCGCTCACGTATGTACGCGAGAGAACGATATCAGTGCGTCATGGCACTCTGCAAGTCCTATGGCTTGGAAGACCTGAAATTCGACACACGAGACTCGAACCTGGAATTCCTCCGTTGTGCGGTCTTGGGAATGGCCGGTCGCTGATTTCCCACGACTTGTGGCGGGAGGACCGCCCAGTCGCCCCAGCGCGTTCTCGTGAAGAACCGGCCGTAGCGCGAGAGACTCATGGAGCATTCTTGCTTGATTCGTTCCGCCCCTTCAGGTATTCTGAGAACATGTCCTTGGTTGAGTTGGTTCTGAGTTTGGTGCCATCCGATGGTTAAAATCTCGCCAAAGAGGCTTCAGGGGCAATGGGATGAAGGATTCGCCTTGGATTTCCACACGATCAGTAGTACGTACGTGGGCGATGATGAATACGGGCACCCACAGTTTGACACAGTGCGATCAGCCATAGGTGAGCTTCTCTACCAGTTGAAATACGGAAATTACCAGTCGGTCATGGAGGCGATTACGGCGACTGCGTCGAGCTTTGTACGGTCCAAGTCGTGGTGCATTGACGTGGTCATCCCAGTTCCGGCCTCTCGCTATCGAAGCTTTCAGCCGGTCGTAGGTCTGGCAAAGCAACTGGCTGAGGACTTGGGCGTTGCCTTCGGCGGGGGGCACGTCGTCAAGACTAGTGGTTCATGACAATTACCTTTGGGATGAACATGCAGAAGGCTGTGCGTGTAGGAATCTTCGTAGGAGGAAGGATTATTTAGCGGAGAATCCTGTTGGAAAAGAAGTATATCGTTCGGCTCACCGCCGAAGAACGCGCGGAATTGGAAGCGATGGTCACCAAAGGCAAGGCCGCGGCCTACAAGATCAAACACGCGAACATTTTATTAGCGGCCGATGTGGACGGTCCGGCGTGGCCGGACGCCCAGATTGCGCAGGCGTTTTCCTGTCATCTGCACACGGTCGAAAACGTACGGCGGCGGCTGGTGCTGGAGGGGCTGACGGCCGCTTTAGAACGCAAGCCACAGGCCTATCCCTCGCACCTGCCGAAACTGGACGGCCAGGGCGAGGCTCGCTTGTTCGCCTTGGCGTGTAGCCAACCGCCCGAAGGCCAGGACCGCTGGACCCTCAAGCTGCTGGCTCGCCATCTGGTGGAGTTGGAGGTGGTCGATACCATCAGCGACCAGACCGTGCGCCGCGTGCTAAAAAAAACGAAATCCGGCCGCATCTGCAGGAGTGTTGGATGATTCCCCCCAAGGCGGATGCGGAGTTTGTCGCTGCTATGGAGGACGTATTGGAGGAGTATGAACGCCCGTATGACCCGAAACGTCCGCGGGTGAACATGGATGAACAGCCCGTGCAATTGGTGAAAGAGACCCGCCAGCCCTTGCCCGTAGAACCGGGACAGCCGCGTCGGTACGATCATGAGTATGAGCGGGCGGGCACGGCTTGTGTGTTTCTGTTTACCGAAGCCCTGCCGGGCTGGCGTCAGGTCAGCGTTCGGGCCCAGCGGACGGCGGTGGACTGGGCCCAAGAGGTGGCCGCGTTGCTGGAGGGTCGCTATGCCGAAGCCGAAAAGGTGATTCTGATCTGTGATAACCTTAACACGCACACGATTGCCTCCCTGTACAAGGCCTTCCCGCCCGAAAGGGCGCGGCGTTTGGCCCAGCGGTTGGAGATCCACTACACGCCCAAGCATGGCAGTTGGCTCAATATTGCCGAATGCGAGTTGAGCGTCTTGTCGCGCCAATGTCTGCGGAATCGTACCGCGAGCCTGCCAGCTCTCGTCCGCAAGGTCACTCCGTGGGCGCAGGACCGCAATGCGCGGCAACGTGGGGTCCAATGGCACTTTCGCACGAAAGACGCCCGGATCAAGCTGATCCACCTCTACCCTCAGGTACAACTGTCATGAACCACTAGTGCTTCATGCCAATTGACTTTCCGGACGGATGGCAGCGGCAAGCGCAGCTTGCCGATGGTTTGCCGATCCGCCATCGGCAAGCTCCGAGGACTCCGCTTGCCGCTGCCACCCACCACCTCTACCCGGAAGTTCAATTGGCATGAAGCACTAGTCTCCGCCCAGCCTGAGACGGTGGGTTCCGGGTGGCATCGTCAAGCGTTGTAGGGGCGAATAATGATTCGCCCCTACCGGGCGATGGCGGATTGTCTGCGCGATGGGCCATCCATCGCCAAAGCCTGCGGCTTTGACGATGCCACCCGACACGACCGCTTCACATTCCGTCCCCAGGTATT
>Ga0209507_1002841_pt1 | contig 11328 bp, 11 predicted proteins | sample AD_UKC028_MetaG_FD_184414 | JGI IMG/M metagenome (GOLD analysis project Ga0209507, IMG submission 184414) | Active sludge microbial communities of municipal wastewater-treating anaerobic digesters from USA - AD_UKC028_MetaG (SPAdes) (version 2) | ecosystem: Engineered > Bioreactor > Anaerobic >...
GAAACGGTCGAGTCAAAAAGACTCGACCGAACAAAAGGTCAAAAAGACTCGACCGAGCAAAAGACTCGACCGAGCAAAGCGAAAAGACTCGACCGAACGGAACCAAACAAGGACGCATGGCCACATAGCTTATGCCGCGCGCCCCTGCAATCCGGTGGTCAGGGTTTGCCGATATTCGCGGCGATTTTGTCCTGAATGATCCGGTCTGCCATGTTGTTGCCGACAACGCCGGAAAGAACGGAAACGGACGTTAAATCCTTTCCGATATATTCAACCAGGATGATCACCTTTTCATCCGAAATGACCGTCTTGATCGATCCTGTGGAAATATTACGTTCCTTTTGTGTCTGCTGGCCATTTAATTCGTTCACAGCTTTTTCGCAGGCCTTCCAGACCGGTTCGATATCCGCCTTGTATTGTGTTGTCAGATAGCCGTCCTCGTAAATGAATGCACCGGAGCTGATGCCCATGACCTTGCCGTTTATGACCATGGCGGCATTGCAGCCGAAAAGCAGGCAGACTATTGCAAATAATAATAGAATTTTTGTTTTCATCGGTTTCCCTCCTCACAATCAGTGACTCGACACAAAATTGATACTTGCCCTATAGAGTAAGGTTTTTGATCTGTCAACAACCTTCACGCCGAAATTTTATAGTAGATCGAAGAGCCGACCGACCAGACTAGAACGCCTGCGGTGATTAATATGCACCCGTAAGCCAGAATTTTATTCCAGGCGCTCTCTGACTTCTGATCGTTGTAACCCATCCAATACGCTATGAGGAGTCCCGACAGAAGACCGCCGCCGTGCGCCCAGTTATTGATGCCGCTAAAGAGAAATCCGAAGATGATCAGGCCGACCACCCATCCCAGCGCCTGTTTGTAGATGGCCTCTCCGTACGATCCACCGCGGCTTTTCCCGAAATAAATAATCGCGCCGATCAGTCCGCAAATGGAGGCTGACGCGCCGATCGTAAAACGGACGCCGGCCAGCACGGAAACGGCAAAACCGACGATACCGGTTAGGATGTAAATGTTCATGAAACGGTGGATGCCGAATTCACGAAGCACAAACGGCCCCAGTTGATATAACGCCATCATGTTGAAAACAATATGCAGAATTCCGCCATGGAGAAAGGAGGCTGACAGAAGGCTCCAGAAGTTGTGATAATGGAAGACGGGAATTGTGCCGGTCGCGCCCAGCAGAAACAGGCTCTGGTCGGAAGGTGATAGAAAGCCCAGGGGGCTACCTCCCATAAAAATTCCCCGCGGATTCAGCAGCAACGACAGAACAAAAAAAGCAATATTGACATAGATGATCGTTTTAACCGGTTCAAAAGCGAAGAGGATATTTTGCAGTTTCCCCGCGGTTTCATGCAGGCCGGGCCGGATCAGCCCGCAATAGGGACAGGCTGGTTCATCCAGACTGATCAGTTTTCGGCAATTGGGGCACAAGATGGAGTTTCTGGGAGTGCTCATCATGAATTCCTTATGATTGTTAGTTGTGGATTTTCTTAACAACAATAGAGCGAATTGTAAAGAAAAATACCCCAGCTTCTTGACTCCGGCGCCCGAATATACGATAGAAAGTTTCACAGGATGGTTATGCAGATCAGGGATCGTTTTAGTCTGAAAATTGAATCCGTTGCTTTTGGCGGTCACGGCATCGGGCGCGTGGAGGGTTTCGTGATTTTTGTACCTTTCACCGCGCCTGGAGATGTTGTGGAAATTGAGATTGTTGAGCGCAAGAAAAAATTTGCCCGGGGGCGTGTGTTAAAAATTATCGAGCCCTCGATCCAACGGATCCAACCGCTTTGCCGTTATTATGGAGAGTGCGGTGGCTGCTCTTATCAGCATATCCATTACGAATCTCAATTGAAAATTAAGCGAAAACAGGTGGAGGAGGCTTTTTTAAAAATCGGCCGCATAGCGCAGCCGCCGGTTGCCGAGGTCATTCCTTCTCCGCGGATTTATGCCTACCGAGGCAAGGCTCAACTTCATGCCGCAAAAACGGCCGAAGGCTTCAAGCTGGGTTTTATGGATATTTCCGGCGGTAGAATGATGGATATTGAGCGCTGCGAGATTATGGATGAAACCATTAATCTTCAGATTCAGCAGGCAAGAACAAAAGGAGATGTTTCATTCGATCAAAGTGATTTAATATTTTGGTCGGACGTACCGGAAAATTCCGAAGAGACCATTGTGCGTAAGGTAAAAGACAGGGAATTTCTGATTCCCCGCACGGGTTTTTTTCAAGCTAATTTATATTTAACGGACCGGATGGTCGATGAGGTATGTCGCCTGATGGATCAAAAAAAGGTAGGAACCATCATCGACGCCTGTTGCGGTTCAGGCCTTTTTTCCATTTTTTTGGCGCCTTATGCCCGGCGGATGATCGGCGTCGAAATTAATAAAAAATCCGTAGATTGCGCGCGCTTAAATGCCGAAAGGCACAGGATAGAAAACACGGAGTTTATCTGCGGTGATATTGAAGAGTTTTTGAAGGATCAGGCGCAAAAGATGGATGCAGTTGATGTGATCATTCTTGATCCACCGCGCACAGGTTTGAGCCCGGTGGCGCTTGCAGCGCTTGCCAGTTTGGCGTCACAACATATTATTTATATTTCCTGTAATCCGGCCACGCAGGCTCGGGATGTAAAGTTTCTAAACGAGCATGGCTATGATCTGCAAAACCTTCAGCCTTTGGATATGTTCGCACAAACGGAGCATATTGAAACAATTGGTTTACTGCAGCGAAGGAAAGCGGAAAGATGTTAGAGTGTCATAATATCCATGATACGATTTCTAAAAATATTTATGGCTTTCCCATGAAAATATTGCTATTTTTGCGGGCAACTTAAATTATTCTGGAAAATTTCAGGGGAGGATAAAATGGCATCAAAAAGTAAAGACGTAAGGATCGAGCAACGCCGGGTATTGGAAAAAAAGCTGGAGCTGCGGCTTGCGAAACTGGCCGGACAAGGGGTCGCGAGCGAAAAAGCTCAGAGTGATCCTCTGGTGAAAAAGCTAAAATCGCAAATCAAAGAAACGAATATTCGTATCGCCGCTTTTGATAAGAACGTAGCACAGATCGAGGCATTGAAGCAGGCTAAAGAGAAAAAGCTGGCGGAAAAATCCGCGCCGAAAGAAGTCCAGGCCGCGCCGGAAAAAGAAACCAAGCCGAAAAAGAAAGCAGCGTCGGCGGAAAAAGAACCCAAAAAGAAACCGGCTGAAGCTGCAGAAGGGGAGGTTCCGAAGAAGCCCCGTAAAAAGAAAGAAGAAGCCCCGGCGGAATAATTGCTCCGAATATTTAACCAGCGCTGAAATTTGATATGATCTTACATGGTGCGAGCGGGAAAGATCGACAACGTTCTCTTCTGAAAAAAACCGCTAGAGCAAGCAGAGATCACAAAAAAGAGAAGGCAACCCAGAGAGGATCAGGGTTGCCTTCTTGTCTGTACTTTAATTTTAGTTCCCGACGGTGTCCACACCCTCTTCAGAATCTCGGTTGGCATATAGCCCGAACTGAACCGTGAAGTTCGTCGCTTCGACGACGGGTTTGATATTTCGTTGCAACTTCTCCATCTTCACTATGCCGAACCGGGCCATCGTCTTCAGGGTTCGAGATAGATTGCTACTGCTCCGTCCAGTCGCCGCTTCCAATTCTTTTAACGATTCCGGTTTCCGCTCCATAATTGTTTTCAGCAGCAATTGGTTTTCGTTGCTGAGAATCTGCGCCATGGATTGCAGAGATTCAAACCAGATCTTGGGTTCATCGGGCTGCGGGCGGTATTCTCCCCGGGCAATGGCCAAGGATCGCTTTTTATAATCCTCATAGGAAATGATGCCGATGTGAAGCACTTTCTGATTCATTTTTCTACCTTTCCGTCTTGATTTATGATTTGCTCGACATCGCACCAAAAATCCTCCAGCAACTGACTAGCAGATGCGTAATCGTAGGGCGATATCTTGTCGCATTTGTGCTTGTGATCCCAAGTGATCTTCCGGGCACCGTAACCCTTTCTTGAAGGCCTGACGGCATGGGCGTTGTCGAATCCCAAGACCCGCCGGTTATAGCGGTCATGAAGGGTCAGGGAATAACGGATGCCGTGAGGAATATGCGGTTCAGGCTCTACCCGATACACCTCGAACTTGGTCCAATAGCCGCTATCCATGGGGAAGATTTCACCGTCCAAATGCAGCAGAGTGAAAAGGGTTTCATCCCCTTTTCCCTTGGAATAGCGTTTATCCTTCATGGTTATGTTAATTATCATCAGGTGATAATTAAAGCAAGGGTTTTTGTAAAGTCGGCGGATACGCCTGGATACGATAAAAATGTTCAACCAATGGTTCATTGTTTTGGGCGAGTCCTGGCAAGGCAGGACTTTATGATTCATTCTCCTCAATTCCCTTTCGGGAATAATAATCGTTCATATAGTGGCAGTCAGGTATTATATTACCGAAAGGGAATTATATTTTTTGCTTTGTTGTGATATGAAAATCAGAAAATGACAGAGATTTATCTTAAGAAAATTGACAATGATTTATCGACTAGTGTATGTTTGTTTTAAAAGAGGGACACGCCAACGAAAAAGGGATTAACCGCAATGGGTTAACCCCTCAATTATTTTGGCGTCCCCATGGGGAGTCGAACCCCAGTTACAGGCGTGAAAGGCCCGTGTCCTAGGCCTCTAGACGATGGGGACGTCTTAAGCCCGGTGTTTAAGCAAGTTGAGCTTTATATATTTTTCAATTCAGAATGTCAAGCACCTCCTCAATTATTTATAAAAGGGCATGATTTTTAAAGAAAAGGCTGTTAAATTTTACAAAGATGTTATCTTTTATAAAACCAGAGGTGATTTATGAATATTCAGCATTTCAGAAAACCGGAAAATGATGTCCATGAAATCTTTATCAACCGCTGGTCTCCCCGGGCCATGTCCGGTGAAGAAATAGGCGAGGCGATGCTCAAAACGCTTTTTGAAGCAGCCCGGTGGGCGCCCTCGTCCAACAACAATCAACCCTGGCGTTTTATTTATGCCCGCAGAAATACACCCCATTGGGAGAATTTCTTCAATTTACTTGCTGAGGGCAATCAAATCTGGGCGAAAAATGCCGCCGTCCTGATTGTCGTTATTTCCAAAACCACATTTGACTCAGGCAAACCCGCCCGCACGCACTCATATGATGCGGGCGCCGCCTGGGTCAGCCTAGCCTTGCAGGGATCGCTGAAAAATCTGGTTGTCCATGGGATGCAGGGTTTTGATTACGACAGGGCAAAAAAAGAGTTGCAGGTGCCCGATGATTATACAGTAGAGGCCATGATTGCCATTGGTCGTCATGGCAAAAAAGAAGATTTGCCCGACTATCAGCAGGAACGGGAATTTCCTTCGACGAGAAAAACCATTGCCGAAATCGCAATGGAAGGAATTTTTAAGTGAGGGACAGCCGCCACCCCTGCTTTTAATCCCGCTGCTGCGGGACGAGCGTTAATTCTCCGTAACCTTGCTACGGTATAATGATATTCATTTCATACCTCGACAGCTTGCCCCGAGGTGGTTGATCAATTTCCAAAATAGTCTCTGATGATTTCTGTTACAAGCCGGGGCTGTTCCATCGGAATCAGATGTCCGGCGCCTTCAACCATTCGATGGTTGCCTTTCGGAAAGAGAGAGGCGACTTTTTTGAGGTCGATAAAGGCCCGGTTTTCACTGGTTTCACCTTCCAGGATCAGGACGGGGCAAGTCGTCTTCGCCGGTTCGGGCCAGGGATTATGCTGCAGACCTCCCATGAAGAGGGCGGCTTCTCTCTGGGGCGAACAGGTTAGTTGAAGACCGCCGCCATCCCCCGTCATCATGCCGTGCCGCACATAAAGCGCCATCATTTCCGGGTCCCAGTTTTTGAACAGGCCCCGGGACCGGACATAGGAGAGGGCCTCTTCGCGGTTAGCCCAGTGATTCAGCCTTTTGATGGCTTTTGACGCCAGGGGGTGTTGTTCCACCGTTATTCCCGGATTATAGAAATCCTCCGGCAGAAAAATAGGTTCAATGAGGATCATGCCCCGGGCATTCATATTGAACAGGGCATTTGCCAAAACGAGGACGGTGGCGCCCATGGAATGGCCGACAAGAAGGGGATTTTTCAACTCGAGACTGCGGCACAGGGACGCAAAATCGTGAGCAAGGACTTGCCAGCCCAGCCCGCCGTCATGAGGATCTGATGTGCGATGGTCGCAGAAGTAAGGGGCTATGGCCTGATAGGGCGGAGAAAGTTCTCTGGCAATCGGGTGCCAGAGCCAGGGCAGAAAACCGGTAGCATGGAGAAAAACCAGGGGAGTCCCCTCGTTTTCGTAAGCCAGATACGAAACATCAACATCACCAATATTTTGTGATTTCGATTGGGGGTAAACAGATTTGGACTTTTGCAAGGGCGCCTCCTTGATCAGCATTTGAGATTTGGCTTCATTTTTTACCATTTTCGTGTATCAAATTCCATCAAATTGTGTGGGTTCATTCCCGTAGATAGAGTGGTGATATTGACATGTTTTTGATAAAAACAACCACTTATTTGTCATACAAGATTACTGATAACTTATGGCTACAATAATCACATCTATTTGATTTTAAACATTAATTTGAATTACCTTAATCGGGAAGAGTATTTTATTTCATTTGGTATATAAATTGCTAACAAAAAATCAAAAGTAAAAACAGTAAAGTTGATGATGTATGACTTCCAAATTAGGGTGATGATAATTAAATTTTTCCTTGCATCAGGAAAATTAAATATGTTAAGAAACAATTACATTGTAATAAAAATATCCAAAATTTAGAGACTTTTACGAGAGCTGGGAGACTTCAGAACAAATATACTTTTAGTCGAGGAGAAATTTTTTGACAAACAATAAGGATGTTAATTCCACGGAACAATTGTTAAAAGTTATTCGCGGCTCTCAGCAAACAGCTGAACCTGCAACAGATGCAGTTGAAGGCGCTTCTCCACAACAAGAAAAATCGGATAAACCTTCCGTTAAATTTCCAGGAATATTCACAGGTAAGCACCGTATCAATGTCGGTGTCGATATTGGCCGGTATGACATCCGTTTTGCCAAAATGACTAAAACCTTTGATGGTCGGCCGCTGCTGGTTGATCAAAAAACATTGAAACTGAGCAATCAGATTTCAAAAGGAACCACTGAGTTTAATCATTTGTTAAAAACGTCGCTCACTGCTTTTGCAGGTTCCTTAAGTGATTGTGACATCTGGGCGATGATAAGCGCCGCGGAAGTGAATGTTCAACGCCTGAAGATACCGATTGTTCCCAAGAAACAACTGGAGAAAGTCATCTATTGGACCGCCAAAAAAGAAAATCCGATAGATGAAAAAGATGTGGTTTTTGACTACGAAATGCAGGGTGAAATTAACGATCAAGGTATTCCAAAATATGCCGTGATTGTCTATAGCGCCCCTAAATCCGCGGTCGAGAAAGTCAAAGACACATTTTCGTCGATCGGGGTTCAGCTTGCCGGTATCACCATTGCGCCCTTTGCCATGCAAAATATTTTTCGGACACAATGGATTGCCGTCAGCGAAGCCACGTTTGCCAGCCTCTACATCGGCCATGATTTCTCACGAATAGACATCTTCAATAATAAAAATCTGATGATGACGCGAGGCATCAAAACCGGTATTAGCAGTATGATGGAAGCGATGGATGAATCCATTGCTGAAACCTCTCCTTATAATAAGATTAGTAGGGAACGTGTCGAAAAAATCCTCAGAGATCTTTCTGTTAATCCCGGAAAATCGATAGAAGACGAAGACGGCATCCAATGGAACGAAAGCAAAATATTAGACATGATCGCACCCGCATTGGAGAGGTTGGTTCGCCAGATCGAAAGAACACTGGAATATTATTCGACATCAGTCGGTTATGAAAAAGTGGAAAAGATATACATTTCATCTGACCAGAATGTATTTCATAATGTTCTATTACATTACATCAACGAGCAGCTCGACACCGCAATTGAATTCCTTGATCCTTTTAGAGGAAAGAATGTTTCCTCATCCGGCGCATCGTTGCCTCTTGCCGAGAGGGTATCGCTGGTTCCGGTGATTGGTTTATCCTTATCCGACCGGCAGCACACACCAAACGCCATTTTTACCTACGTGGATAAAAATAAGGAAAGCAGGAACAAAGTCATTAATCGCGGCATCTTTGCGGCATTTGCAGCGGCGCTGATTGCTTGTTTTGCCATTCTCGTTTTTCAGGCCGTTGAAACCGGGCGACTCAGCGACAAGCAGATGAAGCTAAAAAAAGAACTGTCTCACTTCCACCCGATCTTATCTAAGGAAAAAATCACAGCCCTTGCTGAAGATTTGAAATTACGTCATCAACTCAATCAACAGTATTCCAGTAAATACAAAGGAATGGCGATTATCAGCGAACTGTCAGACCTGACGCCGGGAAACATCAGATTGATCAATGTCCGGGTGGCCATCCCCGTCGCAGGGGCACAGGTACCAAAGAAAGATGCCACCAAAAAAGAACAAGACCAAGATGTTGTCATTGAGGGCGTTGTTCTGGGCGACCGCAGCGCCCTCGATGCGCTTTTGGCTCAGTATGTTATGAAGCTGGAAGATTCACCTATTCTTCAAGGTGTGGCTTTGCAAAAGAGTAGTAATGCAAAGTTCAAGAACAAAGAAATTCTTCAATTCACAATAAACGCGAAAATAGGTTAGAGATGAACAAGAAATTCAATCTGGACATTCCGTCAAAAAGCTTAACCTACATATTGATCTGTGGTGGAATTATCATTCTTATCGTTCTGCTGGGCATTATTCCTTTAAATCGATACAATGCCAAACGGTCCCAGGAATTAAAAACTTTTCAGGATCAAATTGTTGAGAAAAAGGAACTGGGACAAGCCTATCAATTTATACAAAATACTTCTATTAAAAAAGAAACAAATATTTTACCCAATCCTGCGAAAACAAAACTATCCAGACAGGATGCGGAAAAATTTCAGGATGCTTTCCGTGTCGAGGCGGGAAGATCCAACCTGATGACCATTTCGCTGATGCCGGAAACGAAATCTTTGGACGGTGGATCACAAAAACTCCTGTACAATGCAACAGTAAAAGGAGAGTTTGCCAATTTCCGGAAACTGTTGGTGGGATTGGGGTCTTTGCCTTATATTGATCAGATTGAGGAAATTAATCTCAAGCAATACAGTGATTCTATGGAATGTAAATTGAAAATATGGATTGCCCTGGCTAATTAGACGGGTTCGGGGAAAAAATGAAAAAATTAAACACAAGACAAATCATCATCCTGGCCATTGCTGCTTTGTGTGTTCTCTATGCGGCCTATGAGTTATTGATTGCCAGGCCGGCGGCCCAAAAAGCCAAAGCGACTAAAATAGAAAACAAAGTCGTTGAAGCTCAATCTCTTGTCAACACACTCAGCAGTGATTTAACGAAATATAAAGTGAGCGATGTTGACACTTATATCGCTAAAAGGGCAGAGACGGATTGGAACAAGAACCCTTTTTGGGAAAAATCGTCCTACCGTGAATTTGTTGGAAACGAGGCCGGCGGCGTCGCTGCGGCAAAAATTATCTATTCCGGTTATGTGGAAACCGGCGGTAAAAAAGTGGCTATCATTAATAGTTTTGAATACGTGACAGGTGAATCTCTCGATGTTGAAGGTTATGTATTAAAAAGCGTAACGCCATCAAGAGTTTTGGTTGTCAACCGTAAAACAGGTAGCCAATTATATGTTCCCATCCAGGAATAAAATTTAAGATATGGAGGTTATTGCCTTGAGTTTAAGTGCAAGCCAAATTAAAATTGACAAAATAGTGATCAGTTTTTTTGTGCTGATATTCTTTATGGGCTGTTCAGGAGATCTCAAAAGCACAAAGAAAGATCCTTTCTTTGAAAAGTGGAATACGCTGGCGGAAAACTCCCAGGGGCATTCTCCGGAAGCCAGTCTCAAAAAAATTGATATTCCGACTTCACCAAACAAACAAGCGCAAACAGATCCGGTAATGGGAGACGCAGTTAGAAAACTGCCGACCAAGCCCCTCAATCTTACCATGCGCCAGGCAGAACTCAAATCGGTCTTAAGGGCCATGGCCAAATCTGTTAATAAGAACCTTTTGGTTAAGAACGATTTGAAAGGCGAAATCAGCGTTGATTTTCGCTCTGTCCCTTGGGATCAGGCTTTTACCGGATTATTGAAAACGCATGGTTTATCTTATTTGTGGGAAGGTAATGTCATCCGGGTTGTTTCGACTGAAGATATTGAGCAAGAATTAAAGCGGAAAGTTCAGTTGCGCGATATTCAATGGGTAGAACCTTTGATGGATCCGGTCATCATTAAAATTGATTATGCCGATTCTGAGAAACTCGCAAAGACGCTGCAAGATTTTCTGACCAAGGATAAAGATGGCAAAACGCGTGGGTCTGTTACACGGGATGAACACAGCAACTCTTTGATTATTGCTGCAAATTCTCAGGACATGGCGCGAATGATTCCGATCATTGAAAAGGTGGATAAGCCAACGCCACAGATCTTGATAAAAGCCAATATTGTGGAAACGACAAAGGGCACCGCCCGCGATTTGGGGGTTATGTGGGGCGGAATGTATAAGGGGAACCTGGGGAATAAAAATATTTACGCAACGCCCGGCGGCAATGCCGGCACAGGGGACCCAATATCCGGGGGCTACCAGCCGACACAGACAGGAGCCACAGGCATCGGCGGTCAGGGTTTTGCCTCGAATTTCCCCATCTCGGGAATTGCTGATGCAACTGGCGCTGCTTCATTAGGTCTTATTTATGGCGTCATTGGTGAAAGTCTTTTGGAAGTTCAACTACAGGCACTGCAGCAGGATAACAAACTCAATATTCTGTCCAGCCCGTCCATTACAACACTTGATAATCAGAAGGCCTTTACGGAGAATGGCGAAAGAGTGCCCTACACCACGATTGAATCGTCAGGCACCGGCAGCACTCCCACGATGACGACGAAATTTGAAGACGTTGTTTTGCGCCTGGAAATTACTCCCCATGTTATTGACGGCAAAAATTTGAAAATGACGATTTCCGTGAAAAAAGATGAAGTGGATATGACACGAAAGTCAAGCCTGGGAGATCCGTATATTATCAAGAAAAAGACGGAAACGGTGCTGATTGTTAAGGACGGTGAAACCATCGTCATTTCCGGGTTGACCAAACAGCGCATTTCAGACGGAACTTCGGGATGGCCGTTGTTGAAAGATATCCCTGTCCTGGGATACCTTTTTAAAGCAGACAGCAAAAGCG
>Ga0209507_1002844_pt1 | contig 11316 bp, 9 predicted proteins | sample AD_UKC028_MetaG_FD_184414 | JGI IMG/M metagenome (GOLD analysis project Ga0209507, IMG submission 184414) | Active sludge microbial communities of municipal wastewater-treating anaerobic digesters from USA - AD_UKC028_MetaG (SPAdes) (version 2) | ecosystem: Engineered > Bioreactor > Anaerobic >...
CACTGCTGAACCGTCGGATTATCCACCGGTCAATTTTACAAACTTTGTTATATCGCTCAGCACGTCCGCTCTATTTCATTTCGGTGATTTTCCCGAGTATGAAGGAGGTAAAGCCGAAAAGAATCTTTCGGCGGCCAAGCAAACCATTGATATTCTGAACATGCTGAATGAGAAAACCAAGGGAAATCTTGACCAAAATGAAACCAATTTAATCCAGGGTGTGCTCTACGAGCTGAAAATGCGCTACGTCAAAGAAAAGGGATGACATGCGTAGCAAAGCGCCCGCGAAAATCAACCTGTTGCTGCGTGTTTTGCGGAAGCGTCCAGACGGTTATCACGACTTGGCTTCCATCATGCAGCAAATATCCATTTATGATGAGCTCGAATATACGCTGCAACAGAAAGGAATAACGCTTCATTGTCCCGGCACAGATCTTCCCACCAATGAACAAAACCTGATTTACCGCGCCGCTCAAACTATTTTCAATCATACTGGTTATCGGAACGGCGTTGAAATCGTCCTCAACAAGCATATCCCTTCTGCTGCCGGTCTAGGTGGAGGCAGTTCGGATGCTGCAACGACTTTGATGACCTTAAATGACTTGTGTTCATTGGGGCTGAGCAAGGCTGAACTGATCAAACTGGGAGCAAAACTGGGGGCGGATGTCCCTTTTTTTATTTTTGGAAGGTCAGCTTTTGCGACAGGCATCGGGGATAAACTTCAAGCCCTGCCCGATTTACCTCAAATAAATATGGTTTTAATCAATCCCGCCTTTCCCCTTTCCACCAAAACGGTTTACGATAACCTTAATTTAGCATTGACAAAGAAAAAAAATAATTATAGCATTCCGCGATTTTACGCACTAGGCGACATTATTCGGGAATTGCATAATGATTTAGAAACGGTATCGCTGAAGATGCATCCCGAATTGAATGATTTGAAGCAAATGCTGATGAAAGAAGGCGCCCTGGGTGCATTGATGTCGGGCAGTGGCCCCACGTTATTTGGCATTTTTGCAGATGAAAAATCAGCCAAAGAAGCGCGGGAGGCAATTTTGAAAAAAGTTTCCGGAAAATGTCTGGTTTTCTTTGCCCAATCACTGTAGTAGCTGGTTTTGTTAGGTATTTAATGAAAGACGATGGGGCGTCGTCAAGCGGTAAGACACAGGATTTTGGTTCCTGCATTCGGAGGTTCGAATCCTCCCGCCCCAGCCAGAAAAGATTGCGGAGAAATATTTAAATGTTAGAAAGAATAAGAGTTTTTTCCGGTAATGCCAATAAGCCGCTGGCGCAGAAAATCTGTGAAAAATTAGGCGTGACCCTGGGAAAAGCCAATGTCAGCACCTTCAGTGATGGAGAAACACGCGTCGAGATTGACGAAAATGTCCGAGGAATGGATGTTTTTATCATTCAGTCCACCTGCCCACCGGTGAATATCACCCTGATGGAACTGCTCATTATGATCGATGCCATGAAGCGGGCATCGGCCGACCGTATTACCGCTGTCGTCCCTTACTATGGATACGCCAGGCAAGATCGTAAGGTTGCTCCTCGCGCGCCTATTACCGCGAAATTAGTGGCTGATCTGATTACGACGGCGGGCGCGCAGCGCCTTTTATCCATGGATTTGCATGCCGGTCAGATTCAGGGTTTCTTTAATATTCCAGTCGATAATCTTTTTGCCACTGCCGTTTTAATCGATTATATGAAAGATAATTATCAGAACAACACAGTAGTTGTATCACCGGACACGGGTGGTGTGGAAAGAGCCCGGGCTTTCGGTAAACGAATGGGTGCTTCTCTGGCTATTATCGATAAAAGAAGAGAAGGCCCTAATGAAGCACAGGTAATGAACATCATTGGTAATATTAAAGGAAAACGAGTCATCATCCTGGATGATATGGTTGACACGGCGGGAACCGTTGTTCAGGCGGCCAATGCTCTGACGGATGCAGGTGCTCTTGAAGTGTCCGTCTGCTGCACTCATCCGGTTTTATCGGGGCCGGCAATTGATCGCATTGAAAGCTCCAATATTAAGGAATTTATTGTCACAGATACGATTCCTTTGAGTGAAAAAGCGGCTCAATGCAAAAGAATAAAAGTATTATCTGTGTCCGGCCTGCTGTCCGAGGCGGTGCGCCGCATTTACTATAACGATTCAGTACATTCATTATTTATTTAGGAGGAGAGGGGTAAATGGAAATAACCGATTTAGCGGCCCAAGTCCGTAAAGAGCAGAAGAAGGGTCCAGCCCGCAGATTGCGGCAGCAAGGATTTGTGCCGGCTATTTTTTATGGCGGATCCACTGAAAATATATCGCTGACCGTAAAAAGCAGTGATCTATTTAAGCTGCATAAGGAAAAGAAAGATCACGCTTTTATTAAACTGATTATTGATGACGGTGGTCAGAAACTGGAGAAACTTTCTTTGATTAAAGAGCTGCAGATTCAGCCTTTAACCGGGAAATTTTATCACGCGGATTTTTATGAAATTGATATGAAAAAGAAGCTCGCATTTGATGTCACCCTGAATTTTACAGGTAAAGCTATTGGCGTGGAAAATGGCGGAGAACTCCAGCATATCAAACGTGAGGTAAAGATCTTGTGTCTGCCGACAGATCTGCCTGATCATATTAATGTGGACATTACCTCGCTTGAGATTGGTCATTCCATTAAGGTCAAGGATATCAAAATTCCTGAAGGTCTGACTCATTTAGATCCGTTGGACGCCGCTGTCGTATCGGTTGCCGCTGTCAAGGTTGTGAAGGTTGAAACCGCTGAAGAAGCTCCGGCCGAAGGTGAAGCAGCAGCCGCGGCTGAACCGGCAAAAGAAGAAAAGAAGGAAAAGGAAAAATAAGGTTTTATCCCGCTTCCACGGGACGAGCGTCAATTCGCCTTCGCTTACCGCGAGTCGGTTGATCAGGAATTGGGTGGGAGATCATGCTTCCCTCGGCATTATCAAAATTATTTTACCGGTTTCGAAACGAGGGGGCGCGGATGAACTATCTGATTGTCGGTTTGGGTAATCCGGGCAAGCGCTACGAGAAAACCCGGCACAACATCGGGTTCATGGCTCTGGAGAAACTTGCCGCTAAGCTGGAAATAGATTTAAAATACAAGAGTTTCAATGCCTTATGGGGGAAAGGCATGGCAAACGGGAAAATGGTTTTGCTGGCCGAACCCCAAACGTTCATGAATTTGAGTGGTACTGCGGTCAGGCAGTTGCAGTCGTTCTTTAAAACGGAGATCAGCAATCTCATCGTTATTCACGATGATCTTGACTTGCCTTTCGGGTCGGTCCGGCTGAAGGCGGGAGGAGGGACTGCCGGTCATAAAGGGCTGGCATCTATCGAGTCTAACATGGGAACTACCGGTTTTATGCGGGTGAGATTGGGTATTGGCAAACCAGTTGACAAATCCCGAATTGAAGGTTATGTGTTGGAACCCTTCCGGAAGGAAGAGCAGGAGGTGCTTCCGGATGTCATTGACCGGGCCGCCGATGCGAGCGCTGAAATTGTTTGGAATGGTTTACAGAAAGCTGTAAGCAAGTACCAGACAAAAAATATAGATTTTCTAAAAAAGGAGGATTAGTTAATGTTTACAAACAAAAGAAGTATTTGGACATTTTTACTGAGCGGTTTGATGATTCTGCTCGCTGCCGGTGCCGCTTTTGCCGGTGAGGCGGACATCAAACTGCCGGACCTGAGCCAGGTCAGTTTTATGAATGGCACCCTTGCCGGTATGACGATTCTCAATGTCGGTTTGGTTGTTTGCATTATCGGTTTGATTTTCGGTATCATGCAGTATGTGCAGACCAAGAATCTTCCGGCTCACAAGGCGATGCTGGACGTTTCTCAGACCATTTGGGAAACCTGCAAGACTTACTTGTTCCAGCAGGGCAAATTCCTTATCGCATTGTGGATCCTGATTGCTGTTTGTATGATTTATTATTTTGGTGCCCTGTCCGGAATGCCCGCGGGCGAAATTGTGATCATTCTGATCTGCTCGATTCTGGGTATTCTTGGTTCCTACTCGGTGGCCTGGTTTGGCATCCGGATTAACACGGTGGCCAACTCCCGTGCCGCTTTTGCATCACTTTCCGGCAATCCCCTCAATATCGTCAACATTTGTCTTCGTTCCGGTATGAGTGTTGGCCTTCTTCTAGTCAGCATCGAACTGTTCTTCATGATCATGATTTTGGGTTACATCCCGAAAGAACTGGTTGGTCCCTGTTTCATCGGCTTCGCCATCGGTGAATCTCTGGGCGCTTCCGCTCTGCGTATCTGCGGTGGTATTTTCACGAAGATTGCCGACATCGGCTCCGATCTCATGAAGATCGTTTTCCATCTTCCGGAAGACGACCCGAAAAACCCAGGTGTTATCGCCGACTGTACGGGCGACAACGCGGGTGACAGCGTCGGCCCCACGGCGGACGGTTTTGAAACTTACGGCGTTACCGGCGTTGCTTTGATCGCCTTTTTGGCTTTGGCCCTGGCCGGCAACCCTGAAATGGGCGGCAAGCTGATCATCTGGATTTTCGCCATGAGAATTCTCATGATCCTCACGTCTCTGGTTTCTTACTTTGTCAACAATGGTATTAGTGCGGCAGCATTTTCCGGTAAAAAAGAATTTAACTTCGAGCATCCGCTGACCAACCTGGTCTGGATTACTTCGATCGTTTCCATCGCCGTGACCTTCGCGGCAAGCTACGTCCTGTTGGGTTCCGGCCTTGATCCCAAATACGCCGACCTGTGGTGGGCGCTGGCCGTCATCATCAGCTGCGGAACTATCGCCGGCGCGTTGATTCCGGAATTCACCAAAATCTTCACCAGCACTTCTTCCCGTCACTGCGAAGAAACTGTTAACGCTTCCAAACAGGGTGGTCCTTCGTTGAACATTCTGTCTGGTTTTGTCGCCGGTAACTTCTCTGCGTTCTGGATCGGTATGGTGATTGCGTTTTTGATGTTTATTGCCTATATGGTTTCTCAGAATGCGGCAGTCATCGCTTTGATGCCCGCCGCGTTCACATTTGCAGCGCCGGTGTTTGCCTTCGGTCTGGTAGCTTTCGGTTTCCTGGGCATGGGCCCCGTCACCATCGCGGTGGACAGTTTCGGTCCGGTATCCGACAATGCGCAGTCCATTTATGAATTGTCCATGATCGAATCCCGCAAGGATGCCAAAGACGTCGTCAAGAGCGCATACGGCATTGCTCCCGACTTTGAACTGGCTAAACATTATCTGGAATCCGGCGACGGCGCGGGCAACACCTTTAAAGCGACCGCCAAACCCGTGTTGATCGGCACCGCCGTTGTCGGCGCCACCACCATGGTGTTCGGCATTATCATCCTGCTTGCCACACTTGGACAGGCCAAGGATCCTAATTTCAATATTGCCGCTATGCTTTCTCTGGTTCAGCCGGATATCATCCTGGGCCTGATCGTGGGCGGCGCAGTCATTTACTGGTTCACCGGCGCTTCGACTCAGGCAGTTACCACCGGTTCTTACCAGGCCGTTGTTTACATTAAGAAGAACATCAACCTGGATAAAGCGGAAGCTTCTATTGAGGATTCCAAGAAAGTTGTTCAGATTTGTACCCAGTACGCTCAGAAGGGTATGATCAACATTTTCATCGTGATCTTCTTCATGTGTCTGGCCCTGTCCTTCTTTAACCCCTACTTCTTCATTGGTTACCTGATCGGCATCGCCTTCTTCGGTCTATACCAGGCGATCTTCATGGCCAACGCCGGCGGTTGCTGGGACAACGCCAAAAAGATTGTTGAAGTCGATCTGAAGATGAAGAACACTCCGCTCCACGAAGCCAGCGTTGTCGGCGATACCGTCGGCGACCCCTTTAAGGATACCTCTTCGGTTTCTTTGAACCCGGTTATCAAATTCACGACGCTGTTCGGTCTGTTGGCAACGGAAATTGCCGTGACCATGACGAACCAGAATTTGAAACATGCACTGGCCGCTATCTTCTTCGCGATCGCTCTGATTTTCGTGTATCGTTCCTTCTACAGCATGAGAATTTCTGAAGAAAAATTGGGTAAATAATTTAGATTAACCCTTAACGTCAAAAGGCGCTCCTCAAAAAGGAGCGCCTTTTTTATGGTAAATCCGGCAAGGGCGCGCCCACTGTAAGGGTGTCGTAGGCAACGGCGAATCTGGAGGAAGCAGTGGGCAAAGGTTTGCTTATTATTCTTTTCTGATCTTCTTCATGTGATCAATACGTTTCTGAATCAGCGCGTCCGTTCCGATATCTTCACGGTAGGCCACGGGACCGTGGACGGCTTTCACGCCTTCCTCGGCTATCTTGCGGGCTAAATCCAGCGTGTCGGCGATACCGACAATGCCGATGGCGCGCGACGAACTCAAATACAATCCGTCTTCTTTTTTATCCACAGAGGAATAGTAAAGCCTGGCCTTTCCCACATCGCCTAATTCAATCTTGGCGTGCGACGGGGCCGCATCGGAATGATCGGCGGGAAGACCATATCCCTTGGGCACAACGTATTTGCAGACAGTTGCCTTGCGCGCAAATTCAATTTTTAATTGATCCAGTGTCCCTAAAATGATGTGACGGCATATTGAAACAAAATCGGTTTTTAAAAGCGGCAGGATATTCATGGCTTCGGGATCGCCGAAACGAGCGTTATATTCCAAAAGCTTTGCACCGTTTTTAGTCGCGATAAAGCCACCATACATAACGCCTTTGTAGGGACTACCCGTTTCTTTTAAAAGCGCCGCCGCGACCTGGCGGGTAATTTCCAAACCTTCCTCAATATCCTGTGGTTTTAAAAAAGGTAAGCTGTGATCGGGCATGGAGTAAGAGCCCATGCCGCCGGTATTGGGGCCGCGGTCGCCGTCAAATCTTCTTTTGTGATCCTGCGCCAGCGGGGTGCCCACAACGGTTTTCCCGTCGCACAGACATTGCAGTGAAAACTCTTCGCCGTCGAATTTTTCTTCAACGATGAGGGATGAGTTTTCCCTTAATATCTGTTGACATAATTGCAGCGCTTCATCTTTCGTGGTGAAGTGATCGCCCTGGACCAGCACGCCTTTGCCGCCGGTAAGACCGTCCGGTTTGATGACAATGCCTTCTAAGGAATTCAAAAAAGTTTCCACGCCATCCATCGCCGCAAATACTTTAAACTGCGGATTGCCGGGAATATTATATTTTTTTACCAGATTCCGAGTAAACGACTTGGATGTTTCCAGCCGCGCCAGGTTTTTGTTGGGGCCGACGGCCGGAATGCCGTATTTTGCCAGAGCATCGACGACGCCGTTGTTTAGTGGGTCTTCCGGACCGATCACAGCAAGTTCTGTTTTGTTCTCCATCGCAAAGTCGGTAATTGCCGACAGGTCTGAATAGCTGCCGATCCGGATTTCCTCCGAAAGCGACGCAACCCCCGGGTTATTGGCTTTCATAAACGAAAACAGATGCGGATTCTGCTGGGATCGTGAGATGGCTTCGGCCATCGCATGTTCGCGCGCGCCGTTTCCGACGAGTAGTATGTTGGGCATATCAAAATCTCCTGAAGCGCTCTCTCTTATTGACAGTAACGCTATTTGAAAACTTCCTTGAGCAGAGAGGTGACTCTCGCCTTAGGATTTGTTCGAATGTCTGCCTCTTCTTTGGCCAGCATGTAAAACAGTCCATCCAGGGCCTTCCCGGAAACATACTGGTTGACATCAAGATTGATCGCTTTACCGATTAAAGGCAGGTTCTGCACTTTGCCGGTGATCGCGTCGTATTGCTGCGTTACCTTATACTCGCCCATGGTTTTGCGAACCTCGGGTTCAAAAAGTGTCAGCAGTTTATTATAGGTTTTACCCTTAAGATAGTCAGTTGCTGCGGTGTTGCCGCCCTGTAAAATCTTATCGGCATCGTCAAAAGACATTTCCGAGATGGCGCTGGTGAAAATATCCGCGGCAAGGGGCGCTGCTTTTTCCGCGGCCCGGTTCATGCTGAGCGTAAATTCGTCCAGCTGCGGCCCAAAACCGACACCGCGCAGAACTTTTTCCGCTTTCTGGATTTCCGCGGGCAACAAGATTTTGACGGCCTGATTGGCAAAGTAGCCGTTATTTTTGCCCAGATAGTTAATGGAATTCTTGACACCGACATTCAGCGCTTCTTTGAGCCCCAGGTCGATCTTGCCGTCGCTGGTCTTTGTTGAACTCACAGTATTAAGCGTATCTTTCAGCACGTCGAGGAAAGCGGCCTGGCTGTTTTGACAAAATAAAAAAACGATTAAGATACTCAATATTATCCTTCTTGTCATAATGCTATCCTTCTTGCTGTTGACTCGATAAGCGTTACACAGATTTTGATGGTCTGTTGATTTTGAATAACTTTTTTCTTTGCAAAGTATAGGAAGGAAGCTTTCTGATGTCAATGGAATAATCATGACGTGATGGGTTTCGCGGTTAGAGATAATCTGGAAAGTGCTGTATCTTTTTTTTATCTATTCTGATAAATTGACAGAAATTAACAAGTGCAGTGAGGTTTAATCGATTGGTTCCAAGCTCTGATATTATCATACTGCTGATTCTTTTTTTGTTTTCCGGTTTTTTTTCGTCGGCGGAGGCGGCCCTGCTTTCGCTTTCAGATTTACATCTCCACAAGATGAAGTCGGATGATTATCCTTTTTTGAATTCTGTGGTGAAGTTGCTGAAGAATCCGAGACGTCTGCTCATTACGGTTGTCACCAGTAATGAGGCTGTCAACATCAGTATCTCCATTCTTGCGGCTTCTCTGTTTATCAGTTTGTTCGGCATCAATGGCCAGTGGATTTCAATCATCGTGACATCGATTATCCTTTTTCTGGCGGGTGAAGCCATCCCCAAAACATTTGGCGTCACGTATCCCATGCAGATTTCATCGGCCGTATCGCCGCTGTTACTGCTGATTTCGCGGTTGGAGTTCCCGATTGTTGCCGCACTGGAAAAAACACCCGATTTGATTTTAAAACGGCTGGACAAGAGCAAAACCCGGGAGACGGATGTTTTGATGGAGGATGAATTCAAACACTTGATTGATGCCGGAAATCGGGAAGGGGTTGTGGATGAATCACAAAAAGAACTCATCAAAACCATTTTTGAGTCGGGCGACAGGCCTGTGACCGATATCATGATTCCCCGTGTGGATATGTTTTGTCTTTCTTTTGACATGCCGGCGGGGGAGATTGTCCGAAAGGTTGTTTCCGGGCGGTACGAGCGAGTGCCCCTTTATCGGGAAGACCGCGACAATATCGTCGGTATCCTTTTTGCCCGCGATTTACTCCATGACGCTTTACGTGCAAACGCAGCGGTCTCTATCGATAAGCTGCTGGCCAAACCCTATTTTGTTCCTGAGGGTAAAACCATTAACGGCCTACTTCATGATTTTCAGGAAAAATCGATCCAGATAGCTATTGTGGTGGATGAATACGGGGGTGTTTCCGGTTTGGTGACACTGGAGGATATTCTGGAACATTTATTTGAAGATGCCTACGGTGATGATGAACCGACCAACTGCGGGTGTGATATTCTGGATGAGAATACGATGATCGTTCCAGGCAAGATGGCGATGGAACAGTTAAATGATCTGCTGCAAGACTCTTTGCCGCAGGATGAGTTTGATACCATCGGCGGCTTTGTTCTGCATTTATTCGGGAAGATGCCTGAGCGTGGCGAAATCATCCATTTTGAAAACTATTCTTTCCGCATCGAGAGCGTCGGCAGAACAAGAATCCTGAAGGTTCGCATCGAAAAAGAAAAACAGGCTGAGCCGGAGCCGGAGGCGGAAAGATGAGCCTCTATCTGATTATTGCGGTCATATTGATTTGCCTGATTCTGGAGGCCCTTTATTCCGGAGGAGAGGTTGCTTTGTTTTCCGCCGACATTAACAAAATCAAATATTACGCACGCAAAGGGTCGTCTGCCGCCATGCAGGCTGTCCAATTAAAAGAACATCCCGAATGGTTTATCTCCACCGCACTCATCGGAACGAATCTGGCGATTATTGTCGCTTCCACACTGGCCACTGGTCTTTTGATTAAATATTTTGGTACAGAGCGCGGCGAGCAAATTGCCTTTCTGATTATGCTGCCGACCTTGTTTGTTATTATTATTGTCCGCAGTATTTTCCAACACTACGCGGAATTCATGGCAATCAAGGTTGCCCATTTTATCCGCTTGTCATCCCTTGTCCTTTATCCGCTGGCCTATATTGTTGCGGCTGTATCCAGAGGTGCTGTCAACATTTCGTTTGATCAAAAAGTGAAGCAGACTTCCTACATCACCAAAGAAGGCTTAAAATACATTTTAGGCGAAAAAACACAGGGCAGTGACATCCTGACAACAGAGAAGGAGATGGTCGGCCGCGTATTTGATTTTTCCGAACTTACGGCGGAAAAGATCATGGTGCCTATCACCGCTCTCACAGCCTTACCGCAAACAATGAAGATTGATGAAGCGGCCCGTATCGTTGCGGCAAAAAAATATATGCGCGTTCCTGTCTATTCGGATACCGTTTACAATATTGTCGGTATTTTGCATTATTTTGATCTTCTGGACATGTTATTGAAACAACAGCAAGCGCCAACGGAAGCGCTGGGTGCGGCCACGGTGGAGGGATGCATGCGGACGGATGTTTTTTATGTTCCGGAAACAAAAAAAGCAGGCCCGCTTTTGATGGATATGCAGAGAAAGCGCGAACACATGGTGGTGGTTGTTGATGAGTACGGCGGTGCGGTCGGCATTGTGACAATGGAGGATATCGGAGAGGAAATTATCGGAAGCATCGATGAGGAATATAATAAAGGCGAGAAACTTTACAAAAAAATAGCCCCTGGCCGGTATTTGATCAATGGCCGGATGAAAATCAACGATCTGAACCAAATCTTGCCGAGAAAACTGCCTGAAGGAAATTATGAGACCCTGGGCGGTTTTCTGATACAGCGGGCGGGAAGAATCCCCCTGCGTCGTGAACGGCTTGAATTCGACGGCATGATCTTCATCGTGGAAAACGCCGACCAGAAATCCATCCGGGAAGTTCTGATCATTTTCCCACCGCAACTGGAAGGTCCGCGGATACAAACGGTGTGAGGTGAATACAATTGGTAAAAAATAAAGCATTCTGTGCGATCATTTTAGCGGCGGGGAAGGGCACCCGCATGAAATCAGATATGGCAAAGGTACTTCATGTCCTGGAAGGCAAACCGCTCTTGTATTATTCATTGAAGGCGGCGCGCGACGCCGGAGCACAAAAAATTATTGTGGTTGTCGGCCATCAATCGGATAAGGTACGGAAATTGTTTCCCGATCCGGATTTGGT
>Ga0209507_1002845_pt1 | contig 11313 bp, 14 predicted proteins | sample AD_UKC028_MetaG_FD_184414 | JGI IMG/M metagenome (GOLD analysis project Ga0209507, IMG submission 184414) | Active sludge microbial communities of municipal wastewater-treating anaerobic digesters from USA - AD_UKC028_MetaG (SPAdes) (version 2) | ecosystem: Engineered > Bioreactor > Anaerobic >...
CTGACAGATGCACTGATCGGGTACGAGTGTGACCCGGAAGACGGCTGGCCCATCATCAGTAGCATCAAAGCCTATGTCGTCAAAAAGGTGACTGGAGCGGGCGGTGAAGTGGACCTGACTCCGATCATGGATGAGTACCAACTGCACTCATTTGCGTCAGAAATCAATGACGCACTGAATGCGGATAGGAACGCGGCCCGGATTGAGCAGATGGAATTGCGGAAGTTAGAACGTGCAGCGGCCTGAAAAAAGAAGCCGCCTGGTATTACACATCAGGCGGCTCAACAAACCCAGTCCCAGTCAAGGAGAGCGTCCCATGAAGAGACTATCCAATTCTACCCCATCCGCCCGCTGGGCGGAAGCCTGGCGTACGGCGCGGCGCATCCGGTTCAGCGGCGGTTCCTACGCCTACGAATGCATGAGGCGACGTTCTGACGTGCGCTTGGCTTTGTGCCTACTGGAAGCGCGGGAGTGGGGTACCACGACCCGTCACGATCTAGCTTTTCTTAAAAAAGGAATAAGAAAATGAGAATGCAGTTCGACGACAAGCTAGGCCATCGTGGCCTATACCACAAGAATTTGATCGCGGCGCGTCTACCCGATGGCCGCCAGATCATTTTCGAATTCGCCGGGAAAGCAGTTCCCGGCGTCGTTCAAATCGTCCGCGAGGACTACACGAAGAACGGAAAGTGGAGTCATTCGCGCTGGGCGGTGGAACTGGCCGATGGCGTCATCGGCTTTGTTCGTGGGCAGGACTGGGAAACCAGTCAATGGTTGAACAGCAAGCGGTGGCCCGAGGCTATCGCAGAATTTCAAGGCAAGGAATCCCTAGACGCGGACGCGGTTGAACGCTTCATCCGCACAACGTGGCAAGGGGTCGCTGCCAATCTCGATGCTGATGCGGCATCAGAAAAAGCCGATGGATCGGCGGCCCTGCTGGAATTATTAGAGGCGCAGGATGCTCTGGCGAAGGAACAGTCGGCGCTAGGCCGACTTAGGGAAGAAGTGGCGGCGATGGAAGAAGCCGAACGGGTGATGACCGAAACCATCGCAACCCGTGCCCGCGTAACAAAGGCGCGGGAAGCCATGCAGCGCGGCGCAAGCCTTTCCGATCTTAGGGCTATCTTAACATGAAAAAGAATCCCGTCATCATGTCCGCCAAAGTTGAGCGGCGCGTAACCGATCCGGCTCCGGTCTTTCAGGTGCGCAATCCTAACCCGCGCCCAATGGCCACTCGGCTGGATACGCCGAAGCCCGTCGATGTGACGCCGGTAGCGCCGGTGCGCGTGGAATATCCGCGTACAGAACCGCTTATGGACTTGCGGGATGTGGCGACCCGTATCAACACGACCGCCCGGAACATAGTACGGGCGCTGGTGATCATGGCGGCCATACTGGTTGCTGTTGCGCTTTGGAGGGTATGGCAGTGAGGGTTATCGGAAAGCGGACGGGGCGGAGTTTCTTTGCGGGGGACAACGTGCGCTTTGAGCCACCATTAGGCACGTACAGCCCGCACAGTGCACAAGCGCGATATGCCGGCATGGTTGGGCATGTTTATGCGGCGAATGAGGCCCAGGCATTTGTCTGGTTCACCGACCGGCTTCTTCCAGTCAATCCTGATTACTTGAGTTTGGCCTAAATAAAGTGGCCGCCAACGCGAGCAACGCCAGGCGGCCCGGGAGCAAAAATGAACGACATCGTTTCAATTCAGTCCGTTCCTGTCCCTGTCCCTTATGCCGATATGGAAAGGATGGCGACTGTCATTGCACAATCTGGGCTATTTGGCGTAAAAAATCCCGTCCAGGCGCTGGCTCTGATGCTGGTGGCGCAGGCCGAGGGGCTTCACCCCGCCACTGCGGCGCGGGATTATCATGTGATCCAAGGTCGTCCTGCATTAAAAACAGACGCGATGCTGGCCAGATTTCAGGCCGCCAGTGGGCGCGTGCAATGGCACGATTACAGTGATGCGGTTGTTTCTGCTACATTTTCCCATCCTTCCGGTGGCTCGGTAAAAATAGAATGGACGATTGATCGAGCTAAAACTGCTGGGCTGACCGGAAAAGACGTCTGGAAACAATATCCTCGCGCGATGCTACGGGCGCGTGTGATCTCGGAGGGCATTCGCACAGTTTATCCAGGAGTCCTGTCGGGAATGTATGCCCCGGAAGAAGTATCCGACTTCCGGCCAGACGAACGCGAAACGCAAGGAGTCTCAACAACAACAGGCCCCGAGGTGCTAGCGCCTGAATCGACGGCGGTTCTTTTTTTTGATCCAGATGCCGCAGATACGGCGATTGAGACATTTACAGACGTGGCGGGACTGCGCGTTTGGCTGGCGAACGAGCGCAAGCAGCATGGATGGAAAGCAGGCGATTCCCAGTATGAAATGCTAAAAGCGGCTTGCGCTGAACGGGCGAAAGCGATTAAGCAACAAGCGCAAGCGGCGGACATCGAAGCATCCACGCCTATCGAAGCGCCGGCCTTGGAGTCTGCTGATGAATAACCTAACCCTGTACCAGTTGGCCGACGAGTACCGCCAACTACTCGATCTCGCTGCATCGGAAGAGGCAGACGAGGAATCGTTCGGCGCGGCGCTAGACGCGATGCAGGGCGAAATCACCACCCGCGCCGTTTCCTTGGCCCAAGTCGCCCGCAATCTGGAATCGTTTGAGCAGCAGATTGAAGCGGCTATAGAGGCTATGAGCAAGCGGGCTAATCGTTCTAAACAGCGAGCGGAATCTATCCGCACCTACATCAAGGAGCAGATGGAAAGGGCCGGCATCAGCAAACTGGACTCGCCATTTTTCGCGCTCGCCATCCGCAAGAATCCGCCCCGGCTAATCGTTGCAGAAGACGCGCTGATTCCGCGTGATTATCTGCGGGTCATCCCTGAGCGGTTGGAGCCCAACAAGCCGGAAATCGCCAAGGCATTGAAAGCCGGCGTCGATGTGGATGGTTGCCGACTTGAAGCCACTACGAGACTGGAAATCAAATGAAATCCGCCGCCACGGACGGCGCACTTTCTAATTCCACCGAATTCGGGTGGAATAAAACTACTTCGACGGCCATCAAAAATAGTTCACTACCCTATTGACACAGTTTCGAAACTGTGAGATATTAAGGTCATGAAAGGCGGCATGGGGCCGCCGAGGAGAGGAAGATGAAAACGAACATTTACTCGGCCACCAATTACGCTCTGACTGTCCAGGGTGACGTCGCCACCCTGACGAATGGCACGAAAACCCAAACCATGCCCCTGCGGCATGGCGACGACGTTATCCCCGCCAGCCTAGCCGCCGCCCTAAAAAGGGCCGGTCAGAACCCCGCCGACTATTTCGCAGTAGCAGGACGCTACGTTATCCGCCGCGCCGCGTTGGCGGCCTGGACGGCGGCGGTGGATGCCCGCATCGCCGAGCGCCACGCCGAAAAAGCGGCGGCTGATGCGGCACTGGCCGCCGACATCACCGCACGCGGTCAGCGCGCCCTAGTTCTGCATGGATCATATCTGATGCGGTCTAGTCTCGTCTATGTCCGTCCGATGGAAGCGGCGGAAGCTGAGAAGTTCGCGCCTGAGCGGCGCGCCAGCGCTAAGCTAGCGATGGGAGAATGGACTTCCATCGCCGCGCCGGTCGCCCAGGCGTTCTTAGCCAGCCATCCGCGCCAGAATGACGGCTGGCTGCCCGGAACGGAATCCGTGGTCATCCTGATCTCAGAAGAGGAATGGAATGCGCTACTGTCCGGCGACCTCGCTGTGCTGGAAACCGCGAAAGCGGAGAAGGCGGAAAAGATCGCTGCTGAATCCGCCCGCATTGAAACCGCCAGCCAGCAGGCTGGACAGACCGGAGAGCCGGTCGAGATTGGCCGGTTCATGGACGAATGCGACGGCACTGAGCAGGACTGCTCGTTCGACTTGGTTCGCCGCATGGTTCGTGGCGACGGATCGAGATTTACGCTGCGCACGCATTGCCACTGACCCCACAAAAAGCCGCACTCCGGTGCGGCATTGAGGAGAGCAAGATGAAAACTAAGACTGAACGCCACCTGACGCCGGATGAAATCCGGATCATCCTCTAACCAACTACCCGCCGCCCTCCGGGGCGGCATGAAGGGGAATGATATGAACGCTGACTTGAGAAAAAGCTTCCGGTACACCCGGCACCTCGCCCGCGCTTATCGCGCCGGCATCCGGCGCCAAGAAGTTGCGCCACAGGAGTGGCGTGAAGAAGGACTTGAGGCGCTGACGCGAGAACTTCGCGGCGTACTCGACTGGTGGGCGGCCCAGGGGCTGGCCCAGGTCTATGACCGCGCCATCAGTCCAGAATGGGACTGGAGGCACCCATGACCCACCCCGCCGCTGCCCTCCGGGCCTTGCGCCCGGTGAAGTCCTATACCTGCGCCCAATGCGGGCGCGGGTTTACCGCGTCCGATGAGCGGGCGCGGTATTGCAGTAACCGCTGTCGCCAGGCCGCGAAATATCAGCGAGCGAAGTCGGCAAAGGGCCGCTAAATCCACCCCTGCCGGCCCGCAAACGGCCTCGGAACCCGCCGGAAGCCAATGACTAGGGGCTGTGCCCAGTCAAAATCACGGAAGTACACCAGCACCTCGTCGCCGACTTCAAAAATCCTTACACCGCCACCCTGGTAGGCCGCCGTTACGTTCGTCAGCGTTGTAGCTGGTTGATTCAGGTCGAGGCGCGTATCAGCGAATAGCCGCGATATGCGTTCCTCGATCACGGGGTCGCGCTCTTTCGCAGCAACCAGGTCGATGGTGCAGGTATCGCCAGTAATCTCGGTGATGACGGCATACCGGCACCACGGCTTCCAGCGCAACTGTCCGGCTTCCATCGCCAGATTCCAGGCTGTCCCCGCCGCGCTCATACTGGTGATCGGATGCAATTTTCCCCACGGGCCGTAGCGCGTCCCCGATGGAGCAATGTTGATAGATTGCTCGTAGTAATCCACCAGCCGTGCGCCCTCTGTCCCCTCGTAGATCGTCGAGACTCGGTGTGTAGGCGCTTCGCTGTAGAAGCCGGGCACTTCAAAGGTTCCGCATTCCTGCCCAGGGGTCAAATCCTCATTGAAGTCCGCACACCAGATGTCGATCTCGACCGCATTGAGTTCCGTCTTGAGTGTGGTCAGCTCGTCGAGCCGCTGCGACCGTGCCAGTCCCTCCGCGTATAGCCGCGCCAGTTCCCGCTGGGCCGCCGCCAGCTTTTGAGCCGCCTTGGCGAAAACAGTCGCCACTTCGCCCAGCTTTTTGGGGCGGTCTATTTGTGTCCGTGGCGGCTCTATACGATGAAGTGCCACCTCTTGTTCTTCAGCAGCCTGCGTCGCCGGATCATCGCCGTACTGTGCCGCCGTGGGCGGCGTACCTGGCTGGGCATAAACAGCCACCCATAGGTGAGTGTGCGGGTAGTTCGCCTCGTAGACATAGGCAACGCCAACATCCACATAATCGCTATTCAGCAGCGTGTCGCTGTTTTGCTCCTGCCAGTCCGTTACCACGCTGGAGGATGTCGTGTTGCCATAGGCAAGCGTTTCTCCCACTGCCGCTGCTAGATAGCCAGATCGATCCACCCGATCTACTGGATAAGTCGGTCCACTGCCAACATGACCGGAACGGAGTGTATACGCCTGATCCCGCAAGTGATTGATCGCTGCCCGATCCAGATCATCGTTGCGCGTTAAGGCGCTGACTGATGCCGCCGCCCGCGCGGCATTGATGGCTTCGAACAGCGCCAACATTTGAGCGTCCGCTGGTTCTTCCCACGGCAAGCCTGTTTCAGGATCATTTTCTGTTGGCGGTTCCAGTTCGTGGGGTACGTCATTTAGATCGCGGATTAAGCCATCTAGCCATTGCTGGATGACGGCATTCAGCGCGATGCGCGCGGCTGCGACATCTTCCTCCAGCGCCGCGATGGCGTTCAGAGCGCGGAAGATGACCGAGGCGGCTTGCGCGGCTTGCGCGGTTAGCGTGGCAACTTCCGCATCCAGCGCCGTGAAATCGTAGACCGGTGTGGCGCGATACAGCGCCCCGCCGCGATGGGAGAGGATGCGGACTGCGCCCACTAATTCAGCAACCCATTTTTAGGCCGTTCCGGCGCCGGATCATCTTCCAGCACCGGCACAATCTCAACTTTTGGCTGTGGCCCTGGAGTAAAAATGGCTGCACAGCGGGAACCATCTAACGCCTTGAATTCCAGAACGATTCCGCCGTCATCATCGTCATCATCAATCATCAGTCAGCTTGCCTCCGTGATTTGCATCCACGATTCGCCAACTCCGACAAAGTAGAGGATGGCACCGACTTCAAAGGACCAGTCCAGAGCCGTAGCAGTGTCCCCGGGCCGCAACAGCGGATCAACAGCGCACCCTATCTGTTTCCGCCCCTGTTCATCCAGCCCCCGCGTTTGTACGCCTAACAAGGCGCGCGTCGTGGCCGTGTGCGCGCTAGGCGTCACGCGCGCGGTCAGCGTCATTCCCGCGCCCCACGGCTGGCGCTCATACTCATACTCTGTCAGTGTCGATTGTAAGAAATCCCCCAGCATCTCCACACCGGCAACGCGCACGCCGGACTGAATCACCAGCGCCGCCCCTACCCGCGCCGCCACAGCCGCCCGCAGCGTTTCTGAATACTGCGGACAGAGTACGGATAGCCACGTCGATTCGCCCGCGCGGCGGCGACACTGGAACGATGCCATAGGGATTTCCAGGCCGCCGTCGCTGTTGATCAGCAGACAGCGATACAGCGTCTGGGGCGGCAGTACGAATGCCAGTGGATCAGGCGGCAACGGAACCGCGCTAATGGTAGGCACGCCCAGGGCCAGCGCGATGGGGATGGCCGGAACGGTGAGAAAACTATAAGCTTCCGGCAGTCCTAGCGAGAGCGGAATGGCCAGGGCTGGCGCGGCGATAGTTGTATCGGATGATTGCTCAACAGCAATCGCATAACACGTCGCGCTGAGAGACTGCGACCATTGCAATGAACCGGCGCTGTTGTATTTGCGGATGTTATATCCGCCGTTTGTGTCGCCCGCTGTATAGACATTACCATCCGCGTCAACGCAAATGCCATTGACCTGACCGCCATGATCAGCACTCCACTGTAATGATCCAGCACTGTCATATTTGCGAGTCGTTAGACTGGATGATCGAGTGCCGCCGACATAAACGTTTTCCGAACTGTCCGTATCAAGCGCATAAAGCGAATTGCCATGATCCGCCGACCAATCCGTGGTGCGATCACTATTGTATTTGCGAGTTGTTGTGCTCGAACTTCGATCCCCGCAGATGACGAATTGACTATCCGAATAGCCTCTGATTCCGAAAACAACAATAGATGAAGTGCCAAACAGAATAGAAAACTGGAATGTTCCAGATGAATTATACATATAGATATTTTTCAATACGCTAGACGGGTCACCACTGTAATAAATATTCCCATCCGCCCCGACATGCACGCCATACGCTATGCCGGCACTGAAAGGCGCTTTCCGCCAGCCTGTATCTTCTGTTCCACTACTATCATATTTGCGAGTGCTACATGTATCCGTTGCGTAATATTGCCCACAGGTAAATAGATTTTCTGATGCGTCTAATGCGACGCTAACGACAATCGCGCCATGATCTTTATACCAGGACTGATCTCCTGCGGCTGTATATTTGAAGGTTGTCTTGCTCGACGCGCGGTCGCCGCCGCAATAAATTGCCGTATTGCCGGCATTGATGGCAATGCTACGGATCAATGCGCCCGTATCGCGCGACCAGACAATCGCCCCGTCGGCAGTGTCGAGTTTATGCAGCGAACAATTGCCATTACCAGAAGCGCGGGCGCTGCCAACGTACAGATAGGGCATCAGGCCGCCTCTTCCGCAATTTCCATCAGTGCCGTTTCCGGGCTAATGTTGTAGACGATCTCAGTCACGATTAGCGTTTCGCCTCCGCCTAAATCTGCCGTATCTCCCACAGCCAAGTAGGTATCGACCGCGCAGCGTACCCGTCGCACCCCGCCGCTCAAATTGCGATAGCTGATGCCTTGCAGTGTGCGGGTTTTGCTGTTGACCGTCGGCGCTGTGGATTGCCCGGCCAGGGAGGCACTGGCGCTGTTACTGCCCGCATCCCAGCGCAGTGTCGAAAAGGCCGCTCGTACTAACTCATCTACCTGTTCCGTTCCATCCCTAAACCGTATACCGCGCCGGATCAGGATATTGCCCGCCGTGCGAGCCTGAATCGCTGTGAGTTGCGCGGACGTTAGTGCCGGGCAGGTCACGTTCAGACCAATGCCGGTCGTCGTTTTTCGACATTGGAAATTGGCCAGCGGCAATTCTATGTCGCCAGTTCCGCCAGTTAGGATGCAGCGATAGACCGCCGGTAGCGGGGGGCCAACATAATCCCATTGGTAGGTCGGAACGCCAAGAGCCAGAGGGAGAGGGAGAGCAGGAGCATGGATGGTGAGATCGCCGATCCAGGTAAACAAGCCCAGTTCCAGCTTGATGGGGATAGCCGGATGCTGGCAATTCTCAACTATATCTATGCAGGAGCAACTATCCCATTCACCGTTCGGTTTTGGTAATGGCCAATAGGCTTCCACGCCCCAGCTAAAGGTTGCTGTAGGCGTCGTGTTGGTAAATTTCTCAAGCTGGTAATATGTATCGCCAGGAGTATACCAGCCAGTCGGGCCTGAATGCCTACAATACATTCCCCCATCGCTATCAATAGCTGGACTTCCATCGTTGTTTGTATTAGCACTAAAAAAAGTCTGGACTAAGCTAGTATTGAATTTATAATAGCCTGATTTAGTCGTTAGGTGTAAAACGTTTGATCCGTCCATTTTGAACCAAGGCGGATTCTCGTAATTGTAGCCCTGGAAATCATGAATTGAGATTTTGTCCTGATAAGCACCTGAACTATTGTACTTTGATATTACAAGGTAATAATCGTCTGTGTATTCAAAGCCGAGGCAATAGACATTGTTGCTGCTGTCCGTCGTCACCTGACCCGCCGACATTCCCCAGCTTTCAACGAGCATGGAAGCTCCAGTGAAATCAATCGGCCCCCATAGCGTACTGCCATCCGTTCCGCTAAGTTTCTTCAGCCGCTTTCCGTAGTCGCCGTAGTCATAAGTAATAAGGACATCGCCATTGCTATCAATAGCAATCTTTTCGCTTAGCAACAATCCTACATAGTAATCTTGTCCGCTGTCCACGGACCATAGCAGGCTCTCACTGGAATTGAATTTGTGCAGCGTGTAATACCCATCCGCTGGAACGCGGGCATGAGCGCCACTGGTGGGATAGGAATAAAGAGTACCATCAGTTTTTACGGGCATTCCCGCAACATAAATATTCCCACTAGAATCAATCTCGATTTGCCTGACATTAGCGCCATAATGATGGATTCCAGTCGTTAACTCATTGCCGTAGCAATCGAATTTGCGAATTTCCTCAATGAAATCTGCTGCAAGATCATCAATGAAAAATGCAACATAGAGATTGCGGTTAGTATCACCCTTGATACAAGATGGATAGACAGAGACATTAACGGCAGGCCAATCTAATGAGCCTATGGCAAAACTATAAAGGAGATTTCCAGCATCATCATAACCGCGAATCAACGGGCGATTATACACATTGAGCCAGCCACTTTCAGTAGACCATGACTTAGCTGAAATATGCCCAGTCCAGATAAGGCGCATTGCCATCGTGGCACTCCCGCATCAGGCTGGGCGATAGAAGACTCGATTGGTTGCATTCCACTGTACAAGAAAATTACTTCCGCTTTGAACAATGTCGGCTGGCGTTGAATCGAATAGCAAATAAAACAACAGCGGATTGGTCAGGCCACCGCCACTGCCGGATTTATAGCAGACGGCCCCCCGAAACGTCTTGGTTAGGGATGTCCAGGTTACGTCGCTGTAATCAATGTAGCCATTGGCACTGCTTACGCCTGCCAATGTTTCGCCACCGGTCGTATAGCCGCTGCCGGTTGCGACCTCATAGGTGGAAGCGTCCGCCCATTCATCGTGCGCCGATGAAAACGTATAGCTACTCGTCACCAAAGCCAGCTTTAACGTGTCGGTATCCAAATCCACAGCGCCGGTTAAAAGCAGTTTCCAGAGATGATCATACGCCGTAATCGTGCTAGCCATCTAATTGAGCCTCTGAATTAGGCGGAAGGACAGAAGCGCCTCTGTTTTGGTCGTGGCAAGAGAAGGGACGCAAAGAAACGCGCCCGCCTCGCAACATAAAACGACTTGCCCGTAGTAAGCGATCAAGTATTGGAGTCGCTGCAATAGCGATTTGTCAGGACGTGGAACGTTGCATTTTATAGTTTGATCAGCTATCGAATAGCCGGTGTCGTAAACAGACACACCACCGTCTAGCGTAGCAGTCACGCTTCCGCGCCGAGTCGCATCAAAAAGATTAGAGGGATGGCAATCTATAGAGATGCAGCCGTCTGGATCATAAGTCGGACTCGCAATTGAAATCATGCCGCGGCCCCCAGCAAGAAGGACTGGAATTCAGAGTTCGCCCGCACTTGGATGGCTTTAAGGATTTCCCACATGAATGCCTCTAATTGCGGCTCTAATCCGGTTCCGTCGATCTGAATCAAGGCATCGCCCCGATCTAATGCGCGGGTTTGAGCATTGATGCGTTCTATTTCAGCCTCGGCTAGTTTTTTCTGAAGGTCTAATGCCTCTTGCCGACGCTTGTTCTCTTCTTTTATTTGGCTTTCTATCTTCCATGCTTTCATCGAGTCCTCTGTTCCGATAAGATTCCCAAACAGGCTGCTTAGCAAATCGCCGGTGCTAGTAATCGTGTTATCTATGGAAGCGAATGTGGCTTCAACCCGCTTCGTATCCGTTTCCAGCCGCGTCACATCCAGACTGATAACCGCCTCTATCGTCTTAATGCGCTCGTTGCTGGCGATTTCTTCCATTTTTATCTTAAAATTATCGCTTTCCTTTGCTGCTTCTTTTGCCTTGTCTGTCGTTTCGCTGAATGCGGTTTTTATGTAACTCAGTGTCCCCGTGGTTCCAGGGATCACATTCGTCATTTCAGTGTATGACCTAACGATATTACCGTTTTCGTCGCGAACATTGACCAGCTTGGGTACAAGCTGCTGAGCCGCATCCCCAATTCTCGTTATTTGTCCGGCGGCCTCTGCGGCAGCGGCAGTGAAAGGGAACTCAAGCGAGAATTCATCAAGCTTAATGTCCTTAATCTTTTGTAGTTCTTGCGCTACAGACGCATAAGCTTTTGCCGATTCTTTTGTCGTATTGCCAGCATCTTGATTTGCTTTTGCAAAATTTTCT
>Ga0209507_1002846_pt1 | contig 11309 bp, 7 predicted proteins | sample AD_UKC028_MetaG_FD_184414 | JGI IMG/M metagenome (GOLD analysis project Ga0209507, IMG submission 184414) | Active sludge microbial communities of municipal wastewater-treating anaerobic digesters from USA - AD_UKC028_MetaG (SPAdes) (version 2) | ecosystem: Engineered > Bioreactor > Anaerobic >...
AGTGATAGTGAAGGTGCCGCCGGTCATTTCCTCGACCGTCAGCGTCCCCTCCTTCGCCTTCTTGCCGAACTCGCCGATGGCCTTCTCGATGTCGGCCACGCTCATCTGGTCAACATCGCGCAGGATCGGCACCACCAGACCGCGCGGCGAGGACACCGCTACGCCGATGTCGTAGTAGCCGTGGTAAACGATGTCGTTGCCGTCAATCGAGCCGTTGACCGCCGGGAACTGCTTGAGCGCCTCGACCACCGCCTTCACGAAGAAGCCCATGAAGCCCAGCCGCACGCCGTGCTTTTTCTCGAACTGATCCTTGTAGCGGGCGCGCAGGTCCATCACCGGCTTCATGTTGATCTCGTTGAACGTGGTCAGCATGGCGGTGGTGTTCTTGGCCATCAGCAGCCGTTCGGCGATGCGGGCGCGCAGCCGGGTCATCGGCACGCGCTGCTCGACCCGGCCCCGCGCATCGGGCGCCAGCGGCGCGGGCGCGGCGGGAGCGGGAGCCGGAGCGGCTGCCGGAGCGGGCGCAGCGACGGGCGCGGGCGCAGCGGGAACCGGAGCACCCGACTTGAGCGCCTCGAGATAGGCCAGCACGTCGGCCTTGGTCACTCGACCGCCGCGCCCACTGCTCGGAACCTTGCTGACATCCAGACCATGCTCGGCGGCCAGCCGGCGCACCGCCGGACTCAGTCCTTCCAGATCCACCTCGGTCACGGTTCCCACCGGTGTCGGGGCGGCGGGCGCGGGAGCCGGAGCGGCGGCAGGCGCGGGTGCGGGAGCCGGCGCAGCGGCCCCGGCGACTGCGCCTTCCTCCAGGGTGGCGATCACGTCGCCGGTGGTGACGATGTCGCCTTCCTGCCGCAGGATCGGGCCGAGCACACCATCCACCGGGGCGGGAATGTCCAGCACGACCTTGTCGGTTTCCAGATCCACGAGGTTCTCGCCCCGCTTCACCGGATCGCCCGGCTTCTTCTTCCAGTTGACCAGGGTGCCGTCGGAAACGGATTCGGGCAGGGATGGGACTTTAACTTCGATAGTCATTGTTAGGGTTTCCCTTGGGGGTTCAGGGTGATTTCAGCCTGGAGCACGGTGGTTACTCGCCCAGGGCCTCGTTGATGAGTTGCTGTTGTTGTTCGACGTGGACGCTGTAATACCCCACGGCGGGCGAGGCCGAATGCGGCCGGCCGGCGTAGCGGATCTTGAGATTTCGCGGCAGACCCCGATCCAGGTGGTGCAGGGATTCATACCAGGCGCCCTGATTCTTGGGTTCTTCCTGACACCAGGCAATGTCGGCCAGGTTCGGATACTGGTTCAGAATCTGGTTGTACTGCGCCTGCGGGAACGGATAGAGCTGCTCGATGCGGATGATGGCGACATGCGCCAGTTTGCGCTCGCGGCGGGCCTCCAGCAGGTCGTAGAACACCTTGCCGCTGCACGCCACCACCCGGGTGATTTGCGCCGGATCGTGCGGATCAATCTCCGGGATGATCTCCTGGAAGCGGCCTTCAGTCAGATCCTCCAGGTTATTCACCGCCAGCCGGTGCCGCAGCAGACTCTTTGGACTCATCACGACCAGCGGCTTGCGGAAGCTGCGCTTCAACTGCCGGCGCAGCATGTGGAAACACTGGGCCGGAGTGGAAGGCACTACCACCTGAATGTTGTTCTCGGCGCACAGTTGCAGGTAACGCTCCAGCCGGGCCGAGGAGTGCTCCGGTCCCTGGCCTTCATAGCCATGTGGCAGCAACATCACCAGCCCGCACATCCGATCCCATTTGGTCTGGCCGGAGGTGATGAACTGGTCAATCACCACCTGGGCGCCGTTGGCGAAGTCGCCAAACTGGCCTTCCCACACAATCAGGCCATTGGGTTCCGCCGTGGCGTAGCCGTATTCAAAACCCAGCACCGCCTCCTCGGACAGAATCGAATCAATGACGATGAAATTCGGCTGGCCGGGGAACAGGTTCATCAGCGGGACGTAGCTGGTGCCGTCCTTCTGATTGTGCAGCACCGAGTGGCGATGGAAGAAGGTGCCGCGCCCGCAGTCCTGGCCGGAAATGCGCACCTGAAACCCTTCCTTGAGCAGCGTCGCATACGCCAGATTCTCGGCGAAGCCCCAGTCCAGCGGCAGCGCGCCAGCGGCCATCTTGCGGCGGTCGTCCATGATTTTGGCCACGCGCGAGTGCAACTCTACGCCCGCCGGTATCTTCAGCAACCGGTCGGACAGATCGCGGATCGTTTCCAGCGGCACAGCAGTATGGACCGGCGCTTTCCAGTCTTCATTAAAGAACGGCATCCAGTCAATCGAATGCGGTCCCTTGACATGCGGCAGCGTGGGCCGCGACACCTGCCGACCGGCGTCCATGTCGGCGCGGTACTGCGTCTGCATCTCCTGGAAGTCGTTTTCGGCGATCACGCCTTCCGCAGCCAGCTTCTCGGCGTACAAGGCGGCGGTCGTTTTCCGCGCCCGAATCTTCTTGTACATCATCGGCTGGGTGGCGGCCGGCTCGTCGGCCTCATTATGGCCCAGCCGGCGGTAGCAGATCATATCGATCACCACGTCCTTGTTGAAGGTCATCCGGTACTCGACCGCCAGCCGGGTGACGAACAAAACCGCCTCGGGATCGTCGCCGTTCACATGGAAGATCGGCGCTTGCAGCATCTTGGCTACGTCGGTGCAGTACAGCGCCGAGCGGGCATCCAGCGGGTTGCTGGTGGTGAAGCCGATCTGGTTGTTGACCACGATGTGGATGGTGCCGCCGGTGCGATAGCCGCGCACCTGGGAGAACTGGAAGGTTTCCATGTTCACGCCCTGGCCGGCAAAGGCGGCGTCGCCGTGGATCAGCAGCGGGATCACGGTATTGAACGGCGGGGTTTCCGCGCCGGATTGCCGCCGCCGCTCCATGCGAGCGCGCACCGAACCCTCGACCACCGGATTGACGATCTCCAGATGCGAGGGGTTAAACGCCAGCGCCAGATGCACCGAGCCACCCGGGGTTTGCACGTCCGAAGAGAACCCCATGTGATATTTCACGTCGCCGGCGCTGCCGATCCGGCGCTTGCCTTCGAACTCGGCGAACAGCTCGCTGGGCGACTTGCCGATGATGTTGACCAGCACGTTCAGCCGGCCCCGGTGGGCCATGCCCATGATGATTTCCTGCACGCCCTGGGCGCCGGCCTGCTGGATGATCTCGTCCATCATCGGGATCAGGCTCTCGCCGCCTTCCAGCGAGAACCGCTTCTGACCGACGTAGCGGGTGTGCAGATAGCGTTCCAGCCCCTCGGCGGCTACCAGCCAGTGCAACAGTTCCTTGCGCTGCGCTGCGCTCAGTTCCAGCCGGGCGCGCTGGCCTTCCAGCCGCTGCTGAATCCAGCGCTTCTCCGCGGTTTCGTTGATGTGCATGTACTCGGAGCCAATCGCGCCGACGTACACATCGCGGATCAGGCTCAGAATGTCGCGCAAGGTCCATTGCGAGGGCGCGACCAGCGAGCCGGTGTTGAACGAGGAGTTCATATCGGCCTCGCTCAGGCCGTGATAGCCGGGATCCAGTTCCGGCACCGGTGGCCGGTCGCGCAGGCGCAGCGGGTCGAGATCGGCGGCCTTGTGGCCCCGGGTGCGATAGGCGTTGATGATGCGCAGCACCGAAGCCTGTTTCTCGGCGGCTTCGGGGCTGAGCACCTGCGCACCGCCACGGGCAACCGCCTGCGGTCGCAGCGCCAGTTGGGCGAAGGAATCGCGGATGGGGCCGTGCGCCACATCACGGGCGCCGGCGGTCTGCGCTTGCAGGTCGCGGAAGTACTGCCGCCAGTTGTCGCTGACCGATTCCGGATTGCTTAGAAAGCTTTCATACAGGTCTTCGATGAAAGCCGCGTTGCCGCCGAACAGGGGCGAACTTTGACGAAACTGCTCGATGAGCGTGCTCATTGATGCTTAACGACTCCCCGGTGGTGGAGGATACCCGTAGCCGATGGCCATGGGCGTGATTTTTCCTGGGGCGTGGAGCCAAGGCGCGCCGCCACGCTGGTTGTTTTATTGATTCGGGTTCCAACTGGGAACCCTTGGGTTGGACCGCCCGAAACAGCAGCGCCGCCAGGGGGCGAACGACGGATCGGGCTGGACGGAGACCGTGATTTTTCTTGTTCAGAGTCAGAAGTTGGTGGTTTAGGTTAGTGGATGATTATAACGACCGTATGGGCGCGGATAAACCCGCGTTCCATAGGATATTGGGGTGGACGCGGCCGGCTGAAGCGCGCCTGCCCGCCCTATATTTTTGCCACGGGAAAACCACTGCGGTACATTTTGACCGATGACATCGCGGTATGCCGATGTCAGCGTCGCGGCGGCGGCCCCGAACAGTGGGTTCCGCCGTATTGGCCTGGCTGCAATGACAGAGGAGGGAATCGCGATGGTCGCTAACCATGCGCCTGAGCGGGATATACCGATTTATCAGCCCGCCGCCGGCGAGGAGTACATGAGCGATGCGCAACTGGCTCACTTCCGCCAAGTGCTGTTGGAGTGGAAACAGAGCCTGCTCGACGAAGTAGGCCGTACCGTCAACCACATGCAGGACGAATCCACCACGTTCCCCGACCCCAACGACCGCGCCACTCAGGAGGAGGAGTTCAGCCTGGAGCTGCGTACCCGCGACCGGGAGCGCAAGCTGCTCAAGAAAATCAACGAGTCCCTGGCCCAGATCGAGAGCGGCGACTACGGCTATTGCGAAGCGTGCGGGGTGGAAATCGGGCTGCCGCGCATGTTGGCCCGCCCAACCGCCACGCTGTGCATTGATTGCAAGATGCTGGAAGAAATCCGCGAAAAACAGGGCGGTTAACCACCAAACCCAACTCATCCCACTACGCCCGCGCCATGGCGACGGTCCGCTCCATTTCGGATCGCGCGCTCAATCGGCGTGTGGCGCGGGGTCGTTTCGCCCCCTCCCCCACCGGACCGCTGCACTTTGGCTCGCTGATCGCGGCGCTGGGCAGTTTTCTGGAGGCGCGATGTCAGAGTGGCGAATGGTTGTTGCGCATCGAGGACGTGGATGCGCCGCGCACCGCGCCGGGCGCGACGACGGCCATCTTGCGCGCGCTGGAACGGTACGGGTTGCACTGGGACGGGCCGGTGGTCTATCAGAGCCAGCGCACTGCGCACTATCAGGCGGCGCTGGAGTCCCTGCTCGCCGCCGGGCTGGCCTATCCCTGCACCTGCACCCGCCGCGAACTGGCCGGTTGCCCACGCGGGCGGGATGGTGCGCCGATTTATCCGGGAACCTGCCGCGCCGGTCCACGCCGCCCGGACCGGCCTCCTGCGCTTCGCTTGCGGGTGACCGACGCGCTGATTCAGTTCCACGACGCCATTCAGGGCCACTATCGCCAGCGGCTGGCGCGCGAAGTCGGCGATTTCGTGCTGCGCCGGGCCGATGGCCTGTTCGCCTATCAACTGGCGGTGGTGGTGGATGACGCCGCGCAAGGCGTGACCCAGGTGATGCGCGGCGCGGATCTGCTGGATTCCACCCCCCGGCAGATTGTTCTGCAACGGCTGCTGGGACTGCCCACGCCCGACTACGCCCATTTACCGGTCGTGGTGGACGCCCGTGGCGACAAGCTGAGCAAGCAAACCGGCGCGCCGCCGCTGGATGAGCGTCATCCCGTTCCCACGCTGTGGGCCGCGTTGCGCTTTCTGGGGCAACAACCACCGCCGGAACTGGCGGGCGAGACGGTGCCGGCGATCATTGCCTGGGCCGTGGCGCACTGGGATCGGGCCGCGATCATCCCGGCTTCCGCTGCGAACACCGCAATGATTGACTGAAACGGTTCAGCCGCTAGACTAAAATAATAATTCCCAAACCGGCCTCAAACAGAACGCGGGCAAGCGTTCTCACCGGCCGCAGATATCACAACCCATCCATCACCAAAGGAGAACCACCGTAATGTCCGAAGGCAAGATTTATCCCGTACCGGCCGAAGTGGCCGCTCACGCCTGGATCAACGACGCGCAATACAAGGAAATGTACCAGCGTTCCGTAGATGATCCCGAGGGCTTCTGGGCGGAGCAGGCCAACCAGTTCCTCACCTGGTCCAAGCCCTGGACCAAGGTGCTGGACTGGGATTTCACCAAGGGCCACATCCGCTGGTTCGAGGGCGCTCAGCTCAACGTCAGCTACAACTGCCTGGACCGCCATCTGGCGACGCGCGGCGATCAGGTCGCCATCATCTGGGAAGGCGACAACCCCAAGGAAGACAAGAAAATCACCTACAAGGAACTGCACGAGGATGTGTGCAAGTTCGCCAACGTCCTGAAGGGGCTGGGCGTCAAGAAGGGCGACCGGGTCTGCATCTACATGCCGATGATCCCCGAAACGGCGGTGGCCATGCTGGCCTGCACCCGGATCGGCGCTATCCACTCCATCGTGTTCGGCGGCTTCTCGCCGGATTCGCTGAAAGACCGCATCATTGACGCCACCTGCACGGTGGTGATCACCTCCGACGAAGGCTTGCGCGGCGGGCGCAAGGTGCCGATGAAGGCCAACGCCGACAAGGCGCTGCAAAGCACCCCCAGCGTGCAGAAAATGGTGGTGGTCAAGCGCACCGGCAGCAACGTCGCCTGGGTCGAGGGCCGCGATGTGTGGTATCACGAGCTGATGGCCAAGGCCGCCAGCGACTGCCCGCCGGAGCCGATGGACGCCGAAGACCCGCTGTTCATCCTCTACACCTCCGGCTCCACCGGCAAGCCCAAGGGCGTGCTGCACACCACCGGCGGCTATCTGCTGCACACGGCGATCACCCACAAGTACATCTTCGACTATCACGACGGCGACATTTACTGGTGCACCGCCGACGTGGGCTGGGTCACCGGCCATTCCTACATCGTCTACGGTCCGCTGGCCAACGGCGCGACCTCGGTGATGTTCGAAGGCATTCCGACCTACCCAGACGCCGGCCGGTTCTGGCAGGTGGTGGACAAGCACCAGGTCAACATTTTCTACACCGCTCCGACCGCGATCCGTTCGCTGATGCGCGAAGGCGAAGCGCCGGTCAAGGCCACTTCCCGCAAGAGCCTGCGGTTGCTGGGCTCAGTGGGCGAGCCGATCAACCCGGAAGCCTGGGAGTGGTACTACCACCACGTCGGCGACGCGCGCTGCCCGATCGTGGATACCTGGTGGCAGACCGAAACCGGCGGCATCCTGATCACCCCGCTGCCCGGCGCTATCGCCCTGAAGCCCGGTTCCGCCACCCGGCCGTTCTTCGGCGTGACGCCCGCCCTGGTGGATGCCGAAGGCCAGTTCCTGGAAGGCGCGACCGATGGCAACCTGGTCATCACCCGGCCGTGGCCCGGCATGATGCGGACCGTGTACGGCGATCACCAGCGGTTCATTGACACCTACTTCGCCATGTACAAGGGGCTGTACTTCACCGGCGACGGCGCGCGCCGCGACGAGGACGGCTACTACTGGATCACCGGGCGGGTGGACGACGTGATCAACGTCTCCGGCCACCGCATGGGCACTGCCGAGGTCGAGTCGGCCCTGGTGCTGCATCCGGCGGTCGCCGAGGCGGCAGTGGTCGGCTTCCCGCACGACATCAAGGGCCAGGGCATCTACGCCTATGTCACCCTGAAGGTCGGCGTCGAACCGACTGAAGAGCTGCGCAAGGAACTGATCGCTCACGTTCGCAAGGAAATCGGCCCGATCGCCAGCCCGGACGCGCTGCAATGGGCGCCCGGCCTGCCCAAGACCCGCTCCGGCAAGATCATGCGCCGCATCCTGCGCAAGATCGCCGCGAACGAAGTGGACGCGCTGGGCGATACCTCGACGCTGGCCGATCCGAACGTGGTCACCGATCTGGTGGATAACCGCGCAGTGAAGTAAGGTGATTTTCTGGAGAGTAGGGACACGGCTGGAAAGTAGGGACACGGCGGCGCCGTGTCCCTACAGGGGCCGGTCTGGTACGGTCTTTTATGGAAATCGCCTAACCGTTTGTTCCTGACAACAACAACGACTGTGTCTTAACCCTGAACCCGGCGCCTTTCCGAGGCAGCCGGGTTTTTCATGGCCCTGCATCGGGCCAGTGCACGCCGGTCTCAGTGATCCAGGCGCTCACCAGTCGCGCCGGGGTCCGATCAAAGTACACGTTGCGCACAGTCACGCCGGGCCAGTTCGGCGTGTCCAGTTCTGCCGGCGCCATTTCCTCCAGTTCCGGCGGCGGATCATCCAGCGCCCGCCACTTGAAGCGCTCGCAGCAGACGTAGAACGGCACGCCCTGATCCCGCGCCGCCAGAGCCAGCGGGTAGGTTCCCGCCTTGTTGACCACCGCGCCATCGGCCAGCACGCTGTCGGCCCCAACCAGCACGGCGTCGGCCTGAGCGACGAATAGCCCTATTTGCGCATCAGTGATGTAGGTGGCCGGCACGTTCCAGGCCGAAAGCCGTTCCGCCAGTTGGCGGCCTTCTTCCAGCGGCCGCGATTCAGTGATGATCATCCGCAACCCCGCATCCTTGAGCAGCCGGCACGTCTCCACCACCGTCGAACTGAGGCTGTGCGTCAGCACGGTCCGTCCGGGACCGAGCAGTTCAGCGGTATGGGCAGCGCACTCGGCAACCGCCCGCCACGAAGCGGCCATCAACAACTCGGCCTGTTCGGCAGCCAGACAGCGGGCACCGGCCAGATTCGGCGCGGCAGACGACTGCAACGTTTCCCGCCAGCGCCGCAACAGATTTTGAATCGGCGTCATGCTGGGCCGGGCCGCGCTCAGTGCAACAGCCAGCGCCAGCAGACGCTCCCGCAGTTCTACGGCATCCGTTGCTGGCAGCGACCGCGCCGCCTCCGCCAGCAGTTCCAGACTGCGGCGAGCCAGTTCGCTGGCCCCGCGCGTGCGATCATTACGAATTTCCGCAATCCAAAGGTTGAATTGTGTGAGGGTCATTGTCCAAAATTCACCGGGAATCATTAGAATCAAGCCGGCCTACCCACCGGCGATCCGCCCCACCGCTACACGAGGAGACCGGCCATGAGCGATGTTGATCCCATTATCGGCAATTGGTATCGCAACCAGGAAACCGGTAACGATTTTGAAGTCGTCGCACTGGACGAGGACGCCCAGACCATCGAAATCCAGTACTTCGACGGCGAAGTGGAAGAACTGGATCTGGACGCCTGGTATGAGCTGGCGATTGAGTCCATTGAGGCGCCGGAAGACTGGTCCGGCCCCTTCGATGAACTGGAGTCGGACGATTTGGGCTATGACGAGAACGAGAATTCGCGTCCGGAGGAGAACGAAGAGGTAAACGAGGAGGAACTTAGCGACGAGGATGATTTGCTCGCTGACCGCGACGAAGAGTGAGCGCCGGTCCCGCACGGGCCGGCATCCAGATGATGCTCCGCGTTGCCCGGCCCCGGAAAACCGGGGCATTTGGTCTATGCTCAAGCAAAATTGTTTTTCCGCCCTCTAAACCACCCTGTTCGGCCTGGAGCACACCGCCATGAATCCGTTGATCATCTTCGACACCACCCTGCGCGATGGCGAACAAAGCCCCGGCGCTTCGATGACCAAGGAGGAAAAAGTCCGCATCGCCAAAATGCTGGAACGGATGCGGGTGGACGTGATCGAGGCCGGCTTTCCCATCGCCAGCCCCGGCGATTTTGAAGCCGTGCGGGCGGTGGCGCGGGTGGTCAAGGACAGCATCGTGTGCGGACTGGCGCGCGCCGCTGACGCCGACATTGACCGGGCCGGCGAGGCGTTGCAGGAGGCGGCGGCGGGCCGCATTCACACGTTCATCGCCACCTCGCCGATCCACATGCAGATGAAATTGCGGCTGGAGCCGGATCAGGTGGTGGAACGGGCAGTCGAAGCGGTGCGCCGCGCCCGGCGCTGGACCGACGACGTGGAATTCTCCGCCGAGGACGCTGGTCGTTCCGAACTGGATTTCCTGTGTCGAATCACGGAAGCGGTCATCAAGGCGGGCGCCCGCACCATCAATATTCCCGACACGGTCGGCTACAACGTGCCCGACCAGTTCGCCCACACCATCCGCAGCCTGATTGAGCGGGTGCCAAACGCTGATCAGGCCATTTTCTCGGTGCACTGCCACAACGACCTGGGGCTGGCGGTCGCCAACTCGCTGGCGGCGGTGCTGGCCGGGGCGCGGCAGGTGGAATGCACCATCAACGGCTTGGGCGAACGGGCCGGCAACGCCTCGCTGGAGGAAATCGTGATGGCGGTGCGCACCCGCCGCGACGTATTCCAGCTTGAGACCCGCCTTGACACCACGCAGATCGTGCCCGCCTCGCGCCTGGTCGCCAACATCACCGGCTTCCCGGTGCAGCCCAACAAGGCCATTGTCGGCGCCAACGCCTTCGCCCACGAGTCCGGCATCCATCAGGATGGCGTGCTCAAGCACCGCGAAACCTACGAGATCATGCGCGCCGAGGATGTGGGCTGGAACGCTAACCGCATGGTGCTGGGCAAACACTCCGGTCGTAACGCCTTCCGCACCCGGCTGGAGGAACTGGGCGTCAGCTTCGCCTCCGAGGAGGAACTGAACGCCGCCTTTGCCCGCTTCAAGGAACTGGCCGACAAGAAGCACGAAATCTTTGACGAAGATTTGCAGGCGCTGGTCACCGACGCCAATCTGACGGCGGAAAATGAACGGGTGAAGCTGCGCTATCTGCGGGTCTGCTCGGAAACCGGCGAGACGCCGCGCGCCCAGGTGACGCTGGCGGTGGACGGCGTGGAGCGCAGCGCGACGGCCGACGGCGGCGGCCCGGTGGACGCTTCGTTCAAAGCCATCGAAAGCATCCTGCAAACCGGTACGGATTTGCTGCTGTACTCGGTCAACAACATCACCAGCGGCACCGACTCGCAGGGCGAGGTCACGGTGCGCGTGTCCAGGGGCGGGCGGATTGTTAACGGCCAGGGCGCCGATACCGACATCGTGATCGCTTCGACCAAGGCGTATGTAAATGCGCTCAACAAGGTGCTGCAACCGGTCGAGCGGGCGCATCCGCAACTGCTGTAATGACGGACAAGCGCCCGTACCTGGAAGCCCTCGGCATCCCCTTGTGGTTGCCGCGCCGGCCGCTGGCGAACGAATCCGTCGCAAGCCGTTCACCGGAAGACCCGAACCACCCCGGCGCTGCGCGCCACCCCTCCTTAGCCAAGGAGGGGAATGTGGAAGATCGCCTTGAGTCAGATCTTAGGATGGATGAAGCAGAACCTGAATTTTTACCCCCCGACGACTGGACTCCACTCATGGCCGATGATCGGGAACCCCCGGTTGAAACCGCTGCCACCCTGTCCCCTCCCGCGCCCAATCGCCG
>Ga0209507_1002848_pt1 | contig 11306 bp, 9 predicted proteins | sample AD_UKC028_MetaG_FD_184414 | JGI IMG/M metagenome (GOLD analysis project Ga0209507, IMG submission 184414) | Active sludge microbial communities of municipal wastewater-treating anaerobic digesters from USA - AD_UKC028_MetaG (SPAdes) (version 2) | ecosystem: Engineered > Bioreactor > Anaerobic >...
CTGCTCGCCGACAAAGGCATTACCCTGCATGCCGACTTCGGGTGGTTGTACCTTATCTTCGCCTGCGCGCGGACCGGCTTTGAAAGGCCGGCTTTGCTCATCCAGCGGACATTGTCCGCCGTGAGCTCCCTGCCCTTCACTTCGCCGGCGTCGCCCACTATGACCTCGTTCCTTCGCGGGTCGAGCTTTACTACATAGATGGGCCTTCCCGCCGCTATCCCGAGCCCTTCCCTTTGCCCTATCGTATAGAACGCGATGCCCTTATGCATGCCCAGATATTTCCCGCCGGTATCGACGACCTTGCCGGGCCTGATGCCCCTGGCCCTGCCGCGGATGAACTCCCTGTAACCTTTACCCCTGATAAAACATATATCCTGGCTCTCGGGCTTGTCATGCACCGTTTTCAACCCCGCCGCCTTAGCGATCTTTTTGACTTCCGCTTTTTCAATATCCCCGAGAGGGAACAACAAGCTCCTGAGCTGGCGCTGGCCCAGGTCAAACAGGAAGTACGACTGGTCTTTCGACCTGTCCGCGGCCTCCCTGATGAAATAACGCCCCGACGCGCTGTCGCGGCCGAGGCGCGCGTAATGGCCCGTAGCGAGAAAGTCCGCGCCGAGGGCTTTCGCCTTTTCGAGCAGTTTCCCGAATTTGATCTTCCTGTTGCAGACGACGCACGGGTTCGGCGTCCTGCCCTTAAGGTATTCGGAGCAAAAATACTTTATGACATCGCGCTCGAATTCCCTGCGGTAGTCCACGACACGGTGAGGGATACCCAGCCTGCGGGCGGCCCGACCCGCGTCACCGGAAGGCGCGGAAGACAGCCGCATCGTCAGCCCGATGACGTCGAAGCCCTGCTTCTTCAATAAAAAAGCGGCGACCGATGAATCCACGCCGCCGCTCATTGCGACAACGACTCTCTTCACTTCTTCTTATGCTTTCCCCTGTATGCCGCGTATGCGGCCAAAAGGATGCCCGCGGTTATTATCATAACGCCTGCCGGGTTGAACCTCTTCGATACCGCCGTCAACCTGTACTCCTTCATCTGGAAATCATCGCTGTTGAACTTCCATGTCACCGTGCCGGACTTTATGCCGCTCGTGTTCGCCTCGACGACCTGTCCGGGCAGGGTGACGGATACCTTGAACGAGTATCCCATGAATAACGGCCATCCGTATACCCCGAACGCGTCGTCGTAATTGCTTTCATTGAGCGACTCGCCCATCGCCGAGAGTTTCTCGTCTATCTTTTCGTGCAGCGCGAGGAGCCTGTCGTAAACGCGTTTCCTGTCCTGGCCCTTGTCCATTGAAACGATATAGTCGGCCATATAACCTGCGAAAACCGTCTCTTCATACTGCGCCTCGAACTCCGCCATCTTCGCCTTGTTCGCGGCGCTGTCGTTTCCTTCTAACGACTTACGCCCGCTCGTAAGGAATTCCCTGACAAAATAGTCATAATACGGTCTGAACCTGCCGTCGAGGAACGACCTCACCTCTGCCTTCTTCACGGAGCGCGGGAACGCCTTCGCGACCTCATCCGACATTATCTCGAGCGCCGAACCGTACCACCCGTCGCAGAACGCGCGTATCTTCGCCTGGTCCGCGCAGTCCCTGTAGACCTCCTCATACCTGTATGTCGTGAAGACCATGCCCTTGCGTATATCGAGGGAGCATTTGTTGCCGGAGACATTCGACGGGTCCGCGCCCTTTCTTATGTAGTCGGGCTCGAGATCCCCTATCTCCCTGAATTCCCTCTTTACCTCGTAGACATGGAGCGGCGGCTTGCCCTCGACATAGCTGTCGAGTTTCCAGCTGCCGCCCTCCGGGAGCGCATAATACTTCAGCAGCTCTTCTTTCTCGCTCGCGCCGTCAGCGGTATAGGTCGTTATCCTGAAACCTGATCCGTCACTGTTGACCTTCGAGACCGCCGAGATATCGATGAAGCAGCCGTTGATAGCTACCGAGGCAGCCAGCAACAGGAAAGCTATTAACGCTCTCTTCATTAAACTCCCTTAAGGTACCTGTCCATCGCGGCCGCGGCCTTCTTGCCAGCGCCCATCGCGGCGATGACCGTGCCTTCGCCGGTGGTTATATCGCCTCCCGCGAAGACGCCTTTTATCGATGTCATGCAGTTCTCGTCTATGATGAGCTCGCCGCTCTTCTGGTCCACCGCGATCCCCTTGGACGTGCGCGGTATCAGCGGGTTCGGGCCCTGGCCGACGGCTATCACGACCGTGTCGACCGGCATCGTATATTCGGAGCCCTTTACCGGCACCGGGCGCCTGCGGCCGCTCGCGTCCGGCTCGCCGAGCTCCATCTTTATGCATGTCATGCTCTTGACTTCGCCCTTCTCGTTGCCTTCTATCGAAAGCGGGGCCGTCAGGAAGCGGAACTCTATCCCTTCTTCCTTCGCGTGTTCGACCTCGGCGCGCCTCGCGGGCGCTTCATGCTCGCTGCGCCTGTATACGATCATCGCTTCTTTTGCGCCGAGGCGCTTGGCCACGCGCACGCAGTCCATCGCTGTATTACCCGCTCCTACTACAGCCACCCGCTCGCCTATCCTGACGGGCGTCTTGTATTTCGGGAATTCATATGCGTGCATGAGGTTCACTCGCGTCAAAAACTCGTTCGCCGAGTAGACGCCGTTGAGGTTCTCGCCCGGTATGCCGAGGAAATACGGCAATCCGGCGCCCGAGCCCACGAATACCGCTTTATAACCGTCCTTGAAAAGGTCGTCGATCGTTATGGTCCTGCCGACGAGGATATTATAGTTGATCTCGACGCCGAGCGACCTTATATACTCCGTCTCCCTGTCGAGTATGACCTTCGGGAGGCGGAATTCTGGTATGCCGTACCTGAGCACTCCGCCGCTGTTGCTCAGCGACTCGAACAGCGTGACCTTGTAGCCGTATCTCGCGAGGTCCGCCGCGGCCGTAAGCCCGGCAGGGCCCGCGCCGACGACGGCGACCTTAATGCCGTTCTTTTGCGCGGCCGGCGATGCCTTGCCTGCCCCGGTATTCACGGCTTCCCAGTCCGCAACGAAACGCTCAAGCGCGCCGATGGCTATGGATTCCTTCTTTGCGGCAAAAGTGCAGACGGCCTCACACTGGGTCTCCTGCGGGCAGACGCGGCCGCAGACAGCCGGAAGGTTATTCTTCTCTTTTATCTTCTGTATCGCGCCCCTGAAGTCCTTCTTCGCGATAAGCTTGATGAACTCGGGGATATCCACCTCTACCGGGCATCCGCTGCAGCACGGCTTCTTCTTGCACGCTATGCAGCGCTGCGCTTCGAGGACCGCCTGTTCTTCGGTGAACCCGAGCGCGACTTCCTTGAAATCCTTGTTCCTTTCATTCGGTTCCCTGCATCCGAGCACCTGACGTGATATTTTAGCCATGTTAAGATTCGAGCGCGCTCCTTTCCTCGGCGAGAAACCTCTTATTCCTCATTGTGAGCTCGTTGAAATCGACCTTGTAGCCGTCGAACTCGGGCCCGTCGACGCACGAGAAACGCGTCTTGCCCTCGATAGTGCAGCGGCACGACCCGCACATGCCCGTGCCGTCGAGCAGGATAGCGTTCAAGCTCACGATAGCGGGTATGCCGGTCGGCCTCGCGGTCTCCACGACGGCCCTCATCATCGGTATCGGGCCGCAGCAGATGATGCGGTCGATCTTCTCTCCGCGCGCGAAGAGTTTCTTGAGCGCGTCGGTCACGAGCCCCTTCTCGCCGTAGCTGCCGTCGTCGGTCGTGATCATGACCTCGTCGGCAAGCTTCCTGATAATATCCTCAAGTATCACGAGTTCCTTGCTCCTCGCTCCGAGGATCGTTATTACCTTGTTCCCTTTATCTTTAAGCGCCTGCACGACGGTAAGAAGCTCCGCCGAGCCGACGCCGCCGCCTATCATCACTACCGTCCCGAACTTCTCTATCTCGCTCGGGTTGCCGAGCGGCCCGAGTATATCCTGTATCTGGCCGCCTTCCTCTATCGCGCACAGGTCCTTTGTCGACTTTCCGAGTTCCTGTATTATCATCGTCAAGTGCCCCTTTGCCTTGTCGATGTCACAGATCGTCAATGGGATCCTTTCCGCGAACTCGTTCAACCTGACGATCACGAACTGCCCGGGTTTTGCCTCTCGCACAACCATCGGCGCCTCGACTTTGAGGAGGGTTATAGTGCTGGCTAAAACCTTCTTTTCCACAACCTTATGCATCTAGAGTCACTCCTTGTTGATTTGTTTTTTGCCGCTCTCTTCCAACGTCTTCACCAGGTCCGTCAATACGGAATTCACCGGCGTCGCGATGCCGAGGCCCGCGCCTTCGGCCGCTATCGCGCCGTTAATGTAATCTATCTCGGTCCCCTGCCCGTCGAGCACGTCCTGGAGCATCGAACATATGTTGTTGCCGCAGGCGGAGCATACGGACTCGATCTTTTTCACGGGATCGGTGTACTGCAAATTTACCCGGCGCCTTTTCGCGACCTTTACCGCTTCCATGACCGCCTGTTTCATGATATTCCGCGTCCACTCGTACTGGAACAGGTCCCCGTTCTTAAGGCGCGTGATGGCCCCGAGCGCATTTATGCCCGTATTTATTATGAGCTTCGACCAGATCACGTCCTTTATGCTGTCGGATATCTTCGTCTCAAAGTTCGCTTTCTTAAGGACGGCGGCCACTTCCTCAAGCCGGCGGCGGGGTATATACCACTTCTTCACGTCCTTGCGCGGCGCGGGGGTATACCACCTGCCTATTATTGTCTCGCCTTTTCCGGAGTGCCGGATGCGGCCGTCGGCAAGGTATGTGGATCCGTGCATCGTGACCCCGCCTATGACCTTCTCCTGGCCTATGATCTCGGCTATCGCCTCCTCGTTCCCGAGGCCGTTCTGCAGCGTCAGCACGAGCGTATTGTCGCCTATTACCGCCTTCGCCTCTTTTATCGCGTCCTCAGTGTCGTACGACTTGACGCAAACGACGACGAGGTCAGAGACGCCTATATCCTTCGCGTCGCAGGTCGCCCGGACCTTCGCGCTGAATTCGCCGGTCCCCTCTACCTTTATGCCGTCCTTGTTTATCTTCCTCGCGCGCTCCTGGGCCTTATCGAGAAGCCATACATCCTCGCCGGACTTTACCAAAGAAGCGGCAACGAGACAACCAAGCGCACCGGGGCCTATTACCGTGATCTTCATTTGGCTCTCCTGTTCGTCTTCAGTTTCCTCAGCTCGGACTTGTTCATTTCGAAAGAGTGTTCTTTCGACGGGAACTTCCCTCCCTCGACGTCTTCCCTGTACCTTTTGAACGCGTTCGCCAGCTGCGGCCACAGGTCGGCGTATTTCTTCACGAATCTCGGGGTGAACCTGTCGTACATGCCTATCATATCGTTTGTCACGAGGACCTGCCCGTCGCAATACGGGCCCGCGCCGATGCCTATCGTCGGTATCTCCAGCTTGGAGGTGATCAGCCCCGCGAGCTTATCCGGCACGCATTCGAGCACGATCGCGAAGCACCCGGCCTTCTCGAGCGCGACGGCCGAATCGATGAGCCGGCGCGCGCTCTTCGCGTCCTTGCCCTGGACCCTGAACCCGCCGAGCTGCGTCGCCGTCTGCGGCGTAAGGCCTATATGCCCGAGGACCGGTATCCCGGACCTTGTCAGGGCCGTGACCGTGCCCGCCATCTCCGAGCCGCCTTCTATCTTGACCGCCCCGCATCCGCCTTCCTTTATGAACCTGCCGGCGTTCCGTATCGTCTCTTTCTCCCCGATGTTATAGGTCATGAAAGGCATGTCTCCGACCAGCAGCGCGTATTTGATGCCGCGCCGCGCAGCCTTCGAATGGTGCACCATCTCGTCCATTGTCACGGGTATCGTCGAGTCGTATCCGAGGACTGTCATCGCGAGCGAATCCCCGACGAGTATCATGTCCATGCCCGCCTCGTCAATGAGTCGGCCTGACGGGTAATCGTAGGCGGTAAGCATCGTTATCTTCCTGCCTTCAATCTTCTTCTTGCGGATATCGGGTATTGTGACCTTCCTGCGCTCCATGGGCATCACGACCTTTCCTTCATCAGCGATTTCACGATACTGACCGCCTCGATCGCGTCGCGCGCGTATGCCGACGCGCCTATCTCCTTCGCGAACGCCTCGGTCACGACCGCGCCGCCTACTATCGTCTTGAAATTAAGGCCTTTCTTCTTCAGCTCCCTGACGACGCGCTCCATCTGTATCATCGTCGTCGTCATCAGCGCGCTGAGGCCGATTATATCCGCTTTCTTCCTGACCGCTTCTTTAATTATCACATCGGCCGTAACGCTCCTGCCGAGGTCGTATATCTTATAGCCGTGGTTCTCGAGGACGGATATCACGATGTTCTTGCCGATATCGTGTATATCGCCCTCCACGGTCGCTATGACTATGGTGCCTTTATCCTCCTGCTCGCCCGGCTTGATCTCTTTCTTCAGGCGGCCGAACGCGCGCTGGACGGACTCCGCCGAGAGTATTACCTGCGGCAGGAAATATTCCCTCCTGCCGAATTTCTCGCCGACTATTTCGAGCGCCGGTATCAGGATATCGCTGTTTATCTCGGCCGGGCCTATGCCCTGCGCGAGCGCCTCTTCGACATAGTAGGAGATATTGTCCTTGTCCCCGTAGAGGACCGCTTCCTTTAGCCGGCCCCTGACGTCTTTGGGCGTATCCTTGCAGGACGCGGCTACGCCTTTCTTCGTTGCTTCTGCCGCGGGGCTCAAGGCATCCTTCAGGAACTTCTTTACCCCGGCATCGGTGGCCGGGCGTTTTTTCTTTTGCTTGGCGACCCAGAACATGTTGTCGTCGCTCGGGTTGATTATCGCGAGATCCAGCCCGAATGCCAGCGCCAGCCCGAAGAAATCCGCGTTTATCTTCCTCCTGTTCGGCAGGCCGAACGAGATGTTGCTGACGCCGAGTGATGACGAAAAACCCTTCTTCTTCAGCGCCTTTATCGCCTTAAGCGTCTCTTTTACCTGCTCCGGCTTTGCCGATATCGCGAGCGTCAGCGGGTCGACAATTATATCCTCTTTGCGTATGCCCAACGCCACGGCTTTCCTGATGACGCCTTCGGCGATCTTTACGCGCGCGGCGCAGTCCTTGGGTATGCCGCGGCTGTCCAGCGCCAGCACGAGGATCGCGGCGCCGTATTTTTTCGCGAGCGGCAATATCGAGCCGATCCTCTCTGTCTCGCCGTTGACAGAGTTGATGAGCGGTTTGCCCGCGGCTTCCTTAAGCGCCGCTTCTACGGCAAAAGGATTGGCGCTGTCTATAGACAAGGGCGCCTCGCTGACCGCCTGGGCCGCCTCGACGGCGGCCGCTATCGCATCCTGCTCCCGTGTGCCCGGCACGCCGACGTTCACGTCGAGTATATCGGCGCCTTTCCTCGACTGCTCTATCGCTTCGCGCCTTATGATTATATTCTTTCCCTGCCTTATCTCCTCCTGCAGGTCCTTCTTTCCGGTCGGGTTTATCCTCTCGCCGATTATGAGCGGCCTCGTCTTCGCGCCGAGCTCCACTACCTTCGTCCTCGACGATAACCTGAAGGCGGGCACATACACCCTCTTCGCGGGCTTGCGCTTCTTCAGCGCGTACCTTATCTCTTTTATGTGCTCGGGCGTGGTGCCGCAGCATCCGCCTATTACGTTCACGCCCAGTTTCGCGAACGTAACGGCATATTTCGCGAACGACTTCGGTGTCTCGGGAAAATATGTTTTGCCCGAACGCAGTTCCGGCAGGCCAGCGTTCGGCTGGCAGGATATGAACCTGTCGGTCAACGGGGATATCTGCTTTATGGCATTTATAAGCTCTTTTGGGCCGGTGGAGCAATTCGTGCCGATTATATCCGCGCCGAGCGAATTCAGCAGGACCGCGAACGCCGCCGGCGTCGTGCCGTAAGTGCTGCGCTCGCCGCCTTCGAAGGTCATCTGCGCCTGTATGGGCAGGCCGCCGATCTCCTTCGCCGCTATCACCGCCGCCTTGACCTCCTTGATGTCGGCGAACGTCTCGAGGATGATGAGGTCGCATCCGCCTTCCTTGAGTTTCCTTATCTGGTCCTCGAACGCCTTGACCGCCTCATCAAACGACAGGTCGCCGAGCGGTGTTATCTGCCTGTCGAGGGGGCCCACCGAGCCGGCGACGTATACCTTCCTTGAAACGCATGCCGAGGCGACCGAGCGCGCGATGCGCGCTGCTTCATAATTTATCCTGTCGGCGTCCTTCTCGAGCCCGTACGCGGCAAGCTTCAGTTTGCTGGCCCCGAATGAGTTCGTCTCGATGACATCCGCGCCGGCGTTTATGTAATCCCTGTGTATCTTCTTCACTATCCCGGGATCAGATATGTTCAATTCTTCCGGGCAGGCTCCCGCCTTCAGCGCCCCGGACTCCTGCAGGACCGTTCCGAACGCGCCGTCGAATATCAATATCTCATCTTTTAGCCGTGCGAGTATTCCCTTCATATACCTTCCTTACGGGTTTCGCGCCGGTCCTGATAAGCCCGATACAGGCGGTCACCGATTTCTCCGGCACCATTATATAGCTCTTCGTCGCCTTTATGCCTATCCTCGAGGCCTTCAGCGCCTTCAATACCTTCCCCTGGTCGAAGACCGACCAGTCGCCGTACCCGGGGCTGAAACGCGTGACCGTCGAGAACCCTTCGGCGCGCGCGTTCTTCGTCACGACGCGGTCTATCTCGTCGGCAAGCGCTTCCGCCGCTTCCGAGCCGACGGCGTCGAGGACTGTCGCGGACGCTATCTCCCCTCTCTTCACGTAATCGTTGACCTTCTCCCCGAGCCCTTTGCCTATCGTGCAGGCGAAGAGCGCGGCTTTCGCCGCCCCCTTCAGGTGCTTCGACAGGGACTCGCTCTTTATGCGAGGCCCCGACGAACCGAACCTTACGGCGCCTCCCTTTACCGTGATATCGAATACCGCGAAGACGGCCTTAGTTTCGACTAACGAATGCCCCTCGTCCATTTTGCCCGCAATGAAGGAGAGTATCCTGCCGTCCGCCTTTGTCTTGTATTTCGCGTACTTCAGGCGTGACAGGACAAGGTCCGAAGGTATTTTTATCGGGATGTTCTTCAGAAAGACGATCTCAGGCCTCCTAGAGCCCGGCCTTATCCAGTATCTGCGGGATAAGCTTGTTCCAGCCCAACGACATGATATGCACACCGCCGACCAGGCCCTTCAGTTCTTTTATCGTGCGCGCGGCGATCTCGGCTGCCTTCTGCTGCCTGTCGGAGGCGCCTTCTATCTCCGCGATAAGGTTGTCCGGGACGAATATCCCGGCGACATTCTTATTCATGAACCGCGCCATCTCCGGCGACTTTATCAGTATTATGCCGGCGATGATGCACGTATTGAAGCCCTTTACCCTGTCGGTGAATTTGGCGAACGCTTCGACGTCATATACACCCTGCGTCTGGAAGAACTCCGCGCCCGCGTTTATCTTCTTCTCGAATTTTATCAGCTCCGGCTCTATCGGATCCGCTCCGGGATTCACGACCGCTCCTATGCAGAACCTCGGCGCGCCCTTCAACTCCTTGCCCGCCAGGTCCCTGCCCGCTTCAAGCATGCGCAACGCCCCGATAAGCTGCACGGAATCGAGGTCGAATACCGGCTTCGCCTCCGGATGGTCTCCGCGCATCGGGTGGTCGCCGGTAAGCACGAGGATGTTCTCGATGCCCAGCGCAGCGGCGGAGAGCGCGTCCGACTGCAGCGCTATCCTGTTGCGGTCACGGCATGTCAGCTGGTAAACCGGCTCGATCCCTTCCCTCTGAAGAAGCGACGATACGGCGAGGGAACCCAGCCTCATGACCGCGCTCTGCGAGTCGGTCACGTTTATCGCGTCGACGCGTGATTTTAACAGTCCCGCTTCCTGAAGCTGCGACTGCACGTCTATGCCCTTCGGCGGGCCGATCTCGGCCGTTATAATGAATTTCCCGTTCCTGATCTTTTCTTTTAAGGTCATCATTGCCTCTTCCTGACCGCGTCTACGGCGATCTTGCGCGGTTTCACCGACTTCGAATGGTCCTTCGGCGGAAGGATCTTTTTCATGTTATCGAGTCTTCCGGTGTTCTTCAAACTGTTGTATATCAGCAGCCATCCGCACTCTATCTCGGGGCTTACCTCGCATTTACCGTCCTTCGCGCCCCCGCAGGGGCCGTTCTGGAGACCTTTCGGGCACAACGCGTTCGGACAGTAACCGCCTGTAATGAATAGCGTGCAGTCACCGCAGAGCGCGCATACCTCGTTAAACTTCCCCGCCCTCTCGGACTGGCCGAGGAAGAGGGTATCGTTGGCCGGCACGACGTTCATGCCCGTGCCGACGAATACCGTGTGCGCGCCGTCGCCGCAGCTCATCAGCAGCAGCGCATCGGACGCCTCAAGCGCGCCTTTATTATCGCGCAGGCGCTTCTTCACCTCGAGCAGGTTGCAGGGCGTGTCCCATACCTCGGCGGCGGCCACCTTCTTGCCTTTCGACTCGAGGGACTCCTTCATCTTCCTTACTTCTTCTTCGCCGCCGGTCTTGCATACCGTCGCGCACTGCGTACAGCCCACAATATATACCTTCCCAGCCTTTTCAAGCGATTTCAATATATGGTCGAAAGGTTTCTGTTTTGTTATTATCATTTTTTTACCTGCTCCTTGAAGAGCGCGATGCAGTTGCACATCGACATTATAACGGTCAGCGGGCCGACGCCGCCCGGGACCGGAGTTATGAACCCGGCCCGTTTTTTCGCGGGCTCGAACTCAACGTCCCCGACTATCCTGTCGCCGACCTTCGTTATCCCTACATCCACGACCACCGCGCCGCGCCTGATCCATCCGCCCTTTATGAGGCCCGGTTTTCCTACCGCGACGACGAGTATCTCCGCCCGCGCGATATGTTCCTTGAGCTTCCCTCGCGTCGCCGTCCCTATGTGGCAGACCGTCACGGTCGAGAGCTTGTCGAGGAGGAACATCGCTATGGGCTTTCCGACAAGTTCGCCGTGGCCTACCACGACCGCTTCCCTGCCGAACAGGCTTATTCCGGTGGACCTTATCATCTCCATCACAGCCGACGCGGTCGGGTTGACCCTCTCGACGTTCTTCGCCGGGTCGATATAATATATCGCCTGCTTCAGGTTTATCGCCTTCGGGACAGGCAGGCCCAACATTATCGCGGTCGTCGCCTTGTCCCTGTTCAATTTCTTTATCACCCTCACGAGCTCGTCCTGCGATACGGAATTGCTGAGGCATATCTTCCTGTAATTTATCCCGAGCTCCCTCGCGAGCTTCTGCTGGGAGTTTATGTATATCGT
>Ga0209507_1002849_pt1 | contig 11305 bp, 18 predicted proteins | sample AD_UKC028_MetaG_FD_184414 | JGI IMG/M metagenome (GOLD analysis project Ga0209507, IMG submission 184414) | Active sludge microbial communities of municipal wastewater-treating anaerobic digesters from USA - AD_UKC028_MetaG (SPAdes) (version 2) | ecosystem: Engineered > Bioreactor > Anaerobic >...
GGGAGCGGCGGGTATTGCTGGGGTGTCGTTCGGTTCGGGGTTCTGGGTGAATCCCGCCAATCCCGCCGAAATCCCGCCGTTGATTACTGGCGAGGCAGAAACCACAGGAGGTAGGAGAGCGGCGTTAATCCCGCCGTCTCTACTGTCTCTATAGGGCGGCGGCATTATTTCATCCGGCGGGATTGGCCTTTCCTCTGGCGATACTGGCGCGGTTTCGGGGGGAATCCCGCCGGAGTCGGCGGCAAGATTAAGTGGGTGAAGGTAAGTTTTTCGCCGGGTACGCTGCTCGTCGGCGGGCAGCTCACGCTCGGCCACGCGCCCGGAGGTTTCCAGGTTCGCCAATGCCGCCCGGTGACGTTTTCGCGTGAGATCGACACGACCCGATTGTTCTAGTGTGTTGGCGGTGTACCGCCGTCCATGGGTCAGTTCATCGAGCAGGAATTGCCAAATGTGGTCAGCGTCGCTGGCCAGCTTTTCATTGTTTCCAAGGCGCTTCTCAACGAAATGCTCGAACGTCCAGCCTCGGCGGCGAATCCACAAATTAGGTTGCGGGGGACAATAGGACAGCTTGGCGCGCGCCAGGATGAAACCGGAGTCGCCAGGGGCAAGGTCAAACCCATCCGGTTTGTTCCCTATCGGGTTATCCCTATCGACAGCCGACAAAATAGTCACCATGCGGCAACCATCGGGCATCGCCGTGCCGCCGCGCCCGGCGTATTGGTCTATTGCGCCATTGCGCGCATTGCTTTTTCCACTATGGTGAATGAGTCGAACACAACAATTCAGCCCGCGCATGATGCGACGGCAGGCCGTAACTACCGCCTGCTCACCATCGTTCACAATGCGTTCGCCGGGGCCGAAACTAATGGCCGGGTCAAAGGTAACTTGCGCGAGTTCCTCCTTTTGATAGGCCGCTACGATAGCGTCGGGCAGTTCCGTTAAAACGATGTTGCCGCCCGTGTCGAGTTCGGCCAGCCGGGTCAAATTTCCCGACACGTCCCAGACAACGACTCGTTCCAGGGTCAGCCGCCGTTCGTAGTCGCTTAACTGCATCGCGGCCATCACTTCCCGCAGGCGGGCGGCGAACAGGTCGCGCGAATCCTCGGCGGTGATAAACAGCGTTGCGCCGGGGTGCAGGACGCGACAGCCCCACAGGTCGCGCCCGGTGGCGATGCAAACCGCCTCATAGATCATCGCCGTGGTTTTGCCGGTGCCACCAGCAGCCGCCACCATCGCCAGGTCGGCGTAAAGGTAATTTTCCACGATGCAGCGAGGGTACAGGCGTGCGTTGGCTAAATCCGCCTCGGTGAACCGCTGAAAGGGGGGCGGGCCGGCTGGATCGGCGGGCGTTGCCCTTGAAGCATTGCCCGATCTTCCATCGTCGGCGGCCAGCGCGTCCAGGTAGCCCGTATCTAGCGGCGGAGGGTCAACGGCGCGCGTTGCGCCTGGGCCGGCCTTGCCGCCAGAGTCCGGTTCGCGGGAGCCATACCCGCCTTCTGACAGTGCCTTAACGGCGGCTTTTAAGTCGCCCGCGAAAGCTGTTTGAACGTGAAAGCCGAACTTGTCGTAAGGCTTGGCCGCCTCGAACTCGGAAGACGTGCTGAAGCAGTAAAAGAAATCCTTACCTCCCCAACCGGTACAGGCCGATACGCCTTGCCGCTTGCCGGGGCGTCGCCAGTAGTCGCAGTCGCCGCGCCGATAAACGAACGTCCAGCCTTGCGCTTTCAACAGTTCAGCCCAGACAGCGCGGGCGTTGAAGTCATCGCCGGGTCGGAGACCGCCAGCCGGAGCGGGTGGTCTCGAAGTCGGTTCCGCCACTGGCCTTTGATCGAGACTCCGCGCCAGGGCGAACAGGTCGCGGCGCTCCTCTGGCGTGATGGTGGCGATGGAGTCGAACCCGCCAGACAGTAGCCGGTAGGCTTTTCCGGTCGGATGCACCTTGCCGTTGCTCGGCGCGGTGATGACAAAGCCGCCTTCCCCGCGAGTTTCGATAAGAACCTGCTCCCGATCCTTGGGATGCGTCATTTCCTCGGCGGTCTTGAGGCGAGACGCCAGCTTGACGTTGCCGCCGATTTCTTCGCAGCGGTAGAGCCAATGGATGCCCGGCTTGGGGGTTTCCTCGGCATAGCCGGCCACGATGCGCGCCACCAGCCCGCCCAGCCCCGCGGCCTTGGCGGCTTGTGTAAACAGCAGATAGGCGGAGCGGTCATCGAACTCGAACAGTTCCAGGTTGCCGGAAACCCGTCCGGTGGCCAGCCCCAAGCCGGTTAAGCCGGGCTCTTGATACCAGCGCCGTATCTGGCCCTCGTCGGCGGGCTGTTGTTGCGCGGGTTTCCAAGTCTGGTTGCCGTCCGCGTCGCTCCAGCACGGTCTGGGCCGCTTGGAGCCGTCCATCATCGGCGGGAGCACGGACAGCCCGGCAATAGCGGCCTGTAGGGCGACGGTGAGGATGTCGGGGGCGGTCATGGTTGCATCCCCAGCACTGGCTTACCGGGATAGCGACTATCGGCCTGAACCGCAGCGAGTGCGGCGTTTAGGCTGGGGTAAATCCCAAACAGCTTGAGTGCCGGGTTGCGCGGATGAGACTCGCAATACAGACATAATGGACCGATAAAATAGGGCGTTTGGCACTTCCGCGAACCGGAGCGGGCGTGCTTCAAGACCACATGCGGTATGGTGGTCAGGGCGGCGGGGGTGTTTTCAGCGGAGTTTTCGTCTACACTATGCATATGGGTTTTCCTTTCGGCGCGCTAACGCCGGTCATGCCCCAGCTTGCGACTGGGGCTTTTTATTGCCCGAATTTCGGGCGTAGAGCGGCCATTGCCGGCGGTTTCGCCAGCGGTAAGGCTTGGGTAGCGGGTCGCCACAGCGCGCGCCTTGAAGGCGGCTTACGCTACGATGGGCGGCATGAGTTGGGTGAAGCGAACCAACGCTAGACAGCGTTCAGCCAGCGCGGGGTTGTGGCGTTGCAGCGTGCTGAATTTCCAGGCGTACAGTTCGCCGTGTGGGAGCTTTTTGCGGGTGTCAGGGCGCGGGAATTTGCCGATTAACATATCGCGGTTAATCGTTTGCGCCGTGCAATCGCGCGCCACAGCAATGATTTCCTTGCGGATAAACAATTCTGAATCGGTCACAGCAATGCCCTTTACCTGTAACCGTACTTGCGAAGTGAAACTAAAAGTTAAGTCAGCTTTACTAAAACAAGCAAAGTTGTAGTAGTATTTTACTAACTACGCAAGCACGGACTGTGTAGTGAATAGGGCGGCGCTTTTGAACTTTGCCGGTTCGCGCCGTCCGCCTATGCCTGAATCATCGCGGATAGCTTGCGGGGATTCAAAACATGGCGGCCATAGTAGCAAAAAATGGACGTAAGGTGCAGCAGTTGTGCAAAACCAGAACTGCACCACGACCCATAGGGGATGGTTTCCAGCGCGCCCATGCGTCGCCGCGAGTGAAACTTGCCACTGTCCAAAAACCACAAAGCCCGCTGTGTCCAATCCAGTGGGCTTTTTGTTGGCGCGGATTGAAACTCAGTCCGTCACGCCCCAGCCGTTCGCCTGTTTCCAGGCCGCGATACCGTGCCGCGCGGCGCGGTATCGTTCATCCCCGCGCGCGGCGCAACAGACAGCGCCGAACTGACGGCCTTGCGGGCCAGCCGGCGCGCCTCGGTCAGCGTGGCGCAACGTCCATCCACGCCCAAAACCGTGCAGTCATTCTCCGCGCGAACTTCGTAACGATTGGGTTTCATCGGATTCTCCTTACACTGTGGCCTTAAACCAGCGCGTTCCAGCGCCGCTCGGGTCCCGCTGGTGGCGAGCAACAACGCGCTGCCCCCGACGGATGACGCATTGGTGCGCCGTAGTGCCAAAGCTTTCCGCCCAGCGGCGGGCCTCGGCAATGCTGGCGAATTCAGCCACCGGGCCTTGTCGCCAACTATTTCCAAACATCTCGGCGGTGAGCTTACTCATGGTCAAATCCTCGCCAGACAGTCCGCCAATTCGGCGATATCGTCGCCTAGCGCAATCAGCAGTTCGCGCAGTTCGCCATTGTCCATGCTGCCCAAGTCCATGCCGGCGATGACGGCGACGTTGTCCGCCAGTTCGCGCAACGCATGGACTATGCTGTCAATCGCCAGCCGCATAGCGGGCAGTTTGGGGCTTAAGTCGGTGGTAGAATCGGTCGTGCTCATGGTGCGTATCCTCTAGGTTCGCACTGTGGGAAGTCGCCGGCTGGGTGAATCAGACCCGACCGGCGGCGCTAATCCCCCGAATTCGGGGGATTTAAGAATTCTGGCGCATCGCGGCGGTCAAGGCGCGGCTTCCTGCTGTGTGGTCGGCTGGGCTGGGTGTCTATGCTTGTTCAGCCAGGCGTCTAGGTCCGCCGTGGTGATGCGCCAGCCGGCCGGGGTATCCGCACCGGTCAGTTCACCTCTACGCAACCAGCGCCTGATGGTTTGCGGATGGACTTTGAGAAGGTCCGCGACCTCGTCAACCGTGTAGTAAATCAATTTCATTCGCCTGCCCTCCGCCTATCCTCATTTGAAACTAGGCTATCATAATGCTACGCAAAATTCAATATTGATCCATAGAATTATTCATGGTTAGCAGGATAATCTTGAATTTTGCTGGCGGTGTGGCGTCCACAGGATCAGCGGGATAGCGCCAAGGCCAACGCACGGACTTGGCAACCGCGGGGCCGGGGACGTTGCTGGAACTTCCGCAAAATTTTGCGGAAGTCGCTGGCAAGGAAACCATTGAAGTCGCCGCCGAGAAAGCCGGATTCGGCAACAAGGAAACCTACCGCCAAGCCAAAGCCGTTACCGAGCACGCCACCCTGGAACTCGGCAAGGCGGTTGAGGCGGAACTCGGCAAGCGCCAAGGCCAACGCACGGACTTGGCAACCGCGGGACAGGGGACGTTGCTGGAACTTCCGGCCAATTGGCCGGAAGTCGCTGGCAAGGAAACTCGCGAACTCGCTGCGAAGAAAGCCGGCTTCGATAGCGAAGCGACGTACCGCCGCGCCAAATCCGTCACCGAGCACGCCACGCCGGAACTCGGCAAGGCGGTTGAGGCGGAACTCAAGGAAGCCGGTGAACGCCGGGGCCGGCCAAAGCAGGACAACGAACAGCAGAATGAATTGCTGGAAATTAGCCAAAATTTTGGCGAATTATCAGGGAAGAAAAATTATGAAGTTGCTGCTGAAAAAGCCGGTTTCAACAATCCAGAAACCTATCGCCAAGCCAAATCCGTCACCGAGCACGCCACGCCGGAACTGGTGGAAGCGATGGATCAAGGCAAGGTCGCTATTTCCACCGCCGCCACCTCACCAAGGGTCAACAGGCAATGGCTACGGCGCTGGCGTATCCCGATAAACAACAGGGCAAGAAAGGCACTTCGGTATTAAATACCGAAGTTTCTAACGCCTATGTCCTATCCGCCAATGTCCACCGCCGCCACCTCACCAAAGGTCAACAGGCTATGGCTACGGCCTTGGCGTATCCAGAGAGCGAGCAGGGGAAACGGAAAACTTCTGTATTGAATACAGAAGTGAGCAACGCCTATCTGAATCACGCCCGTTTCGTGTTGCGCCATTGTCGGGATAAGGCCGAGGAGGTTTTAAGGAATGCCAAATACCCGCTGACCGTTGCCTATGAAGAGGCGCAAGAAGGACAAGGCTTTTGCGCTATGGCTGGCCTGCCAGACTCAGGAAGAAATTGCGGCGGCGGTGGAGGTTTCGCGTGAAGCGGTTAGCGATTGGACAGAAGATTTCGGTAAAAAATTAGCGGCTGATAATTTACCAAATCCCCACGATTTTGACCCGCCGCTTTACAACATCGCCAGGAACAGGAACCCGTCGCGGGTTATGTTGTAGTAAGGTCTTGATTCTCCTTTAGAATCTATGTAATCAACGGGCTGAAAATTCAGCCGGTAAAACCCCTGGGAGCATTCGAGGGTTTCGATGGATTGCAGCACATTTTTATGAAGCTTCCCGAACACCTCGGCGACGATCAGGCTATCTGTCACCAGCGCGCCGTTTACGGGCCTGGATACGCCTGTTTCATCAGCATCAGCGCCTCAGCTTTCGCCAGGCGTTCAGCGTCCGACCGGACCGGCGTTCGTTCCAGGTGTTCCAGGTGTTCCAGCCACACAGCCAGCCGGCGGCGGCGTTGCGCCTCGGCGGCCTGTTGCCGGAGCCGGTGCAGGCGGTAGTAAGTCGGATTCATGGCGGTCGCTCGAAAAAGCCCGCCGGCGCGTCATGCAAAACGCTTCAACGGCGGGAAGTGGCGAAGTTCAATAGGGGATCGAACGGAGCGGTCGTATGCCTAATGCCGACCGCAATTGTTCAGCGCCATTCTGTGGCGCAACGGCCAACTGCGCAAAGAAGCGTTCCCGCTGGGTGCCTTGGCTGGGCAATAGAAACGAATCGTCTGGCGCGATTTTCACAGAAGCCCGATTGGCCGCGAAGCGTATTGCTTCTGGCAGGACTGCAAGCTCTTTCGCCAGCCAGGCGATACTGGGAATCCGCTCAAGCTGCATTGCGGCTGTCCTGCTTTAATCGCCTGATTTCTTCAGCTTGGCGCTTGAGCAATTCCAAGACCTGCTGAATCAGCATTCGATTCTTTTGGGTTTCGCTGTCCAGCCGTGCGGACAACTCGAGTAGTTTTTCATCGACTTCGTTCAAAGCGCCCGCGCCCATTTTGGCCGCTTTCGACGGGGGGGTTCAGGTTCAGGTTCACTATCAATCGCCGCCTCAATTTCCGCCGCTCGCAATTGGCATTGCACCAAGTGCAACAGGGCGGCTTGCGTGGCCGATTCGGGGATCGGTGGCACTTGCCAATTCGGATGATCGCCACGAATGCCGTTGCTGAATGGCGATACAAAATGGTTGGGGTTCGTCATGCCGTCGCCTTAATTAGTCCAGGTGCGCCTGAAAGCGCAATATCCACGTCATGAATGACCACAACGCTCATGCCGGTTTCCGGGCCGGATTCGCGGGCGTTGCTCACCAGCTTGGGTATCCCGCCGCCACGGAGCCGCAATCTCAGAATGGCCGGGGCGCGGCTGGGATCGGCGAGAGCAAACCAAGACGTTGCGCTAGTTAGGTTAGGGCAAACCACCAATTTCAAATCGGGCCAGCCTAATGCAGTCCGCAACACCCGGGCGGTCATTTCCAATTCGGGCGGAATGATTAGCGCAAATATTCCATAGTTGCTCAATTGGCTGGCGGAATTGGTAGTGGTTCGCAATAGATTCGCCACGCTATTCATTCCGGCTGTGGTTAATGGCGAACTGCTACTGGTGGTAATCGTTCCCGCTTCCAGCAATTCAGCCAATAGCTTCATTTCAATGAGTGAAATTGAATTAGCGGCATAATCCACTAAATCGGCCGATAGCTGTTCGCCATAGCTTGCCCACACGGCTTTACTGAATCGCACTTTGCCGGCGTAAGTGCGTAGCTGTCCGCTCCGGGGCGCTTCCGTGATCGTAACGCCCAGCGTTGGGAATTCGACGCTCTCGGGAATCGGGCCTGTGGGCGCGGCCAGGGCCAAATGGGGAAGTGTGGTCGACTTGAAATCGGTCAAATCCACAGGTGCAGTCACCGTCTGCACGTCTCGATTCGCGACCTCGAACCGGCTTACCAGCAGCACCGACAGGCCGTTGGTCATGGCTGACAAAAAATCGCTGGTGGTCATGCCGGTCATTTCGCGCAGTTGAGCGAGTGACAGTTTTTCTCGCAAGATCGGCGTAACAAGCGGGTGTTCGTTGCGGGTATTGCGGCGGGAAGCAGCGGCGCGGATCAAATCGGGCAGCAACTCCCGAATATCAGCCGGCGTCATGCGGTCGAGTGGATCGGCAAAAAGGGGCGGTGCAGTGGACTGGCGCATGACTTTCGGCATCCGCGCCTGCTCGCGCAATTCGCGGATCATTGCGGCGGTATCGACTTCTGGCTGTTCCGGTTCGGCGGAATCGCCAAGTTCGCGGATAGCGGCTTGATAGCCGCGCGAGTAAGCCCTGGAGAGGTCTTCGCTCATGGCGTTGTGTCCAGTTGGGAATCGTGGACACCAACGATAGCGACCGATTTTCACCCGCGTTTGGGTAAATCGCGGATTTCCGCCCACAGCTTGGAAGCGCAGCGCGGCCCGGACTCCAAGAGCACGATCAGGTTTTTTTCCAGGTCGGTCGGCTGGCGATGGCCGTCCAGCACGCGGCGATAACCGACCGCATCAAACCGCGCCAAGGCCGATTCTAGCGCCTGCGCCCAGCGCCCAGCGACTTTGCCCTTGCCCAGCGTCCAGAATGTCCACAGCGCGGTTTAAGGCGGCTTGGCGACGGTCTCTCACGGTGATTTCATCCAGCGTTACCGCCAGCCGCCGCCCTTGGCTGGCGGGCAAATCGTTGTCCAGCAACCGCGCCGCGAGCCGGTTTAACCGCCGAAGAAGCTGCAAGCCGGTTGCGGTGCAGGGCACTTCGTCCATCATTGAACACCGTTCAAATGAATGTTTGCCTATGTAACAGAAATTGGACGCCAGACCGCGCCCTAGCCGAAATAGCCCCCGGTCGAGGGGGTGGGAGTACCTTTTTTGCTACACATTGCGCTTCGTCGCCCTGACCGCATTGCGGTTTTGGTTCATCGCTTCCAGTTTCCGCTTCAGTGCGGACAGTGGCTGACAGCAGTTGTTTAGAGGAAGGTCAACAAGAAGCTCGCTGCTCTTGCGTATGCTGTGCCGCAGCAAATGGGTTTCGGTTGGCGTCAACCGCATTCTGGCAGTTAGTGCGCTCAAGGGGCCGGTCCAGCAAACCAAGCTCACCAGAATTGCGCGAGAAGCCCCGTCCTTTAGGGCGGGGAGGGATAGCGCACCGCGCAAAGCGCGGTCAGACGCCGGTTGAGTTGACAGCAATATTCCTTTGTGAATATAATCGTCAATATGAAGACCGTACTGCAAATCAAGTTGCTCCCGGACGAAACCCAACACGCCGAGTTGAAAAACACCATGCGCGTTTTTAACGAGGCGTGTAACTACATTGCCGAAGTGGCGTTTCGGGAACGGTGCGCGTCCAAGTTTGTTTTGCAGAAGCTCGTTTATGACAATGTTCGGAAACAGTTTGGCTTGTCGGCCCAGTTGACCATTCGGGCGATTGCCAAAGTCGTCGAAGCCTACAAGCGCGACAAATCGAAACAGTGCTTTTTCAAACCCACCGGCGCGGTCGTTTACGATCAGCGCATTTTGAGTTTCAAGGGCTTGGAAGCCGCCAGCATCTTGACCTTGCAAGGGCGATTGACCGTCGCCATGCAGATGGGCGAGTACCAGCGCCTTCAAATGGGCCGTGGGCATGGACAAGCCGATCTGATTCTGGTTGACGGGGTGTTCTATTTGCTGCTGGTGATCGAAACGCCGACCGCCCCTCCGATGGACCCGAAAGGCTTTATCGGGATTGACCTTGGAATCGTTCAAATCGCCAGCGATTCGGATGGAGAATCGTTCTCCGGCGAAACGGTCGAGAATACCCGGCGTCGCTACCACGAACTCAGAAAATCCCTGCAAGCCAACGGATCGCGGTCGGCTCGTCGCCGCTTGCAGCGAATTCGACGTAAAGAAAGTCGATTCAGGAGAAATCAAAACCACGTCATTTCCAAAAAGCTCGTCGCGAAAGCCAAAGACACCGGGCGCGGAATCAAACTTGAGAACCTCAAGTATATCCGCGAACGGACGACGGTTCGGAAATCCGATAGAGCCAAACACAGCGGTTGGTCGTTCTTTCAGCTTCAATCGTTTATCGAGTACAAGGCGAAGTTGAACGGCGTTGTGGTTCAGCATGTTGATCCCCGTAATACCTCGCGCCAATGCGCGGCTTGCGGGCATATCGACCGAGCCAATCGCAAAACCCAATCCCGTTTTCGATGTGTCTCCTGCGGACATGTTGCGAACGCGGATAAAAACGCGGCGATCAATATCGCTGCAAGGGCTAATGTCAATTAGCCTATCGTGGCGCACGATGACAACAACGGATGGTTCGAGTGCAGCCACAAGCCCCGTCCTTTAGGGCGGGGTAATTGACCACAGGGTCTTTGTGCGGTTGCGTCAAGGGAATGCCTCACTGGACTGGCGGTTGTTTGCAATTGCGCAGCGCCGCCTCAAGTTCCCGACCCCGTAGCTTGCGTCGCCGTTCCAAGAGGCCGGCGAGGGTTCGCACGGTATCGGCATTGGCTTGCAGCATAGCCATTGTGCCGCCCAGCAGCATGGAAAAGGCCTGTTCGGGTTCACCGCCCCAGTGCAACGCCGCCAGGTTGCGGGCGCAACCGCCAGCAACCAAGAGTTCGTCAGCGGATGAACCCAGTCGATAATCCAAGCCGTCAAATAGCAGTTCGCTGACCACGCCGGCCAACGCGCGGGTGGCGTAAACCGCCGTCCCGTGCCCGTCGCCGGGGTGAACGTGGACAGGCGGCGCTTGGGGGCTGACGTCGGTTTTGCCAAGCCAGACGGTTAAGCCGTGCAGGCTCTCCGGCATGGGGTTCCGCCAGATTCTCACCTTGTGGGCGGGCCACCAGCGCACATGATCGGCGGTGAGCGCAAAAGCAACACAATGGCCGGCCTCGTGCAAGGCGGCCGCGCGCCGGGTGCTTTCGAATGCCTTAAGGCCCTGCACGCGATAGGCGTCCCGGAAGATCGCCGTCACTTGTTCGGCATAATGCCCGCGCAGTTCGGGATCCACGATTCCAGACAGGGCGGTCAAGGCTTGTTTCTCCTTACGCTGGCCTGTTCGTCTTTAGCCAACGCACGGGCAACCTTGGGCGGATAACCCTCGTCGATCAGTTCCCGTATTCGCGCCTCATCGTTTTCGGCGGCCAGTTCCGGGTAATCCTCGAACCGATACCGCTGCTGCTGCATGGCCCGCAGCAGCGCCAATACCTTGTCGATGTCCGTGCAATACGCCTTGCCGTTGAGCACGTCGGACAGCAGCGAGTGCAACGCGGCCTCGATGTCCCGACAGCGCAGGATCGCGATCTTTTTGCCTTGGGCTGTCAGCCCGGCGCGATGCTTCATGGCCGCACCTCCCCACAGTTCGCACAGCCAGTACCGTCCGCGTTCGGTTCAGGCGCGGAGCACTTCATGACCAGCCGGTCGCCCCAACGGTCCCAGACACATTTCGGCGGCGGAAGGGGCGTTTTCACAGGAGAGGGAGCGGCGGGTATTGCTGGGGTGTCGTTCGGTTCGGGGTTCTGGGTGAATCCCGCCAATCCCGCCGAAATCCCGCCGTTGATTACTGGCGAGGCAGAAACCACAGGAGGTAGGAGAGCGGCGTTA
>Ga0209507_1002852_pt1 | contig 11300 bp, 19 predicted proteins | sample AD_UKC028_MetaG_FD_184414 | JGI IMG/M metagenome (GOLD analysis project Ga0209507, IMG submission 184414) | Active sludge microbial communities of municipal wastewater-treating anaerobic digesters from USA - AD_UKC028_MetaG (SPAdes) (version 2) | ecosystem: Engineered > Bioreactor > Anaerobic >...
GTGGCCATGGCGATCCGCACCTTCATGCTGCAACCGATGAAGATTCCCACCGGCTCCATGCAGCCCACCTTATACGGAATCACTTGCGATAACCTCAAAGAACAATCCGGCTTTTCCATCCCGACCGGCATCGCCAAATTCATCGATTCCTGGTTCTACGGAACCTCCTATTACCATGTGACAGCCGTCGAAGAAGGCGAATTGGAGGCCATCGAGGCCCCACGACAAATCCTGCCTTTCGTTAAAAAACAGAGATTCAGAGTCGGCAACCACTGGTACGATATCTGGTTCCCACCCTCCAATCTGCCAGCCCGCCCCGGCATTCAACCCGATCACCTCATGTTCTACCATTCCGGGATCAAACCCGGACATCGATTCCAAAAAGGCGAAGACATCCTTAAACTCAAAGTCGTCGCCGGCGATCATCTCTTCGTCAACCGCATGACCTACAACTTCCGTCAACCCAGACGCGGCGAAATCGTCATCTTCGAAACCACAGGAATCCCTGATCTTCAACAGGATACGTTCTACATTAAACGCCTGATCGCCATCGGCGGTGACCAGGTCCAAATCGGAAATGACCAGCACCTCGTCCTCAATGGCAACCGACTCGACGCCTCAACACCACACTTCGAGATGGTCTATGCCTTCGAGCCCACACCCAAAGAATACTCCTACTTCGGCCACGTCAACGAAACCGTCGGCGAAAAATTCCAGAGACCAGGCATCGCGCCGCTTTTTCATTCCGAAACCAACGTCTTCAGCGTCCGTCCTAACCATTATCTCGTCATGGGCGACAATACGATGAACAGCTACGACTCCCGATACTGGGGCGATTTCCCAAGAGAAAAGGTCATCGGCAAATCCGGATTCGTTTATTGGCCGCTCAGCAGCCGTTTCGGCTGGTCCCATCGATAATCCCGTCCAACGCTGAACCTCACTCAACCCACGCCCTAATCAACGGCCTTTGATAAGAATATGATTTTCGCACAATATTTGTTATATTTAATTAATCGATCTCCATGGCGGGATCCTGGTAATCTGAGTTGAGTCTTCACTGACAAATTGTCCGAAACCTGAATTAGGCCTGAACATGTTGAATAAGCCTTAAAATCAATGGCTTACGACTGAAAAAAGGCCGATTTTCGAAGGGCCTATTTGTCCGGAATTTTGGAGGCTTGTGATAATTTGTCCGGTTTTTCACGTCATCTTGTCCGTTCTGCTATTCACTATAGACCAATGACATACGAAAACCGGGACAAGATGAACGCAAAATTCCGGACAAATTATCAGTGAAGAAAAAGACGCGGACAACGGACAACTTTTTATCGTTAAAGAAACCGATAGGCAGAAGTTGCCTAGTGCCCTTATGATGGTTATTAGGTTGGCTTAAATATGGTTTTCCGTGTCGCTGCAAGCTGAGTGCATGACGCTGGAAAATAGCTTGCGCCTGGTCGAACCTGGTTTCCGGGTTTTGGGGGCAAAATCCCGATCAGATCCGCCTCAAAGCTTACTGGATAAAAATGCAATGCAAATGCAAAAGACGGGGAGGGGAATCCGACACCTCCCCTGCCCTGTTTCGATGGTCTCCAGGTAAGCAGATGATGAATCCAGACGATCGCTATGAAGGTTTGGATGGATTACTTCGTCTTTCAGAGGCGTTCCTCAACCGTTGGAGCGAGCGAGATTCCAGTGTCACGGGATCGAATCTCTCTAAGAAGTCGTCGCGCATCCGCTGCGATTCTGCGGCTGAGATTATCTTGCGAGTGATTTTCCCGTTCGGATGCACTATCGAGAGAACGTGTCTTTTGGTCATAAATTTGGCGCGGTAGATTGATTTGTCGCCGGTGGCGACGGCCGCGAGGTGCGCAGATACCTCTTTTTGAATTCTTGGAAGGAGCGGCGCTCCATTGTCTCTGGATCGAACTCCTCGCAGAATTTCTCGTGTAGCCTCTGCGATTCTTCTGGGGTTATCTGCTTCCGGGTTATCCGGCCGTCCGGATGCACTGTGACGAGTTCATTGGGGTTGATCATGGACATAGTATATATGCGCGGGGGCGCTTGTCACTCGGTTCCCTGCCCTGTTTGGCTTGATGGCGGCCAGGGACCATGCCAGTCTAGCTCCCATGGGTCTGGATCTGGAGGGTTTTAATGGTCTTGCCCAGGAAATCCAAAGCCAGGGATTCCCTGAGGATATCGCCACCCACTACGCCCACCTCATTGGTGACACGCCATGTATCGATACCCATGGCAGGATCCTGGTAATCGATGAATCTGGACGGGAACTCGCCAAGCTCCGACCGCTAAGGTTTTTTAGCGGATCGCCTGACTGATGTCATCCAACGAAAAAGCGCCGGCCAGGTGGCCCCAGCCGGCGCGGTGATCGGAAGTTGAACCTATATTAGGATGGCGATAGAGGCTCAGGATTTGGATCTGGACCTGAGCATGAACGGCTTGGCGGATCCAAGGTCTCAAGGACTTCCTGGATGGTCTGGTCTGTTGTCGGCTTGGCGGTCAGTTTCCAGGCCTGGTCAAACGCCAGGCGCAGGTTGGCGGCCTGAAGGCCGGCGAGCTGCTCAACGTTGCGCCCCATGGTGTCGGCCCAGTCATTTGCCGCACTTTCGCGCAAGGATTCTGCAAGGGTCTTGCTCATGAGGTGTATCAGGGCGCAAGCCGCGTCAATGTTGGATCCAAGCGTCATCATTGAATCGTGAGTCATTTCGTCGTGATTCATATGGGTCTCCAGTTTAGTTGAGGTTTTGGCCAGGTTTCATCGGGCGATCTTGATGATCTGTGCGCGTTGTGGCCCTTCGAACTTGATTGGAACGGGGTTGCCGGCATGCTGGACACTACGCCGCAGTTGTCGAGCCCACCTGGTGAATACACGGGCCATAGCGATGCACTTCGGATGATTAGCTGGATCAACCACGGCAACCAGTTCGGGATCCAGTTTTGGGGATTTCTTAGTCTTCATGGCCATTGGCTTTTCCCAAGATAATGCTCTCGGACTTGGGGTTTGGCTTGATCAGATAGGAGCGGCATCAGCTCGATTAATATTTCCAACGCCAAGGCCCTGCGCTTTTCCCATCTTGGTCCTTTGTGCTTACTGGTCTTTGCGATAGGCTTGGCCCACTCATCCAAGCACCTTGCATGGCACTTGGCGAGGTGAACGGCCGCAAAACGACAAATTTCAGCAGGGTTAATCTTCATCCACTTCGCCGCAAGACGTACAACCTGGACTTCGTTCCGATTCATTTTCATCAGTGTCGCGAGCTGTTCGAGACGACACTTTTGTTTTTCTTTCTTCATGCCTGGCCTCCGGTATATCAGTTGAAGTGTAGGCGCGATTTCCGCTGCTTGATCTTGATAACCACCGGGCAAACGCGGTTGCCAAGGTTGGGATCCCCATTTTGCACGGAAGCTGCTTTGAGCTGTCGCGCCCACCTCGCAAAAACTATGGAAGCCTCACGGCATTGAACCGGCGTCCAGGTTGCAGCGAATGATGCTAAAGACGGTTCTAGTTGAGATGGTTGATTCATGCCTGGCCTCCGGTATTATTGGCGATTTCTGTAGCCAGTTTTATAATCCACGAGTCCTCAATGCTGATCTTGGCGCGGACTAATTGATGGTACATAACCAGGATCAGCATTTCCTCGGTAGTGATGTTCTTTTTCTGTGCCAGAGCCTCCAGGGGATCGTAGAGACTGCCGCCTAGTATTTCCTCAGCTAATGATTTGGAACCAGTCAGCCTTCGAAAGGCTTTTCCACGAAAGAGCTCCAAAGCACGGTTCAGTGCCCTCAATCCTGCTGTCTTTGGATCCATTCCCGCATTTAGGAACTGGATCCTTTGGGCAACGGATCTGGCAATGAAACATTCCGGAAACTCACCGAGTCTGGATGCGTGCTGCGTCAGGGCCAAACTCAAACCGTCGTCCAACGAAACGGACCAACTGAGTTTTTGGGGTGGCGGTTTCTCCCCAGTGGCCGGCCTACCTTTTTTCCCGTTGGCCGGTGCTTTTGTGCTGGGTTCCCCTGCCCTCCTGGAGCGCTTTGTCGAGGATCTGTTCGAGCTGGGCAAGGGCGAGTCCTCGGGGCTGATGTCGGCCTTGTTCCCATTCCTGCAAGGTCCGCACGCTGATTCCCCAGGCTGCTGCCGCCTGGCTTTGGGAGAGATTGAGGCTTTCCCGGACCGACTTGAGTTTTCTTGAGAGATCCATGGTTGCCCCTGCGTATTAGTACATGGTATGTTTTTTTCTGATGGCATAGTAAGCCTTTGAACGGTTGGTTATGCTGTCACGGCCCATCGGTGTTACACCACTGATGGGCCAACTTTCGCGCCTAAATATACGTATACTACGTATGGCGTCAACAAGGAAAGTGAGGAATTTTCCATCGGTACTATTATTCCTGATCTCGTTTGAGCTCTATGCGTCGTTTTAACAGTTTTGCACGTTGTGCAGCCATGCGCTTAATTCGGGATTCCTGCACGTCTAAATCCTCATTTGGATAACCTTCCAACTTCGATTCTCCAAAGTAGATCAGTTCATTCACGAAGTCATTAAGATGCCTCGACGGGACCCTTGGGATCCACTCTTTGATTAGGTCCTGAAGCCACAGCTCGGCAGCCACGCGGGTTTTAGCGTTACCAGGACAGTTCAAACGAATTTCGCCCCATTTGCTTTTCGGTGAATCCTCATAGTCCTGGACTGCCGCCTTTAAATGGTCATGCAGGTCTTTGAAATAGATCTCCGAAAATAAAGCGCGAGGATGATCCTTAAGCGGGGTCAAAAGCGCCTTTGAATAATCAAAATTTTTAAATCCCACACCAGTGGCTAACCATACTGGATTTAGCCCGAAACGCATGAGCAGCTTAAAGACGACATCGCAACGTAGTGGAGCCCTTGCATACTCGTAATTGGCCAATCCCGAACTATCTAGGCCGATCTCATAAGCAAAGGCTACTCTTGAAAATCCCGAGATCTCCCTATATTGCCTGATTCGCTCACAAATTGCCTTTTCTTGTGCTGGAAGCGGGTTCGTTCGAGCCATTTTTTAAGAATCGCCCAATTCAATTTTAAAAAAAAGCGAATAATTTTCTTGAAGATACTAGTACTTTTAGTATCTTTTGTAACAGAAAATGAGTAATCCGAGAAAAAAGTGCGAAGACATAACCACAAAAGTGGTTCGGAAAACACTCTTCGAACTGAATCTGAACCAAGCAGATCTTGCCCGAATGTGCGGAGTTGTCGTTAAGAGCATGCGTTTAGAGTTTGTTCGTGGTTTTACATCCTTGAGGATGAGAAATCGTATCGAGTGGGCACTACGGCGGCCATTTTGGAGCAGTATCGTGGATTGGGAAACGCGGCTTGCCATGGCAACGCACTTTGGAACCGACGTTATTGGGTTGACGTTGCCGGCGCTCCGGCGGCTGGCCGTAAAACACGGCATCCGCAACTGGAAACCAGGGGGAGGATACCGGAGCCGCAAGGATCTCTTGGCCGCCTTCACTGAGTCAATGCGGCCAAGTAAGCAGGATCAAACACCATAAATACATCACAAATGAATGAACGCTAAAGAATTACAGAAGCTCATTACCGAGCATAAACGACTTGAGAGAATCCGGCAGGACACCATCAAATATGGCGAGACGGCCAAAACAGAATTGGAGGCATTCAAGTCAAGCTTCGACATCGAAAACGAGCAAGACAGACGCAAATTTGGGGACATCCAGGGGCGAATTTCGTTGGTAGAAATCCACATGGCCCGCGTGACCTCGGCACTGGAGGATTGTGAGTCGAAATTGCGCGACGCCACACGGGCGTTTGTTGATGAATGTTCCAAGGAGGCCTCCCGGACCTACGATTCAGAGCTCATGAAAACGGCCCAGGTATTCCGATCTCACTGCAAGGATGAGGACGAGGCCCAGCGATTGGCCGCTCAAGCCAGCCGGCCGCGCCAGGCGCTGGCGGCTGCCAGCACGCTGAGTTTCTTTGTCAGCAATGATCGGCCGGCTGTCGAGGCTGCGGCGGCAGTCCTTGATTCGTGGGCAAAATTCCAATCTTCATACCAGTCAGCGGCATAATAACGCCCCCCCATCCTAACATCTTATGAACACCTCCCTTCTTGCGCGGTCCACGGCAATCGTGCCACGGACCCCGGCTGCCGACTACAGCTCCAGCGATGGACACCTGGTCGATTTATCGTCCGGGACTGCCACAATCAGCACCTCAGCGACTACACCGGCCAAGGGCATCATACTTGAAGGTAACAGGAGCTCGGCGGGTTATGCGTCGGAGACCGTCTCAATCGGAATCCTAGGCGCGTTGACTGGCACGGTGCGCATGCGGGCCAGTGGCACGATCGCCAAGGACGCGCTTGTCCAGCAAAGCTCGAATGGCACAGTCATTACCGACGCCGAGTCGGGGGCGCGGGTGATTGTTGGTGTCGCGATGGAAGACGGGATCTCCGGTGAGAACATCGAGGTTGCCCCCATAGCTCCCAGGATAATCCCATCCTAAGCCTCAATTTTAACCCACATTTTTTCTGAATTTTATGAGTAGGTCATCAACTGCGAGCGTAAACATCGGCCTGACTAACTTTGCACGCGGGGTGCAGCAGGATCGAAAACAGTCTCTTGCCGACTTCCTGGCTCCCGTGGTCAAGGTCGCTGGCGCAAGTGGTCAATACAAGGATTTTAACGACGCCAACGCATTTACTGTTTACGCCACCGACCGGGCTCTTGGCGGGGATGCGCAACGCATTGCATTCAGCGCCGCAGATCAGTGGTTCAACTGTAGGCCCCAAGCCCTTGAGGTGACCATTGACCAGGCTGAGCGTGACCAGGCTGGGAATTCAAGCATGGCGGATGCCGTGCTGACTGAAGGGAAGGTTGTCGCCCTACTCAACGCTCAAACCCTGAGCCACGAAAAGAAAGTGATCGACTACATCGTGGCCAACACCACTCCGGTAGCCGATCGAGGCAATTGGAGCAACGAGGATATCGATCCCATTGACCAGTTGGATGAGCAGCTTGATCAGATGAGTCTTGCGGTTGGCAGCACTGATGATTTTCGAATGGCCCTGTCGGTATCTTCATGGCGCATTTTACGCAATCATCCCAAGGTGAAGGCAAGGTGCTCCGGTGTTCAGGTCGGCGGAATTTCCCTAAAACAACTCCAGGAAATCCTGATTTTCCCCGTGGAGGTTCGCTTGGGCATTTTGGCAACAACGGGCGTTAAGATGCCGGCCGTTGGGACGAAAGCTCGTGTGCTCGGCTCCAACGTGGTTATCACGTACGCCATGCAGAATCCGACCGTCTACGATCCATCTGGATTCAAGACGTTCACAGTGGCTGCTGGCTATGTTGATTCAGTGCGCTCGTGGACCGATGCTTCGGGGCGGTTTGAAGTGCACGCCGTTGATTGGAGCGAGGATATCAAGCAAACCTCAACCGAATCCTCCAGGCGCCTGGTGATCACGTAGGCGGGGCTCAGTCTAGTAATGATGGTTTTTATTACAGAATTCTTGGTGCCGAGCCGATTGTCAGCGGTTTGGCGCATGGGTAATGCGGGTGGCCGATCGGGATCCAGGCCACCCGCCTCTTTTTTTATCCCTGCCCTCTGAGAAGACTATGAGCGTATCAGCCAAAGCCGCAAAGGGTCACCTTCCCAAACCCTGGTGCCGCGCCTATGGCGAGGCCCTGCATCGGGCCTGCAACGAGCTGGAATCGTTGATTTCGGCCGGGTGCCCGGTATGTGAATCGGCTGATCGAGTGGCTGGCCAGTTCAATGGCGCTGTTGTGGATAGAGCCCAGGACAAGAGGTTGCGCCTGGTCAGCGGCAGGTCGCTGTTGCGGCATTTGTACTATTGGCGCGGCCATGGCCGGACGCCCGAATGCCTGGTGCCTCAGTATTTTGGCCCATTGACGGGGGAATATCGCCGTCAGCCCAGGGTGAAATATTATGCTGTGCGTGGATTCCTGCCGATTCGGCGCGCTTTTGTGAAACTCAAGGTTGCCGGTGCGTTGCGGGAGGATTTCACGCTGGATCAGTTTATAGGGTGCTTTCCGAGTGTTGCACGCAAACTGAGCACGCTGGCGGCAGCCCAAGCCCAGCACCAGAAGGCCGTGCGTGAGTATAAGGGTTGCCTACGGGCCTTTGAGCGCGTGGGCCGCAAGCTTGAAGCAACAGCCAAGTAGAATCTGCCTATGACCCCAACAAAACCCACTTCCCCAACGCAAGCGGCCTCGACAAAGCTCGATTTGGCGTTGTTTAACCACTCCCGCCATCTGGTGGAGATCCAGGAAGCCGCGAGCGCCCTGAAGATTTCTGAGCAGCACGTAAGGGACCTAATTGATCGGGGGGATATCTTGGCTGTGCCGATTGGTGATCACCCAAATCCGCGTCGGGAGCATTTGCGAGTGGTGCGTTATAGCGTGGAAGCGTGGTATCTGGAGCGGTCGGCTGCCAGGAACGGTATTTCAATCCCGTATCGAGAAACTGAAGAGGTCTCCTATTGGCGAGCTCAGCTCCGGCAAAGGTGGTCCGAACTGAAGAAATCATGACTCCCTGTTATCCACTTCCTGGATCCAACCCGAAGGCCTCTAATTTCGATTATAGGGCGTCGGGAGCTCGGAACGTGTCAAAACCCGTCGAGAGGATTCCGATCAAATTGCAAAAGCGTTCCGGCGTTTTGCAGTCCTATCTGATGGATGCTCATGAAGCTGGATGGGGCAATCTTGGCTAAAAATGCAGTTTTCAGCCCCAATTCTGTTTTCTGAAGCGATCCGAAAGCTCGGGGCCAGATCGGTTGCGGGCTCAAAGCTTGACTCCGCGCAATGGAGCGCGGTCCCCGTCGAAATCCGGGAACGGGCCTTTTTCTCGTCCACCATCGAAAACCTCCGGTTTCTCCAACGGGCAAAGGATGCGATCACTGATTTCCTTTCCGGATCCCGAGAAACCATCACTCGTGATGACGGCTCGACGGTCACCGCCCTAAAGACAGGCTCCAGATCCGAGTTCGTCAAACTCATGCGAGAATTTGCCCTGAAGGAAGGCATGGGGCCGCTGGATCCCGGCGATGCGGGTACCATTAAAGATATCACCTCTGAGCGCCGCCTTGGCCTGATATTCGACACCCAGACGCGCCAGGCGTATGCCTACGGATCATGGAAGCAAGGTTTGGATCCGGATATTTTGGACGAATTCCCTGCCCAGCGCCTGATTCGAGTCCAGGACGTTAAGGAACCCCGCAATGCCCACCAACAATACGAAGGCGTAGCGGCTCTAAAGTCTGATTTGAATTTCTGGCTCCGGATCAACCAGGATTTTGGCGTCCCCTGGGGGCCATGGGGCTGGGGATGCGGGCATGACGTGGAAGACGTTGATAGGGCCGAGGCAGAAACTCTTGGGTTGATCGCGCCTAGCCAACAGGTGAACTCGCCTGAGCTCAGTTTTAATGCACGCCTGGAAGCCAGCACTACAGGCTTGGATCCGGATCTAATCCGGTTTCTGACTGATTCGTTGGGAAACCAGGTTCAGATCGTTGGCAATAAAGTTACGTTTTCTGGCAGGACTGATGCCTCTGAAGACACTCCTGCAAAGGAGGTCTCATATCTGACTCGCACTTTAAAAATTTGGCCGGATGACGGGATTTCGCCCCACCATCATGATGATGTTGTGCGTGGATTTGGCTGCTGTGACGACTGCGCTTGCCATGGTGAATGGAGGGCCTTGTGAGTGACGTGCTCACCATGGCTTTTTCTGAAAAGCGCCGCCTGTTATGGGACTCCGTTGCACTTCCGGCGGAGGAAGACTGGGGCGCTGAGCTTTGGGCTAAACTGATGGAAAACCTCCCTGTTCTGTGCGCGATTAATGACAGCCTCATCTCACACCTGGAGTTTATAAAGCAGGATGGAAAATTTGAGTGCATGAGAATCGGGATCTTGTCTTTGAAGATTTACTCTTCCATCTGCTACCACTTCCCTAAAATCGGATTCAACCGCGAGGATGTTTATCGCGTCTTGGCCCACTTTTTCTCACTAAATCTGGATCCTAGGCTTTATCACGATCTAATGACATTTTTTGATGTAGCCTGGACCAGATCCATGAAGGACGTACAGACACTGCGTTATGGACCCCATTCAAATTAGAATCACCACCCAAGCCGAACTGGAAGGGGCTGAAGCGGCCGCGAAGGCGCTGGAACGTCAGGTCGGCGAGGCTAAGGCGCTGGGCAATGAATACTCCGAACTGGAACGAAAGCTGAAGGCGGCCAATGCCATGATTGCTGAGCACAAATCGGCTCAGGCCCAAAAACCGGCGACAGCCCCAGGTGAGTTGTTTTCGGCTTCCGACGCCAAATTAGCCCAGGGGATGATCCCAGGAGTTGAGGCGGATATTCAACGGCTAAAGGTGTTGGGCGAGAATTCTGCGCAGGCTGAAGCCAAGCTGGCCCGATTGAAGGCGGTGGCGGCATCGGCTCCAAATGCTGGCGGGGGTTGGCTTCAAGGGCTTAGACAGGCGGTTAGCGAGAGCATCCCTGGTTTTGCCAAACTGGACGCAACCATGGCCGGCTTGGCCGGCGGGGGGTTGGGGTTGGTGGCGGCTGGATTGACTGCCGTCGCTGGAGCTGCCGCAGTCGCCAAACGTGCCATAACAGAATATGCCGGCGCGGAATCCCAGATGGCTAAGCTCGATGCGGCCCTGGCTCGAAACAGCCAGCTGACAGATGAGTATCGTAATCGATTGCAGGCCTTGGCGGGTGACATGCAGAGTGCCACCGCAATTGCCGATGATCAATGGCTGGAGGTTCTCACAAGATTGACCCAATTCGGGGCCGATGAGTCGAACATTAGTCAATATGCTGATGCTGTGAAGCACCTGGCCGGGATCATGGACGGGGACATTGTTGGCGCGGCACATGCCTTCAGCCGAGCCATGCAAGGCAATTTCGAAGCGTTTTCCAGGTATGGGATCAAGATTGACGAGACAGGAACCCAAACCGAGAAGCTGGCCAGGTTGATGCAGGACTTGGCTCAGCGCGGGGGGGGACAACTTGAGGCCCGCGCTCAATCGCTGGCTGGCCAGTTCGGGCAGCTAAAGAATAATTTCAGCGATTTCCTTGAGGCAATTGGTCGGGGGATAGCTCAAACTGGACTGCTCCAGTCCGTCATGGGTGGTGTTTCGGTGTTTTTTGAGGCATGGGCTGAGAAGTTGGGCGGCCCCATCGAGCGTTTAAATGGTTTGAGCAACGCGGTTGTTCGCGTTACGTCCGGCATGCAGGATAGCAAGTCGGCGGCT
>Ga0209507_1002853_pt1 | contig 11295 bp, 20 predicted proteins | sample AD_UKC028_MetaG_FD_184414 | JGI IMG/M metagenome (GOLD analysis project Ga0209507, IMG submission 184414) | Active sludge microbial communities of municipal wastewater-treating anaerobic digesters from USA - AD_UKC028_MetaG (SPAdes) (version 2) | ecosystem: Engineered > Bioreactor > Anaerobic >...
GGCCAGATACTTCAACAGCCGAACATCGGCCTCCGTCAGTACGTCGTGGCGCCGGTCCATACTCACCCGAGCAGCATTGACGACCAACAGGTCATCCCCGGAGTGCGTCACATACTCGACCGTGATGTGGCCCATCATCTCAACACTCCTGACATTCCTGGTGGCCAGCGATGTATCGGCTGGACGAGGACGGCCCCAGCTCGGGCCGTATCTTGGCCAGCAGATGTTCGGCTGATGGATAGTCGGGCTGCATCTTGGCCATCAGGCACTCGGCGGTCAGGGCGCAATAGGCCGCCGCATCCATCCAGTCATCCAGTCGGAACTGGCCGGCTGTCGCTCGGGACAGCTTCAGGCAGACCATAAACAGCCAGCCATCGGCTTCAGTCAGATTGGCTCCACATCGGGTCTGAAGCGCGTTGTAGGCGGTCACCGCCCTCTCCATGGAGCGTTCCTGCTCCAAGTCCCGTTCGGCAGCCCGATCCTCAATCAGCTTTGCGGTTTCGTGCAAAATAGCGGTCGCCAGCATCGCGGACTCCTTGACGTAGTTGAGGAAAGGGGTGGAAAGAAATCCGCCAGCGTTCCGGAGACATCTTGCGCTCACCGGTCTTGAAGTTCATGACGTTCCGGGACGCCGAGTGCTTGATGGTTAACCGGCCCACGAAGGGGATCATCACCCGGCGACCGGCCACCAGATGCGCGTAGAGGATGCTGCCCAACACCCGGAGCGTCTCCTTGGCGTCCATGATGGACAAGTCCATGGCCGCCGACAGTTCCCGGCCCAGATGCTCCACATCAATCGCCGAGGGCGTCCTCAAGTCCACATCATCGTGGAGGACTTCAGGGAGCTTCCACGCCGGTTTGGTCTGCTCCTTCATGGACCACGGATTCTTCTTGGGCATCTCAGTCGCTCCCCAACGTGGCGACGACGCCAGACTGGTTGTTGTAGCGGCCTCGCTTGGCGTAGGTCTGCCGCTCTGGGACGGCCCGGGTCCGATGGAACACCATCTGACCAATCCGCAGGCCCGGCTTCAGCAACAGCCCGTGATACCGCAGTGTGTTGTGCAGTTCCAGCGTCAGTTGCGCGTTGTTCCAGCCTGGATCGCAGTTATGCACGACAATTCCAGATTGGAGAACGAAATTATGATGCTGATCAACCGTCATATCATAGACCGATATCGGGTGTTCAGACTTGATCTTTTCGATCACAACCACCAGATGGTTCTGGTATTCAGCCGCATCAATAGCTGCGTCGAATGATCCAAATACCTTTTCAAGAGTGTGAATAGTTGGGGCGTTTTGTCGCTTTGCCAACAGATAGTTTTCTGGAGTTACCGCCTGACCAGAATCTATCAGTTTGTTTAACGCATTTCTGACTTGTCCAGCCAGCGTTTGCAAATACCATACATTCTTATTTTCTGAAACAAAGCGCCGCATAGCAGCAGCCACATCCCGTTCTCTTGCCCATAATGACGCCTTATCTCGATTCTCCTGCTTATCCCATCGCACCTCATTTTGGCGTGAGGCTCTTTCTGAGCGAAGCATGGATAAACGATCTCTCTGTTCCTGAGAAAGCGTTTCGTGGTGATGAAGGATATGGTCTCTGCGTTTCATGCGCATCAAATTATCTGGACTATTGTTTGATGGGTTATGGTCGGCATGGTGTACCACAAAATCTCGCGGTAATGGACCGTTAAGATACCGATCAACCATCACATGGGTTTGTATCCATTTTCTTCTTTTTGTGGCTGGCGAATAGACCTCTTGGTATTCATGATAGCGACGATCCAGACATGACCGTCTGGCAATAGCCATTAACGGTGTTCCTGGCTTTAGGTTAGCCGCCTCCAACCATGATCCATTACGACATCGAATCAGATGCTCTGGGGTGCAAGTCAACGATTCTCCGCTATCCAGCCATACACGAACCAGATCAAAAACCTCTTTGGTCTTAAAGATTCTCGACGCAAACCCAGGAACCGTAAAACCAAATTCATCGGTTGAGTAAACCCAAGCCTGTTCTCCTTCCAGATCATCCAGGCGACGAACCGTTCCATCCAATAATGGAACCAGTGTATCTCCAGTAAGGCACCAGCCGGCCAGCAGGGCGTTCAAGCCGGCCCGGGCAATGCTGGACCGCAGGAAGAAGCTGCACGCGATGGAGTAGGGCAGGTTGAAGGTCTCGATGGAATGCGCCAGACAGAACTGGCCGGGGGCCAGCACATAGCCAGAGCTGTCCATCTGGACCCGCGTCATTGGCACCAGATTCTCGCCGGGCGGCGGCTTGATGGTCAAGTCCACCACACAGGTCGGATCATGCTCCATCGGAAAGGTGGGATTCTCAACTAGAATTTCCGTACCCAGCCGAATGTCAATGCTGGCTCCATTGACGTGCTTCAGGTCAGCATCAATGACGCCTTCGTGGACCAGATCACAGAGATCAAGATAGGATAGCAACATGCGGATTACTCCCAACAGAAGAACAGAAACGACACTAGCTCACCATGGGGCTAATGTATAATTACAATCCAGTGGTACTTTGCCCACATCACGAAACCCATACGAGTACCGCTCCAAGTTCTGAATGCGCTCACAGAGTTCCTGGTCAATCCGGCGACGCTCATCCCGCTCTCGGACGCCATCTTGAGCGGTGAAGCGTTCGCCAATGTTTATAAACTTCTCCACCCGTTCCTGCTGGGCGGCAACGATCCGGGAGTTGTTATAATACCACCCATAAATCAGTGCGCCAAGTAGGGCGAAGATAATTCCAACCGAGACCCGGCTTATTACTCGTTCCTTCCGACTCATTTCCATCCCAGTTGATCCTTGAATGTCAACCACAAACTCAATCCGATACCGCCAAAGATGGCGGCTACGAGGGCAAAAAAACTCTTGGACACCGCGTTACGGAACACCCCACCGAACCGCAGGTCGTTGCGGAAATTCTCCAACTCGGCGGGCACCTCCACGTTGACCCCCATGTGACCGAAGGCGGTCTTCACCGCCAGATGGGCCGCATCCGTGACCAGCATCCGCTCGGCCCGCTTCAACCGTTCCTCGATCCGGTCATCCAGGGTCCGCAGCTCCCGGCGAATCCAGTCATCAATCTCATCCAGGCGGGTTTCCAAGTGGCTCAGCCGCTCCAGGTTGAGCCGGTGTTCCTCCTTGCGGCTGTGGTCAGCATCCCGGCGCAGAGCTTCGATCTCGACAGTCCTGGCCGACGGCGGCTCATTCACGGTTACATCCACCTGCCGCTGAGCAGCATGTAAGCTCCAACCACCAAAGCTGATAACAGGAATGCCGCTATCGGAATCCCCAGCATCAGCACCACGATCCACACCAGCCAGAATGGCAACTCAATCATCATGGCAATTACTTCTGATACTTATATTGGAAATACTGCACGGCGTTTTCCAGTACCCAGTTAATACCGCTGGTTCGCACAGTCAGGCCCATTTCCTTCAGCTTGTCCATCAGCATCGTCTTGGCCAGCTTCATCTTGTCATCACCCGACAAGTCATCACGCTGAGCGACCAACTGAACCATATCCTGAGCCAGACTCCACAACTGTCCGGCAACCCATTTCAACAGCGCATCCAGCGCCGCCGCTTTAATCAGGCTCCACGTCATACGGATAACCCCCAGTAAACCAGCCAAACTAAACCTAACGCTGATCCGATAATCAACACGAAGAACGCCAGAAACAACCAAACCATCTTGGCTATTTCTGTTACCGCATACTCGATAACCTTATGATCCATGACTTTGTAGCCTATCTAACCCATTTAACCAAGCTAGTCCTTGCTCATACACTTCATCGTAACGTGGGCTCGGCGGAACCACCAATTCCAAAGAGCGGGGATTCCTGGTTTTCCGATTCTCCCGCAAAATCCGCAGTTGCTCTCGGAATTTCTCGTTCATGATCGAAGTGTCTGGCAAATCTTGCATGGCAACGCATTGGCTCGTGCTGGATACAACACATCCATACTACGCCGTTTTAGCGCACAATACGAGACCAGATGTTCGCTGGTTTCACTGATGTAGCGGAACCGGTGAGCGACGGGACTGATGGCCGATACATACCACCCGCCGTTCACCGGAACCTCCCAGCTATCGGAGACTTCCACGGAGTTGTATTATTGGGCCGACAGACCAATACCACCAGGGACGCCCGGCACCCCAGCGGTGAAGGTGAAAGGGGCGCTGCTGGCCGATTCCCCCCACTGGTTACGCGCCTTGGCGGTCACCGTATGAGCCCCAGACAGGTTCAGCGGTCCCAAATCCAGATGGAGCGCCTTGCCGCCGGTCACATCAATGGCCGGGCTGGTCACCGGGTTCGCTACCCCGGAGATTGTCACTACAAATTCGGTCGGTTGCTGTCCGGTGGCCGGATAGGGGTCACAGACCAGAAATGGAGACGCTAATACAGAGGCGGGTAACAACCCGGCCAGTAAAAAGAGCTTGTTCATGGGAAACCTCATAAAATCCAGCGACAGTTAATCGCGATCCACCCATCCAGTAACCACTGGCGGGCTTGAATCGGGTCTAGTTGAGGATAAGTCAGATGGTTCGGTAGCGGATGACACGGGCTGGTGCATCCCACCAGCAGCAGGGTGAGGCCGACGAGCAGGATCAGCCACCAGAGGGCGAGAGTGAGCTGCCACGGCCAGACGGGGAGCAGGTTGGTTTGCAGGAACCAGATGCGATTGCTCAGCACGATCCAGCCCAGATTCAGCGCCATCGCGGTCAGCAAAGCCCCGGTCAGCATCAACAGGTAAATCCACAGCACATTCGTTCTCACCCCTGGCCGGAAGACCCACTTTCTTACTGGTCAACACTACCAGTAATCCGTTGATGATAGCAACAATAAACACCGCTCCACCGGTAATGGTTTCATCGCTGAGCTTCAGGTCATAGCCCAAGGTTGCCGCCAACCCCGCCAGCGCGGCAAGGAACGAGGCAACCACCTGCACATTCTTCCAGGCGGCGGCAGACCGCAGTTCTGACCCGATGCGTAACGCCGAGAACAGCGCGACCAGCGCCTTGAGCCACTTCATTCAAACTCGTCCTTGGCTACCTTCAACATGGCCTGTTCAACCGAAAACAGCAGGCGGCGGCGGTTATCAATCCCGGTGACGCCACCATTGATGCGACGGGTCAACAGCGTGAACCGTCCCTGATCGGCCAGCGCATTGCACTCGCGGGTGATCCAGAACCAGTTGCCGGCCCGTACCGCAATGTCCGGCTGCTCAACCAGCTCTGGCTGTTCTTCCAGCGGTAGGTTCAGGAACCGGCCACACATCCGGTAGTTGTAGCGGCCCGTCAGCATCGGCAGGCCCCGGCCACGGAAGCGAGCACCATCGCCGGGATGGCTGTTACCCAGATCACGGCGGCCTTCGTACCGGGTCAGGTATTTGAGATTGCCCATCTCCCGCAACACCCGGAAACCGGCGGTCTCATGCCCCAACTGCGCCAGATAGCAGGCGAACCGCCGGGTATTGGTCAGTTTGGCTTCGTCAACGCCAAAATCGAGAATGGCCTCCAGCACGCCGGGCACGGAGCCGGGGAACAGGTGTTGCAGGTGCGACAAGTCCAGCATGATCAGTGCCTCCACAGGATAGACGGCACGGGAGGGCATTGCATCCAGCAGATGACCGGTCCATACCGGTCCGCTTTGGAATCCTGCCACGCCGTGCCGTTCCAGTAACGAACCCATCGGGTCGGACGACCGCTCACGCTCCGCTGGCACACCAGATAGTGGCCACTGGTCTTGGGAAGAGACGCTTCGGAATCAAACCAGACGAACTCCCCTTGCGACGTAATGACAACGTAAACTCCATCGTTCATCGAACCACCTCAATCACCACATCATGCAGCACTTCAGCCAAACGCCGGCGCAACTTTCCTTCACGGGTATCTACGCCCTTCACGTCCAGCACATGCACTTGCCCATCCAGCACATCACGGTAACGGAAGTCGGCCCGGTATGGCCGGGGCGTGACTTTCTTGCCTTCGATAATCAACGGGAAAGCGGGCTGAAGCTCCAAATCCTGAATATCTCCCGAACCAAGCCGATCTACCAATTGCTGGTACACCGTCGCCTCTCGCTTGGAGTCGAACATGCGGCCATCTACTTCGGTCCGCTTGGCGTTGAACTTGTTTCTTCCAAAGCGGGGCTTCATGCCAGTCCCGCCTGTTCCAGTGGATTGATTGGATTTTGTTGACTGGATAGCAGCTTGTGGCGCTTGCGAACCGACGCTTCCGGACGGCGCAACTGCAAGGCGATCCACCACCACTGACGCGGAGGTTTCTGCGAGCGCCAGTCCATCAGGGAATGATCTTCGGTGGCTGACCAGAAGTGCTTTGGAGGAGCAGCCCGCTCGCTCGCCGCGTTGATGGAGCGGACCAGGGCTGGACTTGGGCCGGTGCGGCGATCCTTGGAACCCCAGCGGACACAGTGCAGAGGGCATTCAAGCACCTCACACCCGGCCACCTGCGGCAATTCCGCCATGGGGATCAGCCGGCAACGACAACAGAACTCATCCACCGCCGAGATCAGCGCGCGGTTCTGGTCCCGTACAAACCGCCAGGACTGGCGATGCGTCTTCCAGTGAAAGGGGGGTGGTGCTGGCGTTGGAATGAGGCTGGCTTTGTGACTCAACGGCGTGACCTTCCGGGTCGGGCAACCTTCCCAGTATGCGGCGCAGCCACCGTGGCCGTCAAATTCATGGGAGACTGAGCGATTACCGCGCTATCCGTGGCCCATTCTCCTTCATCCTGCCAGCACAAAGCCGGGTCTTCGTGGTGAAGCCGCTGCACCTTGGCCTGAAACAGCTCGCCAAAAGTCTTCAGCGTCTCGACCAGCTCCGGTTCCCGCTGGCTCAGCCGCTCAATCCAGACTAGCCGTTTCAGCGTGGCCGATGCCGCTGGCGCATCAGTTCCAGATGACATGCGCGCAAGGTCTCCCAAAGGGTGGCGGGGACTTCGGCTTCCGCCGCCTTGTCTCGATCCAGATAGCGGCGCACCGCTACCGGCAACGGAAACTGGATCAGGCGACAGGCTTCGATCAGCCTGACAATGAACTCGGAGGATACCGATGGATACCGCACCGCCAAGTCAGCCGCCTGGACAAAGCCAAACCGGCGAGCCGCTTCCTCCGCATCCAGAATGGTGATGGCGGAAGCGTCATACGGGTCGGCAAGGGGAGTCTCGGCGGAATCCATGACGAGGAGGTCTTCTGAAAATCAATTCTAAGGGGTCTAGGAGGGCCTACAGGCGATTTTGCGCTTCGGACCCCTACGCGGACAGGTCCGAAAATTGGCGTCCATTCACGGACGTTCCAGGGGCCTTCCTGATGCCTTCGTCAGGCGACTCAACCGGCGAATCGAAGGCGGCTTCATCGTCCTCGGTCGACAGCTCGCCCAGCTTGAGCCGCTTGGCCGCATCAACCAGCCACCGAACCCAAGTCGCATCGAAATACTCGGCGTTCAGGTCATCCTCTTGGGGATGAATCTCGCCTTGGGCGGCCAGTAGCCGGTCACAAAGCGCATGGAACTGCGCCACAATCGCGCGATCCTTGGCCCAAGCCAGCCTGGAATCAGTCCAAGTCTCTGAGGCGGCAAACAAACCTTCTACTTCACCAGTCTCATCCATCACGGTTCTCCACGACAGGTAACACCCTACGCTTCGCTTCGGGTAACAAAAAGCCCGACCAACAGACGCCAGCCGGGCAAAAACTCAACCACCATAGGAGGAAAATCGAGAGCGACTATACCGCAGGCGTGAACGGTTGTCAAGGGGTCGGCAGAAAAATAGGTGGCGCTCCGTTTGGCTCGCTGGTATGGAGCGAGCACCTGTGCGAGAGGCCAATCGCCGACACGGAGCTACATCGGCGACCGTCTGGTCAGGCAGATACGCCTGAATGACTAGAATCTGTATCGGAGTCTTTCGTCAACATCAGGCCAGATTGTTTTGGTAGAGCTTTGGCGCTCATTTTGTTCTTCGTTGACCTATGTCTAGCCCTATTGCTATTGGACAATGCTTCCACTTCCGCCAAACTAGACTTGACGTTGTCCACTATCGCTCTCATAACTACCACATCATGATTGAGTTGGCGTTGTGCAATACGCAAGGCTTGTGCTTCTGGGTTATCTGGAATCAATGGGGCGCTATTTCTAAAGAAATGCACTTCTCCATGAAAATCACGATACTTATCCAGATTTAAGGCCCAACTGGCCTTCTTGTTGGCGCTATCAACTAGCATACCCACTCTACGGGACATATTATCAATAGCGATGTTGGCAGATTCCTCCAACGGCGTTCGCCTAAAGGTTAATGTCCTCTTTTCAACCAGTATCTCAAACGCCTTCACTTCATTTTGGATCACAATACCTTTACGCAAAAGGGTATTGACCCTGCTTACCGCCTTCCATCTAGCCAGATTCTTATCTTGGCTTTCAGGGAAGTTGGTAATACCAATTCGCTCATCAAATTCATTATAAGGGATGACTTCGCGCGGATATTCTGCAATCCAGCGGGCCACTTCAATATCAGACATGGGGTTTACCTCGGTACTGCTGGAAGAACTGCTTGAACTCCGCAAGTGAACTTTCCAGCCTTCGTAAAGTACGGACCCTTCTAGGTCCACCGATCATGCTCTCATCCATCTCGTTCATATTCAGATCGCGGAACTCGATGATAAGCGCATCAAACTTGTGGGTTGCCTCTTCCACGGCGGCTTCCCATTCTTCGTACAGCCGGGCCAGCTTTACCACAGGGTCCATCGTTTCCTGTTTCTGGCGGCTCAGCTTTTCCAGTCGCTTGATCCCCTGCCGGAAGGACTGGAAGTTCTCGTTGACCAGCGCCATGATGTTGCTGGCCGTCAACAGGTCGCGTCCAAGCTCCTTGGAACGTAACTCCAGCTCCGCCCGAATGGCTTGCGCGAACGGAACCAACTCCGCCGTCTGGATGAACGGTCTGACCTTCTCGTTGGAGACCGCTTGACGAAACGCGGTGCCATGTGACGGGAGACCGAAGACCTCGCTGGCCTTGGCGTCGTACCATTCGCGGCGTTCCAGAGCTTGTTCCTGCTGGCTGGCCCTGGTATCCGCTTGCCGAGCCTTCGACTCGCTCTCGGCTATCTTGGCCTGACGTTCCCGGTGTTCGCGCTGGACACGGTCATGAAATTCCCTGGCGGCCTGCTTCTTGGCTTCCAGTTCCTGTTCCTTGGCCTTGCGGGCCTCTCCTTCCAGGCGGCTCTGTTCCCTGGCGATCCGTTCCAACTCAGCTTCGCGGTCACGCCGCTCCTGGATCGCTTGACGTTGCTTGGCTTCCAGTTCCTCCTTGATGCGCTCGGCTTCCGCCCGCTCTTTCTCGGCGGTCGCTCGCTCCTCAGCGGCTTTCAGTTCCATCCCGCGCTTGCGGCGAGCCGTCGGTTCCAGAGCGGCAAGGGCTTCCTTGATGTCGCTTTGCTTTTCGGCGCCCGCCAGCATCTTGGCGATGACTTCATGGCCGATGCCGTAATTCACGCTTTGGCTGTAATGTCCGGGACCGTTCTCATCCTGCTTACCAAAGTACGCCTCCAAATCCAAGCGGTTAAATTTAACCGCTTGATCCTCAGATTCGATACACTCAAACCACGTCGGGTATTTCTCGAATACCACATCATCCCACCAGTGCATCAACTGGTAGACGATCTCGTGAGTGTGCATGATCTTGTTGCGCCCGATGGAGTTCTCCATCAGCAGGGCGCGTTGCAGGTTCCACTCGCCCCGGTAGGGCACGATCTCGATGGCGGCCTCGTACTCTGGCCCAAACAGTTCCAACCCCGCCGCCAACCGGTGATGACCAAAGCGGAGTTCGATCTCCCCGCGCTCGTTCTCGATGGCTTGTAGATTGTTCCAGAAGCCGGTTTCGTGGATGGACTGCTTGAGCTTGTCGAGGACTTCCTGCTCTAGCGGCCAGCGGTCCAGATTACGAAAGCGGTTGGGTTTGATGTCGCCCAGCTTGACGCGGGCAAAAGTGGCGTGTTCAGTCACAACGATAGTCTCCATAGTGGCCTCTCGCATAGGCTATGGGAAAATGAACGACTAGAGATAGTCGGACGGACAAGGGCAGCATAAGTACCATCACGACCTTTCGTTGTCAAGCAACAGTCTGATAATAACTGGCGATGGGCTGATCGGGATTATCCAGATAGCGAAAGCAGTCTGGCTGAAACTCCAAGTCAAAGACCTGCTCCCAGGTGTGATTGCGCTGCTTGCAGACCTCGACGACGACCCGTGACCGCTGGACTTGCTGTTCCGAATCCCGGTCCCGCCAGATGGTGATGACGTTGTGGACCATGTCGGTAATCGCCGTCGCCCCGCGAACATCATGCTTGCCGGGCCGGTGGTCATTCTCGCCATCGTTGCCCTTGCGGGCATGGGCCACCAGATGAACGTGGGAGGTGTGCTGGCGCGCGAAGTCGGTCAGGCGCTCCACGAACCGCTTCTGGCTATTGAAATCGTCCTCGTCCAGCCCGCACTTGGCGAGGGAGTCCACCACGTAGTGGCGAATGTCGTAGCGGCGGGCCGCATACTCGAACACCGCCAGCATCCGGTCCACCTTGGAGGTGCCCATCACGTTGAACATCCAGAGCTTGTCGTTCAGCCACGCCATCACTTGCCGGACTTCGGCGATGGACGGGGTCCGCCCCAGCAGTTGCAGGATCATCCGGTGGAGCGTCCTGGCCGGCGGCATCTCCATGGAAGCGATGCACCAGCGAGTATCCTGCGCCAGCGCACAGGCGGCGACGTTGTTGGTGATGGCGCTCTTGCCGCTGCCCGAGAACCCACCCCACAAGGTCACCTCACAGGGCCGGAACATCAGATGCCGCCCCAAGGTAGCCCATGGTGACTTCACCCCCACCGGGGGCCGCTTCGGATCATCCCCATCGAACACTTCGATCACCTCATCGAGAAACACCAGCGCGGACTTCAGTTCTTCCGGGTCTTTGCCCCGGGCCGCCGCCAGCAAACTCTGAATCTGCTCGGCGGTCACCCCGCCCAGCAACGCCTCGTTGGCATCCTTGAACGGGGCGGGCAACTCCACCACCCGGCACCGGTCGGCTCCCAGCCGCCGAACGATGGCCTCCGTCGCTATCTGGCCCGGCTCGTCACTGTCCAGGCACAGGTAGATGGTGTCAAAGCGTTGGAGATCATCGTAGTCGGACTCAATCCAATCCTGCTTGTGGCCGTCGCCGCCGCCCATCGGCACGGAGAGGGCCGGGAAGCCCAGTTGATGCAGGGCCATGGCATC
>Ga0209507_1002857_pt1 | contig 11284 bp, 10 predicted proteins | sample AD_UKC028_MetaG_FD_184414 | JGI IMG/M metagenome (GOLD analysis project Ga0209507, IMG submission 184414) | Active sludge microbial communities of municipal wastewater-treating anaerobic digesters from USA - AD_UKC028_MetaG (SPAdes) (version 2) | ecosystem: Engineered > Bioreactor > Anaerobic >...
CGCCCAAGAACACTCGATTACCCGTATGGCAGTGGCGACTGAAGCCGAGGCCGAGAAACAGCAAGGCGACAACCGCACCATGGGCCGCAAGCACACCGTCCCTTACGGCATCTACGTCGCCCACGGGTTCGTTTCATCTTTCCTCGCCAAGCAAACCGGTTTCGGCGACGAAGACCTGGAACTGCTGTGGCAGGCGCTGGAGCAGATGTTCGAGCACGACCGCTCCGCAGCGCGTGGCGAAATGGCGACGCGCGGGCTGTACGTCTTCAAGCACGATTCGGAACTGGGGAATGCGCATGCGCACTCGCTTTTCGACCGCATCAAGATCAAGCGCAAGGACGATGTGGACGTGCCGCGCAGCTTTGGTGATTACGAGGTCAGCGTTGACGAGGCGAGCTTGCCGACCGGAGTGACGCTGATCAAGCGGGTGTAATTGCCCAGCTCAGCGCCGCCCGCCCCAATACCCGGGTCGGCGGCGCTGGTGGGAAATGGCGCGGATCGTGATGGCTTCGACGGTGGCTTGGTAAATGATCGAGTACGGAAAATGACGCATCGGCAAGAGTCGCAAGCGTTGGGATATCGAGGTGCCGGCTTGGGGAAATTGAAGAAGCCGACGGGCGCCGTTTTCGTAATCGGCGACAAAAGCGGCGGCTATGCCGGGGGTGGCGTGCTGCAGGTAATAGGCCTGCGCTTCCTCAAGTTCCGCTTGCGCGGCATCGAGGACGATCAGTTTCATACTGCGGTAGCGAGCTTGGCTTTGAGGCGGGTGATCGATTCGTCGAAGTCGATGGCGCCCATTTCGCCACGGTCGTATGCATCGCCCCGACGCTCCGCCTCTGCAACCCAGGACGCGAGGATTTCGTCGTCTTCATCGAGGCTGACCAGCAGGCGTTCTGCCAAGTGGGCACGCTCGCTCGGTGCTAGTTGCAGCGCCGCTGCTTCAATATCTTCAAGGGGTGAATTGATCATGGTGAGAACCTCCAGTAATGCTTGGGCAATGCTAACCCAAGCAAGTTGCCAAATCCATACAAGGGTTTAGGAGATGGCGAGCGAACCGCTTGATCCCATTCCTCTTTCCGCCCTGCAGCACTGGGCCTACTGCCCGCGCCAGTGCGCGTTGATCCACGTCGAACAGGTGTTCGAAGAGAACATTTTTACCCAGCGCGGCCAGGCTTTGCACAAGCGGGTGGACGACCCCGGTTTCGAGTCGCGCGACGGTTTGCGCATCGAGCGGGCCTTGCCGCTGTTTTGCGACCGGCTCGGGCTGGTCGGCAAGGCGGATGTTGTCGAGTTCCTGCCGGATGGCACGCCCTATCCGGTGGAATACAAACACGGCTCGCGCCACAAGCGGGCGGACATTGCGGCTTGCGACGATCTGCAATTGGCGGCGCAGGCGCTGTGTCTGGAAGAGATGTTCGGCAAGCCGGTGCCAGAAGGCGCCTTGTATTACGCCACGTCGCGTCGTCGGCGCATCGTTGCGGTCGATTCGAATTTAAGGGCAAAAATCGGGTTGACCGTAGCAGCCGTCCGCGAACTGCTGCGATCCGGCGAAATGCCTCCGCCGCTCAACGATGACCACTGCCGCGCCTGTTCGTTGCGCGACCTGTGCCAGCCGGAAGCCCTGGCGCCGACACCGGAACATTCCGCCGTCCGGCATTCCCTGTTCGAAGTGGATGATTGACATGCAACTACTCAACACGCTGTACGTGACCATGCCCGAGAGTTACATCCATCTCGACAACGAAACCCTGCGCGTCGAGGTCGAGAAAGAAACGCGGCTGCGCGTGCCCTTGCATCATTTGAGCGCCGTCGTCTGCTTCGGGCATGTTTCGGTGTCGCTGCCGCTCATGCACAAGCTGGCCGACAGTGGTATCAGCCTGGTTTTGCTCGATACGCATGGGCGCTTCAAGGCGCGGCTGGAAGGGCCGGTTTCGGGCAATGTGCTGTTGCGTCAAGCGCAGCATCGCCTGGCCGGCGACCCCGTTTTTGCCCTCACCGTGGCGCGCAACTGCATTGCCGGCAAGCTGCGCAATGGCCGTCAGGTCTTGCTGCGCGGTGCTCGCGAGGCCAAAGCGGAGGAAGATGCGGCGATCCTGACACGCGGTGCGGCCGATCTGGCTGCGGCGTTGCGGGCGTTGCCGGCGGCAGGCGATGCCGATACCCTGCGCGGTGTCGAGGGCGAAGCGGCGCGCCAGTATTTCGCGGCGCTCAATGCGCTGATCCGCAGTTCGGCAAGGGAAAGCTTTCGCATGGACGGCCGTAGCCGGCGCCCGCCACGGGATCGGATCAACGCCTTGCTGTCCTTCGTTTATTCGCTGCTGATGAACGATTGCCGTTCGGCTGTCGAAGCCTGCGGCCTCGATCCGCAAATCGGCTTCCTGCATGTTGTACGGCCGGGCCGGGCGGCGCTGGCGCTCGACCTGATGGAGGAATTCCGCGCCTTTGCCGATCGTTTGGTGCTGTCGCTGATCAATCGCGGCCAGATCGGCGCGGGCGATTTTGTCGAACGCGAAGGCGGCGCCGTCCTGCTCGAAGGCGATGCGCGCAAAACCGTGCTGGTCGCTTACCAGAAGCGCAAGCAGGAAAACCTGACCCATCCGCTGCTCAGCGAAACTGTGCCCTTCGGCCTGCTGCCGCATCTCCAGGCCCGCCTGCTGGCGCGCACGCTGCGCGGCGACACGGCCGAATATCTGCCCTACCTGGTGCGCTGATCATGCTGGTCATCGTCTGCTATGACGTCAACACCGAAACCCGCGAAGGCCGCCGACGCCTGCGGCGCGTTGCCAAACTCTGCGAAAGCGTCGGCCAGCGGGTACAGAAATCGGTTTTCGAGTGCCAGGTCGACCGCGCCCGCTTTGAGGCGCTGGAGCGTGACCTGGTCGCCGAAATCAAGGACGGAGAAGACAATCTGCGCTTCTACCGTATCGCAGAACTGAAAGGCTATGAAGTTCGCCAACACGGCTGTTTTCGCGCTACCGACTTCGACGCGCCGCTCGTCCTGTGAGCTTGCGCGAACCCCAAGTGGACATGCTTTTCCCGGTAGGTTCGCGCGCCGCGCTTTTGCCTGATTTGATGTGGCTTTCCAGAAGGTGGGCTGTGCGCGTAAGATGTTTTTTGCTCAGGAATAAAGAGGTTCGCGCAATGCGGGCTTTTTGTTCTGATGCTTCCGGTAGTTACGGGAGATGAGCATCGCCTCCCGGAAACGGGGGGCGTGGATTGAAACAGCAGCTCCTCGAACTGGAGCGACTCGACCGGCCGGCATCGCCTCCCGGAAACGGGGGGCGTGGATTGAAACAGCAGCTCCTCGAACTGGAGCGACTCGACCGGCCGGCATCGCCTCCCGGAAACGGGGGGCGTGGATTGAAACGACTGGTGGACAGAGAGCTGCACGATTGAGTATTTCGCATCGCCTCCCGGAAACGGGGGGCGTGGATTGAAACAGCGTGAAATTGACGTAACGCAAAATCAGATTGCGCATCGCCTCCCGGAAACGGGGGGCGTGGATTGAAACCCGCCATCAAGGCCGCACCTTGCGCGGCATGGATTGGCATCGCCTCCCGGAAACGGGGGGCGTGGATTGAAACCTGTTTGCGGTGAGTCACACCGTATCGGTCTCTTGCATCGCCTCCCGGAAACGGGGGGCGTGGATTGAAACTGCTGCTGTCAGGGTGTAATTGGCGTCGGACGGGAAAGGCATCGCCTCCCGGAAACGGGGGGCGTGGATTGAAACGAGTCTGGGCAGGCCGAACGTCAGATGCAATTTCGCATCGCCTCCCGGAAACGGGGGGCGTGGATTGAAACAGACAAGGCATTTGACATTAGAGTCGAATGCCACCGCATCGCCTCCCGGAAACGGGGGGCGTGGATTGAAACAAGGCTGAATGCGACATCAACACTATAATGGCCAGCATCGCCTCCCGGAAACGGGGGGCGTGGATTGAAACTACGATGACCAACTCGCAGCAGAGGTGCTCCAAAATGCATCGCCTCCCGGAAACGGGGGGCGTGGATTGAAACAGGACTCTGTACCTGTACCTACTGGTGATGCTGATGGCATCGCCTCCCGGAAACGGGGGGCGTGGATTGAAACTGCAAAACAGCTTGTTCGCCGATATGAGAAAGAGGCATCGCCTCCCGGAAACGGGGGGCGTGGATTGAAACTAATCATGTGGCCGGCGATCATAGCCGGCGCCGCGCATCGCCTCCCGGAAACGGGGGGCGTGGATTGAAACCTGCAGCGGGCGGCCGTCGAGGCGGCTATCGAGGCATCGCCTCCCGGAAACGGGGGGCGTGGATTGAAACATTTAGATAGGCAAACTCGGTCGGGCTGCCCTGATGCATCGCCTCCCGGAAACGGGGGGCGTGGATTGAAACCAGTCGCCTTCGAGCACTGCATTGAGCGCCCGGCGCATCGCCTCCCGGAAACGGGGGGCGTGGATTGAAACACTCATTTAGTCAGCATGGCCACCCATACTAACCGCATCGCCTCCCGGAAACGGGGGGCGTGGATTGAAACCAGAGAAGTTGCTGCCAAAACGCTTAGCGTTGCGCGCATCGCCTCCCGGAAACGGGGGGCGTGGATTGAAACTGACAGAGAGCGCGGGCATATCGACGTTGTTCCGCGCATCGCCTCCCGGAAACGGGGGGCGTGGATTGAAACTTATTCGTGGTCAGGATGCGGTTGGAGGCGCTGCGCATCGCCTCCCGGAAACGGGGGGCGTGGATTGAAACAATCCCGGCCGCCTTAGCAGCCAGTTCCAATAGTGCATCGCCTCCCGGAAACGGGGGGCGTGGATTGAAACAAAACCGTGATCGACAACACCGGAAGTTATACCCTTGCATCGCCTCCCGGAAACGGGGGGCGTGGATTGAAACCCTCCCATGCGCGCCTTGTCGTTCCAGCCAGGCCCGCATCGCCTCCCGGAAACGGGGGGCGTGGATTGAAACACTACTAGCTTTACTGAGCATTGTCTTATTATCGGGCATCGCCTCCCGGAAACGGGGGGCGTGGATTGAAACTTAAAAGGCGAATGGGGGGTACCCCAGAGCCTACTGCATCGCCTCCCGGAAACGGGGGGCGTGGATTGAAACCCGTCATACCAACACTCAGGCTCCGCATCGCACAGCATCGCCTCCCGGAAACGGGGGGCGTGGATTGAAACTCCGTGTTTTCAGAAGGATGCAGTATGCATCAGACGCATCGCCTCCCGGAAACGGGGGGCGTGGATTGAAACAAACTCTGACGAAGGATTTGATTCTCCGATGTCTTGCATCGCCTCCCGGAAACGGGGGGCGTGGATTGAAACAAAATATTCACAATTTGAACAACGTCTAATCATAGGCATCGCCTCCCGGAAACGGGGGGCGTGGATTGAAACCGGCGGCTGGTACGGCTGGTCACTGGCAGCACCTTATGCATCGCCTCCCGGAAACGGGGGGCGTGGATTGAAACAACAACCGGATTTGTTCCTAGCTTGCCCATTAGGTGCATCGCCTCCCGGAAACGGGGGGCGTGGATTGAAACGACGAATACTCGACCAACGGCCAGAAGGGCACACCGCATCGCCTCCCGGAAACGGGGGGCGTGGATTGAAACATGAACAATGGGCGGGATCGGCGGCGTGATTGTGGGCATCGCCTCCCGGAAACGGGGGGCGTGGATTGAAACTTCATCAATCCGACCAAAGACGGCATGTCAAGTATGCATCGCCTCCCGGAAACGGGGGGCGTGGATTGAAACAATCGGGATATACGAAGCCATGATGTCGCTCGAGCGCATCGCCTCCCGGAAACGGGGGGCGTGGATTGAAACCTTCTAGCCCGGTAGCGCTACCAGCAGCATGGGCGGGCATCGCCTCCCGGAAACGGGGGGCGTGGATTGAAACATGCAACACCTCGCAATCAGTTTATTTAATGTGATCTTGCATCGCCTCCCGGAAACGGGGGGCGTGGATTGAAACCTCCTTCCAACTGCAACAACCATCGCAATGGCAGGCATCGCCTCCCGGAAACGGGGGGCGTGGATTGAAACGCGAGTGCCCATGTTCTCGACGCGGCCAGAACGCTGCATCGCCTCCCGGAAACGGGGGGCGTGGATTGAAACAATTGACCTCGCTCGTGATTAACGTTGGTAAAAGAGGGCATCGCCTCCCGGAAACGGGGGGCGTGGATTGAAACCGTAATGAGTCATCAGTTTTCGCAAGTACCCAAGGGCATCGCCTCCCGGAAACGGGGGGCGTGGATTGAAACCTTGAGTATTGTGCCGATCCGGCTAATCGCCCCGAGCATCGCCTCCCGGAAACGGGGGGCGTGGATTGAAACTTGAACATCCTGCCAGTTCCGCCCTTTGGGCAGCGCATCGCCTCCCGGAAACGGGGGGCGTGGATTGAAACCCCGACAACCTCGGCTTGCGGATACTTCTTCCGCGCATCGCCTCCCGGAAACGGGGGGCGTGGATTGAAACAGGCTGCTTGTGGCAAGCCGTAGTAGTTGAAAATCGCAGCATCGCCTCCCGGAAACGGGGGGCGTGGATTGAAACCCGGACATCATGGACACCTACAAGGCCCATATCACGGCATCGCCTCCCGGAAACGGGGGGCGTGGATTGAAACTGGTGTGGGGTTACGCATTGCCGAGCGTAGGCGGGCATCGCCTCCCGGAAACGGGGGGCGTGGATTGAAACGTCGATCTCCGGGTTACGGTCGCCTGCGGCCAGTGCATCGCCTCCCGGAAACGGGGGGCGTGGATTGAAACTGCTCCGACTCTGCCGGCATCCGTATCTATCTCAAGCATCGCCTCCCGGAAACGGGGGGCGTGGATTGAAACCATGTGTTGCAAGGGCATATCCATGACTACGGGCAATGCATCGCCTCCCGGAAACGGGGGGCGTGGATTGAAACTGCTGTCTTTGCTGCGTGGCATGGCTTGCATAGGCGCATCGCCTCCCGGAAACGGGGGGCGTGGATTGAAACCTGAGAACTATCAAGCGGCGATGTGTTTTCAATCGCTGCATCGCCTCCCGGAAACGGGGGGCGTGGATTGAAACCGGTCGACTATGGTGCATCAATCAAGAGACTTCCGCATCGCCTCCCGGAAACGGGGGGCGTGGATTGAAACCGGTCGACTATGGTGCATCAATCAAGAGACTTCCCGCATCGCCTCCCGGAAACGGGGGGCGTGGATTGAAACGGCATCGCTGACTTAAACGAGTGGAACAACCTCGACGCATCGCCTCCCGGAAACGGGGGGCGTGGATTGAAACAAAAATTCCGGCAACGTCGGCGGGAACGGATTTGATGCATCGCCTCCCGGAAACGGGGGGCGTGGATTGAAACAGCACAGACAACCGATTCCGGCGAACTCCTTCTGGCATCGCCTCCCGGAAACGGGGGGCGTGGATTGAAACGTCGATACCCCGGCCTGGGAGATGCTGCGTAACGCATCGCCTCCCGGAAACGGGGGGCGTGGATTGAAACGACCTGGGAGAATGGCGTTTTTCATCTTCGCGGTAGCATCGCCTCCCGGAAACGGGGGGCGTGGATTGAAACTGGTGTATCGAGCATGTTCGCCGTATCCGCCTGCGCATCGCCTCCCGGAAACGGGGGGCGTGGATTGAAACCGTTGCCACCACCGAAAGGCCCGCAGGTCACAAATGCATCGCCTCCCGGAAACGGGGGGCGTGGATTGAAACTTCGGCCTGCCGACCAATGCGCTGAATGCTTCGCGCATCGCCTCCCGGAAACGGGGGGCGTGGATTGAAACCTTACGGGACAGGGAATTCCGTTGGCACGGTGTAGGGCATCGCCTCCCGGAAACGGGGGGCGTGGATTGAAACAAATCCCCCTGGGCACGTCCGCTCCCGTTTTCGGTGCATCGCCTCCCGGAAACGGGGGGCGTGGATTGAAACGCGGTACCTCCCCATCAGAAGTCGCCGCTGCCGCGCATCGCCTCCCGGAAACGGGGGGCGTGGATTGAAACCGTTGAGTACGGTAACAGACGGTTACCGCCCATTGGCATCGCCTCCCGGAAACGGGGGGCGTGGATTGAAACGAGAAGTTGCCGGATGGCGTTGGCGTCGTTAAGGGTGCATCGCCTCCCGGAAACGGGGGGCGTGGATTGAAACCGCCGAAGAATCTGGCGCCGGTGGTGGTCGGGCTGCATCGCCTCCCGGAAACGGGGGGCGTGGATTGAAACTATCTGATCGGGCTGGCCCTGTGTCTTTTCTTCGTCGCATCGCCTCCCGGAAACGGGGGGCGTGGATTGAAACCTCCAGAAGTTGCCGCTTTCGAAACGCATCGCCGCATCGCCTCCCGGAAACGGGGGGCGTGGATTGAAACCGATGCGGCGCTGCTGGATCTGTATCTGGCGCGCGAGCATCGCCTCCCGGAAACGGGGGGCGTGGATTGAAACGGGTCTTCGTGCCCCATCAGGTTCGCGGCTGTCACGCATCGCCTCCCGGAAACGGGGGGCGTGGATTGAAACATGGGCCTGACGCCGCGTTACAACAGCCTTTCCGGGCATCGCCTCCCGGAAACGGGGGGCGTGGATTGAAACTGTCTATTGGAATCCGTCTTCCGACCTCACTAAAGGCATCGCCTCCCGGAAACGGGGGGCGTGGATTGAAACTACGCCTGTTGGGGCTTCCAGTGCCGGGGCTGCTGCATCGCCTCCCGGAAACGGGGGGCGTGGATTGAAACAACATCCCAGCGGAACTGGTCCGTAGAATGCAACGCATCGCCTCCCGGAAACGGGGGGCGTGGATTGAAACACCGAGGCGCCTGACTGATTTCTCTGTTTGGTTGGCATCGCCTCCCGGAAACGGGGGGCGTGGATTGAAACAGCCTGTACAAGGTCGATTCGACCAACTACACCACGCATCGCCTCCCGGAAACGGGGGGCGTGGATTGAAACTCCTCGGTCTCGCCCGGCCGGTAACCCCACACCAGGCATCGCCTCCCGGAAACGGGGGGCGTGGATTGAAACATGGCGGGGTGAATTGATGAACCACTCGAAAGAGGCATCGCCTCCCGGAAACGGGGGGCGTGGATTGAAACTTCTGGCAATCGCGCCGATGGTGCCGGGCGATGCGGCATCGCCTCCCGGAAACGGGGGGCGTGGATTGAAACAGTGCTACGTCGGGATTTTCGCTTGAGTGCTACGTGCATCGCCTCCCGGAAACGGGGGGCGTGGATTGAAACATGGCGATCATAGAAACACCGGCCATGACGCCACGCATCGCCTCCCGGAAACGGGGGGCGTGGATTGAAACCCGGAAAACGCGGTAGTTGTCATTGACGAATGCCGCATCGCCTCCCGGAAACGGGGGGCGTGGATTGAAACAGATAGGCGTTGCGGCCAGCAGCGTCTGCCGTGCAGGCATCGCCTCCCGGAAACGGGGGGCGTGGATTGAAACTGGTGCAGCAGCGTGGTCGTGTAGTTATTGCCGTGCATCGCCTCCCGGAAACGGGGGGCGTGGATTGAAACCAGCTGAGCCGCACCGGCGCGGGCGGCGGCATAGGAGCATCGCCTCCCGGAAACGGGGGGCGTGGATTGAAACGACGTCGCCAAGCATGTGCTCGAGCCGTGGGTGATGCATCGCCTCCCGGAAACGGGGGGCGTGGATTGAAACTTCAAAGGCGGAGCCCTCGAAACGCAGCCAAAGCGCATCGCCTCCCGGAAACGGGGGGCGTGGATTGAAACACGCATGTAATCGAGAGCCATGCCGGTCGCGAGCGCATCGCCTCCCGGAAACGGGGGGCGTGGATTGAAACCCAAGTCGACCGTAACTAAGCCGCAATCCTATCAAGCATCGCCTCCCGGAAACGGGGGGCGTGGATTGAAACGGCCGAATCGCGGCGCACGACATTGTGGTGCGCGGGCATCGCCTCCCGGAAACGGGGAGCGTGGATTGAAACAACGGCAACCGCGTTGCCAATGGCACCAACCCCGGCATCGCCTCCCGGAAACGGGGGGCGTGGATTGAAACCTGAAATATCACTGTGCGCTCAAAAGCAATTGCAAGGCATCGCCTCCCGGAAACGGGGGGCGTGGATTGAAACTTTCAGGTTCGCCAGATCCCGCGTGACGTTGCTCGTGCATCGCCTCCCGGAAACGGGGGGCGTGGATTGAAACATGGGGATGGCGTTGGCGGGGATGGAGGGGACGGCGCATCGCCTCCCGGAAACGGGGGGCGTGGATTGAAACGCATGGTGAAATGCTTCGGTTGTCAGAACGTCAAAGCATCGCCTCCCGGAAACGGGGGGCGTGGATTGAAACATCCTGCAAGCCGGGCCAATCTCGTGCAATCGCCGGGCATCGCCTCCCGGAAACGGAGGGCGTGGATTGAAACCGGCTTTGGCGGGGCGGGCATGATGCGCGGGCGCGGCATCGCCTCCCGGAAACGGGGGGCGTGGATTGAAACCTGTCTAGTGCAGTGGGCGCCGACCGCCGGTGGCGGCATCGCCTCCCGGAAACGGGGGGCGTGGATTGAAACAGACAGTCGATGACCATCAGGTCGGTATTGATGGCGCATCGCCTCCCGGAAACGGGGGGCGTGGATTGAAACGACGTTGCTCATCATCCAGACGTAGGCTGGGTTGCCGTGCATCGCCTCCCGGAAACGGGGGGCGTGGATTGAAACCATGCAAATCGCGAAAAAAACGCTTTCGCCTTTGGGCATCGCGTCCCGGAAACGGGGGGCGTGGATTGAAACTCGCCAAGCATGATGCGACGCTGCTGCGTGAATTGCATCGCCTCCCGGAAACGGGGGGCGTGGATTGAAACATGGGCAAGCCGGCCGAGTTCGCGATTACCCTCGAGCATCGCCCCCTGGCAACAGGGGGCAACTGAGCATGTGTCATTGGGTTGCTCAGCTGCATCATGCATCAGCTAGGGTCCGCACACGATCCACTTATCAGAATGCCAAAGGGTCAGAAATCTACAGCTATAATGCGGTTAGCTGGTCAGGTAATAGAATCACGTTGTTACATATTTTTGAGATGCCTAAAGCTCATTGGGTTTTCGTGTAACTTCGTTGGTGTTAATGGATTTGTTAAAAATCAATATGTTGTGATACAGCACCCCTATTGACGCCAGTTATTGGCTGCTGAAATCGAATTGCGCCGAACCTAATCGGTAGGCTCATAACCCGAAGTCCTGCCCCCGCAACCAAGAAATGCAACGAAGGATCAACAGCTTAGCGGCGTTGATCCTTTTTTGTTTTTCGTCACAAATCACGTTGTGACACATTTTGGCAAACCTGTGCCAAATCATAATTCCGTTTTTG
>Ga0209507_1002864_pt1 | contig 11254 bp, 11 predicted proteins | sample AD_UKC028_MetaG_FD_184414 | JGI IMG/M metagenome (GOLD analysis project Ga0209507, IMG submission 184414) | Active sludge microbial communities of municipal wastewater-treating anaerobic digesters from USA - AD_UKC028_MetaG (SPAdes) (version 2) | ecosystem: Engineered > Bioreactor > Anaerobic >...
TCATCCCTGCGGCGGCCAGGGACAACACGGACGTAGTGAACATGAAGGATTGGATATCCATGGCGGCTCCGATGCCACTAGCGTGCGTAACTACTCAGGGCGACAGCGAACCGGTCGCGCGAATGGCCCACCAGGCTCTATCGAGACTCCGGGCGATTGCCATAAAAGGTCTTACCAGGTAGGTTCCCCGTAGGGACACAGCGCCGCCGTGTCCCTGCAAGCCCCACAGTATAATCCTGGCGAGAAATCACCCCGGATGTTCAAACCCGCTGACTGAGCAGGGCGGGCAAATCGGCAATCGAGGCGATCACGGCGTCCGGCTGGGCGTCACGGATGTCGTAGCCATGATTGTAGCCGTAGGGAACGCACACCACCGGACAGCCCGCATTGCGGGCTGCGCCCACGTCATTGCGCGAGTCGCCAATCATCAGACCACGGCGGATCGGTATACCCAGCCGTTCGGCGCACAACAGCAGGGCGTCCGGGGCGGGCTTGGGATTGGGCGCGCACTCGCCGCCGATCACGGTGGCGAAAAAGTGGCCGATACCCAGCCGATCCAGCAGGGGCAGAGCGAACTCAACTGATTTGTTGGTGACGCAGGCCATGGGAAAACCGGCGCCGCGCAGCTCGGTCAGTCCTTCGACCGCGCCGGGATAGAGGCTGCTGTAGACGCTGATGTGTTCGGCGTAGGCGGCCTTGTACAGCGGGCGGGCGCGAGCGAACAGCTCCGGGTCCGCCTGCCCGGCCATGTCGTCGGTCAGAGCGCGGTGAATCAGGTTGTTCATGCCGTTGCCGACCCAGGTGCGCACCCGTGCTTCCGGGCGCTCCGGCAGGCCCAGTTGCTGCAGCATGGCGTTCACCGCGGCGGTCAGATCAGGGACGCTGTCCACCAGGGTGCCATCCAAATCGAAGAACAGTGCGGCGACGTGTTCAAACATGGGGTTGGCGCTCCACCTGGGCCAGTTCGGCGCGCATCGCCGTGAGAGTGGCCCGGTAGTCGGGGGTATTGAAAATGGCGGAACCGGCGACGAAGGTGTCGGCCCCAGCCTCGGCAATCTGGCGGATGTTATCGAGCTTGACGCCGCCATCCACTTCCAGCCGGATTGGATAGCCGCTGGCGTCAATCAGCCGGCGGGCGTCACGCAGCTTGTTCAGGGTGCCGTTGATAAAACGCTGGCCGCCGTAGCCGGGATTGACCGACATCAGCAGCACCATATCCACCTTGTCCATCACGTACTTCAGATATTCCAGCGGGGTGGCGGGGTTGAACACCAGCCCGGACTTGCAGCCAAGGTCGCGGATCAGTTGCAGGCTGCGGTCAATATGCTCGCTGGCTTCGGGGTGGAAGGTGATGTAGCTGGCGCCGGCGGCGGCGAAATCGGGAATGATGCGATCCACCGGCTTGATCATCAGGTGGGCGTCAATCGGCGCGGTGACGCCGTGCTTGCGCAGCGCCTCGCACACGATGGGGCCGACCGTCAGGTTGGGGACGTAATGGTTGTCCATCACGTCGAAATGAACCAGGTCCGCGCCGGCGGTCAGCACGGCATCCACTTCCGCGCCGAGCCGGGCGAAATCGGCGGACAGAATCGAAGGGGCAATCCAGTAATCCCGCATGAGAATTGGCTACCTCGAACGAAAGCCCCGGTCGCGGCGCCGGGGGGAGTCGGTTGGTGGGGGGTAACTTTACCGCATGTTGCCGGGGGATAAATCCCCCAACAGCCCTCCTGAGGTCACCGACCCACCTTCGAGTGCATTTTGCCCATTCCCGACTAATCTGATGGGATCGCATGGTGAATTGTCGAGTGGATTTTGCCCATGTCCCAAGCTTTCTCCTGCCCGTTTTGCGGGCTTGCGTCGGAACGCATCGTGCACCGAACCGAACATTTTTACGCGATCCGCGATGCGTTCCCGGTGGCCCAGGGGCATACCCTGCTGATCCCGCGCCGGCACGTGATTTCGCTGTTTGACGTCACCGTGGTGGAGTGGGTGGAACTGGGCCAGTTGCTGGTCGAGGCCCGTGCCGCCTTGCGGAGCGAGTTCCGGCCGGACGGGTTCAACATCGGCGTCAACGACGGCGCGGCGGCGGGCCAGACGGTGAGGCACTTGCACGTGCATCTGATTCCGCGCTATTGCGGGGATCGCCCCGACCCGCGCGGCGGGGTACGCTGGATTTTGCCGGAGAAGGCGAATTGGCCGTGACCCCCCTACTATGGCTTCAGAAGCTGCCTCAAAACCAGCAATTCCCGGCTTCTTGAAATGTCTTTACAAATCAATGTACTATAAATAGGGGTTTTGGCTTAGAATTTGGGTGCATTCCAATTTTACAAAGGCCACTAAACAACCAAGCCTCATGCAGCCGCCATCAGGGGCTGGATGGCCTGGAGCCATCGGCCACTTTTGAGGGCAACCCGCAGGTTGATGACATGCTTTGCCCCTGGCGTACTCCAGTGTTGCCCACTGCGCTTCATACGCGCCTGCAACACAGTGCGGTGTGCGGCTTCCATGGGGCCGCTACCGATCATCAGGCCACGCGCCCGGTACTGGTCGTAAGCCATCCTCTCCACATTGTTGCGGTAATAGGTCTTGAGCGCCTCCCGCGCCTCCCGCGCCGTTTTGGTCAGGGGGACGAGCTTGCCCAAGGTTTCCAGCACATGGGCGACGTTCCCGGCAGACAACTCCGCTTCCTGGCCTTCCATCCAGCGGTGCCGCCGCGTTTCATCCGGGAACATCATCTTGGCAAATTCCGCCAGCTTTTCAACGGCATGGAAGTAGTCGAGGATGTGGGTGGCTTGCGGGAACCGGTCCTGGATGTAGGTGCGGATCCATTCTGCCCCGTCCGTGATGAACACCCATTGCTCCGGTCGGTCGGCCCACGGGCCCAGGCTGGCTTCAAAACGGGGCAGGAACTCGTGGCAACTGCCCAGGCAGGCACTGTAGATGCTTTCTACAATCCGGTGGCGCTTCTTCTTGCCCACCGCTTCCACCGCACTGCCGGGGAAAATGCGCCCCAGCTTCACTTCCTTCCAGCCGGCCTGGGTCAGGATCATGCTGCCGTCCATCGAGGCGTACACCACCTCGCCTTCCGGCAACTCCTCATGCGGGATCGCCTGTTCCTGCTGGTCCTCCAGGGCTTCCCCCAAGGCATTCGTCACCCGGAACACTTGCGTGGTGGCCACCTCAATGCCCAGGAACAGTTGCAATAGGTCATTCGCCTCGCTGTAAACATCGCTGACACCCGCCCGCGCCATCAGGTCTTGCAGGTAGGGGCTGATGAAAAAACCGTGGGTCTTGGCCTGGAACGCAGGGTCATCCGCTATGGCAATGCGTCCGAAACGGCTTTGGCAATACTTTTTTTCTCGGCGATTCAGGCCGTTCCCCAAGGTTTCCTTCCAGGACCGCCCGACCCAGGTCGGTCCAGAGTTCAGCAAATCCCTTCTCGTAATCATAAAAATGGGTCTGTTCGGTGTTCAGGCGTTGCAGGTCATCGTAACGGCTTCCAGCAAGGGCAAGGAATTCGTCTTTGGTCATGGGTCTGGCTCCAGTCCGTCAACTCAGGGGGCTGCCGATTACACCATCAGGGAGCCAGTGTGTAAAATTGGAATGCACCCGCCTGAAACACCTGCGGCGGGCGACCGCGCGGATGCGCGGGCGGTGGGACGATCGGTTGCGGATCCGCCAGGTACATCCGCTGGTCCTTATGCACATCCCCGACGAAGACCTCGCCTTGCGCCTCAAGGGCGCGCAGGAAGGCCGGATCACTGCCATAGAAGCCATCAAAACCCACCCAGGCAAAACCGATCCCCTGCTGACGGGCGTGGAGGATCATGGCCAAAGCCAAGTCGGTTTTGCGCTGGAAGCGGCGCTGGGCCTTGGGAATGCCCGCTGCCTGACAGCGCGCCGCATCACGAGTCCAGTCTTCGGGCAAAAACAATCGTTCGTCCATCAGCGTCGCGTCGGAGCCCCGGCTCAACGCGGCAAACACCCCCACTTGGCAGTTCTCGACTTTACCCAACTGACCGCACCATTGCCGGTCCACCCCGACGGAGTGCATGCCCTTCTTGGGTACGCCACTGTCATCAATGAGCAGGGCGCTGTCCTCATGCCCCCCAACAACCGGTTGGCATCTTGGGCCACCTGATCGAGGACCGCGCGTTCGGACCAAGCGGATTCGCTCACCATATGCTGCAACGTTTGATGGTCAGTCGCTGGAACGACCTCTTCTATGCGTTCCATGTTCTTGGTTTCCGCCTGGATCAATCCCTGAACATACTGCTGAGCCGCCGTCTCGACCGTCCGCGTCCGCTGGCGGAAATGCCCTCGGAAGCGATCACAAAAGTCCAGGAACCGCTGACCCATCCCGGCCAACAATCCCACTTCCGCAGAGGCGGTCGAGTTTTTTTGAGGCGTCCGAGGATGTCTCTTTCATACGCTACCTTATGAATCTTGTGTTTTGATCAAAATTAGATTATCTTTTTTTGATTATAAATCAAACAGATAAATCTGACAAAGTAGAACTAATCAAGTCAATTTCTTGCTTGGGGGTCTCGATGCCCTTCTTGGATCTCTTTGTGGAACGCATGAAGGGCATAGACAGCACCGGTAAAGCGAACGGTATAAACCGCCCGATAGGTGTAGTGGACTGCAATCGAAACGGGCCAGGACTGAATTCAACGCATTTTCAGGACCGAATTAAATGCCACTATCGGTACCCCCAAGACCACATTATTTGCCACTGAGACTGCAATCAGCGGGGCAGGACTGCAATCATCCGGCTCAGGACCACATTATTTGCCACTGAACGGACAGGCTCCTCCGGTCGCTAACGGCACCGTCGCCATAGGGTAAACCCCAGTGAGGTGGCTGAGGTGAGACAGTTTGGGTGTCTCATTAGGGTTGTTTCAGCCAATCTGAGATGGTACCGTACCAGGGTCTAAACCCTACGGAGACAAATACCATCCTATGGCCGTTTACGGTTACGCCCGCGTGTCCAGTGCCGATCAGGATTACGCCCTCCAGGAGCAGGCCCTCCGCACCGCCGGCTGCGAGGTCATCCGCGCCGAGAAAGCCTCGGGTACGATCCGCGCTGGCCGTACTGAGTTGGAACTGCTTCTGGAATTCCTCCGACGCGGCGACACTCTGGTGGTGACCCGGGTCGACCGCTTAGCCCGCAGCATCAAAGATCTCCAAGACATTGTGTACACCCTCAAGGCGCGCGGCGTCACCTTGCGGGCCACCGAACAACCGATCGACACCCAAAGTGCGGCCGGCAAGGCCTTCTTGGATATGCTGGGGGTGTTCGCCGAGTTTGAAACGAATCTTCGCCGCGAACGGCAACGCGAAGGGATTGTGGCGGCCAAGGCCCGTGGCGTTTATCGGGGGCGGAAGCCCTCCGTGGACCTCCCCGCGATTCGGCGATTACGCGAGGAGCAGAAACTCGGGGCGACCGAGATCGCCCGGCGACTCGGGATTGGCCGAGCCTCGGTGTACCGGGCGCTGGCCAAGTCGAACGGCGAGACCTGAGTTGATCCCGGCCGACTCGCTCCTGCAACTGCGGCATCGGCTGGATCGCCTGCCGCCGAAAAGTCCCGAGCGGGCCGACCAGGTGGCGGCGGTCGCCGAGTTATATGGCGTTTCTACCACCACCGTGTATCGGGCGCTACGGACCTTCCAGAAACCTCGGGCGGCGCAGCGCGCCGATCATGGCAAACCGCGAGTTCTACCGGCGACGGAACTGGAACGGTACTGCGAAGTGATCGCCGCCCTGAAACTCAGGACGCGCAACAAGCAGGGCCGTCACCTGTCGACTCGCCGCGCCATCGAGCTGTTGGAGCACTACGGCGCCGAAACCGCGCAGGGGCTGGTGCGGGCGCCGAGCGGGGTCCTCCACAAGACTACCGTCGACCTGTACCTGCGCCGCTGGCACTTGGACCAGCCCCGCTTACTCCGCCAACCGCCGGCGGTGCGCTTTCAAGCCGAATCCAGCAACGCCTGCTGGCAATTCGATCTGTCGCCGTCCGACCTCAAGCAGGTCGAAGCGCCGCTGTGGATCGAACCGGCTCGCGGTCGGCCCACCCTGATGCTGTTCAGCGTGGTGGACGACCGGAGCGGGGTCGCTTACCAGGAATATCGCTGCGTCTACGGCGAGGATGCCGAATCGGCGCTGCGCTTTCTGTTCAACGCCATGGCGCCCAAGCCGTTCCTGCCGGAGTTCCCGTTCCAGGGCATCCCCGGCATGCTGTACCTGGATAACGGTCCGGTGGCCAAGAGCCGGGTGTTTCAGAACGTCATGGAGGCGCTGGGTGTCGTTTGCCAAACCCACCTACCGGCGGGTCAGGGTGGCCGCCGGGTCACCGCGCGCGCCAAAGGGAAAGTGGAGCGGCCGTTCCGCACGGTGAAGGAGATGCACGAGACCCTGTACCACTTTCACCGGCCCCAGAATGAAGCCGAGGCCAACTGGTGGCTGCAACGGTACTTGCTCAATTACAACCGCCAACCCCACCGCAGCGAAGGGCATTCCCGGTTGGAGGACTGGCTGGCCCACCTGCCCGCCGAGGGTTTCCGGGCGCTGTGTTCCTGGGAGCACTTCTGTCGCCTGGCGCGGGAACCGGAGCGGCGCAAGGTCGGCGGCGATGCGCGGATCGTGGTCGGTGGCACCGTTTATGAAGTCGATCCCGGCCTGGCCGGTGAAACCGTGGTGCTGCTCTGGGGCCTGTACGATAGCGACCTGTATGTCGAATTCGAAGGGCAACGCTCCGGCCCCTATGTTCCCGTTTCCGGTCCCATTCCCCTCAACCGCTACCGGTCGTTCAAAAAAACGGCCGCCGACGAGAAGGCGGACCGTATCCGCCAACTCGCCGATCAGCTCGGCTTGCCGATCGCGGCCTTGACCGGCGAGCCGGATCTGCAACTCACCGCTCCGTCGCCACCGGTAACGACCCTACCGCAGCAGCCGTTCCCGGCTGAGATCTTGGACGACCAGTATCCCAATCGCGTCGCTGCCAAGCTAGCCATCGCGGATGAGATCGCCTTGCCCCTGGTCAAACTGGACCCCGATGACCGGGCCTTCATCGATCGGTTGTTGACCGAAACCTTGGTGCGCCCGGTGGTGCTGGCCCGGGTCCGCGTGCATTTCCGTCACAAGCCACACCCCGGAGACCGTCATGCGGACTGAAGTCATCGAGTATTACCGGCTGACCAAGCCGTTGAACCGGGCCGGCTACTATGAAACCGCACACCATAGCCAGATCATCAAGAACGTGCGCGGCGCCCTCCTGGAAGGCCGCATCGTCGCCCTCTGTGGCGTGATCGGCAGCGGGAAGACCGTGATGCTGCGCCGGTTACAGCAACAATTGAAGGACGAAAATCGCATCACCGTCTCCCGTTCCCTGACGGCGGAAAAGCACAGCGTCAAGCTCAGCACCCTGGTGGCGGCGCTGTTCTACGATCTTTCGCCAGGAAAGAAGGTCCGCGTGCCCAGCCGAACTGAAGATCGCGAGCGGGAATTGCAGGAACTGGTCAAGAAAAGCAAGCGGCCAGTCGCCTTGTTCATTGACGATGCCCATGTGCTCAAGGATGACACCCTCACCGGACTCAAACGGCTGATGGAAGTCATCGAAGGCGACGGCGGTTGCCTGTCGGTGGTCCTGGCCGGGTGGCCCAAGCTGCGCAACGACTTGCGCCGCCCGAAGCTGGAGGAAATCGGCCTGCGAACCGACACCTTCTCCCTCGACGGCATCACCGGCAGCCAGCGCGAATAGATCCAGTGGTTGCTGTCAACCTGCGCGGCGCATCCGCAGGGTCCCGATGCGATCATTCGTCCCGAAGCGGTCGATCTGCTGGCCAGCCGGTTGCGGACCCCCCTCCAGATCGAATGGCATCTGACCCAAGCTCTGGAGGCTGCCTATCAGACCGGTGAATCCCCTATCGGTCCCGAACTGGTCGAGACCCTGCTGTACCGGCATCTGGATGATCTGGAATCGACCCTAACCCGGCAAGGCTACGGCCTCAAGGACCTGGTGCAGAACTTCGACGCCAAGCCGGCGGAAATCAAAGCCCTATTTGCCAATCAGCTCGATCCGATCCGGGCCAATGACCTGCGCGATCGGATGCGCCTCGCCGGACTGCCTATCTGAACGGGTCACGGTGACTGGCAAATAATGTGGTCCCGGACCGGATGATTGCAGTCCCGCGCCGCTGATTGCAGTCTCAGTGGCAAATAATGTGGTCCTGGAGGTACCGATAGTTGCAAATAATGTGGTCCTAAAACTGCGCTGATTGCAGTCCCGGCCCATTTCGATTGCAGTCCACTACACCTACCCGCGCATCTCCACGGCGGATCAGAAACCGGATCTGCAGTTCGATGACCTACGCGCCTACGCGCCTACGCCGCGCGGGCCCATCTCACCATCGTCCGGGAATATCTCGATGTGGCGGTGTCGGGCCGCAAGCAAGGCCGTCCACAGCTCGACGCCCTCATGCAAGCGGCGCGCGAGCGCGCGTTCGATTGCGTGCTGGTTTGGAAATTCGACCACTTCGCCCGCTCAACGCAACACCTACTCGCGGCGCTGGAAGAGTTTGACTACCTGAGCATCCGCTTCGTGAGCCTCCAAGACCAGATCGACACCACCTCGCCCATGGGGAAGGCGATGTTCACGCTCATCGGCGCCATGGCGGAACCGGAATCATCCTTGATCAGCGAGCGAGTCACCGCTGGCATGAAAGCGGCCAAAGCGCGAGGGAAGCCTCTGGGGCGACCGCGAACGCGAGCGGCCATCGTGACACGAATCGAGGAACTGGCGAAAACGATGGATCTCAGCGTGCGCGGGATTCATCAGAGAATCGGTGCCCCGATCGGGCGCGGCGTGGTTGGGGACATCGTCAAACGTATCCGCCACAGCCCGGTGGCGCATTGAAGTGATAAATTTTTACACGTATCCCGAGCAAACCCCGCCTTCAAGGGGTGAAGTTGCTACCCGGACGAATCGCGCCGTTTTGAAGGCCTCGCCCGCGAAAGCAACGGAATTCTCCGGATCGGACGACCGTTTCGTTCGAGTTGATGCATCCGCTGCGACGCTCGTGGAATAGCCGGCTCGTTCAACCGGCGGCGAAGTCCGCCTCGCCGCCTTTCGCCAGCCGTTCCGCGACCGGACCGCACCAGCGCCAGAAGAAGGCCGGCGTGTAGACGAGATCGAGCAAGGTCGAGGTGACCAAGCCGGCGAGCATGACCACGGCCATCGGCTGGAGGATTTCCTTCCCCGGCTCGCCGGTGGCGATGGCCAGCGGGATCAGGCCCAGCACCGCCGTGGTCGTCGTCATCAGCACCGGCACCAGGCGTTCGAGGGACCCCCGGACGATCATCGCTTCGCCAAACGTCTCGCCTTCGTGCCGCATCAGGTGGAGGTAGTGATTGATCATCATGATGCCGTTTCGGAGCGAAATGCCGGTCAGGGTGATGAACCCCATGAGGCTGGCGATGGAAAAGACCCCGGTCGTGAACCCGATCACCGCGACCGCGCCAACCGCCGCCTGCGGAATGTTCATCAGGATGCAGAGCACGATCCGGTGCGACCGGAAATGATTGTAAAGAATGACATACATCAGCAATAGCGATACAACGGACAGCCCGCCGATGATTTTTGTAGCCTGCTGCTGAGCCTCGAACTGCCCGCCGTAGGTGACGAAGTAACCCGTCGGAAGTTGAACGCGCGCGCCGATGGCTGCCTGGAGGTCGGCAATGGCGCCGCCGAGGTCCCGCCCGGCGACGTTGGCCTGAATCACGATGCGGCGCTGGCCGTTCTCGCGCAGAATCTGGTTCGGTCCCGTACCCGCGATCACGTCGGCGACGGCGCGCAGCGGCACCTTGGCGCCGGTCGGCGTGTCGATCAGCATATCGGCCAGGGTCCGCTCGTCGCCGCGATACTCGTCGTTCAGCTTGACCACGACGGCGTAGGTTTTCTGGCCATCCAGCACTTCGGTGACGGTCTTGCCGTACAGGGCGGCTTCGAGCGTTCGCGCCAGGTCGCCGACCTGGATGCCGTAGGTCTTGGCGGCGTCGCGATGGATTTGGATGCGGATCTGCGGAATGAGCACCTGCTTTTCGACGAACAGGTCGGTCACGCCGGGCACCGTCGCCATCGCCGCGCGCGCCTCCTCCGCCTTTGCCCGCAGCGTCGCCAGATCGTCGCCGAACACCTTGACGGCGATTTGGGCGTTGACGCCGGACAGCAGGTGGTCGAGCCGGTGCGAGATGGGCTGGCCGACGTTGACGACCATGCCGGGAAAGCGGCCGAGCCGCTCGCGGATCTCGGCGAGTACCTCCGGCTGGGGCCGACCGCCGGGTTTGAAATCGACCTCCAATTCCGACGAGTGCACGCCCTCGGCGTGCTCGTCCAGTTCGGCCCGGCCGGTGCGGCGGCTGACCAGCGCCACCTCGCCGATGGCCAGCAACTCCTTCTCGGCCAGCGCGCCGATGCGGTTGCTTTCGGAGAGCGAGGTACCTGGCGCGGCGATCAGGGTGACGGTGATGGTGCCTTCGTTGAACGGCGGGAGAAACTCGCGACCCAGTTGCGTCGCCGCCGCGAGGGCGACCAGCGCCAGCCCGTAGAACGCGCCCATGACCAGGGTGGGATAGCGGAGCGTGAAGCCGAGCTGGACCCGGTCGATGGCCTTGAGCTGGCGCACGATCCAGGAATCCGCCGCCTCGCCGCCGTGGAAGACCAGCCCCCGGGCTTCGAGCCGGGCACGGATGTCGTCGAAATAGCGGCTCAGCAGCACCGCCGCCAGGGCCGGGGTCACGGTCAGGGAGACGACCAGCGAGGCGAGCACCGACACGATGTAGGCAATGCCCATCGGCGCGAAGATGCGCCCTTCGATGCCGCTCAGTTGGAATAGCGGGATGAAGACGATCACCATCAGGATCGTCGCGTAGACCAGCGTAGAGCGGACTTCGTTCGAGGCGTGGTAGATGACGCGCAGCGAATTCAGCCGCTGTTCGGCCGGGCGAGCGGCATTCTCGCGCAAGCGGCGAAAGACGTTCTCGATGTCGATGATCGAATCGTCCACCAGTTCGCCGATGGCGATGGCCAAGCCGCCCAGGGTCATGGTGTTGATGCCGATGCCGGCGAACTTGAAGACGATGAAGGTGACGATGAAAGAGAGCGGAATGGCGATCAGCGAGATGAGCGTCGTCCGGGTGTTGAGCAGGAACAGGACGAGTACGAGGGTGACGAGGATGGCGGCGTCGCGCATGACC
>Ga0209507_1002865_pt1 | contig 11253 bp, 11 predicted proteins | sample AD_UKC028_MetaG_FD_184414 | JGI IMG/M metagenome (GOLD analysis project Ga0209507, IMG submission 184414) | Active sludge microbial communities of municipal wastewater-treating anaerobic digesters from USA - AD_UKC028_MetaG (SPAdes) (version 2) | ecosystem: Engineered > Bioreactor > Anaerobic >...
AAGTACGTCGGATTTCCGGCTCTTTATCCAGATTTTGCAGCCATCCACGTCCATGAGTGTGACGTATATGGAAATGCGCATGTCTATGGCTCCTCGGTATCGGATCAGGATCTTGCCAAGGCGTCGAAGCGGGTTGTGATTACTACAGAGAGGATCATTTCCAACGATGAGATCAGGCGTCAGCCAACCGCAACATTTATTCCGTTCTGGTGCGTGGATGCGGTCGTGGAAGTGCCTTATGGCAGCTATCCCGGAAATATGCCGTATGAATATTTCTCCGACGAAGAGCACATTCGGCAGTGGCTCAAAATCGAGAAGGACCCTGAGGAGTTCAGAAAATTTTTCAAGAAACAAATTCTGGATACGAAGAATTTCTATGAATACCTTGAACTCAACGGAGGTATTGAAAGAATGTTGAAGCTGCGTGCGATCGAGCATCTGACGCATAATACATAAGGAGAAATGACATGGCGGACTACAATCCAATGGAACTAATGATATGTGTTGCGGCAAGAAACCTGGAGGACGGCGCTACCGTTGTTGTGGGCACCGGCGCTCCGTGCGCTGCCGCGATGCTGTCTCAAAAGACACACTCGCCCAATCTCACCATTATGTTCGAGGCCGGCGGCGTTGCGCCGATTCTGCCGTCTATGCCGATATCCGTGGGTGACTCCCGGACGTTTCACAAGGCTATCCTGGCAAGCTCCATGCCGGACATCATGGAAACATGTCAACGCGGCATGGTGGACTACACATTCCTGGGTGGCGCCCAGATCGACATGTACGGGAATATCAATTCCACGATGATCGGCGACAACCATGCGAAGCCGAAAGTGCGCTTTCCAGGGTCCGGCGGAGCCAATGATCTGGCTTCACTGTGTTGGCGGACAATGGTCATGACGCCGCAGGATTCTAAACGTTTCACGGATAAGATTGATTTCATCACATCCCCGGGGTATCTCGCTGGCGGGAATTCGCGCTATGAGGCAGGGCTTCCGAAAGGGACCGGTCCCTACCGGATTATCACTAACATGGCGATCATGGGCTTTGATGAAGTCTCTAAACGGATGAAGGTGATTAGCATCAACCCGGGCTATAACCGGACAGACATCCAGGACAACTGCGGCTTCGAGCTCCTCTGGGCGGACAGGATCACCGATACTGAACCGCCCCATGAAGACGCGCTTCGGATTCTCCGGAATGAGGTTGATCCGCACCGATACGTTATAGGAAGATAATAGTTTACGCCTCACCACCCGGGGTTATGCGGGCGGGAAGGCAAAAGAGAGGAGGGCAATCATGTCCGATCAATTTCAAGGCATTGAGCCAATGATTTACCAAAGCAAGATCAACGTCCCCTATTCATGGTGGGCGGGTGACACAGCGAGTAAGTTTTATATAAAGCTGCGGGACGAGAAGAAAATAATGGGGACAAAATGCGCAGCATGCAACAAAGTATTCCTGCCTCCGCGCAAGGTTTGCCCATCCTGTTTTACCGAGAATACGGAGTGGGTGAATCTGTCTAACGAGGGAACAGTCCTTTCCTTTACCGTGGCGAGACGCCAGTTTGCCGCCATCCCCCCTAACAAGAAGGTCCCTGTTATATGGGGTTTGATCAAACTTGATGGAGCTGATACCGCCTTGCTGCATTACCTGGACGAAGTAACGCCGGAGAACGTGAAAATCGGCATGCGCGTGAAGGCGGTATTCTCAGACGCTCGAAAAGGCACCATCCGTGACATCTCGCATTTCAAACCGGTAAAATAAAGAAGGAGCCAGAGCTATGGACAGAGCAGCAATAATTGGCGTCGGAATGACAAAAATTGAAAAAAGAAAAGTCGGCCAGACTTTTGCAGATATGGCATGGGAGGCCGTGAATAAGGCCCTGGGCGACGCGGGAATGACCATCGACGATATCGACAACGTGGTAACCACCTCCAGCGACTTCTGGGACGGCAGGACGATTTCCTGTATGGCTGTGGGAGACGCCAGCGGCGCGGCGCATAAAAACATCTCTTGCGTCGAGGGTGACGGAACCTACGGGGCATTTTATGGTATGACCAGAGTCCTTTCCGGCTCGTACAAAACCACCCTTGTAACGGGGCATACAAAGGGCTCCGAAAGCGTGTCGAGTCTCATTACTAATTCGGCTTTTGATCCCATCTACGAGCGGAGCTTGGGCATGGACATGGTGACTGCGTGTGCGATGCAGGCCCAATCATTCATGCATCGCACCAAAACAACGTCTGAGCAGATGGCCATGGTATCCGTGAAGAACCACGACAATGCTTTCAAGAACCCGCTGTCTCAACTTCCCCTGAGGATCACCGTTCAGGACGTTCTGCAATCAGAGATGATTGCAGACCCGCTCCACAAACTGGACTGTTCTCCGGTATCCGACGGTTGTGCGGCGGTCATCATTGCCCACGAGTCGGTTGCGACGAAATTCAAGCAACAGCCGGTCTGGGTCAAAGGCGTGTCGTTTTGCGCGGGCAGCTTCTTCTTCGGGGACCGGGATCTATCTCACGCCCGATCGCTGACCGAAGCGGCGAAGAAGGCCTATGCGATGGCCGGAATCAAGAACCCGAAAAAAGAAATTGATGTAGCGGAACTATATGACGCTTTTACTTATCAGGAACTCATGTGGCTTGAAGAAATGGGACTTGCTGACGATGCGACGGCAGGGAAACTCTTAGAAAAAGGAGAGTTTAACATCGACGGAAGACTGCCGGTGAATGCATCCGGCGGGTTGCTTTCCGGGCACCCCGTGATTGCTGCAGGCCTTTACAGCATGGGTGCGGTAGTCAGGCAAATTCGGGGCGATGCGGGCGGTTTTCAGGTGAAAAAGGCGAAAACCGGCTTGGTGCACGGCGTGAACGGTCTGGGTGGCCAGTCCCACTGCGTGTTTATTCTTGGTAAGGATAAGTAGGAGGAAAAACCATGGCTAAACGAGTTGCAATAGTAGGTACCGGACAGACATTCCATAAGAGCCATCGCCCGGACGTGAACGGACAGGAACTTATTAACGAGGCCGTCCTGAGAGCGCTCCAGGATGCCGACCTGAAGATGAAGGACATCGATGCCATCGTCATCGGGAATATGGACCACTTTGAAGGAATCAATTACGTCGATTGCTGGAGTGTTGACGGCTCTGGTGGAACGATGAAACCCATTATTAAACTGACCACCGGCGGAACCACCGGATGCACCGTCGCTATCGGCGGGTACCATCTGGTCGGTTCAGGAATGTTCGACAGAGTTCTGATTATCGGCTGGGAAAAGAATTCCGAGTCGGACACCACCGGCGCCATCACGACGGCTTTTGATCCCATCTGGGATCGCCTGGTATTTGCCGGGGCGATTTCGGGATTGGCGGCGGAAGCTCAGGGCTATATGGCCCGCTATGGAGCATCGGACCGCGACGGCGCCCGGGTGAGCGTTCGGGACCGGAAACACGCGATGAACAATCCCCACGCGCAGCTTCGAAAAGAAGTGAGCCTCGAAGAGGTGCTTGCTTCCCCGATGCTGGCCGATCCGATCCATCTTCTGGACGTATGCCCCCGTTCCGACGGCGCATGCGCGGTCATCATGGCCAGTGAAGACGTTGCAGAAAAGATCTGCCCAAAACCCGACTGGATCTGGGGCACAGCGGCGCGGCATTCATACAGTTACCTGGGTGATGCTGATTACGGACGCTTGACCAGTATGCGCGAAGGCTCGCAGGAACTATGGAAGAAAGCGGGCATCAAAGAGCCGCGCAAGGAACTGGATGTTATCGAGCTCTACCAGCCCTATTCGTTCGGCGGTTTGATCTGGATCGAGGACATGGGCTTGGTGGGACCGGGCGAGGCGCCCCGGTACATCTGGGACGGCAATACCGACATGGGCGGTGAGTTGCCGATCAACCCATCGGGCGGTGTCATCTCGTGCAATCCCATCGGGGCGACCGGTCTTATCCGGTGCGCAGAAGCGGCGATGCAGGTGATGGGTAAAGCGGAAGGGCGGCAGGTTCCTGACGTCAATCTCGCCTTCAGCAGCGGTTTCGGCGGCTGCTGGTGGACCGATATGATTCTGCACGGCAAGAACAAACCGAAGTGACCTAAATAGGAGTGAGGATTATGGCTGAGAAAGAACATATCATCATTGAATCAGGCGACGCGGTGCAGCCCTTCGCGTATTCCGTGGGGATGTACGGAAGCAAGTTTTTTACCGAGATACGGGACAACTGCCGGTTCATGGCCGTCCGATGTCCGAAGTGCAAGAAAGTGTATATTCCGCCGCGTGCTGTATGCGGGGATTGTTTTGTGGAAATGAAAGACTGGGTCGAAGTGGGGCCGAAAGGGATTATCAGCACATTTACGATTCTCCGCTTCGCTTTCATCGATCCGGAAACGGGTGCGCAGAAACCGGTTCCCTATGGCTACGGCTTTATCAAATTTGATGGCGCCGATACACTGTTTCAGCACTACATCAGTGTCGAAGACGAAACGAAGATCAAAGTCGGCGCCAGGGTTGAGCCGGTATTCGCCAAGGATCGGAAGGGCAGCATACGGGATATTGAATATTTTAAAGTCATAGATTGATATCAATGAAGGAGTTGCCCACGATTGTGATCAATCCATCCAAACGCATATTGAAAATGCCGGGAGGCGTGTGCGGAGGAATTAGTACCGGAACCGATAAAATCCGCAGTGGCTACGGTAACGGCGACTGCCTTTATTTTGACTTTGAGCACCTGGTTTTTGCCGTCGCTGACGGCTCAGAGCGCTTCCCATGGGCTTCTCGTGATCTTTTAATTCGATTATCAGAAAGCCTTTCACTTTCCGGATCACCGGATACGGTTTGCGGTTGGAAAGATATGATAAATGCGGAGATATACTCCGGGCAGAAGTACCAGCACAAGACGACCTTCAGTTGCGTCGCCATCCGGCGCGAAGGGGACGATGTCTTTCTGATCATTGCGCACGGTGGCGACAGCGCCGTAACGATCATGAGCAGTGTCACCGGTTCGATATGCCGGCAGACCGGACGCGATATGAATTTCGCGGGCAGAAGCAAGGAAATCGTGGACGTGACCCAATACCATGTGGCAGACAGCAACAGCCGAGTGCTTCTTTCAACGGATGGATTCGATGACGTATGGCGGTTTTGCCTGCATCAGTCCCTTCTCAGCGGGGCGCGTGACGTGTTTGAGCGGTACTCGGTGGATGAAATCTCTGAAGTGATTTCCGGCATACTGGAAGAGAACAAAAACCGGTTCGAGTATGATGATATTGGATTTATCCTTCTTGATCCGAGCCGGATCGAGAGAATTACGGGAACGGCCGTGATTATGGGCGGGACGCGTCCTTATGAAGAGAAACTGTACCAGTCGGAATATGCATCAGGATCGCATGACCGATGGGTGCCCGATCGGGAGTGGGGTGGGCACGATGAGGTGTTTGCCGGAGCGGGAATTCGTGTGCTTGTTTCCGGACGGTGTTAAGAATCACATCGGTTAGGTAAAGAAAGAGTTTACTGCAGTTATGAATGAACGGAATAAAAACGATTTATTAAATCTGAGAAGGTCCCAGTTGACGGGGGCGGCTTATAAGGTTGTCGCACAGAAAGGGTACAACGATTTCACGATAAAGGACATCGCCGAGGAGGCTGGGTTGTCCACAGGCCTTGTCCATTATTATTTCAAGAACAAGGAAGATCTCCTGTTCAAGCTGCTGAAAGAGATGAATGCCAATCTTAGGGATAATCTCAAAAAGGCGCTCACGGAGCTGACGGAACCGAAGGACAAACTGATGGCCTTCTGCGACGAGGCCTTCGAGTTGGTGGACAAGGAAAAAGCTTATTTTTACGTGCTCATCGATTTTTGGGCGCAGATGAATCATGACAACCGGATTCGTCAGGCGAACGTAAAGCTTTTTCAGAGCTATCGCGATGAAATCTCGTCAATTATCGAAGAGGGGATAGCAAAGGGTGTGTTTGCGGCCATGGATGTGAAATTTACATCCGTCATCATCATCTCCCTGATTCAGGGAACCATCATCCAGTATGTCATTGATAACGGGGCATTCAATTATTGTGAGTTAAAAGAAAAAATTAAGCAACAGATTCTCTCCAAAGTCATAGAAGAAAATTAGCGTACTAAATGTAACGAAGGAGGTATTCATGGAATTCGGTTATACTGAAGAGCAATTGATGTTTAGAGATTCGGTTTATAAATACGCAAAAAAGGAAATTGTGCCGCTTGTCGAGGAGGCTGATCTCCATGGCGAGTTCTCGATGGAGGTCTGGCGGAAACTGGGAGAAATGGGGCTTCTGGGCCTGCCGTTTCCGGAAGAACTAGGTGGATCCGGCGCCAGTGTCGTGACCTGTTGTCTTTCAACCGAAGCCCTGGGGCATGCCGGTGTTGACCAGGGCCATCTGCTGGCGTTGGGAGCGCACACATATTTGTGTACGGATACCATATACAAACATGGAACACCCGAGCAGCTGAAGAAATACGTCCCGAAACTTGCCAGCGGTGAGTGGATCGGCTGCATGGGGCTTACGGAGCCGGGCGCCGGTTCCGATGCGGGATCGATAACGACCACGGCAGTCAAGAAAGGCGACAAGTGGATTCTCAACGGTACGAAGACATTCATTACCAACGCGCCGGTATGCAACGTCTGTGTCGTGTATGCAACGGTTGATAAAGCGTTGAAGCATAACGGAATCACTGCCTTCATCATCGAGAGGGGTTTCCCCGGTTTTTCGACCGGTACGCCCTTTCATAAGATGGGTGTGCGGGCATCTTCCACCTCTGAAGTCATTATGGACAACTGCGAAGTTCCGGAAGAAAACCTGCTGGGTGAGGTCGGAAAGGGTTTTGGATATACCCACGAGACACTCTCCTGGGACAGGAGTGCTCTCTTGGCTCCCTTTATCGGCGGTATGCAGTTTGCTATCGAGGCGTGCACCAAATACTCTCAGGAACGTGTGCAGTTCGGTAAACCGATTAACGCGTTCCAGGCCATCCAGCACAAGTTGGCAGATATGAAAATTGTCAAAGAAGCCGCGAAAATGGCCGTTTATCAAGTTGCTCATGATAAGGATTCAGGCAAACCCCTTAATCACATGCATACCTCACTCGCCAAAGCGATTGTCGGTGACTGGGGCATGAAAGCCGCGAGTGATGCGGTCCAGGTATTTGGCGGCTACGGATACATCCATGAATACCCGATTGAGCGGTTCCTCAGGGATGCGAAGTTGGGACAGATTGGCGGCGGGACTTCCGAAGTTCAGAGGCTTATCATATCTCGTATCCTGAGCTTTATGTAACCGAGGGCAGGGGAGCAGAATAAACAGACATCAAACAGGAGAAAAATATTATGAACTATGATTTGACACCGGAACAACTATCGATAAAGGACAATTTCACAAAGTTTTGTACCAAGGAAATAGAACCACGGGCCGCAATGCTGGATGAAGCGGCACATGAAGAAGTGGCCAAGCTGATGAAAGAGAACATCAAAAAGATGGCTGGCATTGGCTATCTCGGAATCGGACACGAAGAAGCCTACGGTGGCATGAATCTCGACCTAATCAGCCAGGCTATCGCAGGAGAAGCCGTGGCCAGTGCCTGCGCCTCCACTTTTTTATCCTGCGGCGCCTCCAGCGGTCTTTTCGGTATGCCGCTCCGACTGTTTGGCACCGAAGCTCAGAAGAAAAAATATCTTCCCGGCATCATCAAAGGCGAAATTATTGGTTGTTTCGGTCTTACCGAGCCTGAAGCCGGCTCTGATGCAGCCTCCATTAAAACAACGGCTGTTAAGCAGGGGGATAAGTGGATCCTCAATGGCACTAAAACATTCATCACCAACGCGACGATCGCCGATGCGGCGCTGATCTTCGCTTATGATGACAAAGCGAAAGGACCGGGGGCCGGCGTGACCTGCTTCCTGGTTGAAAAGGGCACCAAGGGATTTTCAGCGGGCAAACCTTTCGACAAAATGGGATTCCGCGGTTCCCCAACAGCCGAGCTGATCCTTGTGGATTGTGAAGTGCCGGACAGTGCTGTGCTTGGCACGGTAGGCAATGGTTTCATCCAGGCGATGCAGACACTGGAATACGGCAGGATCGGCATGGCCACAGTTTGTCTGGGAATTGCCGCTAAGTGTCTGGAGCTTGCGAATAAGTATTCCAAGGAACGAAAGGTCTTCGGAAGGCCGATCAACCGTTTTCAGGACATCGCTTTCAAGCTCGCGGATATGCTCATCATGTCCGATACAGCGCGGCTCCTCATTTACCAGGCTGCATGGGCCAAGGAAACGAATCAGCCTGAATCTGCGGTCCTGGCGTCCGTAGCAAAGGTGTGGGCTTCCGAGACCGCCTCACAGATAGCCCACCTGGCGGTGCAGGTGCATGGTGGTTACGGTTATATGAAGGAATATCCGGTGGAGCGTCTCTTCCGCGATGCCAGACTTGGCGAGATCGGAGAGGGAACTTCAGAAATACAGCGTATTTTGATTGCGAAGGACCTGATCCGTAAATACGCAGCGTAAACTAGAAAACAGAATATCATCTCTCCGTTTGGAGGAACGACCACATCAAGGAGAAAGACCTATGTCAATCGATACAAAATTCATCGGCAAAACATATCCGACGTACACCTATGAAGTGGGAAAGGAAAAAATTAAGGAATACGCGAAAGCAATTAAGAATTTCGACCCGTATTATCTTGATGACGATTTCGCCAAAAAATCGAAATACGGTGCGATCATCGCGCCTCCCACCTTTGCAGTTGTCTTCGGCGCGTACCTGATCGAACCGGTGTTCACGGACAAGGACCTTAATCTGAACATGGCGATGCTCGTGCACGGCGAGCAGGAGCTGGAATTTCTGGAAGTGGTCAAGGCGGGCGATTCCATCACCACATCCGCAAAGATTGTTGACATTAAAAACAAGGAAAAGCTGGATGTCATTGCGGTCGAAATTAAGTCGAAAAACCAGCACGGCAAAGATGTGAGCCGTGGAATATATACTTTCGTGGTAAGGAAATAGGAGGCGCAAGATGGCAATTGAAAAAGGACAGACATTCACCGGCAGTGAGAAAGTCGATAAATACCGGCCGATATATTATGCAGGCGCATCAGGCGATTATAACCCGATACATATCGATCCCGAGTTTGGAAAAATGGTGGGCTTGGGTGGCGCAATTCTTCAGGGGCTGTGCACCTTGGCGTTCGCCGCGAAAACCGTTACCGACTGGGCAGGCGATCCTGGTAAGATGAAAAAAATAAAGTGCCGTTTCAGTGCGCCGGTCATGATGGAAGATACGATTTCGGTCCAGGGAACCGTGACAGACGTTCAGGCGGGGCGCGCCAGGGTTGATCTCAAGGTTGTTAACCAGAACGGTGCGGAAGTACTCCAGAAAGTCGAAGTCGAGGTTGAGGCGTAAAAGAAAGCGATCGGCATCAGAATAAATATTTCTGAAGTCTTGACAATTGTCTGCAATTGCCATATGAACTTCAACGGAAATCGTTCTCAGAAGAAACCCTCTTGAAGGGAATAAGAACGAATATTCGTTCATAAATAAAAGGAAATAAGGAGGTTTTTATGGCAAGTTTGTGGGTTGACGAAAGGGATATTAAATTCCAGCTGCATGAAGTTTTCAATATCGGGGAAACGCTCCTGGGCAAGGGCCGTTATGCCGATCATGATGTGGATATGTGCAACATGGTGCTGGACCAGGCGCAGAAATTCGCCGAGGTCGAGATAGCCCCTACCTATCCGGATGAGGTTCATCGCAAGCCCATTGAGGCTGTTTTCAAGGACGGCAAAGTCTTCGCGCCCGAGGCCTATCACCGCCTTTATAAGCTTTATTGCGAGGGCGGCTGGATGACCACATCCGATTCACCCGAAGTCGGCGGTCAGGCCTTCCCGTTTGTGATCGGGGCGGCTTGCGCCAATATGTTTCTGAGCACCAACCAGGCTTTTCTTATGTACCCCGGTCTGACACATGGTGCAGCGCGTCTGGTGGAAGATTTCTTCCAGCATCCCCTGCGCGATGTCATTCTGGAGAAGATGTACGCTGGTGTATGGGCTGGCACCATGTGTCTGACCGAACCGGGCGCGGGTTCTGACGTGGGTATTCTCAAGACATCTGCCAAGAAGAACGCTGACGGCACATACTCCATTACCGGCACCAAGTGCTTCATCTCCGCAGGCGATCATGACCTGGCCGAGAACATCATTCACCCGGTCCTGGCCCGCATTGAAGGCGATCCCGACGGCACCAAGGGCATTTCCATCTTCGTCGTTCCCAAGATCCGCATCAATGAAAAGGGCGAACTGGGCGAACCCAACGACGTCCAGTGCGGCAACATCGAAAGCAAAATGGGTATCCACGGCAACGCCACCTGTACGCTGAATTTCGGCACCGACGGCAAGTGCATCGGCTACCTCATGGGCGAGGAGCGCGATGGCATGAAGATCATGTTCCAGATGATGAATGAAGAGCGTCAAGGTGTGGGCATGATGGGCGTATCTTTGGCCGGCGCGGCCTACCTGCATGCGCTGGATTACGCCAAGCAGCGTATCCAGGGAACCAACATCATAGCCATGGCCATGAAGGACCCGAACGCCAAAGCGGTGCCGATTATCCAACATCCGGATGTGCGCCGCATGCTGCTCAGACAGAAGTCTATTACCGAAGGTATTCGCGCCCTGGCACTGCTCTGCTACTACTGTATGGATCGGGAGTTCAATGCCGGGCTCGAAAAGAACGAGCAGGATAAAGAATACTGGCATGGCATGATCGAAATGCTGACCCCGATGGTCAAGTCCTACTGCACCGAGAGGGGCATGGAAGTGTGCTCAGACGCCGTACAGACGTATGGCGGCTACGGCTACTGCCGCGAGTATCCGGTCGAGCAGATGATGCGCGACCAGAAGATCAATCTGATCTATGAAGGCACCAACGGCATTCAGGCTATGGACCTGCTGGGCCGCAAGCTCGGTATGAAGAAGGGTCTGTACTTCATGAATCTCCTGGGTCTCACCCAGGCGGCCATCGCCGAGGCCAAGGCCAATGACGGCCTAAAAGCCGAGGCCGCTATCGTTGAGGGCGCGCTGAATGCCTGCGCGGCAACCGCTATGGCTTTTGCCAAGATGATGAAGACGACACCTTTTGTTCCACTGATCGGTGCCGCAGATTTCCTTAACTGTCTGTCCGACGCTCTGGTGGGTTGGCTGCACATCTGGATGGCCAATGCCGCT